>Ga0126381_100000850_pt1 | contig 33193 bp, 28 predicted proteins | sample PanSoiMetPlot_28_FD_96465 | JGI IMG/M metagenome (GOLD analysis project Ga0126381, IMG submission 96465) | Tropical forest soil microbial communities from Panama - MetaG Plot_28 | ecosystem: Environmental > Terrestrial > Soil > Tropical forest > Bulk soil | place: Panama | collected 2016-02-17 | reverse complement strand
GTGCGATTCGCGTTCTGCAAGCGCGAGGAGGTGCTCCAGGAGGCCTTGCGCCGCCTGGCAGTCCTGGCCAGGTAACGGCCACGTGAGGAGGCGCCCAAATGGCAGGCATCGCGCAGGAAGTCGAGGCCGACGCGGCTTTCGGCACGGATCTTTATCTCAAGCTCGCGGCCACGGGCAACGTGGTGTTCTCCCCGGCGAGCATCGCGGCGGCGCTGCGGATGGCGCTGGCCGGCGCCCGCGGCGACACCGCCGCCGAACTCGCGGCCGCGCTGCACCTGCCCGGCCCGGAGGCTGCTGCCGACGGCCTGGCGCAGCTGGCGGCGATTCGCCCCGGTGCCGACCTCACCTTCCGTGCGCCCAACGTGATGTGGCTGGATAAGGCGCTGTCCGTCCGGGATAGCTACCTCGCTCAGCTTTCCGGGACGGTCGCGGTGCAGCGGTGCGACTTCCTGCGCGCGCCCGAGGCGGCCCGCGAGACGATCAACGACATGGTGGCTGAGCAGACCGCGGGCAAGATCACCGGGCTGATCCCGCGAGGCCTGATCGATAGCGCCACCAGGCTGGTGCTGACGAACGCCGTGTACCTCAAGGCGCTCTGGGAGCACCAATTCCCCGTCAGGGAAACCCGGCAAAAGCCCTTCTATCCCGAACGGAGCGGGCCGGCTCCAACGGACCTCATGCATCTGCAGGCGCCGCTGACCTACCACCGTGGTGACGGCTACCAGGCGGTGCTGCTGCCCTACCGTGGCGGCTCCCTGGCGATGGCCGCGGTGCTTCCCGATGGGCCGCTTAGCGAGCTGGCCGGACAGCTGGCCGGTCCCGGCATCGGCGGCCTGCTGGCAGGTCTGCTCTCCGGCGGCGCCGAATGCCAGGTCGACCTCAGCCTGCCCCGGTTCCGCGTGGACGCCGGGTTCATGCTCAAGGACACGCTGGAGGCGCTCGGCGTGCGGACCGCTTTCACCACCGCCGCCGACTTCACCGGCATAGCCGACGAGCCCATGCACATCAGCGCCGTCGTGCACAAGGCGTACATCGACGTCGGGGAGGAGGGCACCGAGGCGGCCGCGGCGACCGCTGTCGTCTTCGCCCTGGCCGCGATGGTCAGGAAGCCGCAGCCGGACGTGAAGCTGGTCTTCGACCGCCCGTTCCTGTTCGCGATCGTGGAGACGGGTTCGGGCCTTCCGCTGTTCCTCGGCCAGTTCACCCGCCCGTCCCCGGGCACATGACCTGGCCGATCTAGGCTGCTTGTGTGCGGGAACGAGCTGAGTGGGATGTCGCGGTCGTCGGCGCCGGCCCCGCGGGGCTGGCCGCCGCGAGCGCTGCTGCCGCGACCGGCGCGCGCACCGTCGTCCTTGAGCGGGCGGAGCATCCCAGGTACAAGACGTGCGGCGGCGGCTTGATCGGGGCCTCGCTCACCGCCGTCGACGGGCAGATCGCGCTGCCCGCAAGGGACCACATCAGGTCGGCTACGTTCACGCTGCGCGGCGGGCGCGAGTTCACCCGCGAGGAGCGCGAGCCGTTCCTCGCCATGGTGCTGCGCGAGGAGTTCGATGACGCGCTGCTGCGCCGCGCGCTGGCGCAAGGTGCGGCGCTGCGGCAACGGGCTCCGGTCCGCGCCATCGACCAGACAGCCGATCACGCCAGCGCGCGGCTCGCAGACGGGTCCGCCGTCACGGCGAAGGTGATCATCGGCGCGGATGGCTCCTCAGGCGTCAGCGCACGGCACGTGGGCGTCCGGTTCGCCCAGGTCGATCTAGGGCTCGAGCTTGAGATAGCCGTTCCGCCGCCGGTCGAGCGGCAGTGGGCCGGCCGCATACTGCTGGACTGGGGAGAGATTCCGGTGTCCTACGGATGGGTCTTCCCGAAGGGCGACCGGCTGACCGTGGGCGTCATCGCAGGCCGCGGGAACGGCGACGGCACACGGGCCTACCTGCGCGAGTTCACCGAACGGCTCAAGCTCGGCTCGTTCGAGGTGCTCAGGGACTCCGGGCACCTGACCCGGTGCCGGGCCGACGACTCCGCCTTGCGCTCCGGCCGGGTGCTTGTCGCCGGCGACGCGGCGGGCTTGCTCGAACCGTGGACTCGCGAGGGCATCAGCTTCGCGCTGCGGTCCGGCGCCCTGGCAGGCGAGTGCGCCGCCAAGGCCGCTGTGTCCGACACCCGCCACGGCGCGGAGTCGTCGCTCGGGGAGTACGTCGCCGCGGTCAACCGGGTCCTGGTTCCGGACATGCGAGCGGGCCGGATGCTGCACTCAGCGTTCGGCAGGCACGCGGGGACTTTCCACGCCGGCCTGGCAACGCCCAAAGGCTGGCGCGCCTTCATGAAGATGTGCCGCAGCGAGGAATCATTCGCCTCGCTCGTCAGGCGCCCGTCGGCCCGGATGGCGCTGGCCATGCTCAACCGGGTCTGACGCGAGCTACAGGGTCTTCTTCATCTGCTGCGCGGTGACCGCGTAGCCGAGGCTGTCGTAGAGCGAGATGGCTACCCTGTTCTGCCCGTGCACGTTCAGCCCGATCGACGTCATGCCGCGTGCGTGTGCCTCCCGCTCGGCCAGCAGCATCGCCTGACGACCGTATCCGCGTCCGCGGTACGCCTCATCCACCACGACGTCGTACACCCAGGCCATGGCCGGGTCGTCAGGCCCAGGCACGGCGAGCCACAGCCACCCGACCGGCTCATCGCCGGCGATCACCCGGAAGGCGAGCTGCCCGGGCGTGCCAAGGCCGGCGCCCCAGACCCGCTGCGTGTCGCGTCGTGCCTTCTCCCGCGCCGCCTCTGGCGGCATGGAACCGGACGCGATGATCATCTCGGCGTACGCCGCTTCCTGCCCCGGCAGCCACTCGTCGAACTCGGCCTGGGTCGCAAGCCGCAACCGCAGCTCAACCTGACTCATCCCACTATTAAACCGATGGGCTTACGCCGGTGCGTTACTGTGCCGAAATGGACGCTGAGCTGAGAAAGGCCGCGGAGGCGGCCACCGGCTTCATGCCGGCCGCGGAAGGCCTGGCCCTGTGCGAGACCGCACAGGCGTATGCCGCGGTCGGCCCGGTGCTCGAGGTCGGCAGCTACTGCGGGAAGTCGGCGATCTACCTGGCCGCGGGGGTGCGTGCGGCGCGAGCCCGTGGGATCTTGCAGCAGGTGGTGACCGTGGACCACCATCGCGGCTCGGAGGAGCATCAGCCCGGCTGGGAATACCATGACCCTGATCTGGTGGACCCCGCCACCGGGCGGATCGACACGCTGCCGCGGCTGCGCGCGACGCTCGCGACAGCAGGCCTGGAAGACGATGTGGTCGCGATCGTTGGCCGTTCCGCGGACGTGGCCCGCATGTGGCGGACCCCGCTCGGCATGCTGTTCATCGACGGCGGGCACACAGAAGCCGCCGCACAGTGGGACTACGAGGGCTGGGCGCCCTGGGTCGCCATCGGCGGGGCACTGGCGATTCACGACGTCTTCCCCGATCCCGCTGACGGCGGGCAGGCCCCGTTCCGTATCTACCAGCGAGCTTTGTCCTCGCGCGCGTTCACAGAAGTCCGCCGCGCCGGCTCGCTCCGCGTCCTGGAACGCACTGCTCCCGGCATCGGCTGACCCGGCTCGATGACACCAGGTGAGGTGCTACGGCCCTGCGATGGCGTCGGCTGATGTCTGCGTGCAGCCGCACGCGGCGAGGTCGGCCGGAGACCTTGTGTCGAGTGCGGCGGGGACGTCACGGAAGATGGCCGCGCCCGGGCTGAAGCCGGACAGGGCGTCGGCGGCGAGCACCACCGCGGCCGCGCTCCAGCTGCTCCGCTCGTCGGGGAAGTGCACCGCGTTGGCGTATTGCCAGCCAGTCCAGTACGAGCCGTCCTCATGCCGCTGCTGGCGGACCGTGCCGAAAATCCTGCGCGCCTGCTCAGTCAGGCCGCAGGCGTCGAGTGCGAGTACGAGTTCGCAGGTCTCGGCGACCGTCACCCACGGCTCGTCGCTGACGCAGCGCACGCCAAGCCTTGGTACCACGAACGTGGTCCAGCCGTCGGCCAGCCGGTTCACGGCGGCGGCGCCGCGGACGGCGCCGCCGAGCACCGGGTAATACCAGTCCATCGAAAACCGGCTCTTGTCCGTGAACGCCTCGGGATGGCGGGTGAGCGCGTGGCCGAGCTGGACGGCGGCGAGCTCCCAGTCCGGCTGCGGCTCGCCAGCCAGGTCGGCCAGGGTGATCGCGCAGCGCAGGCCCTGCAGGATGCTCGAGCACCCGGACAGCAGCGCGAACTCGCCTGGCTTGCCGGTCGCGTCGCGCTCCCATCGCACCTCGCCGCGGGGTGCCTGGAGGTCGAGCACCCAGCCGATCGCATCGCGCACCACCGGCCACATGCGCGCGGCGAAGTCGTGGTCTCGCGTGACGCGGAACTCGTGCCAGACGCCGACCGCGGCGTAGGCGGCGTGGTGGCTTTCCGCGGCCCGGTCGGTGACGGTGCCGTCGAGCGTGGTCCGCGGCCACGAGCCGTCCGCGCGCTGGGCGTCGCTCAGCCACTGGTATGCGCGCCGCGCCGCTTCGGTCAGGCCGCACGCGCTCAGCGCCATCGCGCACTCGACGTGGTCCCACGGGTCCACGTGGCCGTCCGGCCAGGGGATCGCGCCACTTGGCAGCTGCGTCGCCGCGATGGAGCGGGCGGTCTGCAGGATGCCGGCTGACGGTCCCTGGCCGCCCAGGGCGCCGGGGTCTTCGGACTCAGCCCCCGGCATGCGCCTGGCCTTCTGCGAGAAGCGGCGTGCCTTCCGTGGGAACCACGCGCCCGTTCGGAATATCCGGTTTTCTCGCATAGATGACGAGGCTCTTGCCGATGACAGGGTTAAGCGCCGTCTCGGCCAGGCGCGTCAGCGCCGGACGGCGCATGATGTCCCAGACCAGCAGCCGGTGATAGCCGCGCACGGCCGGGTGCTGTTCGTCGTGCACCCCGACCGCGCACTTGAGCCACCAGTAGGGGGAGTGCAGGCCGTGCGCGTGATGGCTGCCGGTCACTTCCAGGCCCGCCCAGGTGAGCTTCGTGATGAGCTCGCCGCGGGTAAGGATCCGGACGTGCCCGCCGGGCACCTCGTGGTACTCGCGGGACAGCGCCCAGCAGACCCGCTCCGGTAGCCAGGACGGGACGGTGACGGCGGCGATGCCGCCGGGCCGCAGCACTCGCGTGATCTCGGCCATCACCCGCCAGTCGTGCGGCACGTGCTCGATGATCTCGGCGGCGACTACTCGGTCGAACGCGCCGTCGGGGAACGGCAGGTTCGTCGCGTCCGCGGTCACCGAGGTCGCGGCGGCCGGGGGGGCGGCCTCTCCTTCCGCGCGCATGGCGGCGAACATCCCGTTGACGGGTGTCAGTTCGCTGAGGTCGATGTCCGCCGCGACCACGTGCGCGCCGCGCCGGTATATCTCGAACGCGTGGCGGCCGGCGCCGCAGCCAAGGTCGAGGACGCGGTCGCCAGGGCCTACCGGAAACCTGCTGAAGTCGACCGTCAGCACGCGAGCTCCCCGTTGATCACCCCACGGTAGAGGCTGGCGGTCGCGGCCGCGACGGCGGGCCACGCGAATCGTTCTCCTACCCGCCGAAGGCCCAGCTCAGCCACCGTCTCCCGGAGCGCCGCGTGGTCATGCAGCCTGCGCAGCGCGGCGGCTAGTTCCTCCGGGTCGCCCGGCGCGACGAGCAGCGCCGCATCACCAGTGACTTCGGGCAGCGCGCCCGCGCGGCTCGCGATCAGCGCAGTGCCCGACGCCATGTGCTCCACGGCCGGCAGCGAGAACCCCTCGTACAGCGACGGGATCACCGCGACCTCGGCGGATGCGAGCAGGCGCGCGTAATCGTCGTCGGGCAGCCCGCTGGTGAACGTCACCTTGTCGGCGAGCGACAGCTGAGCCGCCTGTTTCCTGGTCGCCTCAGAGGGGGCGCCAACGACGACGAGGTGGATATCCCGTTCCGTGATCAGCTTGGCGACCGCCCGCAGCAGCGTGGGCAGGCCTTTAAGGGGGGAGTCGGCGCTCATGACCGTAACGATCCGGCCGCTGACTCGCGGCTCGGGACGCGGCCGGAACAGCCGCGTGTCAACCCCGAGTGGCACGATGTGCACGCGTTCCGGCCTGACCCGGAAGTCATCGCAGATGTCGCGTTTGGCTGACTCGGACACAGTGATGAGCGGGCCCGCGCGTCGTGCCACCCGGCCCTGCATCCGCACGAAGCCGTACCAGCGGCCCTTGTTCAGCCGTTCCAGCCAGCTCCGGTCCGCCAGGTCGAGCCGCTTGTCCACCGTGATCGGGTGGTGGATGCTCGTCACCAGCGGCAGGCCGAGCCGCGGCACGCCGAGCATTCCGTAACCGAGCCCCTGGTTGTCGTGCACGACGTCGAAGTCGCCGGGGCGCTGGCGCAGCGCCCGCAGCGCCCGGATGCTGAACGTCAGCGGCTCGGGGAAAGCCCCGGCCCACATCATCGCCGTCTCGACCAGGTCGGGCCAGCCCCGGATCTCGTCGGGTCGCGGGGTGCGGAACGGGTCGTCGTCCCTGTACAGGTCAAGGCTGGGTACCTGGCGCAGTCGCGGACCGTCGTCGAGCACCGGGTAGGGCTGGCCGGAGAACACCTCGACGTGATGCCCGAGCGCGGCGAGTTCCCTGCTCAGGTGTCGTACATAGACACCCTGGCCGCCGGAGTGCGGCTTGCTGCGGTAGGAGAGCAGCGCGATTCGCAGTGGACGATTCACTGAGGCCACGGGGAACCTTACCAAAGGGTAATTTCTCGCGTCGCGGCGCGTCTCGCCATAGCCTGCGGGCATGTCTCGGGTGCGGCACGCACTACAGCGCGGGATGCCGGCCGCGTTCCGGCGGTACGCCGTGGCGTGGGCCTACCTGGGCTGTTTCGTGCTCGTTCAGGTGATCTACGCCCTCCTCGATCCGCGTGCCCAGGCGTCGTTCGTCGCGTGGGCGTCGACCAGCGTCGCGAACCTCGAGCACGACCCGGCCGGCTGCCTGCTGGTGTCGGCGTTCGTCACCGGCGGCAGCGCATTCGGGACGGTGACCTGGCTCCCGGTGATCGCGGTCGCGATGTTCGGCGCCGTGAACGCGGTCGGGAACTGGCGGACGGCGGCCGCGTGCGCGGCCGGCCAGATCGTGGGGACGCTGGTCAGCGAGGGGATCGTGGCCTGGCGAGTTTCGTCAGCCGCACTGCCCGCCAGCTACCGGCACCTAGTCGACATCGGCCCGTCATACGTCGTGGTGTCCGCCGCGGTCGTCGCTGTCTTGTGCGCCACGTGGCGATGGCGCGTCCTGGCCGCGCTCGACCTCCTGCTGCTGGTGTTCGTCGCTCGCATCTTCGCCGGCCTCACCAACCTGGACGTAGCCGCCGTAGGCCACGTCACCGCGATAGTCACAGCGGCCGCAACCGTCCCGCTGCTGAGGCAGATCAGGAGGCGAGGCCGCCCACCGCGCGGCCGATCAGGTACGTGATGCCAGCGGCAAGGACGCCCAGGGCGAGCTGGCGTATCGCGCCGCGCCAGACTGGCCTGCTGGTCAGCCGGGCCACCAGGCCGCCGCCGATCAAGGCGGCCAGCGCGGACAGGCCGAGCGCCACGCCCAGCGCATCGAAGCCGAGCAGGTACGGGAGCAGCGGGATGACGGCGCCGACTGCGAACGCGGCCAGCGACGCGCCGGCCGCGACCACCGGGGACGGCAGTTCGGCCGGGTCGACGCCGAGTTCCTCGAGCGCGTGGACAGCGAGCGCCTTTTCCGGGTGGGCCGAGATCTCCGCGGCGGCCTGCCGGGCGGTTGCGGCGCTCACCCCGCGGCGGCGCAGCATGCCCGCGAGCTCAGCCTGCTCGGCGACCGCGTTGTACGTTAGCTCGTGCCGCTCCTTCTCCACTTCGGCGTGGACCAGCTCGTTCTGCGACGAGACCGAGACGAACTCGCCCGCGGCCATCGAGAACGCGCCGGCGGCCAGCCCGGCAAGGCCGGTGAGCACGATCGCGTGCCGCGAGCCGCCCCCGCCGCCGACGCCGGCGATCAGGGACACGTTGGTCACCAGCCCGTCCATCGCCCCGAACACGGCGGGCCGCAGCCACCCGCCAGACACGTCACGGTGCTCGTGCCCGTGCGTGTCGGCGTGCTGCTTGTCGGAGAGGGTCACGAGCTAATTCTATTGGCGATCCGCCGGTTACCGGCGGTGCCTGCCCCCGGCCGCCGCGCCCCCGCCGGCCGGCGTGCGGTAGCGGCGAGCGCTACGCGATGATGTGGATGTGATTGATGACGGGGCGCCACGGGGTCCCGCGCGTGCCCGCGGCGGGGGGTCGGCGCCGGTGTTTGGCACGCCGCGTCGCTGGCATGCCGAACGGGCCTGGCTGGCCCGTGGCAGCGGCGCCGGACTAGCTGACGACGTGCTGATAGAGGCGCACGGTGACCGGTTCGCGGCGGTCGCACCTGACACGCCACCGGACCGGCTGCCGGCGGGCACCGTCCGGCTGCCGGGCCTGACGCTGCCGGGCCTGGCGAACGCGCACTCGCACGCGTTCCACCGGTCGCTGCGCGGCTCGACGGCCGGCGATTCCTTCTGGACCTGGCGGGACCGCATGTACAGCGTGGCGGAACGCCTCGACCCGGGCAGCTACTACGCGCTCGCCCGCGCCGTCTATGCGGAGATGGCGCTCGCCGGGATCACATGCGTCGGCGAGTTCCACTACCTGCACCACGGTCCCGGAGGTAAAAGATATTCCGATCCGAACGAAATGGGCCGTCTCCTTATCGCCGCCGCTGCCGCCGCAGGCCTGCGGATAACCCTGCTCGACACCTGCTACCTGGCCGCCGGCTTCGAGCCGGGCGGCGTGCCCCGGCCACTTTCCGGCGTTCAGTTGCGATTCGGTGACGGATCCTCCTCGGCCTGGGCGGAACGAGTCGCCGCGTTCGGCTGCGACTCACATGCCATGGTGGGCCCGCACGCCCGGGTCGGCGCCGCGATCCACTCGGTGCGGGCGGTGCACCCGGACCAGGTGCCCGAGGTCATGGCGTGGTCACACGCGCATGGCACGCCGGTGCACGCGCACCTGTCCGAGCAGCCTTTGGAGAACGCCGAGTGCCGGGCCGCGTTCGGCGCGACGCCCGCAGAGGTGCTTTACGAGGCGGGCGCGCTCGGACCGCGCTCGACGATGGTGCACGCCACCCACCTGACCGCCCGCGACATCGAGCTGCTCGGCGGGTCCGCCGCCTCGGTCTGCATGTGCCCCGTGACCGAGGCGGACCTCGCGGACGGCGTGGGGCCCGCTCCCGAACTGGCAGCCGCGGGGTGCGCGCTGACGCTGGGGAGCGACGGCCACAGCATCATCGACCTGCTGGAGGAGGCGCGCTGGATGGAGCTGTCGCAGCGCCTGGTGACCAGGAGGCGCGGCCACTTCACCGCGGCGGAACTCGCCGCGGCCGCGACGGTCAGCGGGCACACGTGCCTGGGCTGGCCGGACGCCGGGGAGATCGTTCCCGGCGCGTACGCCGATCTCGTGACGGTGGCGCTCGACGGCCCGCGGCTGTCAGGTGCCGAAGCCGGTGACCCGCTAACCGCATTGTTCGCCGCCGGGACCGCGGCGGACGTGCGCGACGTGGTGTCCTCCGGCGTGGACGTGGTCCGTGACGGGCGCCACCTGCTGGTGGACGACGTGCCCGGTGAGCTCGCCGCCGCGGTCCGCGCGGTGCTCTGCTGAGGAGCGCCGACTGTGGCCGGCAGCCTGCTGATCACGCGGATCGGCGAACTGATGACGAACGCTCCGTGCGGCATGTCTGACGAGCCGGGCGAGTTCGCGGTGATCAACGACGCCGCGCTCGTCATCGAGGACGAGCGAATCGCGTGGACCGGATCCTCGGCCCGGGCGCCCGCGGCCGACGCCGTGGTGGACGCCGCCGGGCGGGCGGTGCTGCCTGGTTTCGTCGACTCGCACGCGCACCTGGTTTTCGCGGGTGACCGCAGCGCCGAGTTCGCGGCTCGGATGGCCGGCGAGCCCTACGCGGCCGGGGGCATCAGGTCGACGGTGGCCGCGACACGGGCCGCCAGCGACGCGGAGTTGCGCGCCGGGCTGCACCGGCTCGTCTCTGAGATGCTGCGGCAGGGCACCACGACGTTCGAGTGCAAGTCCGGTTACGGGCTGACCGTCGCCGACGAGGCACGGTCGGTCGCGCTTGCCGCGGAGGTCACCGCGGAGGTGACGTACCTGGGCGCGCACGTCGTGCCGCCGGAGTACGAAGGCGACTCGGGCCGGTACGTGGAGCTCGTGTGCGGGCCGATGCTGGACGCGTGCGCACCGCATTCCCGCTGGGTGGACGTGTTCTGCGAGCGCGGCGCGTTCGGCGCGGACGAGGCGCGCGCGGTACTTGCCGCCGGACAGGCGCGCGGGCTGCTGCCCCGGGTGCACGCCAATCAGCTCGGCCAAGGGCCCGGCGTGACGGTGGCGGTCGAGGCGGGCGCGGCGTCCGCCGATCACTGCACGTTCTTGTCCGACGCGGACGTGGCGGCGCTGGCGTCCTCGGGCACGGTAGCCACGCTGCTGCCCGGCGCGGAGTTCGGCACCAGGCAGCCGTACCCCGACGCCCGGCGGCTACTTGACGCAGGCGTGACCGTCGCGCTCGCGACCGACTGCAATCCCGGATCCTCGTATACCTCGAGCTTGCCGTTCTGCGTGGCGCTCGCGGTCAGGGACATGGGCATGACGACGGCCGAGGCTGCCTGGGCGGCGACGGCAGGAGGCGCGCGGGCGCTGCGCCGCACCGACGTGGGGTTCCTGGCGCCCGGCGCCCGGGCCGACCTGATCATGCTGGACGCCCCGTCACACGCGCATCTGGCCTACCGCCCCGGCGTCCCTCTCGTCCGCGCCGTCTGGCAAGGCGGCCGCCGGGTCGGATACGGCTTAACGGCCGCTGTCGGATAACGAATGAGGATGCCTGATTGTGGTGCCGTGCGTTGGTACGCCATTCTTTGAATTGGGGCGGTTGACGGGTGGCGGAAGGCGGGCACTGTGCGCGGTGGCAAGTTCCTGGTGATGATGGCCGCGGCGGGCTTGCTTGCCACGGGCTGTGGCACGACGGTGGTACATGCGCAGTCGCCCGCCGATGCGCTCGCGGCGGCGGTCAGCAAAACGGGGACACAGACGACCCGGATCGCGCTCACCCTGTCAGTCAAGTCAAAGGGCATGTCGATGTCGTTCGCCATCACTGGCGCATTCGACTTCGCCCACTCGCGTGGCATGCTCACCATGCCTGCCCCGATCGGGCTGACGGAGATCGTGATCGCGCCGAAGGCGTACATCAAGTTCACCGGCGCCGGCACCGGCATGACGCTGCCGCACGGGAAAACCTGGGTCGAAGTCGATGAGAATGCACTGCCCGCCGATGCCTCGAGCCCGCTCGGCCCGCTCGGCGCCACCGGCAACCCCAAGGACCTGCTCACGTCGCTGACAGCGATCGCAAGCAGCGAGCAGAAGCTGGGCACCGGCACGGTCCGCGGCGTGCCGGCGACCGAGTACCAGCTGAATATCGACCCCGCGAAAACGGCATCTAAGCTCCCGGCTTCGGAACGGGCGAGCGTCAGCAAGCTCTTCCAGAGCCTCGGCAAGGCCACGATCCCCGTGGACATCTGGCTGGACAGCCAGAATCTGGTGCGGCGGGTGGGGCTGTCGCTCCAGCTGCCGGGCAGCTCCACCGGCGGGCTCGGCCTGTCAGGAAACCCGCAGTTGGCCGTGACCATGGACTTTTACGATTACGGCGCGCCGGTCACTGTGTCCGCGCCACCCGCGGCACAGGTCGCCAGCATGTCGCAGATGATCTCATCCGGGATGTCGTCCGCCTCCGGAAGCAGCAGCATGCCCGCAACGCCCGTCGCGCCGCCGAAGGTGTCCGGCTCGCTGACCCCGGCCCAGGCGAACGCCGCCGGGCAGGCGGTCGCCGCGTTCTGGGCCGCGCTCGGGCGCAACGACCCGGCAGCGGTCGCGAGGACGGTGCTGCCTGCCCAGCGGTCGTGCGAGACCTCGATGCTCCAGGGCGCGCCGAAGTTCGCGGTTAGCGCGTTCCACGTCGTCTCAGTGCAGCCGGCGGGCAGCGGCAGGGCAACGGTCCGGTTCACCGTGCAGGCCAGGGTCAACCTGGATGGGCAAAAGCTTCCGATCTCACCTGCCGGCACGCAGTGGTTCGTGGCAACCCAGCAGGCGGGTCACTGGTATGTCGACACCAGCAAAAGCAGCCAAGACGCCTTCATCGGCGGCGGCCCTTGCTCCTGAGGCTATTCAGGCTCGGGATCCACCTCAGCGGTCGATTCCCACGCGACCCTGCGGATAGCCTCCGCGGCCTGGCGCGCCTCGATCGCGGTCCTGTCGAACCGGTCGGCGGAAAGCGAGTTGCGGCCCTCCCGTGCCGTGTCGGCGAGTCGAGTGGCTAGTCTTCCCCGCTCCTCGAGCGCCCACACCGCCAGCCACAGGGCTCCTTCGACGGAGACCGATTGCTCCTCGAAACGGCTCTGTTGTGCATAGCGATGGCCGGCCAGGCCGTCGTGAGTTTCCGGCTTGTCCGCACATGTGCTGGACAGCCGGGCGGTGACCTCGGCCTGCAGCTCGGCATCGAGCCCCAGTTGGTCCGCGGCTGACATTGCCGCCTGCCTCCCGTCCCCCTCGGGCGGACCGCCCTCGCTGGCCAGCTCGATAAGGTGCTTGGCAATGTCGGCGGCCGGCAAGACAAGAGGGTCTTTGGTGGCGGCGATAGCGCTACGCGGCATGCTGTCGCAGTCTGCCTCGGCGGGATCCTGTATCAACACCCGCCCTCCGCACCGCTCGACCGCAGCGCTGCCGAGCGCGGCATCGTCCAGGGTGCCGCTGAGCACCACCGCAGAAGTGCGCGCCCGGGCGTACAGCGCCGCGCTGCGGAACAGCGGGTCGGCGGCCGGTCGCAGGCTGTGCTGCCGCGGGCCGCATGACAACCGCAGCACGTCCTTCACCACGAGCAGATGGCGGTCGGGCGGTGCGACGTAGACCCGCCCGTGCCGGAACCGCTCCCCGTCTATCGCGGTGTCCGTCCCTAGAGGGCCGGAACGGTCCAGTATGCGCGACAATGTCCGCCCGCCGGTCGCCGGAACGTGCAGCACGACCACGACCGCCGCCGGCAGGCTGGCTGGTAGCGCGGCCAGTATGCGGCGCAGCGGCTGCAGGCCGCCCGCCGACGCGGCCACCACGATTACGTCGCGGCCATGAGGCATGCCCGCCCTGCTGCCCTGCCGCGCCCAAGTTATGCATCCGGAAAGAAAAGTTTTCCATTGAGGCCCCGGAACCCCATTGGCGGTGCTCGCAGCCGACCTCGCGGCGCACCGGGGTCACAACGCGGGATAGCGGCCACGGAAGCGGATCAGCGGGTCGCCCGCTTCCGCCACGTACGCGACCGCGGTTACCTCTGAGACGACGAGCAGGTGGTCGCCCGCCGGGACCCGGCGGGCGACGGCGCACTCCAGGGCGGCCAGCCCCTCGGACGGGATCAGCGCGCCCGAGTCGGCGCCGCGAGCGTGCGGCACGTCGTCGAGCAGCAGCCGGACGCTCGGCCGGCCCGCGGCGGCGAACCGTCCGGCCAGCATCTTCTGCGCTGCTGATAGCAGCGTGACCGCAAATCGCTGGGCCGGCAGCGAGGGCCTGCTCAGCACCTCCGCCGGGTAGGAGTCCGCGATGAGCGAGATCAGCACTAGCGGCGGATTTAGCGACACCGGGCAGAACGCGCTAACCGTGGTTCCGACATCGTCGCGGCCGTCGGCGATGGTGACCAGCGTGACGCCGGCGGCCCATGCGGAAAGCGCGCTGGCGAGCTGGTCGGCCTTGCTGCCGGTCAGCGGTAGCTGGACGGAAACGACGGCAGGGCGCGCCGTCTGAGCGCCCGAGTCGCCACGGCTCCGTTCGGTCAACTGATGTGCCAGATGCCAGGCAGGGCCAGCGGTCCGTACGGCGACAAGCCAGCGCGGGCCGCGAAATGCCACGCCGGACCCCAGCTGTCCTGGAAAACCGCGGCGAGCACGCTGGCCGGGCTCAGCACGGGGGCGGCAGCGGGCCGCGCCTCGCTTGACTCGGCGGGGCGCAGCTGGTCGAGCGGGCCGAGCCTGGGGTAGACCCGGACCGAAGCATCGTCGGGCAGGCCGCCCCGGCGGCGGGCGATCGCGATGGCGTCGTTGACCCCGCCGGTCTCGTCCGCCAGGCCGTTGGCCACCGCGTCCGCACCCGTCCAGACCCGGCCCCTGCCCAGCTCGTGCACCCGGTCGACGGACAGCCGGCGCCCGGCGGCGACCTTTTCTGTGAAGTCCGCGTAGACGGCGTCCAGCCAGGCGTTGATCCGCTCCCATTCGGTTTCTGAGAAGGGGCGCGACGAGGAGAACATGGTGGCGTTCTCACCCTCGGCGACGGTATCGGTGTTCACCCCTGCCCGCCCGAACATGTCCCGTAGCACCGGCTTGCCGAGTATCACCCCGATCGAGCCGGTAATCGTGCCTGGCTGGGCCACGATCACGTCCGCCGGTGCCGAGATGAAGTAGCCGCCGGACCCGGCCACGTCGCCCATCGACACGACGACCGGCTTGCCGGCCGCGCGGACCCGGACGACTTCGCGCCAGATCACGTCTGAAGCCGTGTAGGAACCTCCGGGGCTGTTCACCCGCAGCACGACCGCGCGCGCCCGCTCGTCGGCCCCGGCGGCGCGCAGCGCGGCGGCCACCGTGTCCGAGCCCAGGCTGCCCCCGCCGCCCGGTCCGCGGCCGCTGCGCCCGTGCCTGATGGCGCCGTGCGCGTAGATCATCGCCACGAAGCGCTCGTGCGTGGTCTTGGGGATGCGGCGCGACAGGTCGGATAGCGCGTGCGAGCGCTGGTACCGCTGCAGGTACAGCAGCGTCGCGTCCAGGCCGGCCTCCTTGCGCACCCGTTCGTACACCTCGTCACGGTAGGCGAGCCCATCGATCAGGCCCTCGGCGAGAGCCTGCTGGGCGAGGAAAGGTCCCTGGTCGAGGAGCGCGCGAGCCTGGTCAGGAGTCTTCTGCCTGCCTTCGGAGATCGCGACGGAGAGCTGTTCGGCGACCGACTCGGTGAGCCGCTGCGCGGCCTCCCGGGCCGGACCGGTGAACCCGGTCTCGGTCAGCGGGTCGGCTGCCGACTTGTACTCGTACCGCTTGGCGCTCTGGAAGTCGATGCCCAGCTTGGCCAGCGCGTCGTGCAAGAAGACCTGCTCCACCGCGAACCCGGTAAGGCCGAGCGTCCCTGACGGCTGCAGGTAGATCCGGTCGAACCCGGTCGCCAGGTAGTACGGCAGGTTGCCGCGGACGAAATCGCCGAACGTTTCCGCCCAGGCGACGGCCAGCTTCCCTGATCGCCTGAAGTCCACGACCGCGCCGCGGAGCTCCTGGATCGTCGCGAGCCCGATCCGGCTGCCGCCAACCTTGACCACAAGGGCCCGCACCCGGTCGTCTTTGGCGGCCCGCCTGAGGCCTTCGAGCAGGTCAGGCAGCCGCGTGCGGCGGAGCGTCAGCAGCGCGGACACCGGGTCCTGTGGCGGACCCTCGGCGATGCCTTCGGTCAGGTCGAGTTCGAGAATGAGCGGACCCGTCCTCCGCTGCCGCATTCTGATCACTTGTCCGGTGAGCTGACTGGCCATAGTCCCCCCGGACGATCCCGCCGCCGTGGCGGGGTTCGCGTCTGCCATGCGGCCAGCTTACGCGCGGTGCATGATCGTCACTAATACCTGAACGCCCGGGGGTGTCTGGCATCGATCAGCAAGAGTCCGTCGTCACTGTCGTGGTCGACGTAGCCAACGTGATGGGTGCCCGCGCCGACGGCTGGTGGCGGGACCGTGCCGGCGCGGCGCTGCGGCTGTGCCAGCAGGTCGCGGTGCTTGCCATGGATGGCATTGCGGCGGACGTGATGCCCGGCGGGCTGGCTGCCCCGCGGGACTGGGTGCTTGTTCTTGAGGGGCGCGCGCGGGACGCTGCCACCGAGTGCGCGGCCGCCGCGGCCACCGCGGCCGGCGTGGCGCGGGTGCGGGTAACCGCCGCGCCAGGTTCCGGCGACGACGCGATCGTTGGCGAGGTCGCCTCCGCTGACACGGTGTGCCTGGTCGTGACGGCGGACCGCGAGCTGCGGCGGCGCTGCGAGGCGGCCGGCGCCGCGGTTGCCGGTCCGGGTTGGCTTCTCGGGCTGTTGTAACCTGCGCGTTATCGCCGCACGGTTACGACGCACGATCGGTTTGTGCTGTTCGCCACGCGGACTCTGATGCGTATGTTTGTGCTGTGAGGGCTTCGCGGGCGGCGGGCGGTGTGCGCGTCGTGGTCCTGTCGGACACGCACGCGCCGCGACGCTGGAAGGCCTGCCCGGCCGCGGTCGCGTCTGCGCTGCGCGGCGCGGACCTGATCCTGCACGCCGGCGACGTGTGCACCGCGTCTGTGCTTGACGAACTAGCGGCATACGCTCCGGTTACCGCGGTCGTCGGCAACAACGACGGCCCGGACGTCGCCGCCTGGGGCGCGGCGGAGACCGCTTCGCTCACCGTCGGGGGACTGCGGGTCGCGATGATCCATGACAGCGGTCCTTCATCCGGGCGGCTGGCCCGGCTGCGGACCCGCTTCCCGGCAGCCGACCTCGTCATCTTCGGGCACTCGCACATACCCTTCGCCGCGGGCGGCAACGGATTCCGGATCTTCAACCCGGGCTCGCCCACTGACCGCCGCCGCCAGCCGCACGGCACGATTGGGGTCCTGCGCGTGGCTGACGCCATGCTCCTGGATGCTCAGTTCATCGAGGTCTCCTGACCGCTGGCGCCGCCAGCGGTCAGGGTCACCAACGGTCGCGGTGCACGACCTCGTCGAAGGGCCGGCGGTCGGGGCGGCGGATCAGGGTGAGCGGGCGGTCCGCCGGGTAGCCGAGCGAGATCAGGTACGCGCAGAACTTGTCGTCAGGGAAACCGAGCAGGCTGCGTGCCAGGTCCTGGTCGCCGACGCTCGAGTGGCTACTGCCGATGCCGAGGCTGGCCGCCGCGAGCATGATGCTCATGGTGGCCTGTCCGAGGTCATACTGCAGGCGGTCCCGCTGCCGCTCGTCCTTCGGCACGGGCGCGATCAGCGCGATCGCGGCGGCCGCGTGCGCCACGTGGCCGGCGCCCCGCCACACGTGCGAGAGCTGCAGGAGCTGGTCGCGCTGGCGGACCAGGATGAAGTCCCACGGCTGCCAATTCTGCGAGGACGGCGACCTGCGGCCGGACTCGAGGATCTCGTCTATGTGATCGTCGGGGATCGGCCGGTCCTCGAACGACCGCACGTTCCGCCGCGACCGGATCGCCTCCCACATCTGCACAGCGCAAGCGTAGCGGACCCGCTTCCGCGGCGTCCGGATCCGCAGGCTGTCAGTCGTGCACGAGCCACAGGACGCCGAGCGGGGGAAGCACGATCGAAGCCGAGGCAGGACGGCCGTGCCAGGGCTTCGGTATCGCGTGGACGACACCCATGTTGCCCACGCCACTGCCGCCGTACAGCGAGCTGTCGGTGTTGAGCACCTCACGCCAGGTACCGGCGAGCGGCAGTCCCAGCTGGTAATCCATGTGCGGCATCGCCGAGAAGTTGGCGACGCACACGAGCACCGGCACCCCGGTTTCTGGCGAGCCGAAGCGCAGGAAAGAGAGCACGTTGCCCGGCGCGTCGTTCGCGTCGATCCACGAGAAGCCATCCGGGGTGAAGTCCTGCGACCACAGCGCCGGGAACTTCCTGTACAACGCGTTCAGGTCGCGCACCAGGCGCTGCACTCCTGAGTGGTAGCCGAACTGGAGCACCCACCAGTCGAGCCCGTTCGTCTCCGACCATTCGCTCACCTGGCCCCATTCGGAGCCCATGAAAAGCAGCTGCTTTCCCGGGTGCGCCCACATATAGCCGTACAACGCGCGCAGGTTAGCGAACCGCCGCCATTCATCGCCGGGCATCTTGCCGAGCAGCGAGCCCTTGCCGTGCACCACTTCGTCATGCGAAAGCGGCAGGATGAAATTTTCCGAGAAGGCGTAGATGAGGGAGAACGTCAGCTCGCTGTGGTGGTACTGCCGGTGGATCGGGTCGTGGCGCATGTAGTCGAGCGTGTCGTGCATCCAGCCCATGTTCCACTTGAAGCCGAACCCCAGCCCGCCGAGGTGCACCGGCCGGGACACCCCTGGCCAGGCGGTTGACTCCTCGGCGGCCATGATGATGCCCGGCACCCTCTTGTAGCAGGTCGCGTTGACCTCCTGCAGGAACGAGATCGCGTCGAGGTTCTCCCGGCCGCCGTAGGCGTTGGGCGTCCACTCGCCCTCGTTGCGCGAATAGTCGAGGTAGAGCATGGACGCAACCGCGTCTACGCGGAGCCCGTCGATGTGGAATTGCTCCAGCCAGTAAATGGCGTTGGCGACCAGGAAGTTGCGCACCTCGGAGCGGCCGTAGTTGAACACCAGCGTGCCCCAGTCCGGGTGGTACCCGAGCTTGGGGTCGGAGTGCTCGTAGAGCGCGGTGCCGTCGAATTCGGCCAGCGCCCAGGAATCGCGCGGGAAATGCGCGGGAACCCAGTCGACTAGGACGCCGATGCCCGCCTGGTGCAGCGTGTCGACGAGGAATCGGAAGTCGTCCGGGGTGCCGTACCGCGAGGTCGGCGCGTAGTAGGAGGTGACCTGGTACCCCCACGATCCGCCGAACGGGTGCTCGGCGACCGGCAGGAACTCCACGTGCGTGAAGCCGAGGTCGGTCACGTAGGCGGCTAGCTCGACGGCGAGCTGCCGGTAGGACAGCCCCGGCCGCCACGACCCGAGGTGCACCTCGTAGACGCTGAGCGGGCCGTTCGTCGCCGGTGCGGCGGCCCGGGCCGCCAGCCAGTCCGCGTCGTGCCAGGTGTAGGACGATTCGTAGACGACCGACGCGGTGGCGGGCGGAGTCTCGGCGCACTTCGCCATCGGGTCGGCCTTCTCCCGCCACACGCCGTCCGGGCCGCAGATCGAGAACTTGTAGTGCGCGCCAGGGCGCACGCCGGGCACGAAGAGCTCCCAGATCCCGGCGCCGCCGAGCGAGCGCATCGGGTAGCTGCGGCCGTCCCAGAAGTTGAAGTCGCCGACCACGCGGACGCCCCGCGCGTTCGGCGCCCATACCGCGAAGGCGGTGCCCGTCTCGCGCGGCTGCGCGCCGAGCACCGTCCACAGCTGCTCGTGCCTGCCCTCGGCGATCAGGTGCAGGTCGAACTCGCCGAGCGTAGGCAGGTGCCGGTAGGGGTCGTCCTGCAGCTCCTCGAAGGCGATTACGGCGTCGCCGTCGGCCTTGCTCGTCCGCAATGACTGCCCTGGGTACGTGACTTCAAGTCGATAATCCGGAACGGGAGCTGAGCTGAGCGTTTGTGGCAGGGTCACCTCGAACACGCCCTGATGGCGGTGCGGCATCGGGTACCGGCTGCCGTCGGGCAGCACCGCGGTGACCGAGGCGGCCAGCGGGCGCAGCGCGCGGATCGTCACGCCGTGCGGGCCCGGGTGGGCGCCGAGTACCGAGTGCGGGTCATGGTGCTGACCCGCGACGAGTCGCTCGATCTCGGCGAGGGATAGTTGCTCGGCTGGAGCGGACAGATTCTGAGATGTCATCTTCTTGTGTTCTGCGGTCGGCGGAGCGGTTAGAACTCCGCGAGAGAATCGAGCGGGATGGGCAGCCAGGACGGTCGGTGCCTGGCTTCGTAGAGCACTTCGTAGACGGCCTTGTCCAGTTGCAGCGCGCGCAGCAGCACCTCGTTGGCGGCCGGGTCTAGGCCGCCTGCCTCGGCGTACCCGGCGCAGAACGCGCTCGCGTTCCTGCACACCCAGTCGTGTGCCACCGGGTTGAGGGTGGCCTGGTCCGGGTGGCCGATGAGCTGGTGGCGTGCCGCGTAGTCGAACGAGCGGAGCATCCCGGCGACGTCGCGCAGCGGCGAGGACCTGGCCCGGCGCTGTGCGAGCGGGGTGGCGGGCTCGCCTTCGAAGTCGAGCAGGACCCAGCCGGTCTCGGTGCGCAGCACCTGACCGAGGTGGTAGTCGCCGTGCACGCGCTGCACCGGGAACGGGCCCCTGAGCTTGGTCAGGGTAGCGTACGCGGCGCCGATCATCTCCGCGTACCTGCCGAGCTCGGGAACCGCCGCCCTTGCGATGTCCAGGTTCCTGAACATTCGCTCGGTGAGCTCGCTGGCCGCGTCCTGGCCGAGTTCGTCGGTGCCGAACGCGGCGGCCAGGTCGGCGTGCACCTGCGCGGTGGCCGCGCCGAGCCGGTGCGCCTCACCAGCGAAGTCGCCGCCCGCGTCGGCCGCCGTGCCCTCGGTCGCGTAGAGGTCCCGCACGCTCGTCGCCGCGAGCGACCAGCCATCGGAGGCGAGCCGCATATACCTGGACAGGATCGCCAGGCTGGTGGGAACTCCCTCAAGCCTGGTCTCGATCCAGCCAAGCGGCTCGGCAACGTGCGGTGACCCGAGCCGGGCGAGCGCCGTGTTCACCTCCAGGTCGGGGTTCGGCCCTGGGGACAGTCTGCGGAACACCTTGAGGATCGATTCCTCGCCGTATACCAGGCTCGTGTTGCTCTGCTCCGCGCTGAGCACCAGGCTGTCCAGGCCGGCCTCAAAGCTGGTGCCGGGGATCTTGCGCATCCGCAGCGATTCGATGGTGGCGTCGGCCGCGATGCCGGCGAGCAGCGGTTTGGTCAGGTCCGAGTCGTGCAGCGCGTCATAGGCCTGCCGTCCGTCGCCAGCCGGCCCGATGCGGGCGTGCTTCAGCCGGGCGGGCAGCCTGCGGCGCAGCCCCGCGAGCACCTGGTAATAGTCGACGGTCGTGCCGTGCGAGACCGTAACGATCAGGTGCCGCAGTTCGGGGTCGCCGCCGACCACCTGAGTGTCGGCGACGATCGCGAGATCACGCAGACCGCGGCCCTTGCCGGCGAACCATCGCTGCCTGACTAGCCACGTCGCTAGCGCGTCATCGAAAGCCATCGCCTCGCTCATCCCGTAGAGTGCCGGGCTTCAGCCGGTCAGCGGATCACCGGTCATGATCCTCCCTCGCAGGCGGCAGCTGAAACCAGTAGAAGCCATGTCCCGGCAGTGTCAGCAGATACGGCAGCTCCCCGATCCGCGGGAAGGTAACCCCGCCCATGGACTCCACCGGGGTGACGCCGATGAACCTGCGCAGGTCAAGTTCGACCGGCTGCGGGAACCGCGAAAGATTGTTAACACACAGTATCCGGTCAGTCGCATCCTGCTCTGGCGGGGCGGGGTGGCCGCCAAGCGGCCGCTGTGCGGCGATGAGCCCCGCGGCGTCGTACTCCCTGACGAAAGCGAGCACGCTCGGGTTGCTCGAGGTCAGCTCCTCGTACGCGCCCAGGCCGAACACGGCATGCCGTTTCCTGATCTCGATCATCCGCCGGGTCCAGTGCAGCAGCGACTGGGGGCTGCGCTGCTGCGCCTCCACGTTGAGCGACTGATAGCCGTAGATCGGGTCCATCACCGGCGGCAGGTACAGCCGCTGCGGGTCGCAGCTCGAGAATCCGCCGTTGCGGTCCGGGGTCCATTGCATCGGCGTCCGGACGCCGTCCCTGTCGCCGAGCCAGATGTTGTCGCCCATGCCGATCTCGTCGCCGTAGTACATAACCGGCGAGCCTGGCAGGGACAGCAGCAGGGCGGTGAACAGCTCGAGCTGATTCCTGTCGTTGTCGAGCAGCGGTGACAGCCGCCGCCTGATGCCGATGTTCGCCTTCATCCGCGGGTCCTTGGCGTACTCCGTGTACATGTAGTCCCGCTCGTCGTCGGTGACCATCTCGAGCGTCAGCTCGTCGTGATTGCGCAGGAAGATGCCCCACTGGCAGCCGGCCGGGATCTTCGGCGTCTGGGCCAGGATCTCGGAGATCGGATAACGCTGCTCGCGCCGAACCGCCATGTAGATGCGCGGCATCAGCGGGAAGTGGAACGCCATGTGGCACTCGTTGCCGCCGGTCTCGGGATCGCCGAAGTACTGGACTACATCGGCCGGCCACTGGTTCGCCTCGGCGAGCAGCACGCGGTCCGGGTACAGCCGGTCCACCTCGGCGCGGATCCGCTTGAGGTACTCGTGCGTCTCCTTGAGGTTCTCGCAGTTCGTCCCCTCCCGCTCGTACAGGTAGGGCACGGCGTCCAGCCGGAAGCCGTCGATGCCGAGGTCGAGCCAGAACCTCAGCACCTCGATCATCGCGTCCTGGACCTTGGGGTTCTCGAAGTTCAGGTCCGGCTGGTGCGAGAAGAACCGATGCCAGTAGTACTGCCCGCGCACCGGGTCGAACGTCCAGTTGGAGCTCTCGGTGTCCACGAAAATGACCCGCGCGTCCGCGTACTTGTCCGGGTCGTCGGACCACACGTAGAAGTCGCCGAACGGGCCCTCAGGGTCGCTGCGGCTCGCCTGGAACCAGGCGTGCTGATCGCTGGTGTGATTCATGACCAGGTCGGCGATGACCCGGATGCCGCGCTTGTGCGCCTCCTCGACGAGTTCCACGAAGTCGGCGATGTTCCCGTACTCGCCGAGGACCCGCATGTAGTCCGAGATGTCGTAGCCGCCGTCTCGGAGCGGGGATTCGTAAATCGGCAGCAGCCAGATGCAGTCGATGCCGAGCCACTGCAGGTAGTCGAGCCGGGATGTCAGGCCGCGGATGTCACCGGTGCCGTCTCCGTTCGCGTCATGGAATCCCCGGATGAGAACCTCGTAGAAGACCGCGCGGCGGTACCATTCTGGGTCCCGCGGCTGGTCGAGAGCGAAGTCGGGCACCGGCTCGCTCGGGATTGCGGGGAATGATCCGGTGTTTGACGCGGGGAATGAGCCCGTGTTAGGCGAGGCGGGGAACGGCCCGGTGTTAGCCGACGCGGGCGCGTGTGCGCCCGGCGGCGTCGCGGGCTGTGGCGTGTAGGACTGCGGGATGGCGGACTGCGGCTCGGCCCTGCCTGCGTGATGCGGTGCCGAGGCTGGCCGGCCGGTTGCCGGCTCGTGCTCTGTCACTGCTCGAGTCTCCTGGGGAATGCGCGACCGACGCATGCCAGGCTAATTGGTTATGCCAGGTCACGCGTAACGGTGAAGATGTGTGCGGGCCGCACGGCCGGGTCGAGGCGCACGAAGTTGGCCTGTCCCCACCGGAAGGAATCGCCGCTGAGTTCATCGATGACGGTGAACCCCTCGTGCCAGTCGATCCCGAGTGCGGGCAAGTCCAGCCAGACCGTGGCCTCCCTGGCCTGATGCGGGTCAAGATTCACTACCACCAGGACGGTGTCGGAAGCCCGGCCGACCTGGTCCCCCGCCCGCGGCGCCGCGAGCACGGAGGATCTCTCCGTGATCGTATCTGCCCCGTAGGTGCTCCCCGTACCCGTCCCGTTAACGGATATCACCCGCCCGGATACTCGTTTCGAGAAGCAGATCAGCTCCGGCTGATCCACGTGATGGAAGCGTAGATTACGCAGCCAGTGCAGCGCCAGATGCTCATTCCTGATTCTGTTGAGGTCTGTGATGAACGGCGCGATCCCCAGGCCGTCCCGTTCCGCTGCGTCCCAGTCACGTGCCCGGTACTGGTACTTCTCCGAGTCCAGATACTCCTCGCTGCCCGGCCGGACCGGTGTGCTCTCGCATAGCTCGTAGCCCGAGTAGATGCCCCATGTCGGGCTGAGCATCGCCGCCAGCACGGCGCGGATCTTGAACGCGGCCGGCCCGCCGTGCTGCAGGTACTCGTTCAGGATGTCGGGCGTGTTGGCGAAGAAGTTCGGGCGCATATAGGCGGCGGCAGGCCCGGACAGCTCCCGCAGGTACTCGGTCAGCTCGTCCCTGTTGTTGCGCCAGGTGAAGTACGTGTACGACTGATGGAACCCGATCATGGCCAGCGCGCTCATCATCGCCGGGCGGGTGAACGCCTCGGCCAGGAAGAGCACGTCCGGGTCGGTCTCGCGGATGTCGGCGAGCAGCCGCTCCCAGAACCGCAGCGGCTTGGTGTGCGGGTTGTCCACGCGGAAGATCCGCACGCCATGGTCCATCCAGAGGCGGACGATCCGCAGTATTTCCTGGTACAGGCCCTCCGGATCGTTGTCGAAGTTGAGCGGGTAGATGTCCTGGTACTTCTTCGGCGGGTTCTCTGCGTACGCGACCGAGCCGTCGGCACGGGTGGTGAACCATTCCGGGTGTTCCTTCATCCAGGGATGGTCGGGGGACGCCTGCAGCGCCAGGTCGATCGCCACCTCCAGGCCAAGCTCGCTGGCCCGCCTGACGAACGCGGTGAAGTCGGCGAAACTGCCGAGGTCGGGGTGGATGGCGTCGTGCCCGCCGTCTGCGGAGCCGATCGCCCACGGTGAGCCCGGGTCACCGGGCCTGGCCTCGAGCGTGTTGTTGCGGCCCTTGCGGAAGGTGGTGCCGATGGGGTGGACCGGCGGCAGGTAGACCACGTCGAAGCCCATGTCGGCGATCGCCTCGAGCCGGCGCGCTGCGGTGCCCAGCGTCCCCGACACGGGCTCCCGGCGGCCCATGGGGTCGAACTGCACGCCCTCGGACCGCGGGAAGAACTCGTACCAGGCCCCGTAGAGCGCGCGCAGCCTGTCCACGAGCACCGGCATCCGCGCGGATCTGGTGACGAGATCGCGCAGCGGGTACTGGCTCAGGACATTCCTCATCTGCGGCGTCTCGGTGGCCGCGAGCCGGTCCCAGGGCGGCAGGCCGCGGTCCCTCAGCTTTTTCGCGATGGCGTTAAGCAGGGCGCGGGCCGCGGCGGGCCCGGCGGCGCCTGGCGGCTGCTTGATCGCTCGCGCGCAGCGCTCGAACAGCAGCGCGCCCTCGGCCATCATCAGCTCGACGTCCTGCCCGCGCGGCACCTTGATGGCCGCGTCGTGATGCCAGTGTGCTATCGGGTCGCTCCACGCCTCGACGTGGAACTGCCAGGTGCCCTCGCACGTGACGGTGACCTCGGCGCCGTACCTGTCGGTCCCTGGCGAAAGTTCACGCATCAGCACGAGCGGGCCGGGTGTCCCTGCTGGGTCCCTCAGTATCACCCCGGCGCCGAGCGCGCCGTGGCCTTCACGGATGACTGTGGCACTGACCTGGAAAGTTTCGCCGACGACTGCTTTGGCCGGGCGGCGCCCGCATTCCACCACGGGCTCGATATCCAGGATGGGGATACGTCCGATCACGCGGTCACCGTACCCATTCGCGATTCACAAACGCACGCCGCCCCTAGGTAACCGACCGTCACCGACGATGGTGCTCCGCCAGCCGGCGGAGCACCCTATGATGACCTCCCGTGAGAGCGATCCGACGATTTACAGTCCGCGTGACGCTGCCCCAGCCGCTGGCGCCGCTGCATGACTTGATGCTGAATCTGCGCTGGTCCTGGCACCCGGGCGCGGTCGAACTCTTCGAGTCGATCGACCCTGCCGGGTGGGCCGCCTCGGGCGGCGACCCCTTCGCGATGCTCAGCTCGATGCGGCCGGGACGGCTCGCGGACCTAGCGGGCGACGAGGCATTCCTGCGCCGTGTCAACGCCGTCCTGGCGGACCTGCGCGAGTACGAGAGGGAGCCACGCTGGTATCAGTCGGGCGCTACCGGGCCTGCCGCGGCCCTGCCGAACGCGATCGCTTACTTCTCGCCCGAGTACGGCATAACCGCCGTGCTGCCGCAGTACTCCGGCGGCCTCGGCATCCTGGCCGGCGACCACCTCAAGTCGGCGAGCGACCTCGGCGTCCCGCTGATCGGCGTGGGCCTGCTTTACCGGCACGGGTACTTCACGCAGTCGCTGTCCGCTGACGGCTGGCAGACGGAGCGTTACCCCGTGGACGACCCGAACGGCCTGCCGCTGACCCTGCTGAGGAATCCCGGCCAGCACGGGGAGCCGGGCGGTGGCACTCCGGTGCGCGTTTCAGTGACGCTGGCGGGCGGCAAGCTGCTCACTGCGCAGGTGTGGCTTGCCCAGGTCGGCCGGGTGCCGTTGCTGCTGCTCGACTCGTACGTCGAAGAGAACGAACTCGCGCTGCACGATGTCACCGACCGGCTGTACGGCGGCGGCAGCGAGCACCGGCTGCGCCAGGAACTGCTGCTCGGCATCGGCGGCGTCCGCGCGGTGCGCGCGTTCTGCGCGCTCACCGGGCACCCGGAGCCCGAGGTCTTCCACACCAACGAGGGCCATGCCGGCTTCCTCGGCCTGGAGCGGATCCGCGAGTACGTGGCCGCCGGGCTGGGCTTCGATGAGGCGCTCGAACTGTGCCGGGCGGGCACCGTGTTCACCACGCACACCCCGGTGCCCGCGGGCATCGACAGGTTCCCGCGCGACCTGGTGGAGCGCTACTTCACATCCGGCGCGGCGGGCGAGACGCTGCCCCTGGACCGGGTACTCGCGCTCGGCGCGGAGACCTACCTGGGCGGGGACCCGCACGTGTTCAACATGGCGGTCATGGGCATGCGGCTCGCGCAGCGGGTCAACGGCGTGTCAGTGCTGCACGGCGAGGTCAGCAGGGAGATGTTCGCCGGGCTGTGGCCCGGCTTCGACACCGCCGAGGTGCCGATCGGCTCGATCACCAACGGCGTGCACGCCCCGACCTGGGTGGCCAGGGACATCTCCGGGCTCGGCGACGCCAACGCGGCCGCGTCGGCCGATGCCGGGCAGCTGTGGGCGATCAGGCGGCAGCTGCGCTCCCGGCTGGTGACCGAGACCAGGCGGCGGCTGCGCGAGTCGTGGCGCCAGCGCGGCGCGTCGGGAGCCGAGCTGACCTGGATCGACGACGTGCTTGACGAGAACGTGCTGACGATCGGGTTCGCCCGCCGAGTCCCCTCATACAAGCGGCTGACGCTGATGCTCAACGATCCGGAGCGCCTGGCCACCCTGCTGCTCGACCCCGAGCGGCCGATCCAGATCGTGATCGCGGGCAAGGCCCATCCCGCTGACGAGGGCGGCAAGCGGCTGATCCAGCAGATGGTCCGGTTCGCGGATTCGGAGACTGTGCGCCGTAGGATCGTGTTTCTGCCCGATTACGACATGGCGCTCGCGCACCATCTGGTCCAGGGCTGTGACGTGTGGCTGAACAACCCGCTCCGGCCGCTCGAGGCATGCGGCACCTCCGGCATGAAGGTGGCGCTCAACGGCGGGCTGAACGTCTCCGTCAGGGATGGCTGGTGGGACGAGTGGTTTGACGGCGCGAACGGCTGGGACATCCCGACCGCGGACGGCGTGGCCGATCCCGTCCGGCGGGACGAGCTCGAGGCGGCAGCGCTGTACGAGCTGCTCGAGAAGTCGGTGGCGCCCTTGTTCTATGACGCCGCCCCTGACGGCATTCCCGGTGGCTGGGTCGAGATGATGCGGCACGCGCTGCGCACCCTCGGCCCGCTGGTGCAGGCGGACCGGATGGTGGGCGACTACGTCACGCATCTGTACGCCCCTTCCGCTGAGTCGTCTCGGGTGCTCGCGGCGGATGGGTTCGCCGCCGCGCGCGAGCTTGCCGCCTGGAAGGAGCGGGTCCGGCGGGCGTGGCCGGCGGTGCGGATCGAGCACGTGGAGGCGGACGGCACTGAGCCGAGCCTCGGCGCGGTGCTCGACGTGCGGGTGACCGCCGCTCTCGGCGGGCTTTCCCCCGCCGATGTCTCGGTCGAGGTGGTCTACGGCAGGCCAGGGGAGGAGGACGAGATCGTGGATCCGTCCTACCTGACGCTTGCCGCGGACCAATCCGCCAATGGCCCGCAAACCCGGTTCTCCGGCGCGGTCGAGCTGGGACTGCCCGGCCCGTTCGGCTACACGGCGCGGGTGCTACCCAAGCACCCGCTGCTCGCGAGCCGTGCCGAACTCGGCCTGGTCACCTACCCCGACGCCCCTGCCGGCATGACCAACGGAGACCTGCGCTGACCACATACCTAGGAACACTTTGTGACTCAGTCCGCCCGTTTTCTGACCGTTTTGTGCGGGTATGCGAGGAGGATTGAGTCACAAAGTCGGCCTGATCTCACTATGTGAGACGTCCCCCGTCGCAGGGTGCCCGCGGGCGGTCGCCCTGCGACGCGGCCGTGCGCTGATGGTGCCGGTCCCTTCTCAGCCCGGCTCGGGACCGGGCTGTAGCTTAAGGGCCAGAAGTCTCGGTGTGGAGGTGGGTGGCTTGCGCGAGTTCGTACGCGTTGAGGTGGCGGAGGCGATCGCGACGATCCGGCTGGACCGGCCGAAGATGAACGCGCTCAACGCGCAGGTCCAGGACGAGATCGCTAGCGCCGCGGCAGAGGTCAGCGCCGACCCGGAGATCCGCGCGGTCATCCTCTACGGCGGCGAGCGGGTCTTCGCCGCCGGTGCCGACATCAAGGAGATGGCGGGCCTCGACTTCCAGCAGATGGCCGTACGCTCGGCCCGCCTGCAGGCCGCGTTCTCCGCCGTCGCAGATATCCCCAAGCCAGTGGTGGCGGCCGTCACCGGGTATGCGCTCGGCGGTGGCCTGGAACTCGCGATGTGCGCGGACTTCCGGGTCCTCGGCGAGAGCGCCAAGGTGGGGCAGCCGGAGATCCTGCTCGGCGTCATCCCGGGCGCGGGCGGTACGCAGCGGCTGCCGCGCCTGATCGGCCCGGCGCGGGCCAAGGACCTGATCTTCACCGGCAGGCAGGTACCGGCGGCAGAGGCGCTGGCTATCGGCCTGGCCGACAAGGTGGTGCCCGACGAGCAGGTCTACCAGGCGGCGGTGGACCTGGTGGCCAGGTATGCCGCCGGGCCGGCGCTGGCGCTGCGCGCCGCCAAGCAGGCGGTCAACGGGGGCCTGGAGGTGGACCTGGCCACCGGGCTGGAAATCGAGCGGCTGCAGTTCGCCGCGCTGTTCGCCACCGAAGACCAGAAGACCGGCATGCGCAGCTTTGTGGAGAACGGCCCGGGGAAGGCCACCTTCGAGGGACGCTGAGCTCGGCGGCCCGGTGTAGTTTAGCTGTGGCAGGATTGCCGTGACCTGTGGGGTATTGAGCAGATGACTGAACCTGACGACGACCTATCGCTTGAGATGGTCACGGCCGCGCTGCGGATGGACAGCGCCGACGTGGCGGTTTACGCCAGGGTGCTGTCCAAGTCGCTGAGCGAGGCGTTGCCTCCGGAGTACGTGACGGTCGAGCGTGAACGGTCCGTGTCCGACCGGATGCGCGGCCGGCCGGGCGAGATCTCCAAGCTCGCCGTGCGGCTGGGTGATCAGCTCATGACGCTCGCGATCAGGAACGGCCAGCCGTCCGCCGAGATCTGCCGCGAGGTCCGGGGTGTGGTGCTGTCCCGGCAGAACGTGCCGTTGCAGCAGTGGGCCGGTGCGCTGGCCAGCGCGCTGGTCGTGCACGCCGAGAGCAGCGCGCAGGCCGCCCAGGCGCTGCGCCGCCTCGTGACCGGTTCCTGACGATCACGTCGGGCGTAATAGAGCCTTTACCGAAAAACGCGGTTCGAGCCCGTACTCTGAGAGGACGATGCCTGCACTGGACTCGCTCCCGGGGAAGATCGGGCCCTATCGCCTGCTTGACAAGATCGGCGAAGGCGGCATGGGCATGGTTTACCTCGCGAGCGACGCAGAGAACCGCCCCGTCGCCGTAAAGGTCCTCGGGCCCGCCGTGGCGGCGGATCCGAACGCGCGCCACCGCCTGTCCCGCGAGGTAGAGACCATGCGGCGAGTGCGCAGCCCGTACGTGGCTGAGGTCCTGGACGCCGACGTAGACGGGCCCTCGCCGTACATCGTGACCCGGTACGTACCAGGCCGGACGCTCGAGGACATCGTCCGCAAGGACGGCCCGCTGCACGGGGCCGCGCTCGAGCAGATGGCCGCCGGGCTGGCCAGCGCGCTCGCCGCGATCCACGCCGCCGGCGTAGTGCACCGCGACCTCAAGCCGGGCAACGTGATGATTGTCGACGGTCATCCGGTGGTGATCGACTTCGGCATCGCGCACATCCCCGACGCAACCCGGCTGACGCAGACCGGCATGGTGATGGGCACGCCCGGCTACCTCGCGCCCGAGGTCATCGAGGGCAATCCGAGCACCGGGGCGGTGGACGTGCACTCGTGGGGCGCCACCGTGGCCTTCGCGGCCACCGGCCGCAACCCGTACGGATCGGGGACCTACCAGACGATCTTCTTCCGCGTGCTGCAAGGACAGGCCGAACTCGCCGGCATCCCGGCGCCGATGCTGCCGCTGGTCACGGCGGCGCTTGCGGTCGATCCCCGGGTCCGCCCGCCGGCCCAGTGGCTGGCACAGCGCTGCGCGCTGCTGCGGCTGGACCCCGCGGCCCCGCCCTCGGCAGGGGGACCGAACGGCACCCGGATCTCTTCCGCCGCCGGCCCCTGGTGGCACGACCACGGGGACACCAACTGGTGGCAAGACCACCTGGCCAGCTCTCCGGCGCAGGCCAACGGGTTCGGCCCGGCGCCGGTGCCCGCGCCACCCGCACCGCCGTCGGCCGCGTACAACCCGGCGTCACCGCCGGCCCGGCAGGTGTACAAAAGTCCGGCCGAGGCCGCCGCCGAGGTGGCCGGCCTGCTGCCGCCCGTCCAGCCCGCGGCCGCGCTCCGGCCAGTCAACGGATACGCGCCCGCCGCACCCGACGCTGCGCCAAGCGCCCCGGTCAGGGGGCAGGGCCTGGTCATGCTTGCGTTCGGGGTAGGTGCGGTGGCGCTCAGCGTCCTGCTCCCGGTTGCCGGGACTGTGCTCGCACTCGCGGTGATCACCTTGCTGCGGGCGGCGGACCGGGCGCAGGCCGGACTGGCGGCGCGCCGTTCGGTGCGCGGTGCCAGGCCCAGCGACATCATGATCGTGGTCGTCACCGCGCCCTGGACCGTCGTCCGCGCGCTACTCACCACCGTGGCGCTCGCCCCGCTCGCGCTGATCGTGGCGGGCATCGCCGCGGCCGCTTCGGTGGTCCTCGGGAAAACCCAGACGCTGCCGTGGGCGGGTGCCTGGGCGGCGGGGGCCGCGGTCGCCATGTACGCGGTCGGCCCGGGGTCCCGGGCGCCGCGCCGCCAGCTGCGCAGGATGACGGGCTCCGTTGTCCGCAGTCGCCTCTCGCTCGTAGTCGCCCTCATCGCGGCCTGGGCGCTGGCCGCCGCGGTGATCTCCTCGGCACTGTCGCAGCCGCCGGTGATCTGGCCGGCCACCAGCTGGATGCTGCCGCAACTGCCGTCAATGGGCGGAACGCTGCACGCCGTCCAGAAGTGGCTGCTTGGGCACTCCGTGCGCATGCTGCACCTGCCCTGAGCCGTGCTCGGCGAGCGGGCGAACCAGGCCGAGGGCGATAACCTCGTTGGCGAGCCGGGTACGCCGGTTCGTTCCCTCCGGCACCCGGAACTTCTGATACAGCCGCAGCAGGTGCTGCTTGACGGCCGCCTCGGTCACTACGAGGTCACCCGCGATCTCCCTGGCGGTGGCGGGCGTGACGAACGCGTCGTCGGACAGCGCGGGACGGCACAGGGAGATGAGCACGTCGAGCTCCCTGCGCGTCAGTTCGGGGGCTGCGGAGCGGCGCAACTCGGCATCGGCGTCCAGGTCGTCGCGCGCTATGCCCTCGATCCTGCAGCGCGCCGAACCGAAGCTCAGCACGTCGCCGTCGTCGAGTACCCTGCGGGCGACCGGACGGCCGTTCACCCGCGTGCCGTTACGTGATAATCCGAGGTCGGCTATATAGATATACGGACCGCGCCGGATGATCTCGGCGTGCAGCCTGGACACGCTGGGATCCTCGAGCCGGACGTCCACCGCGTGGCCGCGTCCGATCGTAGTGATGTCGTCCCGCAGAGGAATAAGTACCCCAGTGTCCTCAATGCGAATATAGGGTGTATCCACGCCAGACCCTCCCGTCTATCGAAGACGTGACGCTTATCTCACTCTAGCGTTACCCTCTCCGGGTGCGGCCGTACCGTGAAAAGGTTTGCGATATGCGCCGTAGGGCGGATATCGGCGTCGCTGGGCCGCTTAGCGGGTTACGGTAGGCCCGCGCGGGCCTGTGTCGCCTCGGTGGCCGGTAAACTGCCCAGCGAGCAGCCAGAAGGCCGGCCGTCCGCACGCGGCAGGCCGCGGGAGACCATAATGAAGTTCGGGCACCGCGTTGACGCGACGGAAGACCCGCGGGGGAGTCACCTGCGAGGGACGTCCGCCGGGCCTGCCGGGACGCGCGGCCACTGCACCTGCTTCTGGATGTCCCGGCCGATAGGGGAGACGCGATGAGTCGCCACGCGCGGCAGGCGCTGGACCGCTCGGAGCCGCCGATGCGCGAGACAGGCGCCACCCCTCGTTCGGGACAATTCAAGGCAGACGCGCAGCGGGCCGGAACCTGGGCCGCGGTCCCCTGGCCGCCGCCGGACGCGCCCACCGCGCCGCCCGGCCCTGTGCAGCCCCGCCCCGTGCAGCCCGGGCCCGTTCAGCCCGCGCCGCCCGGCCAAGTGACCGGCCCGCGGACGGCAGCCAGACGGGCCCGCAAGCATGGCGCGGCGCGGGCCGGCACCGCCGGCGTCGTCGCGTACCTGGCCGTCATCGTCTGCACCGCCGCCGGCGTGTACATCTCCTGGCGGCAGGGCTCGAACGGCGGTGGCAAGGGTGCGGTGGTGGCCGGCGCGGCGCTGCTCGTGGCCGCGGTCGCCAGGCTCCTGCTGCCGGCCAAGGCCGCGGGGCTGCTCGCGTCGAGAAGCCGGGTGACCGATGTGCTCATGCTGACGGTATTCGGCGTCGGCCTGGTGGTCGCGGGCCTGGTACTGCCGCGCTTAGGGTCGCTATCCGCACAAGGGAGAATGGCCGGCCCGCCGATGAAAGGGAAACACGAATAACATGTCCAAAATCAAGGTGGCAAATCCCGTCGTCGAGCTAGACGGCGACGAGATGACCCGGATTATCTGGCAGTACATCAAGGACCAGCTGATACTCCCGTACCTGGATGTCAACCTCGAGTACTACGACCTCTCCGTCCAGCACCGGGACGCCACCGATGACCAGGTGACGATCGACGCGGCACACGCCATCCAGCGGCATGGCGTCGGCGTGAAGTGCGCCACGATCACCCCCGACGAGGCGCGGGTGGCCGAGTTCGGGCTGAAGAGGATGTGGCGGTCGCCAAACGGGACGATCAGGAACATCCTCGGCGGCGTCATCTTCCGTGAGCCGATCGTCATCTCCAACATCCCGCGGCTGGTGCCGAGCTGGACCAAGCCGATCATCATCGGCAGGCACGCGCACGCCGACCAGTAC
>Ga0126381_100000849_pt1 | contig 33196 bp, 28 predicted proteins | sample PanSoiMetPlot_28_FD_96465 | JGI IMG/M metagenome (GOLD analysis project Ga0126381, IMG submission 96465) | Tropical forest soil microbial communities from Panama - MetaG Plot_28 | ecosystem: Environmental > Terrestrial > Soil > Tropical forest > Bulk soil | place: Panama | collected 2016-02-17 | reverse complement strand
CGATGAATTTCGTCACCAGCGTGTTTGCGATTAACTGCGCCATGCGCGGGTCGTGGCTCGAGAAGCTGATTTCCACCAGACGCGTATTCCGTACGGAGCTAACCGAGAGATTACGCTGAAAACGCCCGAGTGCAGCGAACTCAGCTGCGCTTAATGTTGCGAGATCAAGCTGCTCCTGCAGGATGGCCAGTTCTTCCGGATTTGGAATGGACACGGTGATGGAGGTCGTTTCAGGGGGGGGCGGAGCCTGCCTGGTACTCGCGAACTCGGGATTTTTGTCTAAGTGTAGCTCGCGAATGACGCTCACGGCCAAGGCGTCACTCCGCAGAATTTGGACTTGCGTCTCGAGATAATCCTGGTTGTCAGCGGCCTCTACTGCCGAATCAATCTCGTGCAGCGTGTTAATTCCACTCCCAGGGGGGGCAATTTCAAGCCGCGCGGTCGGCTTGTAGAAATCCTTTTGCATCCTGGCATACAGAAAAACGGTTCCGGTGAGAGCAATTGCAACGAACGCTGAGAATCGGCCGTGTTTTCTCAAGACACGAATGACCTGCTCCCAGGTATAGTTATGCTCCTGAAAAGCAAGGGCGCCGGTTCGAGATGAATCAACCGAGGGGTATGCGTCGTTCGAGGGAATGATTTCGTAGCGGTTGAAAGGCTTCATTGGTTGTTGCCAGTTGCCACGAGCGCTGCGGCGGGCCTGCAGTACGGCCCCTGAAGCACGGTTTTCTTCATATCAGAGGGTGAGCTATGGTTTCTACCGGTATCAATGCGTTGCACACTTGCAACTTCAACTTCGACAGAAATCGCCTTCTGAAGTTGTGCGACGGTTAGCACAACTCGGTATCGGTTTTGGTAACGTGCCAGGATACCGGTCACCCCGGAAAGGGGCCCGGAGCATATCCTTACTAGGTCTCCCGCGCTAAGAAATGGGTGGGCTTGGCAAGGCAATCCGCTCTGGACAGCCCTGCGAATGAAATCGATTTCCTGCTCCTGGATGGGGCAAGCGCGCCCTCCGTTTTCCACTAAAAAAAACACACCAGGGGTGTTGAGAATTTCCAGTTTGCTTCGCAAAAAGCACCGCAGGAACAGGTACCCTGGGAATAGGGGCATACAAAGCGTTTTGTTCCGGTCCTTCCATCGATGAGTCACTTTGTATTCCGGAAGGAAAACTTCCAAGCCTTTACGCTGCAGCAGGTCCGATGCTTTTCGTTCATGCTGGTGTTTTACATAGGCCGCGTACCATTCAGGTTCAACCTGCAAAGCCGTATTCTCTTTTCCCTGCAATATGAATGGCATAAAGCTTCGCCCTCTGCCTTACATAGGCCAGATGGTACAAAATGGTACAAACAGGCTGGGAACCGATTGGAACGTCCAAGATAGACTTGACCGTCGCAAAGTAATCCGCGCTTGTTAGAGCAGAATGACAGCCGGATGAAAAATGGTATTCATATTTGAAAACCATCCGGCGAATAGCCTGCATAGCTTGAGTTGAACAAGTTGCAGGAGTTAGGTCCCGAAAAAGCAATTTCGCTGGGCAGTCAATTAGTCCGTTTGCTTCAGCCGTGTAACAATTCCGGCGCGGTTCGTAACGCCCGGGTGATTCGGGCCGCAACGCCAGCGCCAATCCCCATCCATATCCACAGAAAGGCGACCAGGGAAGAATCGTAATATGTTCCCATGCCGATGTTCATAACCAGCGCAATGACGGTCATAACGAAGCTAAGGCAAAGGGCCCAATAAGTCGCGGTACAGTTTTGCTCGAGCCAGGGTCCAGCACGGTCGACGCTCTTCAAACCCTTGTAAATCATTCTGAGAGGCACAAGAAAAAAGCAGAGATAGGGCACGAGACCCACAAGCCCATATTGTTTGAGTATTTGAAGGTACTCGGAGTCGGTAAAGACATTAGTAAAAATGTCTCTGGCAGGTCCGTGGCCCAATACAGGCGACTGCAGAAACTGCTCGATGGCGTCCTTCCACAGCACGTCCAAGCGCGTCCTGAGGGACTTTTCATGTAGCGGAGTCTGAAGCATCTGGAAGCGATCGAGAGTTGCTCGATTACTAGCGGAAACCACAAGAACCACCCCTACCACAAGAGGGAGCGAAACGAGCAAAATCCTCCGACGCTTTTTCTCACTCGTCTCCGTGGGCGCTGGCAATCGAAGAATCAGGAGAAACACAAGGAAGGTGTCAATCAGGCCGTAGCGGGACCCAGTCATCGCAAGCGTCGCGAGACACGCGAACAGAAGGACCATGTTCAAAAAACGGTTGCCAATGCCTAGTAGCGCCCTCAGTGAAAACGCACCAATGACCCAAGTCATGAATATCCCGAGGGTGTTAGGATTGCTCAAAGTGGAGTAAACGCGTCGATAGTGCGCCAGCCCTCCCTCATCATGAAGGCCACCGGAATAATAGGGGTCCAAGTATTGGGTGAAGCCCATGTTGAACCACTGCCCATACGCGTAGAGACAGATCAATAGGGTTGCTGGGAATAGAGACTTTCCGAGTGTCCGGAGCGATTCCTCGGAAAAATCCGCTTCGTAGGCCAAAGTAAAAAAAATCGCGGGAAACCAGGGCTTGGCCAATTCAAAAAAATTCCTTGCCAGCAGCGGGTGACCTAATACTTCGGTGCCATATGCCAGCGATGAGAGAATACAAACGCTAAATGCAAAGGCGACGGCAAACATGGGATTAAGACGGATGGGTGAAGCCAGGCCGGCCAATAAGAGGCAGAGGTAAATTAAGGCCACCACCGGCAGGAGGAGATAATCAAGTTTCAGCCAGAACTCTTCGCCCAGGTGCACAACAGGGGGCACAATACTAATAGACATCAGGGAAATCACCGCAAGGCGCAGGAGTTTCTGGCCGAGCCCGGCGCGCTCGGCCAGAAGAAGTCCCCAATTGGCGTTACTTGTAAGGGCCACTTGCGTCCTAACTTTGGTGATGGCTATCCATTAGCTCGGTCGCGGTGCTCACGATGCTAGAGAACCGAGTGCAAATGAAACAAGAACGAGAGATTGCAGCTTCATTAAAACCGCTATTTTTTTCCACAGAGGGTGATTCCAAGTTACGACATTGTGAGCATTGCTGTGCTGGACCTGATTGGGGATGGTTGCTCATCGGTCCTTCCTTAACGTGGCGTTAACTTGGCTGCTACGCTCCGTTGTTGATTCACTGACACCCTTGGTCTCACGCTTGCACACACATCTTTTGTAGGGGGCTTCGTGGAGTACTTCGCTTGGGGGTTGGCGCTTGCGGCCTGCGGTTTTGTCATCCTGCTTCTCTATCTTGATCTGAGCCCGAGGGGTTTTCTCTACAAGGTCGCAAAGAGATTTGCTGTTCCCCGAGAGAGTCTTCGCCCAGTAGTGCGGGACGCGCCGTATCGCAGGCGGACCAGCGGAAAGCCATCGCACAAACCAGTTTTGTTGAACCTTGAAACATCAGAAGGATCCGGCCAAGCTTGTCACCCTGACATTGTCCATATCTCCCAGGGATTTGGGCCCGAAAGATGGCCGTACTGGCTAGCTTGCACTCCATATCCTTATGGAGACGCCCACTTTGAGAACCCCGAGATTTTTGTGAGTTACGATGGGATCAACTGGTCCGTCCCAGAGAGCCTTCAGAATCCTCTCGTGCCGTCACCTAAAAATCCAGGAGACCACCATTCTGATCCCGACCTTCTTTTTCATGCGAACCAGCTGTGGTTGTTCTATCGGCTGACTTTGCGAGGTAAGAGGTCCGACAGGACAGCAACCGAGAACAGAATCTACCTGATAAAGAGTCTCGACGGCATTCGCTGGACGACTCCTGCCGAGGTCTTGAGCGATAAGGCAGGCGGACAGCACCTGTCACCGGCAGTCATCCATGACGGGGCTCAATTCTTGATGTGGACAATCGAAGTTCACGGCGGTTGTCTCCGCCTGGTACGCAGAAGTAGTCCTGATGGGCTGACCTGGAATAATCCTACCGTTGCCAGTGTCGCTGGGCTGCATGGAGGAAGATTCCCTTGGCACATCGACGTGATTCAGGAGGAGGGCAGGCTGAGCGCCGCACTCGTAAGTTGCACAGCACTGGGCGGTCGTGGTGCGCGAATCCACTATGCGCACAGCGAAGACCAGGGGCTCACGTGGGTTGCGGGCGGCTTTTTGTTTGAGCAGGTCTACGAATTCGAGTCGAAGACTCAATACCGCGCAACTCTCAGGGCCGTTCCGGGCACCAATCACGAATACCAACTATGGTATTCGGCTGGCAGCCTGTCGGGAGTGTTTTCCGTTGCCTATCTTCGTGTGGCTCGAACACAAGATCGTCTGATCCCATTGGAGTGGGCTAGGGAGCAGGTGAGTCCCGTCAGAGTCTGAAATCCGCCAAGCAAGACAATCCATGGATTTCATTTACCGTCCGTTAATCCGCCATGGTTATGACATTAACCAAGAAAGACTAACGTAGGTCCCCATGGATGCCGCAGCCACAGACGCCTCGTTGCGCCCGAAACAGGGAGGACCTGCTTCATTGTCCGAGAACGAGTTGAAACTACGGCATGCTTTTGCCGCCGGGCTCAACATCCCTGAGACCGAGGTCGGAGAAGGCTTGAAATACGGAAACACTCGGGGATGGGATTCTGTGGCTCACATGTCGCTTATTGCCAGCTTGGATTCCGCTTTTGACGTCATGCTGGACATAGACGATGTCCTGGATTTGTCCTCCTACGAAAAGGCACGGGAGATTCTGGGGAAGTATGGTGTGCAATTTTGAAGTTGCTGGAGGGCAGGTCAGGCTGGATCACGGGTGCATCACGTGGAATTGGCCGGGCAACTGCGGTGGAGGCGGCGTGCCAGGGCGCCAGGTTGATCCTGACTGCGCGCGGGCAAGAGGGATTACAGGAGACAGCGCGCGAAATCGAATGTGCCGGAGGGACAAGCCCAAAAGTCATCTTATGTGATGTGTCGGACGAAGCGGCACTCAAGTCCACGTTTCGGGAAGTCCGAGCCTTCACTAACAAATTGGATTTTCTTGTCAACAACGCGGGCGTCCTGCGCGACGCTATCATAGGCATGATCGGGTCCGAGCAGATTCATGAGGTGATGCAGACGAATCTTTTTTCCGTGATTCAGATCATGCAGTTCGCGGCTCGGATGATGACCGCACAGAAGTCCGGAAGCATTGTAAATGTGGCCTCGATTATTGGGCGGGTTGGAAACGAAGGTCAGGTTGTGTACAGCGCAAGCAAGGCGGGCGTCATCGCAGCGACGAAGTCAGCGGCGCGAGAGCTTGCCCCTCAAGGGATCCGCGTAAATGCGGTTGCACCCGGAGTCATTAGCACCAGCATGATCGCGGGCATACCGGAAGCCAAGATGCAAGAGATGCGGCGCTCTATCAAAATGGGCCGGCTGGGCTGCCCGGAAGAAGTCGCCAAGGTAATTTGCATGCTTGCCTCCGAATACACTTCCTACGTTACCGGCCAGGTAATCGGTGTGGATGGAGGAATGTGGCTGTAGAATTCTGGGAACTCGACCATCCTGGCAAGATGACGGCTGTTGTCTCCGACTCAGGCCGTCATTTGACTTACGGTGAACTGCGCGAAGGCACCGATCAATTTTCTGACTGTCTTGGCCTTCGCGGCGAAAGAACACTGGGCTTTCTACTCTGCGACAACAGCCCCGAATGCTTGATGACCTATTTGGGAGCATTACGCAGCGGGCAGGCAATCTGTCTGCTGGAGGAGGGAATCCCAGATGAGCTTTTTCTGCGGCTGATCGAAACCTACCTTCCGGATTGGGTATTCTCTACCGAGAGGACCAACATTCCGGGGTTCAGAGCGTATAACGTACCAAATGGTTTGCTCTATCGCCGTGACAAGGTGCGTCCTAAATCCTCGATTGCGCCGGAACTGGCTGTTTTGTTGACGACTTCGGGGTCGACCGGAAGTGCCAAGCTCGTTCGTCTCAGCCTTGGAAACCTTCAAGCCAACGCAAAATCGATTAGCCATTATCTGGGGATTACGCCAGCGGATCGCGCACTAACCACTCTGCCGATGTCCTACTCGTATGGGTTGTCTGTGGTGAACACGCATTTGCTTGCGGGCAGCACACTATTGATGACTCGACGCAGTCTGGTGCAAAAGGACTATTGGGACTTCATCGCCCAACAGCATCCGACATCCCTGGCTGGCGTGCCTTACCACTACGAGATCATGCTTCGTCTGCGAGTGCTCGAGAAAGCGCTGCCCGGCTTGCGCACGCTCACGCAGGCAGGCGGCCGCTTGGAGCCGCAAAGAATAAGCCAGGTGGAAAGAATCAGTGCGCGGCGCGGCTGGAAATTCTTTGTGATGTACGGGCAGACGGAAGCGACGGCGCGCATCGCTTACGTTCCCTGGGAGCGACTGAGTGAAAAAATCGGCGCTGTTGGACTTGCGATTCCCGACGGCACCCTTTCCATTGATGGAGCAACAGGCGAGTTGCTCTACTCGGGACCCAACGTCATGCTTGGATACGCGCAGAACCGCGACGACCTTGCAAAAGGCGACGAACTGGGGGGGCATTTACGAACAGGCGATCTTGCGAGAAAGGATGAGGATGGCTACCACTACATCATTGGAAGGCTCAAGCGCATCCTAAAAGTCCATGGCAAGAGAGTGAGTCTTGATGAAGTCGAGTCGCTAATCGGGCGGCATGGGGGAGGAGCGGCGGCGTGTTTCGGAGACGACGACAACGTTCGAATCGCCATTGAAGCCTCCGAAGGGGAACAGATTGCGGCCGACGTAATCAGGGATCTTCTGAAAATACATCCGAGCGCGTTTCACATCTTCCGAGTTCCGTCCATTCCGAGGCTGCCCAACTTCAAGATTGACTACCAGTCCCTGACTAGGCTGGAGAGTCCTTGATGCGCGCCGAAATCGCAAAGGAAGTCTCAGGCCATAATCCCTACGCAGAACTCCCACGAGCCAAGGCCTCTCGGTTCTTGGAGGAAATGAATGCGTTAACAGCATCTCACGCGGAGCGTTGCTGCGCGTATCGGCGCATCTTGGATGCCGCGTTCGGAGGATCGGTCAGTTTCAAGCGACTCTCGGAACATCCCGCATTGCCCGTTCGCTTGTTTAAAGAGCTCGAACTTTGCAGTGTTCCCTCGGACAAGGTTATTAAGACCCTCACTTCCAGTGGTACCAGCGGCCAGCGGCCTTCCCGCATCTATCTGGATCAAGAAACCGCAATAGCGCAGGCCCACGCGCTTGCTCGCATTGTCCGTTCGTTCGTGGGGGATGACCGTCTCCCCCTGATGATTCTTGATCACCCGGATGTCCTGAAGGACCGCAAGTCGTTCTCGGCCCGGGCTGCAGGAATTCTTGGTTTCTCGCAGTTTGGGGTGGACCAAGTCTACGCCCTGCAATCTGGAACTCTGGAGCCGGACTGGAACCTTATCGAAGGGTTTTTGCTGAAGCATCGTGGCAAACGAATCCTGCTGTTCGGATTCACTTTCATCCTGTGGCAACATTTTCTTCGTGCGGCGGAAGACTCTGGACGCTCCCTCGACTTTAGTAACAGCATTCTCGTTCATGGGGGCGGTTGGAAAAAGATGGAGGCAAGCAAGGTGTCCACCGAGGAGTTCAAGCGGCGCTTGCGCAGTTGTCTGGGAATTCAGGCGATTCATAACTACTATGGCATGGTGGAACAAGCCGGTTCTATCTACATGGAATGCGAAGAGGGTTACTTCCATGCAGCGGACTATTCCGAAGTCTTGATTCGCAATCCACGGACTCTGGACGCGACGGACGCTGGCAAGTCAGGTTTAATCGAGACAATGAGCACCATCCCCCATAGTTACCCCGGGCACCACTTACTCACCGAGGACTTGGGTGTCGTCTACGGAGCTGATGGATGCTGCTGTGGACGACGGGGAACATTCTTTCGCGTTCTTGGGCGTCTATCGGCTGCTGAGCTTCGCGGCTGCAGTGACACTTACAAAGTACCGTCATGATTTCGGTTCAGGTTCCCTCAAATTGTCCGGACTACAGGGTACATCTCGCTCTTGTGCTGAAAAGCGGCAACTTGGCATCTTTCGACCCGCAGGTAATCGAGTTCCTTGATACGTTTTCCAAAACCGTGCTCCTGGACGAAGTGACCCGTCAGCTTCCGGAAATGGCAGTTGTAGCTCACTGGGCGCGCAAAGCTCATACCTTACAATTACAGGCCGCGTTTGACGAAATGCGCGGTGATCGACTTTGGGTGGCGCGAGGGGTGGCGCTCCACTTTGCGCCTGCGAATGTGGACTCCATCTTCTTGTACTCCTGGTTCCTTTCCATGCTGGCAGGAAATGGAAACATCGTCCGGCTCTCTCAAAATCGAAAGGAACAGGTGGAGGTGCTCTTAAGGGCGTTAAATCTTCTACTACAACAGGAAAGATTTAAAGTCATCCAGGAACGGAGCTTAATACTTTCTTACGAGCACAATGAAGAGGTGACCCAGACGCTTTCCGAGTCCTCTCATCTTCGAGTGTTGTGGGGAGGGGACGAAAGTGTTCGCCGTCTGAGGAGAGTACCAATGAACCCGCTTGCTAGCGAAGTTGTTTTTCCGGATCGTTTTTCGCTGGCTGCATTGAATGCTGCAAAGGTCCTGGCGTTGAACCAAGACCAGCTCGAGGAATTGGCCGGGCGCTTCTGTAATGATGCGTACTGGTTCGATCAAATGGCCTGCTCTTCTCCCCGCCTCGCAGTATGGACGGGAGATCCGGCTAGCTGTTGTTCGGCGCAGGACGTGTTTTGGGCAGAGGTCGGCCAAGAGCTAGCCAATCGCGGTCTGAAATACCCGGAAGTCATCGGCGTGAATAAGCTCGTTTCTGCCTATGCGGCGGCGGGGAAAGGGTTTGCCGATGCGATTCGTCCAGGGATCACCGGACCCATAAGCAGAATTCATCTGGCGGATCATGCAAACGCGGAATTCCGTCAGATCGAATGTGGTGGCGGACTGTTTTTCGAAACAGAGATTCCCGATCTGAGCCAGCTTGCTTCACTGCTGAGAGACCGCGACCAAACGCTATCCTATTTTGGTTTTGAGCGAGGTGACTTGCTCAGCCTTGTTCACTGCTTACCGACGCGTGCCATTGACCGTATTGTTCCAATTGGCGCTGCTCTCAACTTCAGCGCCGTCTGGGACGGGTATAACCTTTTGCAGGCCTTTACCCGTGAAATCGACTTACAGTGAGTCTCGAATGAATGGAGGTGTAGGTGAGTCCGCTAGTATTTGTTGAAGGTGACTAATTCAGAGTAAATGTTGTCGATTGTCGAATGAACGGGTTCGTTTGATTTGTACTGCCGGATTTTCTTCATTCGCATGGCTATTCGCGAAAGCCTGCCTGGCAAGAGCCGTGAGTCGTATCGCACCAGAAAGAACCTCCCTTGTCTCCAGAATTCCCTCCAAAGAAACCGGTAGTTCTTCCTAAACACCTCGGCATCACTCGTGTAACAGAGGTTTAGCCACTGCCCTTTGAGCCGGCCCAACCTTCTAAGGCGCGTTGTGGTGGCAATGCCATAACAGTATTGGCCGGTATGGCACTCCTTGATCAGGAAGTGTTTGCATGCCAGTCCAGAATGATCGCCAAGAATCTTTTTTTCTTCCGAGTTCAAATGCTCCCGGATCTCATTGGGATCGAAACTGACTAACAAGCGTTTCCTGGTCCAGAAAGCAAGAGTGGGCAGGACGGGAACCACCACTTGATCCCCGTCCAAGTGCTTGTATCCCAGCCTTTCACAGATTTCTGCGGCCCGGTCTGTCGGTGACATGTTTGTAATCAGCAGGCCCTTCATTCTTAGGATCGGCCCGAACAGCCGCAAGGCCTGCATCTGCGTGCGGAATTCTTCTTCGACAAACCAGGACGTCGTGTTACAGCAGATCCGCTTTTTACCTTCGACGAGGCGTTCTGAAAAAATCGTCCCGAGAAAACCTACCATCTTTTCTTGATTCAAAATGGCATAGCCGTAGGGAAGCCCTTCCGGCTTCCAGGGATAGTTGAAGAGTCCATCCCAGTTGTTGGCGTCTTGAAACCCGTCCCGGTTTGCCAAGAACGCCTTAACTGCGCCGATCATCTCTCTATGGACTTCTCGGATCTCCATCCCTTGTTCCGCAGCCTTTCAGGTTCTCGCTCGTCGCTGCCGCTCGCCGGCAACTATGGACAGATACTCGGTGCTAGGGATCAAGGCTGAAGTGCGAGTCGCTCATTCTCCACGCGCTCGGATGCAGATATTCGGGAAAATCCTTATGAACCATAACCGTCCTTACACGATCGACGCAAAGAAACCCCATGCGCCGTAGCCTGCCAACGATTTGCTCCGATAAAGTGCCCTCGTCGTACACTGCCCAGCGAATTCCCAGCGCACCATCCTCTCCAGTTCTTGCCAGCAAGCAACGAACCACGGAATTAACGAAACACGCGTCACTCAAGCGGTACTGACAAACCCTAAAATATCGATCCTCCCTCCCACGCTTCGCGATGACATAATCCTGGGGCCTTCCGTCGATTGCATAGCAAATATATTGACTGGCCAAGTAGCGCCATTCCATTGACTCCTGCTCCTCGTAGAATGAAAGCCGCTCTGCCACTGGCCACGTTATTTCCTTGCTCGTGGGAACAACATGGACGCCGTTCTGTCGCCCGCCAAAATGCCTGGCAACAGACCAAAAACTCGTCTGGGCTATGCCAGTAAAGTATAGAGCTGTGCGCTGCTTATTTGAGAGGTTAGGAGTGTGACGGGCGGCTCCGGAAGGCTTCAAGACGAGCAAGCACTCTTTGAGCGGGAACGCTGCCGGACGTAAGCCGACTTTTCGCGTAAAGACTTGATTTTTTTCATTCGTGGAGGCAAAGATCGGCCCCCAGCCTTGCTTCTGGCAATGCTGAAACAACTGGTCAAGTAGGATAATGAACGCCGGTTTTCCAGCATTTTCATATCCGCGGATTTTTTCTCTTCGAAAATCCTCGTGCAAGAAAGAGTATTCGGACATTCCCGTTACCTTGCAGCTTTCGCGATGTCTCGCGGGGATTGGCAGGACGGAGGTGTGACCAACTACTCTCCCCTCCTCGGTCTGAAGTAACGCGTGCCACGCCGGACCCGCAGGGCTCTCCTTGACCCAGTGCAAAAACTCATTCATCGGGATCCCCGCCTGGGTGAGCCGGTTGTATTCTGCCAGGATCGTTGCGTATTCCCCGTCTCCAAGGGGCGCTCTGACAAGTCGCATGCTTAACATGGTCTTCGTTTCATTGCATTCAAACAGATGGCGCTCGAGAGGTTGGCGGATGTGTGCACTAAGATCAAGAGTTCGCCTTCGTCCCTGAGCCGCTCAGAATGCCGGACTAGAATTAAGGCTGGGTTACCAGGAAATGAAAACTCAAAGCACGCGGCGTCTGTCAACTCTCGATTGAAAGATCCTGAAAGCGGCGCTCGGAAGGACTTGTCCGAACGTTCACTGATGTGTCACCCGACCTTAATAGAGCACACCTATAGTCCTCGCCCTGGGCATCTTGTTGGCCTCATTGATTAGCGGTCGTTGCAGTGCCTTCACAAGAACGCTGCCCCAGCGCGGGACCGTCAGCTACTCTGAGGGCCGACCTGTCAACTTGCGGAGTGTCTAAATGTGCGGACTGGTTGGTGTAGTCCAAAGAAAAGGCAAGGACGTTAATCGGGCCACGCTAGTCCAGATGCTGTCCGTCCTGCATCACCGCGGCCCGGACGAGGACGGTTATTTCCTGGAAGGTTCCATCGGTTTTGGCCACAAGCGACTGACAATCATCGACACAATATCCGGCAGCCAGCCGATGAGCACGGATGGGCTCACTGTTGTCTTTAACGGTGAGATCTACAACTATATCGAGCTGCGCAATGAGCTAATTCAGTTCGGCCATCAATTTCATACCAAGTCCGATACAGAAGTGATCTTGCGCATGTATCTGCAGTTTGGCGAGTCATTTCTTGCCAAGCTTAATGGAATGTTTGCTTTCCTTATTTATGATCGAAATGGCGGAAGGGTGCTTGCCGCCCGGGATCACCTGGGCGTTAAGCCTCTGTATTACTGTCTGAATCCCGACGGGATCATTTTTGCCTCGGAGATCAAAGCGCTCTTGCAGCATCCTGAAGTAGCAACCTGGCCCGAAGAGAGCGCCATTCGCGATTATTTAACTTTTCAATTTATTCCAGACGACAGGACTTTGTTTCAGGGCATCTTCAAACTTCTTCCCGGACGCTACCAAATCATTGACCTTGCGAGTTTGAGCGCTCGGGATGTTTGCTACTGGGAACCACGCTTTAACGTCGATCTGGACCACACCGAGCAATACTTTTCGGATCAGCTCCGCTTCCTGATTGAGGACGCCGCGCGAATTCAAATGCGTAGCGATGTGCCGCTTGGCGCTTATCTCAGCGGTGGCTTGGACTCCAGTATTGTGACTATTCTTGCTTCTCGCCATGCGCCTGAAAGCATCAAGACGTTCACTGGCGCGTTTGCGGAAGGGCCGGAGTTTGACGAATCGCCCTTCGCTCGCGAAGTGGCGGCGGCTTGTAATGCCCAATCTTTCGTAGTCGTTCCCGGCGAAACAGAGTTTGTAGACCTGCTTCCGCGGTTGATCTGGCACATGGATGAACCCGCAGGAGGGCCCGGGCTGTTTCCACAATACATGATGGCCCGGGCGGCCCGCCAAGAAGTCAAGGTGGTCCTAGGGGGCCAAGGCGGCGATGAGGTCTTTGGGGGGTATGCGCGTTACGTAGTGGCATACCTGGAGCAAGCGCTAAAGGGCGCGGTCTTCGAAACCAATGAAGAGCGAGAGCACATTGTCTCGCTTCAATCGATTCTCCCGAACTTGCCTCTTTTGAAGCGGTATATCCCTATGCTGCGGGCCTTCTGGCGGGACGGCGCTTTTGAGCCTATGGACCGCCGTTATTTTCAGTTAATCGACCGCAGTGGCGGAACGATGGAACTGTTCAGTGAGGATTTTCGCGCGTCGTTTGACCGGGAAGAAACGTTTGCGCGCTTTCAAAAGGTCTTCAATCATCCCGACACGAAGTCCTACTACAACAAAATGACGCACTTCGATATGGTGGCAAGCCTTCCCGCCTTGCTCCAGGTTGAGGACCGCGTGAGCATGGCTGCCTCCTTGGAATCCAGAGTGCCGCTTTTGGATCATCGGATCGTGGATCTGGTTACCTCCATGCCCGCTCCCCTTAAGTTCAAGGGTGCCGAAATGAAGTACGCCCTGAAGAAAGCCATCGGCGACATCCTTCCGCAAAGAATTCTGAATCGCAAAGAGAAAATGGGATTTCCAGTGCCCCTGCACCTATGGGCACGGGGACGCGCCCGGGAGTTCATGCGCGAAACGCTGTTTTCGTCTGACTGCCGCAGTAGAGGCATCTATGACATTTCCGCAGTCGAGAAACTTCTTGATGACGAGCAGCCTTTTGGACGGCGGCTTTGGGGGCTGCTGAATTTGGAATTGTGGCATCAACGGTTTATCGACGCTGTTCAACAACCGGAAGGGCAGACCTATGCCGCTTACAATTAATAACGGTAAAGTGCAACACTGGCACGTTCGCAAAATTGGAGTAATCGGACCTGGAATCGTGGGCACGCCCATGGCTGCTCTCCTGGCCGACGCGAGAATCCGGGAAGGGGCGGACGAGCCTGCGAAAGTTGTCATTGTCCAGCGGAATTCCCCGACATCTGGCTGGAAGGTGGGTGCAATCAACGCCGGTCGATCGCCAATCCGCGGCGTCGAGCCTGAACTCGATCAGATTGTCGCCAACGCCGTCCATGCCGGCCTGCTAAGGGCCTCTCACACTTACGAAGAATTGCACGATGCAGACGTCGTGTTGGTCTGTGTCCAGACCGACAAAAAGGGTTTGGAACCTGACTACGCGCCGCTCTTTTCGTCTCTTGGCGAGCTCGCAGTTGCGCTGAAGCACAAACCAACAGAGAACATCCCGCTCATTGTTATCGAATCGACCCTTGCTCCGTCAACAATGAAAACGTTGATTCGCGATCATTTTGCTGCTCACGGATTGTTTGATGGAAGTGACATTCTGCTCGGCTTCAGCCCCAATCGCGTCATGCCCGGCCGGCTAGTAGAGCGTGTTCGTAGGTCTGACAAACTCATTGCCGGGTTGTCACCCGTCACATCTGGTCTCATACGCAGAATCTATTCGCGCATTGTGCCCACCGGCACTTTGTTTGAAACCAATACGCTCACGGCCGAAATAGTAAAAACGACCGAGAATGCTTATCGCGATGTGCGCATCGCGTATGCCACCGAAATCGCGCGCTTTTGTCACACGCGCGGAATAGATTTTTTTCAGTTGCGGGATGGTGTTAACGAAAAGCTTGAGCAAACTGATTTAGCTTCCCACGATTCCAATGCCGTTCCCTCGGGAGGTTTATTGGTTCCGACGGTCGGCGTCGGCGGGCACTGTCTGCCCAAGGATGGAATCCTGCTGTGGTGGAGAGCTTTACAAAGCGGAAACCATTTTCCCCACAGTCTGATTGAGCGGGCACGCCGGATTAATGACGAGTCTCCGGAGTGGACTATCGGACTCGCAGAATCGCTCAGTGGGGACTTGAGAGATCGCCAGGTCGCTGTGCTCGGCGCAGCTTACCGTTTCAATTCGGAAGATACACGTAACTCTCCCTCTCTTGTACTGGCGCAGCAACTCGTGGAAAAGAAAGCAAAGGTGGTAATTCATGACCCTTACGTCCACGTTACGGACCAAAACCTTAAGAGGCTCAGCTTAGTCGATCATTTTACGAATGATCTCGCCTTCGCTGTGCGACATGCCGAAGTATTAATCGCTTGCACGGCGCACCGCGACTATGCCAGCTGGAAGACGATCCAAACTCTCTCTCCACAAGCGAGAATTGTAGTCGATGCTTGTAATCTCTGGTCGCGAGCCGATTTTGGCTCGCAGGTCAAATATACGGGAGTCGGAAGAGGAACGCGGCGGCCGGATGCCCGCCTGATCGATTTCGTAACCAACGGATTCCAAATTGTGGAGCATGGCTTTGCGCGGGAATTGAACGGGATCATTGATTTCCTGAATAGCCAGTATGCGGACGATCAGTTCAATCGAGTCAGCTATCGCGAAGTTCAGCGCGTGGCGGCGACTTGCTCGACAGGCTGCCGCCTTGGCGAGCCGCGCTCTGGAGACTATCTTGAGCCCCTGGATGGTTTCCTGCCGGCACTCGTAGACCTTGCCACTCCCAAACCGCTTTCCGCTGGCGCATGATCTTCCACATGACGAATTGGGGCAGACCGTGAAATTTGTTCTGCTAACTCAGTACTACCCGCCTGAAGTCGGCGGCGCACCGGTATTGTTGAGCAGCCTGGCCACGGAATTAAGAAGGCAAGGGCACGATGTCCGCGTGATCTGCACCTTGCCCAGTTATCCTACGGGGCGAATTTTCGACGGGTACACGCGGCGGGCATCTGTCCAGGAAGTTCGAGAGGGCATCCCCGTTTTTCGCTCCTGGGCCTACCCTTCCCAGTCGGCTGAGTTTTTCCCCAGGCTCGCCAACTACTTTACTTTTTGTCTTACTTCTCTATTGGCTTATCGCTGGATGAGCAAGCCGGATGTCGTTTTCATTGATTCTCCGCCCCTTTTCCTTGCGCTTACGGCTCTATTCCTGGCCCGCGCGAAGGGCGCTCGCTGGATCATGAATATCTCAGACCTTTGGCCGGATGCCGTAGCTGAGGGCGGCTTCGTACATTCCCCAATTCTGCTCGGAATCGCCAGAAGGCTGGAGGCGTTCTTGTATAAGCACGCGGATTTCGTGAGTGCCGTCACCGAAGGAATTGTACAGACATTGGCTGAGGAGAAGACCGTCCCCCGGTCGAAACTATTGTTTCTACCCATCGGGGTCGACACCGATCTCTTTCAACCGCGGCCCGTGGACCAACCGCTTCTTCGAGCATACAACCTGACCAACAAGTCCATCTTTGTCTACGCTGGGATTTTGGGTCACGCCCAAGGGCTGTCACTGCTCCTCGAGGCAGCCGATGCTCTGCGGCACCGGCAGGACATTGCACTGGTGCTGGTGGGAGACGGTCCGGAAAAGGCTCAGTTGAAGGCTGAAAGGGATCAAAAAGGGCTCTCGAACGTGATTTTTGCTGACCCCGTTCCCCTAACAGAGATGCCTCGTTGGTGGTCTGTAGCTCGCGGTGCCCTTGTTACCCTAAAGGACCAGGCAGTTCATCAGAGCGCTCGGCCTTCCAAGTCCCTCCCGGCGCTGGCATCAGGTGTTCCCGTCATTTTCTCTGGACGCGGCGAAATGGCGCGCATCCTCTCGGATGCACAAGCAGGTGTAGTTGTTCCGCCGGGCCAGCCAACACCTCTGGCAGAAAGTATTATTCGCCTTGCGGATGACGGTGCTCTGGCCCGAAAACTGGGCGAAAACGGCCGGCGTCTCTGCGAGACTGACTTTGGTTGGCGTGGGGTAGTCCAAAGATGGCTGGAAGAGATGAGGAGCCCCTCGAACTCACCCACGGGGTTCCTGGCTACCTACTCCGGCGCGTCCCAGCCCTGACCGGTTGAGGGTCTCTGGCTTTTCAAGGGATATTCATTGAGGATCAACATCCATCGTATCGCTATGTGGCACTCTGCGACCTGCCAGCTCAATACCAAGTTCTTGGGGCAACGGCATGCTTAGGAGTGTGTTCGTAGGATCTCCCAATCGATTCACAGCGTTGATAGTCCACTGGCTGTCCAACCATTCCGACTTAAAGGGTGTTGTATGGACCTCTTCGGCGGAGTGGGGTAAGACTCTCTCGGGCCAACTGCTGTTCGCCAAAAAGCGTCTGAGTCGCTTCGGTGCGTTAAAAACCATCGACGAGATACTATATTACTTGCTGGCCAAAAACGTTTTGAAGCCTGCAGGAAGGCTTTGCCAGGAGCGGCTCTGGAATGCCTACGTCCAGGAATATGGATGGAGCGAATGGAAGGGGAATTCGATCGGAACCGACGATGTCAACTCGAAGGAAGTGCTCCGCTTTGTACGCGAGACTTCTCCAGATTTGATTATGTCCATGTGCATCAACGAATTCTTTCGCAAGGAGATCCGAGAGATCCCGCGGCTAGGTGCGTTTCTGTGGCATGAGGGGATGGTCCCGGAATACAAAGGCTTGTATTCGCCTTTCTGGGCCGTCCATAACCGCGAACCCGAAATGCTGGGCTATACCGTGCTACGGATGAATGACCGATACGATGAAGGGGAGGTTTTTCTCCAGGGAAAAGTTACAGGAATAAATTCCCAGGTCGATAGCTCTGTGTACATTGGACACAAGGCGATTCTGGATAGCCTGCCGGAGGTGGCAAGAATGTTTGCGGAGTTGGAGTGCGGCATCGCGTCGCCCATATCCACCGAAGGCAGAGTATCGGGCTGCTACACGTATCCGGGATTGAGTGACTGGATTCGTTTACGGATTGGGCTGCGAGGCCTACGCGAGAAAGCCAGCGTCAAAGATGCAGATGTCCGGTCCACGGGAACCAGCCAAGGGGCTATCCAGGTAGAGCGTAGCGCTCGTGTTGAAGCCCGCTCCGCAACGGAATCTCTTCAAAGATAGCAAGCGGAGAGCCATGCCGGTACGGGAGGACGTCCTTTCTAACAGTTCCCGTCGCGCTTCTTTGACGACGGCCCCTCCCGGTACACCCGTTAGGTTGCTATTCGATAGTTCTATTTCTCAGGTCACACAGCTGCGGATGAAATACGCCTTTCGTGTTTTTGCGGCTGTCTATAACCACCGCGTGGTCGACAATTCCGATCAAGAGGCTCATGCCTTTGTTTATGGGCCCGTTTGTCCAGTTGGTTTCAAGAACTCTCGCGCAATTTGGATTCCCGCACGCTATTCCGAGAGTCCAGCGAGCGATTTGGCTTCTAACTCCAGCTTGGTGCGCTACGCGGACGAAGACTTTTGTCTTTTCCATGGAGTCGATCCCACAACCAAGCGGCCAGACTGGTTGGGGGAGATTTTCGAGTGGCTTTCATCGAGTCGTGAGCGGGGTACCTCGCAACGAGATTCTGTTGGGCGTATTCCGGATTCTCAAATGACTTCGAGCCGTTCCGGCCTGCCGCCCTGGAACCCGCAAGCCTGTTTGTTGATGGCTTGGCTCGAAAATTTCTCAAGGAACGACGGCAAAGGGGAAAGTCTCCCCAAAGCGCCATCGCCCATCGCTGAAGCTGACCATTTGGTGGTTTGTTCGCATGATGTGGATTTCTACTTTACCAACCGAAGGACGGCGCTTCAGCGCCTCATCAAGAACCTGGGCATCGCCTGTCTGACTTACAAGAGTTGGTCGTATTTCCGTTCGAACCTCAGCATGATATGGAAGTTGTTAGTTGGAGAGCGTATTGGCGATTATTTCCCGCGTCTCCTGGATCGGCTAGAACAACTTGGGTTTCGCAGCACCCTGTTTATGGTTCCGGCACACGCCCATCGCCGAGATCCCAATTATTCCCTTGACGCTCTGCGGCCCCAGATCCAGAGCGCATTGGCCCGAGGCTTTCCGGTCGAGCTTCATAGCTCTTATACCAGCATCATTGAAAATCACGCCGTTGCAGCTGAAGCACGGGTCCTCGAAAACTTCACCGGAAGGAAGACGTACGGCAGCCGCCAACACTGGCTTCGCTTCGGTGATCCCGGAATGCTCTTTCAGGCGGTCGAGGATGCTGATCTTTTTTTCGATTCTTCTATGGGATTCAACGATTTGGTTGGTTTCCGCAACGGTGCATGCTTTGCGTTCCCGCCGTATGATTTCAAGAAGGAAAGAGCACATAATTTCCTGGAAATCCCTTTGGCCATCATGGATGGGAGCCTGATCGAGTCGTCACGAACCAACGGAGAGGCTCCGCAATCCATCGCGGAACGGGTTTTGAACGAAAGCCGGAAACACGGCTGGGGCGGCATCTCGATTTTGTGGCACAATCCACTCGAACCGCTTTCCGTGCCGCAAGAAATAAACCAGATTTTCTGGCATTGCGCGGAAGACCGTCAACGGCTTCGAGAAAAGTGGGTAAGCACGGAGGAGTTCCTCTCGATCTGTCTGCAACGCTACCAAAACGCCGGTCTTCTCGCGGATGTCAAAATCGAAATGTAGGGCGCGATGCGTCTGGAGCTTACTCACTGGGCGACGACGTGGAGGATACGGCCGATACGGTGCGAAGCCGTGCCAGGGCTAGTCCCCACAGCTTCCTCTGTGCCAGCAATTCTGCGAGGGAAGGCACGAGGAGGCTTCTCCAAGACACCTTCAGTGCGCGCCGGATGACCACGAACAGGTACATCGCGGCTCCTAGATAAGCAACGGAAGACGCCAGCGCTGCGCCCTGAATTCCCATTCTGGGTATCAAGACAAAGTCCAGAATCAAAGTCAATACAAGGCCGATTAGCGCAGAGATCGGCAAATGAATATTTAGGCCGCGAGCGGTCAGGTCTGCGGAGATCACCTTGCCGAGGGACAAAGCGACCGTTCCGGGCAAAATCCACCAAATCACAGGGACGCTTGGTGCGAAGCGTGCGCCAAAAATCAACGGAATCGCAAACGGGCTTGCCGCGGCAACAACTAAGGCCGCCACGGTCGTCATGAGTGAAACCTGCCGCAGAATCAGACAAGTGAATTCCTCTGCGCCCGCACCGACCGTGCGCGCTGTCCGCGGGAAGAGGGCCAGCGCTACGATCGCCGGGAGTTGCCACAGAGTTTCGGAGACGATAACGCCCAATGCATAAAGCCCCACTTGTGAGGCGTCCAGGAAATAGTTCACAACAAAAACATCCAGGCGATAGCTGAAGAAGGATGCCAGCGCGCCGGCTTGTCCACGAATCCCGAAAACCACGGTGGGTATCAACTGTTGCTGCGCTCCTTGAATTCTCCAGGCGCCGCGGAAGAAATGCCTGAGAGATGCCCACGCAAGTCCGGCCCCGACTATGAGTCCCGCCAGGTTGCCGACAATCGCTGTTTCTGCCTTGCGGCCAAAGAGCGGAAGGCAAATTAAAAAAGACAGCAAACTAGCCAGCCGATTGATTAGCGCGATTACCGAACGCAGGCGAAATCGTTCTTCGCCCACAAGCATTGCCATCAGCACACTAAACAAAACCCAGGCAGGGATAGCTGGCACCACTAAGAGCGCCAGTCTGGGTGTTAGTCCTTTTAGAAAAGAGGGGTGAAACTTCCAGTACAGAACCGCCCATGCGAAGACCGCCAGGACGCACCCGGTGACAACCCACAGCACAACCGCTGGAAACCACGCCGAATGGTTCTCACGGAATCGGGAGATCCACACAACGACGGTGGCCTCGCTGCCAAGACTTCCAACCATGCATCCAAACGCAATGGACATCATGCAAAGGCTGATGAGGCCGCGCGGGGCTGGCCCGAGCATACGGGCGAAACATAGTTCTGTGAGCGCGGCGAGAGCGATACACCCAAGCTGGCCCCCGGCGATCGTCAAGATACTTGAAATGAAGCCTGGCCGTGAAGCGTGGCGGTCTCCTGGACCTCGAAGGTCTTGGAGCAAAAGGACATCCGTTTGATCCTGCACGATGGCGCCCCTCATGACTCGCGGGCCTTCCTATGAACGCTCACTGGCTGCTTGACCGAAGACTGAGGACCGAGACCCTTCGCATCCCTTACGTTATCAATTCAGGTTCGGACGATTACGAATGAAATATTTCAGAAAGGTTAAAACTGCAATGGGCACATTTCCTTCGCACAAATCGGGAACACATATCGTTATAGACCCACTAGACAAGGGCAGGATGTGGTCGGCAACCTCTCAGTCATTCGAAATTGAGTAGACTTTAACGCTCGGTTAACGCCGTTTGAATACGCTGTCTTACCCTTGCGCGTCATGTTTGCAGGAGACAACAAGTTTTCGACGGTCGCGCCAGCCCCGACTATGGAGGCCGCCCGCATTAGTGGAGTGTCGTCTTCAAGTCTCCGTAGCCCGGCCCGTCCGGGTATTTCCGGCGCGACGGTTTTGGTGACCGACGAGCACTATAAACACAGCCTGGGCATCGTTCGTCAACTCGGACGCTTGGGAGCACACGTCAGCGTCGTGGCCGCTTCCAAAGAATCATTGGCCTGCCGCTCCCGATTCTGCAAGGAGGTCATTCTGTCAGATGGGCACACCGTCGAGGCCCTCGTGGAGACTACGCTGCGTGCCGTCTCGGAAAGGCGCTTTGACTTGGTTATGCCAGTCAGTTATCCAATGACCCTTGCCCTCGCTCGCCGGCGGGACGATCTCGCGGCCTATACGCATCTCGAAGTGATGGGGAGCGAGGCTATCGAACAGGCAGCAGACAAGGCCAAAATGACGCAATTGGCTGGGAGAATCGGCATCCCGGCCCCGAAGACTTTTCTCTTAACGGAAGTCCAAGGGCGCTTGCAAGAACTCTCGTTTCCGGTGGTAATCAAACTTCAAAAAGAGTCGCCCGGGCGCCTGCCAATCCGCTACGTCCACAATTTGACAGAATTGAAGGGTATTCTGTCTGCGGAACTGGGAGACAAATCGCCCGGGCAGGGTGCGAAACTCCTGGTTCAGGAATTCATCCCGGGTTACGGCTGCGGATTCTTTGCGACTTATCAATACGGCGTCTGCAAGCGTGTTTTCATGCACCGGCGCGTGCGCGAGTTTCCCGCGGCCGGCGGCGTCAGTTCCTGCGCCGAGAGCTTCTATGATCTCAAGCTCGAGACGTACGGCAGACGGATGCTCGACGCACTTGGCTGGCATGGCGTGGCCATGGTTGAGTTCCGCCGTGATGCACGCGACGCAGACTACAAACTCATGGAAATCAACCCCAAATTTTGGGGCTCGCTCGACCTCGCGCTGGCAGCTGGCGCGGATTTTCCGGGCGATCTTTGCCGCATGGCTCTGGGGTGGGACCTTTCGTTTACTGATAGTTATGAACGCAAACTGCGATTCCAGTGGCCTTTTTCCGGGTACGGCGAGATTTTCCATGTACGCTCTCGTCCTCACTCCGTTCTCCAAGTGGCGTTGGATTTCCTGAATCCTGCCGTGAAATCCAATATCTGGATGAGCGACTTTAGGCCTAATCTGGAAGAATTGCGTGCTCTAGCCAGGCAAATTCTGCACAAGCGAAAGGGCTAGGCCATGCCGTTTCGCTGCCTGTTCCATGTGCATACTCGCCGTTCTTTCGACTCGTTGCTCTCTCCTAAAACCATCTATTCCCGGGCGCAGGAAATGGGGCTCGAGGTCTTGATTGTGACCGACCACAACACCTTTCAGGGGTCTCTTGACCTTGGCCGGTTCGCCGATGGCACTTCGCCGATGATCATAACCGCTGCCGAATATCAGAGCGAAAAGGGCGACATCATCGGCCTTTTTCTAAAGGAGGAGATCCGTACTCACCGGTCTTCGGAGATCATCCGGCAGATTCGCGCGCAAGGAGGTCTAGTAGTGCTCCCGCACCCATTCAAAGGACACAAACTGGACGACGAGTTAATAAGAGGAGTCGACCTGATCGAAATCTACAATTCGCGCTGTTCGCAAAGCGATAACTCGAAAGCTGCGGAACTCTGTCTACAGTGGAATCTTCCTTTCCTTGCAGGAGCGGATGCCCACACGTCTTCCGAGCTCGGAGCGGCGATAAATGAGTTCGCGGCGGAAGTCCCAGCAAGCGAAGCTCAATTCCGCGAGCAGCTTCTCCAAGCTCCTCGCCGTTTTCTCACCCAACCGGTCTCACCCCTCTGCCGGCCATATAGCCAAATGATCAAGGCGGCGAAAACCAAGGACGTTGGACTGTTCCTCCATCAAGCGAAACGCTTCGCACTGGTTCTTGCCCGCGGTGAGAAATCGTGAGGGAAGAAAGTATGGTTTCGCCGGTCTCTCAGATTTCAAGTTCCGACTGGCCTGCTGAGGCCGCAAGGGCGCCTTCCACAATTCTGCGGAGCGACGCATTCCCACAGATTACCCCTGAAGCGAGGATTTATGCGCTCAAGGAGTTGGCGCGCCGGGCCGGCGTCTCGCGCGACTTTTTTGAGAAATGGGTCATCCAAATAACAGGGGATCACACCATCGTTTCTTTTGGCACCTACCCTGGTTGCAAAATTCAATTCCAACACCGCCTCGAGGGCTTGTTCTATAAAATTCTGCAAGGAACGATCCCCGTTGCGCGCGCCAGATGGTTTGCCGCGTCCGATGATGGAGTCTCTGGCCCCGACCTCATTCTTCCTTTTTGTTATTCGGAAACAGATTCTCCTGCTCCCCTGTTTCGAGTTACCAGCGACAGCACTTTGACTTGCTGCTTTGACCTTTCACTTTCCATTCTTCTCACTTTGTCGCGTACAGAAGAGGTTCTCTGTCCACTGCGCGATGAACATGACCGCTTTCCTGCCTCAGCCAGTCTGGCATCTCTCCACGGATTTCTCGATCGCCCGGTTCTGGACGAACTTGGGTCCGCTTTTCAGCAGGTCCTCTCCCGTCTTCTTCCATCTTGGCGTCCCCGCCCGCGGGTCTTAAGGTACAAACTCACTCATGATATCGACGACGTCGGCATACCATTCAGCCTCCACACGGCAATCGGCCATGGTTTGAAGCGTCGCAGGCCCGTCGCCGCCGCGCGAGATTTGCTCACACCCTTCACTTCTGTTGCCCCAGCCGACCTGGCCATGGTTCGAACACTCGCAGCGATATCAACTTCGCGCGGCCTCCATTCCGCTTTTTATTGGAAGGCCAGTCCTCGAGGTCCACACGATTCTGGCTATGATCCAAGGCATCGAAAAGTCCAGCGCGTCATCGATTTCTTGCGGAACCGCGGCTTTGAGCTGGGCTTTCATCCTGGTTACGAGACCTTTGGTAACCGCTGCAAACTTGCAGCCGAATTAGAATGCGCTCGCCGAGCGCTTCGTGCCACGTCGCTAGGCGGCCGACAGCACTATCTTCGATGGTCTCCAAGTACTTGGTTGGACTGGGAAGTTTGTGGATTATCCTACGATTCCACTCTGGGATTTGCCGACCGCTTTGGTTTTCGAGCAGGCACTGCGTTTCCTTACAGCCCCTGGTCATTCAAGGACAATCGAGAGATCAACCTAATCGAAATACCGCTGACGCTCATGGATTGTACGCCGGTCAAATATATGAAGTTAAATCGGACCGAAGGTTTACAGCAGATCACAGCGCTGGTTCGCAGGGTTGCTGACGTGGGCGGGGTCTTCTCCTTACTCTGGCACAACACGCCTTTACTGGATCCCGATTATGACGACTGGTATGAAAACGTCCTCGATCTCCTGGAAGGAGCCAAATCTTTCGAACTTCCTGCAGACAGCCGGGAATTGTGGTGAGCTTTTTTTCAGGTCAGCGAGTGGCGGTTTCCTCGGTGAAGTACCGTACCTTCCGCGCTGCGTCTAACTGCTGGCGTCGCTCTAAGTATTGATTTGTGGATGCAATCATGTCCTCAAACGCTTGGCGGGTCTCCGCCGTTTTCTCCGCACTTGCCCGCCGGTACGTACCGGCCATGTCCAAGTCTCCAAAACACCATGTCAGGGGGTGAATTAGGGCATGGATTCGATCCTCTTTTCCGAGAAGATCTGCAAGGGTATTCTCACGCCACTTGAAGCCGCTGTCGGAGATGTAGCGAACGTTGTGCATCAAGTCCTGGTTGTAGGCATCCACGTAATACTCATTGAGCCTTTTCAAAAACGTACCGGAGGCAGGGCGGTGTTGGGAGACGGAAACGATCTTGACGCGCAGGATCTTCTCTAAGGCAGCGACATCACCGAGAACGCCTTCCAACGGGTCGATGCTCCGCTGTTCAAAAAAGTCGGTTTCGTAGTGGAGTCCCAGTTCAAAGCCCAGATCGACGATCTTGCGCAGGTCATCCCAGTGACGCGGCGTCCCGGGATTATAGAACGGAGAATGCATCAAGACATAGTACGAGGAGCGAACGCCCAAACCATGTTCAAGCAAAGCCATCTTGAGCGCATAGTGAGGAGACGTATCAATATCGTGGCGAAGGAGAAGAAACTTTTCGGCCTTATCGGACCCGTCCTTCAGTTCGGAGACCGTCGGGAAAGGATATCCAAGGCTTATGGCCTTCTCCAGCGTTTCCTGATACGACTGCAAAGAGAATTGATCGCTCTGAATCCCTGGCGAAAGAAAAGTGCTCATTGAAGTTAACTCCGTCTAGATAAGTCCGCCATGATACCGCCACGGACCCGGTTCAAGGCGTATCCCCTGTTTTCGAAGGAATTCGCGCGTCGTTTCCATAAAGATTCCACCGTTGCCCGCAAACTTTTTCGCAAGAAGGTCGATAATTACTGAGCCGCCGTCAGCTCGCTCGGCCACGGAGTTTTCAAAAGTCCAGAAAATGGATTCGTCGAACGGCTCTGTCAGGCGCGCCTCGGCGGAATGGGTCTCGGAAAATGCAAGCCGAAAACGCTTGCCCTTGTACAGCAATTCAAAGGAATGACTGGGCGTTGTCAGCAGCGGCGAAACTTCATACCCCTTGTGGGCCAGCAATTCGTGGTATTCACAAACCATTCCGCGGGCAATTTCCAATTGCCGGTTTCGGTCAAGCGCCCTCTTTGCCTCTCGGATCACTCGCGCAGGTACGCCGGCGGCCAGTTTTCCTGGTGCGATCGATGAAACCACATAAGAATTCGACAGGATGATGCTCCCCATGCCGATGCGGCTCCCCGCATAAATCGTGCTGTTCATTCCTACTTGCGAATAGTCTTCCAATACGATTGGCGCAAATCGATTTTCATATCCTTCCAAAATTGAATGGCCTATGTTGTGTGTTACGAGGATTGACCGCTGCGTCAGAAAAACCTCCTTTCCGATCAGGATGGGCCTGCAGATGTTCACAAAAATATCGTCTCCGAGATATGTTCCGTCTCCGACGCTGAGCAGCGAATAGGGATCGCCATTCCCCCCACCCCCGATCTGCACGTTTTTGCCGCCGAATACATTCTCCCCCATCACCACCGTGCCGCCTCGCACGGACAGTCCGCTACGGAAACTGGTGAGCTGTCCTGTCTGGAATCGCTCGCGACACTGTATTGAGCCGCTTTCTCCGATTTGTACTTGGTCACCAATTACGATTCGCGGCGCAATAACGACCGTGCCGGCGCCAAGAACAACGCCATTTCCAACGGCCGCGCCGTGCTTGCGATACGCTTCGCATTTCTCTCCCGACGTGAGTCGCGCAAAGGAACCGGGGTCCTTTTTCAAAAGCATCAGAAACTCTTCGTCAATCTTTCCTTTATCGAAGTCGTACATCCCCGAGGCAAGAGATACCCGGCTCAGGGAAATTCCGCGCAAAGCAAAATGCGGACTGGACCCGGAAACTTGGCTTGCGCCCATGCCTTTTACGCTTTGCAGTGCTGCAAGCACATCCTGTTCGCGAACCATGCCTCGGCCTGCGAAAAACGCAGGGGACAACGAGTTTCCCTCCAGCAACTCCAGAGCTTTCTTGCTGAATCGGGTATCCCCAGAAAATCCTTCTTTCACGCTGTCAGCAGTGGGAGACATGGCCGAAGCAAAAACCGCCGTGGCTGGCGAGCCGTCCCATCCATTGGCAGATATGAAACCCACGACTTCTCCCACTCGAACTTCTTCACCGGGCTTGGCTCGTTGCCACACTCGGCCTCTTGCCGTCGCCGCCAATTCAACTAGGGCCTTGCTTGTTTCCAATTCAGCTACGGATTCTCCCTCTTGGACCTCCTGTCCCTCTGGCACGAGCCAGCGCAAGAACTTGACGCTCTCGTCGTTCACATATTCCAAAGGAACCCGGATGGGATGGCCGTCAGACATTGCGGCCGACTTCCGCAATCGCTTTCGCAATTGCATCCGCATTAGGTAAGAGCTCGAGCTCGAGAGGCCCACACGACGGAATTGGATGCTCCGGCGACGACAGCCGCTTGCATCGAGCGAGGAGGTGTGGCCGACGCTCGAGAATTTGCGCGACCAGTTCCGCACCCAACCCGCTAAACCCAATTCCTTCTTCCACAACCAGGAGTCTGCGTGTGTGCTCCAGCGATTCGATCACCGGCCAAGGATTCAACGGATAAAGCTGCGAAGGACAGATCATCTCCGCCAGAACTTCATGCTCGTCGAAAGCCTTGGCAATAGCCTTTTCCGCGTGAGGGACCATTCCCCCATAGCAAAATACAGTCACATTGGCCTGTTCCACAGGGCGCAACCGCGTCGTCGGGTAGCGTTCGTCGCTCTGCTCAAGTACAAAGCCTGCCGGTACGGGCAAACCCAGCCGAGTCGTATACAGCAATTTGTTTTCAACGACGATGGTAGGCCGATCGATGCTCACAAACAACTCGTCATAGATTGCACCGGGATCGCAGCGCTCGTGCAATGCCAACATCAACGTATCAGGCAGTCCCAAGAAATGTTTTTCGATCGACTGACTGTGAGTCGGCCCGTATCCCCGGCGCCCCCCCATCGGCGTACGAACAACAAATGGGACCTGCACCTGGTCGTTGTACATAAAACGGAACTTGGACGCGTGGTTGAGCAGTTGGTCAGCCGCCAGGGCCAGGAAGTCTCCAAACATAATCTCGCACACTGGCAAAAAGCCCCCGAGTGCCAGCCCGTTTCCTAGGCCCACGATCATCGCCTCGGAAATGGGTGTATTCCTGACACGGCCGGGGAAGTCATCGCTTAAGCCCTGTGTGACTTTGAAAGCCCCTCCATAGGGAGATTCGATGTCCTCTCCAAGGAGCAGGATCCGTGAATCGCGCGCCATGTTCCGGTGCAGCGACTCCCGAATGCGCGAGACCACACGCACGTCCTCAGGGAGCCGTGTTTCGCTCCATTTCACTGCGGAATTGAAAGGATCTACCTGACTCTTCGGAGGGACTGAGAAGGGAGCTCTCTCCGCTTTTTCTACGGCCTCGTCTACTTGCGCCTTCGCCCATTCACGCAGACTTTCGCCTTCCTTCGGGTTTTCTGCGAGAAAATTCTTCAATGGGTCTTTCGCCCAGTAGCCCGCAATTTCGCTGGGACTTCGGTCATCGTCTGATTTGGAATGGGCCATCAGACGGTATGTGTCAATCTTCAAGAAAACGGGGCGGCGTTCTCTCCGCACCTGTTCAACCGCTTCACTCGTCAAATCCAACAAGCCGTCCGGATCCCAAGTGGAGCCTTCCTTCGCGGCAATGCCAAAAGCTGCGGGGCGAGCAAGGATATCGCCTGCCAAGTTTTGCTGCTGCGGCGTGCTCTGGGCATATCCATTGTTTTCGAGGACGATCAACAGCGGCAAATCCCATTTACTCGCAATATTGAAAGCTTCATAAACTGCGCCTTCTCCGAGCGTACCGTCCCCAATGAACACCACCGCAATCTGATTGGCTCCTCGCAACTGCGACGCCAGGGCCAAGCCCGCAGCAACCGGGATAATCCCGCCTTGAATGCCATTACTGAAGAAGCCGTGTTCGACGTCGCAAAGATGTTGGCTTCCGCCCCGTCCGCCGCAAACACCTGTTTCCCGCCCCATAATCTCTGCGATTAACCCCTCGACGTTGCCCGTCCTGGCTAGGAAGTGCCCGTGACACCGGTGATTGCTGAAAATTAAGTCCCTGGGTTCGAGCGCCTGCGCTATGGCGATGCCCGTAAACTCTTGACCAATGCACGTGTGGACGGTTCCAAAGAGCTTTCCGGCTGCAAATAGGTCGAGCAGCCTTTGCTCTACCTCACGGATCAAAGCTGCGGTTCCAAACACTCGTGCCTGAGGATTTTGGAGGGCGGTTTCCGTTGCAGAAATCGGCTGTCCCATATGACCGTGCGAAATACACAAGAATACAGGGTCGGATTATACGGTCGCGAAGGATTGCTAGGATTAAAGGATCGTGAATGCATGTTTGCTTTATCGAAACTGGGTTTCGATCCTTTTTTCTTTTGACTGCGGAATCGCCGCACAAATCCCCTGGTTTAGCAAGCCCCTCCCCAAGTTCTTTTGGCGGTCGCGAGGAGGGGGTGCGACTTCAGAGGCTGCTACGAAACTCGAGCCCGCGTCGGCATATCGTGACGAAGGAAAGCCAGATCTGCTGCATCTTGTGGTCACCACCAGCGAAACGTGAGTTTGAAACAAACTGATTTCACGGAGCCTTAATCTACCTTTAATTTAGGAGGCCGGGCACAACTCTATACTTGGTCGGCGTGCCGTCGCCTGATGTTCCGCCGGAACACGGGGCAAGGACGGGTAGTCGAAAAAGCGGAGAACGGGAAGTTCAGTGAATTACTTCACAAACATCAAAAAGTCGAGGCCAAGACCATGCCTAGGCAGGTCAGGTAGGTCCCAAGGTGGTTATGCCTTGCTTCTCGTTATCTTCCTAGCCACGATGCTTCTCATGATGGTCAGCGTAGCCGTCCCCAATATAGTCACTCAGGGGCGAAGAGAAAAAGAAAAAGAGATGATCTGGCGCGGTAATCAATACGTTCGTGGCGTGCGCCTTTATTATCAGAAGACTCGCCGATTCCCAATGCAGCTTGAAGATTTGTACCAGCCCAAAATGGGAATCCGTTTCATGCGTCAGCCCTACAAGGATCCCATGAACAATGCGGACGGTTCTTGGCGGTTAATCTGCGTTGGACCTAGTGGACAGATAATCGGTAGCCTGAGGAAGCAGACGAACCCCTTTTTCTTTGGCGCTCCGGCGCCACCTAACTTTGCGGGGGCCCTTTCGCCCACTTCTTCCCCCTCAGGGTTTCCCAATTCGTCGTTCCCCAATTCATCCCCTTCATCATCCTCCGTCGGATCCTCGCCCCCCGCAGCGCAAATAGATCCTCAGAACTCATCAAACTCCAATCTGGCTTCGCCATCCAATACTTTCGCCGCGCCTTTCACTCCGCAGGGTCCCGGATCGTCGGACGCTTCGAAGGGTTTTGAAGATTCTCCGATCCCCTCACAAACGATAATCATTGGGGTCGGAAGCAAGATCGACAAGAAGTCTGTGATCTGGTACGAGGGCGAGAAAAATTACTTGCAGTTTGAGTTCGTTTGGAAAGGAACCACCGCTGCTTCAGGGACTCCCTCACCCTAAACTTTGCCAACTCCTGCCAGCGCGTTGATATCCTCAGCCCTTCTCTATCGACGGGCCTCCGGAATGCTAGTTTGACCGTAGAATTTCTCAATCGCTTGCACGACCGTATCTTGTTGCTCATCCGTCAACTCCGGATACACGGGCAGCGAGAGCACTTCTTCGCTGGCTTGTTCAGTAACTGGCATATCGCCCCGGCGGTACCCGAGATATGAAAAGGCGTTCTGAAGGTGCAGACCACACGGGTAATAGATTTCGCTGGGGACGCCGGCATTCCGGAGAGACTCTCGGAGTCCATCTCGGTTTTGAGTGCGTATGGTAAACTGGTTGTACACCGGGCCAAACCCGCTGGGCACGTCTGGGCTCGTTATAAAGCGCGTCAGGTCCTTTTGTTCGAAAAGAAGCCGATAGCGATTTGCGCGGTTCTCGCGGCCGGATGTCCACGGGTCTAAGTAGCGCAGCTTCACCCGCAGAATGGCCGCCTGCAAGGCATCCAACCGGCTGTTGGTTCCCAGTACCTCGTGGAAGTATTTCTTCTTGCTGCCGTGCACGCGCATTATCCGTAGGCGGTCCGCCATCGCGCTGTCATCGGTCGTGACTAATCCGCCGTCCCCGGCTCCGCCAAGGTTTTTGGATGGAAAGAAACTGAAGCATCCAAAGTCACCGATGGTTCCAATGGATCGCTCCTTGTAACGCGATCCGATTGCCTGTGCAGCATCCTCGATCACAATCAGCTTTTTAGTTTCCGCGATGGCCACAATGGGATCAAGGTCTGCGGGTAATCCAAACAAATGCACCGGCATGATTGCTCGGGTTCTCGAGGTAATCGCAGATTCGATCTTTCCCACATCAATGTTAAAGGTGGCAGGATCAATGTCAACGAACACCGGCCTAGCCCCAACGCGGGCAATGGATCCGGCCGTGGCAACAAAACTAAAGGGCGTGGTAATAACTTCATCACCCGGGTCGATCCCTGCCGCCATCAATGCAAGGATCAAGGCGTCCGTACCGGAGGCGCACCCAATCGCGTGCTTTGCGCCCAGTTTTGCCGCAATTTCTTCTTCAAACATCGCCACTTCCGGGCCCAGGATAAAGTGTTGACTCTCCATTACTCTGGTGACGGCAGCCATGACCTCCTGCCGAATGGTCGTAAATTGGGCCCTCATGTCCAAGAAATCAAAGGCCGGTTTGGCATCGGCGGCATGCAAAGAACGAACGGCAGTGGTCGTCATATCTTTTCTTCTTTTTCCTTATTGAGCACTTATCGCTACAGAGAGATCGGTAAAATACAACGACTTGGTTTGCAGAGTGTTGCTAGTTGATTAAATTTTATGCACCGAATCAGCACCTTCATCGATTCAGCGGACAACAGGTGCAGCTTTCTCCCGCTTCTCCGCTCCGTCCCCGCTCAATTCCGCGAACTCTACTCCCAGTCCGGAGTCTCCCTCTTTCCGCTCTGCCGTCAAATAATTCCGGTGGGGGCACGATGACTCGTTGGGGGGACATGTCGCCTTCGACTTCGCAACAATCGCTCCACATGTACCCTGGTTGGCAAACTTCTATTCCCAGAACCAGCCAACAGAAACAGTTCGACATCCAAGCGCAATACGACGCATCATAGTTCGTCTTGAAAATTCCGTTGCGACTGAAGACGATTGCGAATTCTTCTGCTCAATCTTTACTATCCGCCTGACACTTCGGCCACAGCGAAAATGGCTAACACGGTCGTGGACGCCATTTCCGTTCATCACCGCGTCGACGTGCTTTGCGGGAGGCCATCGTACGACCCCACGGAGCGGCGTCCCTGGCGCCTTTATCAAACCGAGAGTAACGGCCTCGTCCGAATCATCCGCGTTGGCTCCACGGCCTTTCCGCGCTTCAACATGAAAAAACGCCTGCTGAATTACTTGAGCTACGTCTGGCTCGCCGTTCCTCGCGCCATTTTTCTCGATTGCGACGCCGTCTTGGCCATGACGGACCCCCCCTTCCTGGGAATCGTGGGAGCGTTCGTGGCCTTGCTGAAACGAAAACCCTACGCCTACAACATCCGCGACCTGTATCCGGACATGGCCGTAGGCGGCGACATTGTTCAGCCTGGCTTGCTAGCGCATGTATGGGAAAGAATGCACCGCTGGGCTTTGCGCCGCGCCAACCGCGTCATCGTTCTTGGCGAGGACATGCGCGAGCGAATTATTGCCAAGGGAGTTGAGCCTTCCCGCGTCGCGGTCATTCGCGATGGTGCGGAGCTTCCCAAAACGGCGGAGCCTTCAACCACTCCCGATCCCGAAATCATGCGCGCGATTCGAGGGGGTTTTTCGTTCGTCTTGTTGCACGCCGGCAATCTCGGCTTTTATGGCGCATGGAATACCTTGATTACCGCGGCTCGCAAGCTGGCAAATGACGGCGTGGGCCTGGTTTTCGTGGGCGCGGGCGTGTTGCGCGCAGAACTGGAAATCGCCGCCGCAGGGGCCGAAAACATTCGCTTCCTGGATTATTTCTCTTCCGACCAAATCCCATCAGTTCTCGCCGCCCCAGATGTGCACATCGTTACCATAAAGCGCGGCCTCGAAGGAGTGGTGGTTCCAAGCAAAATGTATGGAATCCTCGCTGCGGGCAAACCGATTGTCGCCGTAGCGCCAAAGGAAACAGATGTCGTCTCGCTTGGTGAAAAGCAAGGCTTCGCCGTGGCCGCCGACCCCGACAAACCCTCGGAGCTTGTCAACATGATACGGGCGCTTATCGGTGACGTTAAAAAATTGAGATCCCTGGGGGAAGCCGCCCACAGAGCCGCACCTTGCTATGAACGGTCTGGGGAGCTTCAAAAATATCTGCAGGTTTTTGACCGCTTAACGGCGGGATAAAGGCCAAGCCCGACAGAATATGCCAGATTGTGCTCCTGAGGCCGGAGACGACCTTTCACTCGGCCCTGAACTCTCCCGCCGCTATCATCGCAACAAATTAAGCAGAACAGTTTTTCCGGCATTGCCGCGCAACAAAAATCGCAGTATCGTGTTTGCGCTGGGTGGGAGCAGCTATTTTCAGCTCGTAACTTGGGAGCCGGGCCCAACCCGGCAAGGATTGCGGAAGTTGCCCGCCGACCTGGCCTGGGGGCAACTTGTTGCCCGTATGAAATGGGGTTGCATGGCCGCAGGCCTGCTTGCTTTCTTTGTT
>Ga0126381_100000848_pt1 | contig 33222 bp, 33 predicted proteins | sample PanSoiMetPlot_28_FD_96465 | JGI IMG/M metagenome (GOLD analysis project Ga0126381, IMG submission 96465) | Tropical forest soil microbial communities from Panama - MetaG Plot_28 | ecosystem: Environmental > Terrestrial > Soil > Tropical forest > Bulk soil | place: Panama | collected 2016-02-17 | reverse complement strand
GATCATCACCTGCACATCGTATTCCCAGCCCTTGCGCGTCAACTCGCCCAGCGTCTTCAGCTCCGCGAACTGGGCTTCGTCGCTGGCGTCGGCCACGCTGCCAGGGCGCAGGCCATCGCCGAGGGAAAAACTCACGTCGTGCTTCTGGAAGATCTTGCAAATGTCCTCGAAACGCTCGTAGAGCATGTTCTGCTTATGGTTCTTCACCATCCACTCGGCCAGAATGGATCCGCCGCGGCTCACGATGCCGGTGATGCGCCGGGTGGTGAGCGGAATGTACTGCACCAGCACACCGGCGTGAATCGTCATGTAGTCGACGCCCTGTTCCGCCTGCTCTTCAATCACTTCCAGCATCAGCTCGGCGGTGAGATCCTCTACGCGCCGGACGCGCGATAGCGCTTCGTAAATCGGCACGGTGCCGATGGGCACGGTCGACGCGCCGATGATGGCTTTGCGGATGGCCGGAATGTCGCCGCCGGTGGAGAGATCCATCACCGTGTCCGCGCCATACTTGATCGAGTAGCGCAGTTTCTCCAGCTCGCCTTCGATATCGGAAATCACCGACGAGTTCCCGATGTTCGCGTTGATCTTGCACCTGGATGCCACGCCGATTGCCATTGGCTCGAGGTTCGTGTGGTTCACATTGGCCGGAATAATCATCCTGCCGCGGGCCACTTCGGTGCGTACCAGCTCGGGAGCAATCTGCTCGCGCTTGGCGACGTAGGTCATCTCTTCGGTGACGACGCCCTGGCGAGCGTAGTGCATTTGCGTGCGGATGGTGTGGTCTTTTCGTTCTGCTACCCAGTCTGTTCGCATGCTGGCTCCTGTGGGCATGCCCGGCCATAGCGGCCCGGGCATGCCAGTCTAGCGGTTACGGTTACTTCTTCTTCTTCGGCTTCTTGGTTTCTTTCTTGGGGCTTTTATCCTTCGCCACTGAAATCCTCCCTTAGGGGGATTATAACCACATGCGGAAGCCAGGAGTCAGAGGCAGAAGTCAGAATGGCGAGGCCGCCAGGGTTTATTCTGACTTCCGACTCCTGACTCCTGTCTTCGTCTGCCGCAATTGGTACCGCTTTCCCCTCCACACGATTTGGTTCTGAAATGCGGCTGAAAGCAGCGCTACCAGCCATAACCATGTGGCCAGCGGCACCCAAATGGCGTGGGTCCAGGCGTGGCGGCGGAACCAGGCGTCATACTCGGGCAGCGCGGCGCGGGCGAGAGTGGCGCGGTTCAGGCCTTTCAACATTCCGGGAGAAAGCTGCGCGATGAGCGCCCACTCCGCCCGCCGGCTGCCGGCGATCGAGGCGGCGATGGATGCCGCCATGCCGCCGCAATAAAAGATGTGCGCCAGCAGGCCCGTCCACCATAGCTGCGGCCGGTAGACGCGCGTCAGGATCATCTGTCGCCGCGACCATTCGAAGAAGCCGATGCAAGTCGTGCGGTCCAACGAAGGAGCCAGCGCGCCGGGGGCGTACGCAATGGTCAGCCCCGCCGACTTCAGGGCGTTGGTCAGCGCGTAGTCGTCGCTCACGTGGTTCCTCCAATGCTCGAAGACGCCGATATCGAAGAACGTCTCCTTGAGGATCGCCATCGAGCCGCCCCAGACGAAGGGATTGTCGCCGGGACCCAGCATGCCGGCGCACACCGCGTCCCAGACCGACCGCATCAGCGTCCAGAACGTGGGAGGTATAGGCACGAACCAGCGGTAGCCGGTGGATGCGCCCACGCCCGGTTCTGCCAGCGGGACGGCCAAAGCACGCAGCCAGCGCGGTGTCACGCGTGTATCGGAATCGGCGAAGGCGAAGATTTCGCTACGGCGGCGCGTGGCGCGGACCGCGGCGATCAGGTTGCGGATTTTTTCGCTCGATTCCACATCCGTGTTGTGCGCCAGCACTACTTTGACGCGCGCCGGCAGCACGCCGGGCGGGATATCGGCGGCCGATTGTGCAGCTACAATCAGCTCGTAGTCCGGATAGTCGAGCGCGGCCAGGGCCGCCAGGTTTTCGCGCAGCCCCTCGTCCGCCCCTTTCACCGGCACGATCACGCTGGCCGGTGGCAGGGATTCCCCGCCCTGTGAAAGCCGCTCCGCTACATACGCGGCGCGCTTGCGCTCGCCCCGCAGTGAGAGAAATGCCAGCAGCAGCGCCGGTCCGACGAAAAACCAGTAGAGGAACACCACGGGACAGGATAACGTAGGTAGTGCGACTGATAGCAGGCGCTGCTCATCTAATTAAAAGCACGCTGGAGGTGCGGATGACCCAAGCTCGATTTGTGATTCTCGGCGGCGGCATGGTGGCTGGGTACGCCGCCAAAGAACTGGCCGACGGCGGACTGAAACGGGGAGAACTCGCGATTGTCTCGGCGGACACTTATCTGCCCTACGAACGGCCGCCGCTTTCCAAAGGCTTTCTGGCTGGAAAGGATACCGAGCAGAGTATCCGCATTCAGCCGGATGAATTCTATAAGAGCGTCGGCATCGAGCTGATGCTGGGCACCGAGGTCACCGCCGTTGACGTACCCCGCAAGCGACTCGTCCTGAAACGAGGCGGAGTCGCGTTTGAGAAGCTGCTGATCGCCACCGGCGCGCGCCCGCGAATGCTCGAGATTGCGGGCGCCGGCCTCCCTAACGTCCACTACTTGCGCTCGCTGGACGATTCCAAGGCGATTCGCGAGTCGGCGGAATCGGTGCAACATGCCGTGGTGATCGGCGGCGGATTCATCGCCATGGAAGTGGCGGCGGTACTCGCGCAAAAACGCATCGAAGTCTTCATGGTGGTGCGTGAAGGCCGTGTCTGGGAGCGCGTCTTCTCGCCCGAAATGTCGGCTTTCTTCGAGCGCTATTACGCAGATCGCGGGGTGAAGGTGTTGAAGAAGTCGGCTGTGCGCGAATTGCGCGGCGATGCAACGGTGCGCGAGGCCGTGCTGGCCGACGGGTCCAAGGTTCCATGCGGCCTCGTGGTGGCAGGCATCGGCGTAGTTCCGGTCACCGAGATGCTGGCAGGGAGCGGCGTCGCGGTGGAGAACGGTGTGACGGTGAACGAATATCTCGAGACCGGCGTAGTGGACGTCTATGCGGCCGGGGACGTCGCGACGTACCAGGATGTGCTGTACGGCAAACGCCGGCGCGTGGAGCATTGGGACAATGCCGTCTCCCAGGGCCGCCACGCCGCGCGCGGGATGATGGGCGATCGCCAGCCGTTCCGTCACGTGCCGTACTTCTTCTCCGATGTGTTCGACCTTTCGTACGAGTATTGGGGCGATTCCTCCGATGCCGACGAGACGATTCACCGCGGCGATCTTTCGACCAACAGTTTCAGCGTGTGGTGGCTGCAGCAGGGCAGGCTGGTGGCGGCATTTGCGATGAACCGTCCCGATGAAGAGCGCGATGCGGCGCCGCGTTGGATCGAAGCGCGGCAGGCGTTATCGGGCGCGCGGCTGAAAGGCTCGGCTTCTATTACGGAGGCAGTGGCATGACGTTCGCCGGCAAGAATGTTTTGGTGGCGGGAGGCACGGGAGGGTTGGGTCGCGTTGTGACTCTGGCCTTTCTGGAACAGGGGGCGCGCGCGTTCGTGCCGTACCAGTCCGAGAAGGAGTTTGCAAATTTGGAATCGGCCGCCGGCGAGCGCGCATCAAGGCTGGAGGGCCGGGAACTGGATGTGACGAACGAGGCCACGGTAAAGAAACTGGTGGACGAGATTGCCGGCGCACACGGCCATCTGGATGTGTTGGTGAATGCGGTGGGCGGGTACATCGGCGGCATCAAAGCGTGGGAGTTGGACGACAGCGAAATGGGCCGCATGCTGATGCTGAACCTCCTCTCCGGCTGGGTGCTCGGGCGGGCGGCTGCCCAAGCGATGATGGAGCAGGGCGCCGGCGCGATCGTGAATGTGGCGTCCAAAGCCGCGGTGGAGCACAGCGCCGGCGTGTCCGCCTATGCCGCAACGAAGGCAGCAGCCGTCGCCATGATGGACTCGCTGGCGGAAGATCTCAGGGGCACGGGCGTTCGGGTAAACTCTGTCCTGCCCTCGATCATCGATACCGAAGCCAATCGCAAGGCTATGCCGTCGGCAGATTTTGCGAAGTGGCCGAAGCCTGAAGACATCGCGCGCGTCATCCTGTTTCTGGCGAGCGAAGATGCCCGGGTCATCCACGGCGCGGCCATTCCCGTTTACGGAAATAATTGAGGTAGGGGGGTGAAATGACGATGCGTGCTGCCGACCAGCCGGAATGTTGGCCCGCGCTTCCGCTGGACGCGTGGAAAGACACCTACGACACGCTACACATGTGCGCGCAGATGGTAGGCAAGGTGCGAATGAAGCTGACGCCGCTGGTGAACCACTGGTGGAACGTGCCGCTCTACGTCACCGCGCGCGGTCTGGCGACTTCGCGGATTCCCTACGGTGAGCGCTCATTCGAGCTTTGGTTCGACTTCATCCGCCACGAGCTCGTGCTGGAAACCAGCGATGGGCGGACGAGGTCGCTGCCCCTCGTAGCGCGGCCGGTCGCCGACTTCTACCAGGATCTGATGAAAATGCTGCACTCCGCCGGAATCGACGTCAATATCTGGAAGATGCCGGTGGAGGTGCCCGACCCGATTCCGTTCGACGAGGATCGCGTGCACGCTTCTTACGAACGCGAGCCAGTGGAGCGCTTCTGGCGTATCCTGCTCTCGGTGGATGGGGTGTTCAACCAATTCCGCTCGGAGTTCATCGGCAAGTGCAGCCCCGTGCACTTCTTCTGGGGCAGCTTCGATTTGGCGGTTACGCGATTTTCCGGCCGCCGCGCGCCGGAGCGGCCGGGCGCCGATGCTATGATGCGCGAGGCCTACTCGCACGAAGTGAGCAGCGTAGGATTCTGGCCGGGAGGCGGCGAAGTTACCGGCCCTGCGTTCTACTCCTATACCGTGCCGGAGCCCAAGGGCTTTCGGGAAGCTCGCGTGGCTCCCGCCGCTGCCCGGTACGACACCAAAGTCGGCGAATTCCTGCTGATGTACGACGACGTTCGCACCCAACCGGAACCCGGCGCCGCGCTGCTGGCGTTTTGCCGATCGACCTACGAGGCGGGCGCGAGCCTCGGCGGTTGGGACCGCGACGCGCTGGAAAGGAAAACCGATGCCCGCTGAATGCCCGCATCTCGACCAGATAAAGGTCAAGACCACTCATAAACACGTTTGTGAAGACTGCGTGAAGACCGGAGACACCTGGGTCCATCTGCGATTGTGCATGGAGTGCGGCCACGTCGGCTGCTGCGATTCATCGAAGAACAAGCACGCCACGCGGCACTTCCACTCCACCAAGCATCCGCTGGTGCGGTCTATCGAGCCCGGCGAGAGCTGGGTCTGGTGCTACGTGGATGAGGACATGGTAGCGGAGGTATAGTGCTGTGGGGCAGACCCCCAGGTCTGCTGCGGGGCGCCCCCCGTCCCGTCCGGCCAGGGGGTCCGCCCCACTCCCCCTCACCTTCGCGCTTCCCGATGCGCCTCGTATAGCGCCGCGGGCTCGTCGACGTAGAACTCCGTGAATCCGCATTGGCCGGAGACGGACGCGCTTAGTACGGCGCGATGGGCCTGTTTGAACACCACCGCTTCCGGGTGAGCATCGACGCGGAGCTTGATGTCATAATCGCTTCCGGAAACTACCCGCACTCCCGGAATCATTTGAGAACCGCCGCACTTGGCGCATTGATTCGTGTTGGGCATAGATCAAATATATCCGCAGCCGGCTACTTCACCGTCAACTCGAAGTCCACCTCGATGATCAGCGCGTCCTCCGTCACGCGGATGTCGGGCACGCGGAACTTGCGGAGCTCGCGCTGATATTCCGGCTGGGTTCCGGGGTCTTGGAGCGCTTTCTGCGCCTCTGCCGCCAGGGGGTAGCGGAAATCGCGGCCCAGGCTGGAGGCCAGCGAGCCGCAGACGCGGCGGATGTAGAAGCCGGTCCTGCCGTCGCTCGTCGCGGTGACGCTCGCCAGACCGATATTCCCGTCGCGATACTGCGGTCGCGCGGCAATCAGGACCGTGAAGGCGTCTCCTACGCCCACGCATTGCCCCAGCATGTTGAGCGCGGAACGGCCGGTGAATTTGGCGCGGATGTGCAGCATGCCGTCCGCGCCCTCGATGTGCGGATGTTCCAGGTAGGCGAAGTTGCAGCGGGTTTTCGCGTTGCCGCGGACGTACTTGCGGCCGTCCTCGGTGAAGAGCTGTTTGGCTAGCATCCGCTCCAGCGCGCCGAACTGGATGTGTAGTTCGACCGCGCCTGCCTGCGCCACGGCCAGCGCGAACAGGGCCAGCGCTTTAACCACGCGGCTCCGCAAACAGCGCGAATTCCGCCAGAGCCGGACAGGCCGATGCCTGCGTCACCCGCAAACGCAGCCGCGTCGCCGCCACTGGCTGTTCCAGGCGGACCAGCCGCCGCGGGCCTATGCTCGTGGCGGTCGCGATGGTCTCCCACGATCCCGCTTTCCAGGTGTCGATCGCCACCGCGTCCACGCGCTGGCCCAATCGGATGGCCTCGCGCAGGCGGATCACGCTAAACATCACAGGCGAGCCGAAATCCAGGGTGGCGTCGGCGGCCAGAACGCCATCGTCCGCGGCCCAGAACGTGTCCTTGCGGCCATCCACCAGGTGCGCCGCAGCGAAGCCGCGCCGCGAATTGGAAGCCGTCACGCGTGCCCCGGCGGCCAGGTTCCGTCCGAACGTCTCGCGCCGGTATTTTCCCAAGCCGCGCAGCGAGGCGATGTCCGGCTCGCCGAGCAGGCCATCGCGGTTCGGCGGCACGTTCAAGAGGAGGTTGGCGCCGCGTCCCACAGCCTGATAGAAGAGCTGGATCAGTTCCGCCGGCGTCTTGACCCGGCCGTCCTGCGCGGCATGCCAGAACCAGCCGGGGCGAATGGAAACGTCGCACTCCGCCGGCAGCCAGCGCGAGCCGTGCCGATGCCCCGTACCCGATTCCTTCGCGCGCACATTGCCCGGCGAGGCCGGTCCGCCGTCTTCGCCCACGGGATCGTACGCGGCCCAGCACGGATCGCCCGCGATGCCGCGCTCATTGCCCACCCACCGGACGTCCGGCCCCACATCGCTGAAGATCGCGGCATTCGGCTGGAGCTTACGCACCAGCTCCCACGTGCGCGGCCAGTCGTAATAAGTAGCCTTGTCGATCGTGCGCTTCTCGCGCGCGCCGCCGTAGTAGCCGTCGCCGCCGTTGGCGCCATCGTGCCAGACCTCGAAGATCTCGCCGTAATTCGTCAGCAGCTCCCTGAGCTGGCGGCGGTAGATCCCGATATATTCGGGCGTGCCGTAGGCGGCCTCATGACGGTCCCAAGGCGAAAGGTAAATGCCGAACGCCAGTCCGTGGCGGCGCGCGGCATCGGCGATATCGCGCACCACGTCCCCCTTGCCGCCGCGCCACGCGCTCGTGCGCACGGAATGATCGGTGGTGGCGGTGGGCCAGAGGCAGAAACCGTCATGGTGCTTGGCGGTGAGGATGACGCCTTTCATACCGGCGTCGGCCAGCGGCTCCACAATGGCGTAAGCGTCGAACTTGGCCGGTGCGAAGATGTGGGGGTCCTCGTCCCCATAGCCCCACTCTTTATCGGTGAAGGTATTGACCGTGAAATGAAGAAACGCCGTGGTCTCCAGGCGATGCCAGCGCAGTTGCCGATCCGAGGGAACGGCTCCGTAGGGCGCGGGACCAGTGGCGGCGCCGAAGGCGCGGCGAGCGGACAGCAGCAGGCCCGCGGCGGCCCCAGCCTTGGAAAAACCGCGCCGCGTCATGCTTACTTCTTGGTTTTGCCTCTGGCCTTAGGTTTGGTAGGCGCGGGCGCGGCCGCAGCCGCCGCTTCCGTCTCGTCGTTAGCCGGCTCTTCCGCTATTTCGGCTTCATCGATGGCGGTCGCTTCCTCAGGGTTCACCTTTTTCAATACGTCGTTGAATAGGGCCTGCTTGCGGGCGTCGACTTTCGGGGGCGGCGGCTGTTCGTGCCGGTAATCGTGATCGCTGTGACAGGTGCGGCAGCGGACTTTCGCCGCCTCGCCGTTCACCACGGAAACGATGGAATGGTTCATTACGCGTTTGCAGCGGACGCAAAAATCATCGATATCGTCGCCCAGGCGCGGTTCGCGCATTGGAATCCTCCTAATTGGCGGGTTGGCCGGCAGGTTCGGGTTCTGGTTCGGTAGAATGTTTCGGTTCCGGCAGCACCCATTCCGCCGGTTCGAAACCCACGTACTTGCAGATGCGCAATTGGCCGTTGTCGAGTTCCAGAAGGTCACCTACCACCAGAGGCTCGCCGGTTTCGCGCAAAGCCCGCCACGCATCGTATTCATGCAGCGCTTCCACCTGGCCTCGCTGTTCGTAATCCTTCGGCTTGACCGAAGCGCAACCGCCCACATGAGGCGCCCAGCGGAACTGCTGCTGTGCGGCGTCCTTCATGCGGTAGATCCGATATACAGCCATAGCTCCTACATTGTAATCGAACTCATGGCCCGATTCCCGTCCCGCTCCCCCAATTCGATCCAGCGGAGGATCCGGTCGCGCGACCAGCACACTGCATCCTTAACTGAACCGAGCGGTACGGAGGGCTCGATCGTCGTGACGTGAAACGATTTACTCGGCTCCCGCCGGCGCAGAAGCCGGTGCAAAATCCGGAACGGCACGGTCGTCAGAACATTCAAAGCTATGGCGTGTGTCGCTCCCATCTCTTCGGCAGCCCAGAGCGGCAGGGCGCCCATGAAGCCGCCATCCACATACCGCTTGCCGTCGATCCTGACGGGTGGGAATCCGCACGGAATGGCACACGTGGCCGCCAGGTGCTGCCAGCCGATCTCACCGTTCCGTACCAGGTGGACCCGTAACTTAGGTACTTCGACGACGGTAAGGCCGAAGGGGATTTGAGGTTGAAAACGTGAGGCCAACTCGCGCGCTTTGGCGTGCAGCGCGTCGGGCCGAAGACATCCGGTGCCGTGCAGGCCGAATTGCATCAACCTGGCGGTGAGTGGGTCGAGCCACTCTTCGGCGAGTTGTTCAGGAGTCGTTCCGCCGGCGATGGCCCATCCGTTCCACGCGCCTGCCGACGCACCGACAATTATGTCGGGCCGAAGCTGTGTCCGGAGCGCTTTCCAGACCCCGATCTCCCAAGCCGCGTAGAGCCCTCCGGCGGAAAGGACCAGGGCGGTGGTCATAATTTCAGGCTAGCAGGTAACCGCGAACAGCTCACCGCCGACATCCAACGCTTCCGCTCACGAGTGCGCGTGGCCGCCGGCACCGAGGAGACCGAATCCGCCGCGCGCCGCTCCAGGCGTGCCGCCCCGCCATGGCCGGTGGCAGTCGCCGGGGACGGCCGGTGTGACCGTGCCGCCCTGCGCCGCATAAGCCTGGTAGACGTCGTAATAGTACGGATATTTCTCGTGGTAGCGTGATGCTACCCACGAGCCTTGCGCGCAGTAGCCGTGTCTGTTGATGGCCTCACGGCAGGCTGTCTCGTTGAAGCCGGGCGCCTGGCATGGGTCGGCCGGTTGTTGTGCTCGAGCGGCCGCTGCCAGCCCCAGCGACGCCGCCAACTGCAAAGTGATCCGGGTCGGCTTCCTCATGGCGTTTGCGTCTAGGATACTCTTGCGGCCCGCAGCTCAACTAATCTTGTGGCCTGGTGAGAACAATCTTTTGAGGCTATCGCGGTATTCTGTTCTTTCTTATGGAACTCAAAACCGTGCCGCTGGAGATTCCCGAGGGGGTGAATCTCATTCTCGGGCAGACTCACTTCATCAAGACCGTGGAAGACGTCTACGAAGCTATGGTGACTGCGGTGCCGCAGGCTAAATTCGGCGTGGCGTTCAACGAGGCTTCCGGGCCGTGCCTGACGCGCGTCGACGGCAATGACGATGCCCTGAAGGCGCTGGCGGCGCGTAACGCCACCGCCCTAGCCGCTGGCCATATCTTCGTCGTGGTGATGCGCGACGCCTATCCCATCAACGTATTGGGCCGCATCAAGGACGTTCCGGAAGTCTGTTCCATCTACTGCGCTACCGCCAATCCGGTGGAAGTGGTGATGGCCGAAACCGCGCAGGGGCGCGGCGTGCTGGGAATTGTCGATGGTGTTCCGCCTAAGGGCGTGGAAACGGCCGAAGATAGGGAGAAGCGGCGGTCGTTCCTGCGGATGATCGGTTACAAGCGTTAAATCTTCGCCGGGCAAACTATGCGATCTTCCTGTCCGCCAGCACGCTATCTACTCTTTCGCCAAGCTGGCGCGAGGTGTAGGGTTTCTGCAAATACGCCGCCACGTTTTTGTGGCCGAAGCATGCAATGGCATCGCGGCGATCGCAGCCAGTGGACACGATCACGCGAACACCCGGTCGCGCTTCCAGAATCTGGTCGATCGCTTCCTCGCCGCCCATCACCGGCATGGTGAGATCCAGCAGCACAACGGAAAGGTCCGCGCACTCGCGGGCCTTAGTCACCGCGTCCATGCCGTTGACGGCCGCCAGAACCTTGTAGCCGCGCCCTTCCAGAGTGGCGCAGGCGATACGGCGCACCATTTCCTCCTCGTCTACCACCAGCACGGTGGCCCCGGCGGCGGCCGCGTGGCGCGGCGCGATTTCCGCTGCTGCCGGAGCGGCCGCTTCGTCGGCGGGGAACGATACCCGGAACGTGCTCCCTTTTCCGGGCGTGCTCTGCACCTGTATATTCGCTTTGTGGCTGCGCGCGATTCCGGCTACGGCTGCCAGCCCGAGGCCCCGGCCGGTGAACTTGGTCGTGAAGAACGGGTCGAACATGCGCGTGCGCGTGAGCGTGTCCATGCCGCAGCCGCTATCCTGCACCTCGAGATAGACATATCCGGACGGGTCCGCGCCGGTCGCGATGATGATAGTGCCGGACGCATCGTCGATGGCCTCGGCCGCGTTACTCACCAGGTTTAATACGACCTGCTGCACCTGGTTCGGGTCTGCGTCGATGCGCGGCAGACCGCGTTCCAGGCGGACCTCGAGGCTCACCCGTCTCGGCACCGTGGCCTCGATCAGCGTCTCCACGCGTTCGATCAGGCTGGAGAGCTCCACCTTTTGCATGAAGTGGCGGCCCTTGCCTGAATACGCCAGCAACTGATGGGTCAGCTCGGCGGCGCGTTGTCCCGCCCTGACAATATCTTCCAGCTTCTGGCGATGCGCGTTGCTGCCGGGCAGGGCATCCAATACCAGACTGGCGTTGCCCATGATGCTGGTCAGGAGATTATTGAAGTCATGCGCCACGCCGCCGGCCAACGTGCCGATGGTCTCGAACTTCTGGCTTTCGCGGAACTGCTCCTCCAGCCGCCGCCTATCGGTCATGTCGCGGACGATTTGCACTGCGCCGATCACGCGCCCGTCGGCGTCGAACATGGGGTCGACCGTGATAGAGAGCAGCCGGCCATCGTACTCCAGTTCGATGCTTTCACGGCGCCCGTTTTCGATAGCCCGGCGAAAGGGCTGCCGCTCGGCCGGCAGTCCTGCCCAGAGATCGTCGCAAGTCAGTCGCGCCAGTTCGAACTCAGGCCGCGCGAGCATGCGGGACAGGCCGGCGTTGAACCGCTGGATCCGGCCCTCGAGATCGACTACCGCCAGACCGTCGCCAATCGCCTCGAGGGTCGATTGCCACTCGATGGCCATCGTGCGGGCGAGTTCGTCTGATAGGGGCGCGTGCTCGGTGATTGGCCCTGACATAACTGCCGGTAAAGGATAGTCGAGTATAGCAATAGCAAATCGGTACTAGAACTACGGTTGGTAATATTTTATACGATTTATGCAGAGTGTGGAAAACTACCTCATTTTGCGAGGTCGATGCCGAGTTTTTTCAGTTCTTCGGAGTAGTACCGTTTGTGGAGCAGATCCCACTCTTCGGTGCCTTCGGGGATCTCGCGCTTCTGCGAGCGGATCTTGAGGCGGGCGGCGCGGTCCACCTTCTCTTCGGCCAGCAGAAGCTCGGTCATCAGGCGGACGATCTCCAGCCGGACGGCGTTCGTGTCTTTGTTCTTTAAGCGCAGCTCGCGCGCGCGCTTCAGCATTTCCACCAGCTTGTGTGAAATGTCCGTAACCTTGTCGCGCGAAAGCTTCATGGCATCGCCGGTATCGCGGCCGGAGGCGCGAATCACCTTGCGCTGCGAGATCAATGTGTTCTTGATCTTGCGGAACATCTCCTGGTAGCTCACGCCTTCCCGCCTCATGTACTCGCTGTATTGGCTGAGCAGGTCCCGCACCTCGTCGTTGAGCCGGTCTTCGACGGCGAGTTCCTCGGAAATCACCTCATCGACCTTTTCCACCACTAACTCGGGGTTGGAGGTTTCGATAGTACCTGGGGTCAGTTTCTTGACCAGTTGGCGGGCGACATAGGAGACGAATTCTCTTGCGAGCAGCATTCTTTACGAGTGAAAGGGTAGTGTATCATGCTATTCGTGAACCCCGTGCATTCGTGCGAAATGAGACATCCAGGAAATCCCCCAGCGTATTGTCTGATGGCGAACATCCGAAGATAGCGCTATGCTACAGCCTGTGGGAGTTCGAGAGGGGGACCCTGATGCCGCTGTCTTATGAGGACCCGTTGACGTACTTGCCGCGCAAACCACTTCAGGAATTCGCAAAAGGGCAGACCATTTACGGACCCGAAAAACCGTCCGACCGACTTTACCTGGTGATTCTGGGGCGTGTGAAGATCAGCGCAACTTCCGACGATGGTGGGCAGACCATCGCCCGTATCGTTTGTCCCGAGGGCCTGTTCGGCGAGGCCTGCATGATCGGCGGCAATTCCACCGCCGAAACTGTGGTCGCCATCGACAACGTAACCGTAATGTCATGGACGCGGGCTGATATCGAGCTGCAGGTGGAGCGCGAGCCGCGCCTCGGCATTGCCATGATGCAGTACATGGTGCGGCAGTGCCTTGAGTTGAAGGACCGCATCGAGAGCATGGCCATCTATAAAACGCCTGAGCGCGTCATGCTGGCGTTCGTGCAGTTGGCGGGAACGCTGGGCACGCCCATGGCCGACGGCGCCACCCGTGTGGCATCCCTCACCCATCACACGCTGGCGGAATTCGTCGGCACGTCACGCGAGATTGTGACGTTCCAGATGAACCGCTTGCGCCGCCTCGGACTGATCCGCTACTCGCGCCAGTACATCGATATCTATGTCCCCGCGATGCAGGAAGCGCTGCGCGAGCAGGGCATCCACGTTCCCGAAGCCCAGCAGGAAGCCGTCAAGCACGCCAGCGGCGACTAATCATACACGAAGTGCAGAATTTTTTTCAGGTCTTCCCAGGCTTCGCGCTTGGCGTCCTGGTTGTACGGCCGCAGCAGGTATGACGGGTGATAGGTCACCATCACCGGAATGCCGTGCCACTCGAACCAGCGGCCGCGCATCTTGGTGACGCCTTCCTTGTGCCCCGTAAGCGCGCGCGCCGCGGTGCCGCCTAACGCGCAGATCGCTTTCGGATGGATGGTGGTGATCTGCCGGTAGAGGAACGAGCCGCAAATTTCCATTTCGTCCGGTTCGGGCGTGCGATTGCCGGGCGGCCGGCACTTCACCACATTACAGATGTAGACTTCGTCGCGCTCGAGCGGAATGCCTTCTTTGCGCGCCGTGTTTTCGATCATCTGGGTGAGCAATTGGCCCGCGCGGCCCACAAACGGAATGCCTTGCGCGTCTTCATCGGCGCCCGGCCCTTCCCCCACGAACACTAACGGCGATTTCTCATTCCCTACGCCGAAGACCAGCTTGTTGCGCCCCTCGTGCAAGCGGCAGCGCCGGCAGTCGCCGATATCCTCGAGGATCTTGCGCAGGGTGTCGCCCGCCGGCGCCATCGGCGGCAACTCGGGCGCCCCCGGCGCCGTCCCAGAAGTCCCGGCCCGAAGGGCCGCTCCGCCCCCTGGTTCCTGGCCCCCGACCCCTGGCTCCGGTTGGTGAACGGGAACGGCCGCACCCTTCCCTATCCCCTGTCCCCTATCCTCTGTCGCCGGGCGCTTGTAGATAGTCTTCACCCCCAGGTCCTGATAAAACTCCAGGTATTGTTTGAGCCGCTCCGGATTCATTGCGCCGCATGCAAGACCAGCCGCAGCTTCAACAATTCGTCGAAGATGCGGTCGGCGATTTCGCGTTTGGAAGCCCGAGGGACGGCGATGGTTTCGCCTGTGGAAAGCGCCAGCACGACTTCGTTCTCGTCCGATTCAAAGCCTGTGTCCGGCCCCACCAGGTTACCCACCACCATGTCGCAATTCTTCAATTCCAGCTTGCGCCGCGCCTCCTGCTGCAGGTTCTGCGTTTCGGCGGCGAAACCGATGAGAAGCCGATCATCCTTCTTGACGCCCAGTTCCGCCAGAATATCGGGAGTCGGGTCGAGCTCCAGCGAGATGCGCGCCGCTGTCTTCTTAACCTTCTGGTCGGGTACCTTGCTCAAGTGGAAGTCGGCCACCGCTGCGGCCTTGACCACAATCGTCGCCGGCGCCAGGTGAGCGAATACCTGCGCGCGCATTTCGGCCGCCGTGCGCACCTGCACCGTCTCCACGCCGCGCGGCGGCGCCAGGTTCACGGGTCCGGAAATCAGCAGGACCCTCGCGCCTCGATCGGCCGCTGCTTCGGCCAGCGCGTAGCCCATCTTGCCGCTCGAACGATTGGAAATGTAGCGCACCGGATCGAGCGGCTCCTGCGTCGGACCGGCGGTGATCAGCACCACTTCATCGTCCAGGTCGCGCAGCTTGCGGAATTCGCGCTCCACAGCGTCGGCGATCTCCTCCGGCTCCGCCATGCGGCCCTTGCCGGTCATGCCGCACGCCAGGTAGCCCACGCCCGGCTCAATCACGCGATGTCCGCGCTGCCGCAGCGTCTCCAGGTTCGCCTGCGTGGCCGGATGTTCCAGCATGTTCACGTTCATGGAGGGCGCCAGCATCACCGGCCCGCGAAAGCCCAGGTAAAGCGCCGTCAGGAAATCCGGAGCCAGGCCGTGCGCGAACTTAGCGACCAGATCGCCGGTAGCGGGCGCCACCAAAAGCAGTTCGCTGCGGCGGCCAAGGTCGATGTGCTCGATGACGTTTTCGACGGCCCAAAGGTCTTCGATCGCCTTGTGGCCGGTGAGGGACGTGAACGTCAGCGGCCGGATGAACTCCTGCGCCGCCGCCGTCATGACAGCCTGCACGTGATGGCCTTGCTGCATCAGCAGACGTGCCAGGTCGGCTGTCTTATAAACGGCGATGCCGCCGCCCATCCCGAGGATGATGTTCATGGCCGGATCAGAGGGCCGGTTCGGGTATCGGTTCCTGCGGGGCTTCGCCCGTCAGGCTGTATTTCACCAGGCCGCGGCGGACCTCTTCCATCGCGATGATGGTGGGCTTCTTCGAAGACGTGGGCAGCACCGGGCGGGCGCCGCCCTGCAACTGCCGCGCGCGCTTGGCGGCCACGATGATGAACCGGTACGTGCTCTGCTCCGGATCGTCCGGAATGGTGCAATGCGCGTTGTTGCGTGGGGCCTTATCTGCCATCTTGTCAATACCTCTTCAATCCTTAAATGTCTCCAGGATCGGCTCGATCCGATCCAGAATCCTCGTCCTCCGCACTCTCTCGGCATGCACGATGGCGCTGAGAATGGCGTCGGATTCGGGTAGATCCCGATTGATCAGCACGTAATCGTACTGGTTATAATTCCGGATCTCCTCAGCCGCGTCCCTGAGCCGCCTTTGAATCACCGCGTCCGGGTCCTCGCCGCGCGCGCGAAGCCTTTGTTCCAGGATCTGCTTCGATGGCGGAAGGATGAAAACGGTGACGGCTCCAGAAATCTTATCTCTTAATTGTCTCGCACCTTGGACATCGATGTCGAGTACCAGGTCGCAGCCGGCAGCCTGCGCCTCCTCCAGGATTCCCTTATGGGTGCCGTAATAGTTGTCGAAAACCCGGGCCCATTCCAAAAATTCGCCGCGCTCCACCTTGCACTCGAACGCCTCCCGTGACACGTACCGGTAGTTTTCTCCTTCCTTTTCCTCCCCGCGCGGCTTGCGGGTGGTGTAGGAGATCGAAAACATCAGCCCCGGAACGCCGGCGAGCAGCCGCTTCACGAGGGTTGATTTTCCAGAACCGGAAGGGGCGGAGATGATGAAGACGGTTGTCATAAGAGGGGGGGCGGGGGCCAGGGGCCCGGGGTCAGGGAAAGGTAGCGCGCTGCGCTCGCGATTCTGAAACAATGTCGCGCGCGCAGCGCGCATCCTTCCCCCTTCCCGCGGCCCCCGACCCCCGGCCCCGCTTTCGCAATCATCACGTTCTACTCCAAGTTGAGGGACTGCTCCCTAATCTTGTCTATCTCCGATTTCGCGGCCAGCGCCAGCTCCGTGATCGTGAGGCCCAGGTCGCCCAACCCGCCGGTCTTCGAAAGAATCGTGTTCGACTCCCGATTCATTTCCTGCAGCAGAAAATCCAGCCGCTTGCCCACCTCGCCCGATCCTTCCAGCATGGTGTGCAGCTGCACCGCGTGGGTCTTCAGCCGCACCAGTTCCTCGGCTACGTCGCTGCGGTCGGCCAGTATCGCGGCCTCCTGCGCCAGGCGCTGCGGTTCGATGGCGGCGCTGTTCAGCAACTCGCTCAGCTTTTCCCGCAGCCGCTTCTGAAATGCCGGCTGGGCGCCGGCGCGAATCTGCTCGATCTTGGCGGTCAGCGCCGAAATGGTCTGGGCGCGCTGCCGCATCTCGGCCGCCATGGCTTTGCCTTCGCGCTCGCGAAATTCATTCAGCATCGCCAGCGCGTCCGCCACGCCCTCCATCACGGCTTTCACCATCTCCTCGGCGAGATCCTCGTCTTCGCCTCCGCTCAGCATTCCGGGAACCCGCAGCGCCGCGTTCAGATCGGGCTGCTGATCGGTCAGTGGGTGCAGCTCCTGGGCCTCGCGGAACGCCGCCAGCCACGCCGCCAGCAGCGATCTGTTCAGCGAGCCCGCGCCATTGCCGCTGCGCGTAATGCCCACGTGTATCTGGATGTGGCCGCGCGCGCAGGAGTTCTTGATGGCGTTGCGGATGTCGTTCTCAATCGGGTCCAGCTCCGGCGGCAGGTGGAAGTGCAGGTCGAGGCCGCGGTGGTTCACGCTCTTGAAGCTCACCACGACCTCTGCCTGGGCGGTCATCTTGCGCACCCGCGCGAAGCCCGTCATGCTGCGTACGCTCATAAGTCCACCGCGGCTGCGGCGCTAGCGAACTGCAGCTCGTGCAGCCGCTGATAAATGCCGCCCTGCGACACGAGCGCGTCGTGGGTCCCCGATTCGGAAACGCGTCCGCGCTCGATCACGACGATCTTGTTGGCCCGGCGAATCGTGGAAAGCCGGTGTGCAATAACGATTACGGTGCGGTGTTCCATCAGATTGGCAAGCGCTCTTTGTACCAGGATTTCCGACTCGGTGTCCAGGTGGGAAGTGGCTTCGTCGAGGATCAGGATGGGCGCGTTTTTCAGCAGCGCGCGCGCAATGGCGATCCGCTGCCGCTGCCCGCCGCTGAGCCGCAGCCCGCGATCGCCGACCACCGTCTGGTAACCCTCCGGCAGCCGCTCGATGAAATCATGCGCCAGCGCCGTCTTTGCCGCCGTGCGAATCGCATCCACCGGCGTGTCCGGCCGGCCGTAGGCGATGTTGTTGGCCACCGTATCGTTAAATAGAAACGTGTCTTGCGCCACGATGCCGATCTGCGCGCGCAGCGACCGCAGGCTGAGGTCCCGCACGTCGCGGCCGTCGATCCTGATGGCGCCCCCCGTGACATCGTAGAAGCGCGGCACCAGGTTCGCGAGCGTGCTCTTGCCGCCGCCCGAGGGTCCCACGAGCGCCACCACTTCGCCGGCCTTCACCTCCAGGCTCAGCTCGCGGATGCGGAAACCGTCGGGCGCCATGGGGTAGTGAAACGACACGGCGTCGAAAACAATATCGTTGGCGAAGCGGTCGAGCGCCGCCGCTCCCGGCCGCTGCGCGATCTCCTCGGTGTGATCCAGGTATTCGAAAATCTTGTGCGATGCCCCGATGGCCTGCTGGAAGATGTTGTGGATGCCTACCAGCCGCTTGATGGGTTCCAGCAGCACCAGCAGCGCCACCACAAAGCTGGCGAAATCGCCGGCGGTCAGCGCGTTAGCCTTCACCTGCGTGCGCGCGTAGGTCAGCAGCATCACGATGCAAACCGCTGCCATGATGTCGATAAGCGGCGACGAAAGCGCCTGCTGCAGCACGTACCGCACGTTGGTCTTCAACAGGCGGCGTGCGGCCTCCCGGAAGCGCCGGCTCTCGTACTGCTCGGCGCCGAACGCTTTCACCACCATGTGGCCGCTCAGCGTCTCCTGCAGGATCTGGTTGAGCTCTGCCTGGCGCTCCTGCGTACCGCGGCTGATGCGGCGGATGCGCTTGCCGATCCGCGTGGTGGGCAGCATCACCGCCGGAAGCACCAGCAGGCTGATCAGCGCCAGTTTCCAATCGTTGCTGAACAGCAGGAAGATCAGCGCGCAGGCGGCGAAGAATTGGCGCAGGAAATCGGCCATGATCTGCGACGTCGCCACCTGCACCTTATCCACGTCGTTCATGATCGAAGACATGAGCTGCCCCGTGGAATGCGCTTCAAAGAAACTCGCGCCGTGCCGCAGGACTTTCCCGAAGACTTCGTTGCGCAGGTCCGTCACCGATGAGAATCCGGCATAGCTCACCAGGTAATTGCCCAGATAATCGCAAACGCCCTTAATCAGGAAGACCGCCACGATGGCCGTCGCCACAAGAAACCAGATCGTGATGTGAGGGCCATGAATAGGGAGGATCTGTTCCAGGTAAAGCTGGTGGTGGAGGATGGGCCGCGCCAAAAGCGGGGTGAGGCCCTTCGCCGGCTGGTTGCTGAGCACGCGGTCGAAGATGGGCCGGATGAGGAGCGTCATCATGCCCTGCGCCGCTCCCGCGATCGCCATTAACAGCATGGAGCCCAACAGGTGTGGCCCGTAGCGCCTTCCATACGAGAGCAGACGCAGGACGATCCTCATGCGGCCACCCGTAGGCGCGAAAGCGCCTCCAGCACCTGGTCCGTGGTCACTCCGCCGATGCCGCGCGGCGACGAGACAACTTCCGAAGCCGTACGCCACGGCCCCCAAATCGCGGGGTTGGAATTCCCGAAGATCACTACCACCGGCAGTCCGAATGCCGCGGCCATATGGGCCGGCCCGGAATCGTTGCCCACGAACAGGCACGAGGAAGCCAGCAGGTTTTTCACCTCATCCAGAGGCGCGCCTTGCAGGGTGCGAAACGCCGAGAACGGTGACAAATCATCGCTTGCCGCGCCAATGAACACTGGCTCGATCCCGGTGCACTGCAAATGCTTCGCCACCGCTCGAAAGCCACCGGCACTCCAGGTCTTCTCGTAAGCCGCCGCGACTGCGTGAATCACGCCGGTGGGACATGCTCTCGCGCATTGGCGGGCATTCGCATGTGCTGCCACAAGCTTGGCCCGCGGTATCTCGCCCACCGGCGCACCGAGATAAAACATCGCGCTTGCCAGGTGTTCCGCCGTGTGGACCGTCCGCTCTTCGCCCAGAATCTCCTGCGCCCGTGGAATCCGCACGTTGTAGGCAAACCCGTTCCGGAAGTGCCCGAATCCCGCCCGCCACCGCGCACCCGAGGCCGCCGTCAGCCAAGCGCTGCGCGTGCCGCCGTGCAAATTGAGGCACAAGTCAGGCCGGAACCGTCGCAGTGACCCGAACTCCGGCGGCAGAATCTCATCGATGGTCCGGTTGCCTTCGAAGACCGCGCGAAACCGCTCCTCCACTGCCACCGCGACGCGCGCATCGGGCCGCGCCCGTCTCAGGATTTCGAGCGCGGGTGTGGTGAGAACGCAATCGCCCAGCGACCGTAGCCGCAAGACGGCAACGCGCCCACCGCGCGGCAGGTCATCGAAGACACGTCCCACTGCCTATTCTTCGACCTTCGCCTCGTCGACCAGCATTACGGGAATGTCGTCGCGCACCGGATAGACCCGGTGGCACTCGACGCACTTCAACCCGCTCTGGTCCGGCTTCAGCTCTACGGTCGCTTTGCAGACCGGGCAAACAAGGATCTCCAGCAACTCTTTGCTGATCGCCATAAGAATATTCAGTTTAACAGGGCCGTTACACCGCCGGACACGGCACAAACGAGCCCCAGTCTATACTTCGTTGGAAATCCTCGTCCGGCGGAAAAACGTTCTTGAAGGTGAAGACGAACTGTGTCGGCCCATGTGCGTCGAGATACGCCAGCCGCTTGCGCGCCTCGTCGATGCCCGGAATATGCCCCGCCGGCACCCACCACAGGGCGGTATACGTCCCTTCGAACTTCTCGAACCACTCATGCCGATGCCGCAGCAATTCCGCATGCATCGTGTGGTAGACGTAATGCTTCAGCGCCTCCACTGTCTCCCACACCGACATATTGAGCAGGATGCGGTCATCCTCGGGATAGGGCCGTAAATAGGTGGCATTCCCCGCGGATGTTTGCAGCCGCCACACGAACCCCGGAGCCCGGTCCGCGATTGCATTGATCTCGTCGAGCCGATTGGTGAACCCGGACATGATCGGATCGTCGACCGGCGCCCGCACCCGGCCTATATTGACCTGAGCGATGTGGTAGGGGTCCATTCGCACATTATCTCAAGTGGGGCAGGCTGGTAGCCTGCGCGCCGAACGCCATTCGGCGCAGGATTCCATCCGGCCCCACAGCCTCACCGCACCGGCGGATAAGTCTCGACAAGCTTCGACGCGGCGACGTCCTGGTCTCTCAATTCGAACCGTTCCCCATCGAAGCCGAATTCGAGGTGGTAGGTCTTCGTCGCCGGTCGCAGAGCTGCTGGCGTCGGCTGCGGCTTCCGCACGGCCGCCAGACAAGCGCTCTGCTCTGCGGCGGCCAGCACGCGCCACCCGTATTCCACGGAGATCTCCAGTCGAGGCCGCGGTTCGGCTACAAACGCGATCCGGCGAAAGTTCGCGACCTGCACCGGATAAATCGTGTTGTCATCGGCGACGGTCCAGTTCGCGCCGCAGGTCTCCGGATTCTCGGTCAGTCTCAGAATCCCATCCTGACGGAAACGCTCGTGGCGCGAGAGATCGACTACCGACAGAATGTGGGTCAGCACGGCCTGATGCGCATCGTTGTCTTCACAAACGAGCATGTCGCGCCCATCCCGTCTCCGCACCTGCAGACAATCGGACGTAATCAGGGATGCCTGATACCACTTCATGTGCCACGTGCCGCCCGATCGGGCAAACAGCACCGTGCCGCCCCACTGGTCCACGTGCGACTCGCAGCCCCCGGTCGCGACCGCCGCTTCATCGGCATCCGCCGCTGTGAAATGGCCGTAATGGATCGCCTCCGCTTGCCATGCCGAATTGAGCGGTGGGTTTGTGAAGTCCGGGCAGCTCTGGCAGCCAAAGAATCCCCGTGATGCGGCGTTGACCTCTTCCGGCAGGCTCTTATTGTCCCGATATCCGTCGACCTTCCCGGGGCAAACTACAGACAAAAGCTCTCGGACTTCCGCTTCGGGTGGGCGGATGGGAACGCGGTCAACGCGCAGCTCGACGGGTTCCGCTGCCATCCCCGAAACAACGAGCACCGGCGCCAACAACGTGCTCCACTTCATTGCCCGCGATCATATCACTCCGCCAGGCCATCCCCGCTACCATCCACGCTTCTACCAATCGAATGCGAATGGCATTGCGGATTTCAGCTCCGAAAATACGTCGTCCGAAAGAGCGAAAGTCTCCTCTCCAACCTAATTGGTATCGGCCCCAGCTGGATCTTGGCGGCCAATCCCAGATCTGCCACCCAGATCTCAGCGGGACGCGGAATCATCGAGCATGTCCAGAACTGCTGTTCGACTGCCCGCGATCTCACGAGATCCCATGCATCGTGGTCGGCCAGTTCGATGACTTCGGCCACTCGCCGACGGACCTCAGAGGCCGTGTCGGGTTTCGAATCTTGCAGCTTGCTCTCTAGCTCCTGCACCAAAGCATCCACGGTGCACTCCTACTTATTTTGCGCTCCAACGCGCATTCACCTGATCGGTCGGTCATATGTGGCGCTGGAAGCCGGGCGGGCGCAGGCCGCCAGCCGCCTCCCAGGATTCCATCCCGCCCTACGTCCGCACGCTATCATAGAAACTGAAAGCACTCCCTCAAAAATGGCTGTCAAATCCGAAGCGGACATGGGTATCAATAGCTGGCTCGAAGACGAGCTTTATCAACAATATCTGCACGACCGTTCCACCGTGGACGAAAGCTGGAAACACGTATTTGAGAAGACCGGCAACGGCACGACGACCGCTGCCCCGGCCACCGCGCCGACTCCGCGCGCACCCCAGCCCGAAGCCCCTCCCGACGCCCAACTCCAGCCCCTGCGCGGCGCCGCCGGCCGCATCGCCGAAAACATGGCCGCCAGCCTCTCCATTCCGCTCGCCACCTCGCAGCGCACCATGCCCGTCAAGGTCATGGACGAAAACCGGCGCATCATCAATCAGCACCGCACCCTGCTCGCGAAGAGCAAAGTCTCTTACACCCACCTCATCGGTTGGGCCGTCGTCAAAGCCATCGAAGATCTGCCCACCCTCAACCAAGCGTACGCGGAAAAGGACGGCCAGCCCTACCGCGTCGTCCGTCCCGAGGTCAACCTCGGCATTGCTGTCGACGTCGCCGGCAAGGACGGCAACCGCAGCCTGATGGTCCCCAACATTAAGAACGCTGGCCGCATCGATTTCCAGCAGTACCTCACCGCCTTCGACGACCTCGTCGCCCGTGCCCGCACTGCCAAGCTTGCCACCGCCGATTTCCAGGGCACCACCATCTCGCTCACCAACCCGGGCACGGTCGGCACCATGGCTTCTATGCCGCGCCTCATGGTCGGGCAGGGCGCCATCATCGCCGCCGGCGCCATCGATTATCCCGCCGCCTTCCACGGCACCGCCTCCGAAACGCGCGCCACGCTCGGCGTCAGCAAGGTGATGACCCTCACCTGCACCTACGACCACCGCATCATTCAGGGTGCGGAATCGGGCGCGTTCCTCGGCCGCGTGCAGGACCTGCTCGATGGCAAAGACGGTTTCTACGAAGAGATTTTCGATCACCTCCGCATGCCGCACCAGCCCGTGCATTGGGAAGTCGATCGCGACGGCATGACCCCAGGGGCGGGCGCCGGCCGCGTCGCCGACCCCTCCAAGCAGGCCGGCGTGATGCAGATGATCAACGCCTACCGCGTGCGCGGACACCTCATCGCCGATCTCGACCCGCTCGGCCATGAGCCCAGCCATCATCCCGAGCTCGACCCCGAAACGTACGGCCTCACCATCTGGGACCTCGACCGCGAATTCCTCACCGGCAGCCTGGGCGAAGCCATCGATGGCGGCCACAAGCCCATCGCTACGCTCCGCGAGATCCTGGAAACGCTGCGCGGCACCTACTGCGGCAAGATCGGCTGCGAATACATGAACATCCAGGTGCCCGAGCAGAAGCGCTGGCTGCAGCTCCGCATGGAGCCGGAAGCCAATCGCTGGCCGCTCGCCGCTGACTCGCGCAGGCGCATCCTTCGCAGCGTCATTGCCGCGGAGGCGTTCGAGCACTTCCTTCATTCGCGCTTCGTCGGCCAGAAACGTTTCGCGCTCGAAGGCGCCGAAACCGCCGTCGCCATTCTGGAAGAGCTGCTGGAACGCGCCACCGAAAACAACGTGCATGAGGTCGTCATCGGCATGGCGCACCGCGGCCGCCTCAATATCCTCACGAATGTCGTCGGCAAAGATCCCGGCCAGATTTTCTCCGAGTTCGAAGGCGAAATCGACCCAGCCAGCACGCAGGGCTCAGGCGACGTGAAGTATCACCTCGGCGCCAGCGGCGTCCGCAAGTGCGAAAACGGCCGCGAAATCGTCGTTTCCGTCGCTCCCAACCCCAGTCATTTGGAAGCCGTCGATCCTGTAGTCGAAGGCATCGTGCGTCCCAAGCAGGACCGCTTGGGCGACACCGAGCGCGAGCGCGTCATCCCCGTCCTCATCCATGGCGACGCCGCATTCGCCGGCCAGGGGGTGGTCGCCGAGACCCTCAACCTGGCCCAACTCGATGGCTACTCCACCGGCGGCACGGTTCACCTGATCATCAACAACCAGATCGGCTTCACCACGCTGCCCGACGAGTCGCGTTCCACGCCCTACTCCACCGACGTCGCGCGCGGCGTGCAGGCGCCCATTTTCCATGTCAACGGCGACAGCCCGCAGGCCGCCATCCGCGCGCTGCAGGTGGCCTTCGACTTCCGCCAGAAGTTCAAGAAGGATGTGGTCATCGACATGATCTGCTACCGCCGCCACGGCCACAACGAAGGCGACGACCCCAGCTACACCCAGCCGCTGATGTACCGCAAGATCAAAGACCATCCCTCCGTCGCCACACTCTACGCGGAGCGCCTGGTGCGCGAAGGCGTGGTAACAGAGGAGGAGGTGGCCGGCATGCGCAAAGCCGTGGCACAACGGCTCTCCGACACATATGACGCGGTGCAGCGCCGCAGCGAGCGCTTTGAAACACAGGAGCTGAGCGCAGTCGCGGTGGACGAAATCTCCAGCTTCTGCCCGCGAACCGCCGTCAACCAGCCCGTGCTGGAGCGCGTCATCCGCGGCATCACCAGCTTCCCCGACAATTTCCATCTGCATCCCAAACTGCGCGGCTTTGTGGAGAAGCGGCGCGACGCCGTCGCCAAGGGCACAGCCGTCGACTGGGCGTTCGGCGAAGCCTTGGCCTTCGGCACCCTGGTGCTCGAAGGCACGGCCGTGCGACTGAGCGGCCAGGATTCCGGCCGCGGCACCTTCAGCCAGCGCCACCTGGCCTTCTACGATTCCGAGACCGGCCGCCGGTACATCCCCATGCAGCACATCTCGCCCGACCAGGCCCGCTTCGATGTCTACGACAGCTCGCTCAGCGAGTACGCCGTCCTCGGCTTCGAGTTCGGCTACAGCGTGGCCGATCCTCTCACGCTGGTCATCTGGGAAGCTCAGTTCGGCGACTTTGCCAATGGCGCGCAGATCATGATCGATCAGTTCGTCACCTCCGCCGAATCCAAATGGGGCCAGCCGAGCGGTCTCGTGATGCTGCTGCCTCACAGCTATGAAGGCCAGGGCCCCGAGCATTCCAGCGCGCGCATCGAGCGCTTCCTCACCCTCTGCGCCGAGAACAATCTGCTCGTCTGCAACGTCACCACCCCGGCCCAATACTTCCACCTGCTGCGCCGCCAGATGTACGGCGGCCACGACCGCCGCGGAACCCGCAAGCCGCTCGTCGTCTTCACGCCCAAGAGCCTGCTGCGCCATCCGCGCGCCGTCTCCACGCTGCACGATTTCTCTACCGGCGGCTTCGGCGAAATCCTCTCCGACTCCGGTGTCGACGACGCCAGCCGCGTATCGCGGGTCATCTTCTGCTCCGGCAAAATCTACTACGAGCTGCTGGCCGCCCGCGAGGAGCGTCAAGCCAAGCAGATTGCGCTGGTTCGTGTCGAGCAGCTTTACCCCTTCGCCGCCGACCAGACCGCCGACATCCTGGCACGCTATCCCGCCACCGCCGAGATCGTCTGGGTGCAGGAAGAGCCGCGCAACATGGGCGCTTGGCGCTTCATGCGCGAGCAACTCGAGCCCATTGCCGATGCCACGCGCCGCGAAGTCCGCTACGTAGGCCGCCCCGAAAGCGCCAGCCCCGCCACCGGCTCCGGCAAGCGCCACCAGCAGGAGCAGGCCGAAATAGTGAACGACGCCCTCACCCCCGGCGCCATCTCCGAAACCCGCAAAGTCCGCCTGGTGGCCCGCAGGAAGAAATAGCCGTGGGGCAGGCGGTCGATTTTTGCCGCTTGCCGGCCCCGCGGCGGAGGACATAAGAGCCGCGAGCCCCGAGCCAAGAGACCCAACCGCTGTGGAGCGGTTCAGCTTGAAGCGGTTATATTTCTTCGCGCCTTTGCGTCTTGGCGCGGGCCTTATAGCCCCAAACGGTCCAGGATCGGCTTCTCGTACACGTCGTCCTCTCCCGGGTACCGTAGCCTGCTCTCGAACTTCCCCGTCTGCTTCGCCAGCGCCCAGATCAAGCTTTCTCCCGCAGGTACCGTGTCCGGCTGCATCGTGAACACCGCGTCTTGAAACGCCTCATCCGCGCCGACAATACCCCAGCCCTTGGCTCGAAACATCGCTAGTATATCGCCCAGGAACAGCGAATTGAGCAGGTTGTAGTGGACCAGCAGTGTGTGCGGCACGCTCCGGCCCAGTACGTCGTGCGCAAGCTGATCGTAGAATTGCGCCCGGTCCCAAATGTGGTGCAGGTAGGGTTGGCGGTAGAGACTCACGTCGAAGCGGCTGTCCGCTGCCCGCCTCGCCCGCAAACGCTGGTCGTAATACCAATCCGAGGCGTCGATCGTCACCGCGCCATTCCTGTAACCATTGCGCGCCAGGAACGCGCGTAGCCGGTCGCGATCTTCCCTTGTCGCACCCTCCTTCAGCGCCGGAAACCGGAACCACTTCCGGAACGCCCGGTACCGCTTCAGCAGCGCATCGTTGCGCAGCACATCCTGTTCGAACTCTTCTTCCGTGATCTGCCCGATGAGTGCCCTATGAGAATAGGTGTGGTTCCCGATCAAGTGCCCCGCCGCGCCCCATTGCCTCAGAGCCTTCGCGCCGTGCTCGTTGTCGACTGCCTGCCCGACCGCGAACAGAAACGCCCGCGTCTTCTGCAGATGCGCCAGCAGCCGTTCCTCCGCTTCCGCGCGCCGGTCCTCCGGAATCAACTGCCACCACACATCGTCCATAGTGAAGGAGACAGCCGCCCGCGACCGCGCCACCGCCGGCGCCGCGCCCAGAGCCAGCACCTCACGTCGTGTGATCTTCATGAATCAAGGCCGGCGCCGCAACTACACGAAAGCTCGACCATGTTATTCGTGTTCATTCGTGGCCCATCAAGCGAGTCTTCCTTTGCGGTGTAGCGCCTTAGCGAGCGCCCTTCTCTTCACATCGGCCGTACGTTCGCGCTCTCCACCTTGCCGTCCGCCCCCATCCAGATCCGGTAGTCCAGCGAACCCTTCTCGAACTTCACCTCGTAAATGTCCGCGCCGCCGGGCCCCACGCCCTTGAACGTCACCGCCTGCAACGCTCCCAACTCAGTCATCATCGACTGCAGACTTGGCAGTTGCTGCCTCGTGGCGTTGGCGAGCCCGGCGCTCATCATGTCGTAGTTCGGCTTGCCCGCGCGGATGTCCTCCACCATCCGCCGCAACGCCGCCGCGCTGCCCGGGTCGGCCGTCTGATCCTTGAATCGCTTGGCGAATGCCGCCTGCCGGTCCGCCAGCGTCTGTGCCTCGGCGTCATCCATGCGCTTGCCGGTCATGTCGCGACCGTTCTGGTGGATCGTCATCTGTGCCGCGCGGCCTTTCCCATCGTCGCCCGAAAACTCAACTTGGGCGTCCACAGTCTTCAGGAAAAACTTCGTCTCCGTCTCTGCAAACAGCGGCAGCGCCTGCTGGTTCCCCAGCTTGGTATGAAGCTGGCCGCCCTCCAGCGTGATCAGGTTTGCCGGCCCGTTCTGCATCTGGTACGCGCCCACGTAGCGGTTCAGCACCTTGGCGTCGAGCCTCATCTCTTTCCGCTCGCTGGTCAGCGTCACGTTTTCGCCGTGTACCAACGCCGCCAGCTTTTGCGCGATCTGTCCGGATGTCGGCCCGTTCAAATTGGCCAGAGCGATCACGGTCAGCTTGTCATCCGGGTAATACTGCAGCACGGTGTTGAACCCCTCGATTCCGCCGCCGTGTTCGATTACCTTGTGACCGCCCACCGTATGGATCATCAGCCCGAAGGCGTAATCGTTCTTATACGGCGTGGTCATTTTCTCGAGGGACGCTGGCTTCAGCACCTTCCCGCCAAACAGTCCCTGCTCCCATTTGAGCAAGTCTTCCGTAGTGGAATAAAGCGCGCCCGCTCCCTGCGGAACTGTCATGTGGATGAAGCCGGTGTTCTCGATGACGCCCCGGTTCGGCGTATACCCGGCAGCCCTGTGCGGGATCACGGCTGAGTTGGAATCGTAGCCTGTGTCTTTCATGCCCAGCGGAATGAAAAGATTCTCGCGCACAAACTGCTCGTACTTCTGGCCGCTGATCTTCTCCAGCAGGTAGGTGAGCAGGACATAGCCTGAGTTGTCGTACTTCATGCGGTCGCCGGGCTCGAACTCCAGCGGCTTATCCTTGAACCGCGCCACCAGTTGTTCCGGCGTCGTGGCAAACGGCTCGAGCTTCGCATAGTCCGGAAAGCTCGTGAAATCGGGAATGCCCGACGAGTGGGTCAACAGGTGGAACAGCGTCACCTTGTCCCACGCCGCCGGCGCGTCCGGCATGAATTTCTTCACCGGATCGCTGACGCTCAGTTTCCCGCGCTCTTCCAGCAGCAGAATTGAGACTGCGGTGAACTGCTTGGTTACGGAGCCTAGCCGGAACTTGGTATTGGGCGCGTTGGGGATGTCCCATTCCAGGTTTGCCGAGCCATACCCTTTGCTCAGCAGCACCTTATCGCCGTGCGCCACCAGCACCGTACCCATGAACTGATGCTCGGCCACAAACGATTGCACGATTTGATCCATGCGGGCCGCATCCTGCGCCAGGCAGGATCCGGTCAGCAGAAGCAGGGCGGGGAAACGTGACAGCATGATTCTCTATACCCCATTTGCGATTTCGGAGTCTAGCCCATGGGCATGACCCCTGAGGCACTGGTCAATGTAGGCGGTCGCCGCGCTGGCCGAACGCGCAGCAGCCAAACTTCGCCTCCGTCCCAGGGGCGGTTAAACCCCCGGACAATCCTGAGTTAGTATTGTTGTCATGTCAACCCGCCGCGATGCTCTGGCCGCAGTTCTAGCTCTCCTTGCGGAGACCACCGCCACCGCTCAGAATAAGCCGGTGGAAGGGAATCATGGTCCGGTCTTTGTTCACGATCTTCCGCACCTCACCTTGGACGACTGGCAAGTCACGGTCAGCGAGGTCCCCTATCCGCCTGGACGCGTCGGTCAAATGCACCATCATGCCGGTTTCGTTCTCGCGTACGTCCTCGAAGGAAACGTCGTCACGAAGATATCGGGCCAGCCCGAGAGGGTATATAAGACAGGAGAAATGTTCTACGAACCGCCCGGCAGCACGCATGAGGTTTCCAGGAACGCGAGCGAAACAGAGCCGGCGAAGCTTCTCGCATTGATCTTTGCGAAAAAAGGGGAAACCCTGACGATGCCCGGGCCGGGCAGCGGTCCGCGCTAAGAGAGACCGGCGTCCGGATCAGCGGGTGACGGAATGCGCCGCCTCGTAGATGTCGGTGTTGGGATGAAACTCCGACCAGGCGAACCAGTATTCCGGCTCCAGAATGAACGGCTGCAGATTGGAGCCTTTCAGCTTCCCCGCCAGGCAGTGGCCATATGGGTCCCATCGGGAATGCGTTTGGATGTCGGTGAGTTCGGTCGCCTCCGAATTGGCCGAAGCAAACTGCAGCGATTTTCCATTCACGCGCGCCGAGAAAGCGGTTGTCGTGTCGGAACCCGGCTGATGAACGACCAGAACCGGAGTTCCGCCTAAGTTGTCATTGATCACACGCGCTTCGCGGAGCGCCTGCAGCGGGAAGGCCTTGTTCGCTCCTTCTACATCGAGGCCCAGGATCATGGTTTTTGGCGGCAGCCGCTTGTCGGTGCGCAGCACCCCATCCGGTGCCTTCCCCTGTTGTGACAGGCCTTCCAGCACCCTCTGATTCATGGCGGGAATGCGCTCGGCATATCCTGGCAGAGGCTTCAACACCAGCGTGTCCGGATGAAGCTTGCGCCACTCGCCCCAGTTCGTCAGCAGGAACGGGCGGAGCTGGAGATGTGCGCCCTTCATGGGCCCCGAAATGGCTTCCAGGCTCGACTGCTGCCATTGGCTGCCGGTCTCCCGATCGCGAAAGACCTCGTTGCCGCCGATCACACCGGCGTTTTCGAAATGCAGCTCTTTCGCCTGCCCTTCGGCCCTGAACACGAGGGCCGTATTACAGTAGGATCACCACGTCACAGCGATCGGGCGATCGGAAAGCTTGTCCTGCACCAATCCATGTTGCGCCAGGATGCTGGCCGGATAGGCCTTTGCAACGTTGCCCCCGGCGACGCCGATCATGCGGTCGCGATCGCTCATGAACGTGGCTTCCTTGGCGGGAATGAACTCTGGATTCTCGATCGCCCTATAAGGCAGATTCGGTCTTGCGGGAGTTTGAAATGCCAAAGCGGTGCCCGTTAGGAGGAGCAAGGCGGCGGCGATTCTGGTCGCGGTTGGATTTCCCATTTGCCCCTAGTTTAATGCACTCGCCGACCCTCGTCCGGTATTGCCTTACGGGGAATGGGTGCGGCCGGTCCGAACGAGTTCATCAAACAGAGCAGTGTAGAGACACATGGCTCGCCTCCACTCGTCGGTGTTCACGGTTCTTGTCTGCCCCGATCTGATGAGTTCGTGAACGGTGCGATATTTTTGGTTAAGATTGCAATTGCCAGCACGTGTCCTCTTCTCGAACTTGTTCGCCACCAGGTCCGAGACCAGGAGATCCGCATAAACGACGGCCTGCTTGGGGTCACGGTCAAATCGCATCCGAACCAATTGCCAAACTCGAACGAATCCATTCAGTTCCTGCTCGGTAAGTTGGCGGGCGCGGGAATCGGCTGGGTGTTCCGGTTCTGCTTCGCCCAAGCCCAGAAGGTTGAAGGGGTTGCCGGCTGCATCTCCAGCCCAGGCATGGTGCCTCGATACAAGGATATACGTCACGACGATGCCCGCGTAAACAAGCGCGTAAATCACGAGCGCAGACATGGCTCGCCGCTCCTCACCCTTTCTCACCGCAATTCTCGCTCCAGGCCAGTGAAGTGCGGAACGCGAGCGTTATCAACGAGGATTGGTGTGCAAATTCGGCCGGGTGCGTACCCATTGGCCAGCCCGGTGCGGGCTTTGTTCCAGACGCAGAGAAATGCCCGCTACCGATACATCCGCGTCCGGTCGTACCGGTATCACACTTCGCAGAAGATCCTCCCCGGAAGACCTCCCGTCGGCAACCTCGAACTGAAGCATCATCCCCACCTCCCTCGGCGCAGTGACCAACGAGTAACGGACCTCGTCTGCGACCGATACCAAGTCGACGTTGGGAGACGCCGCGAAGAACCGAATGCCTTCAGACAAGAACCAGTTTGCGATGGCCTGCCTTTCGTACCCGGTTTGGTTCACGCGAGTACTTCTATTGCGCGTACCTAAGGGCAGCTCACGGTATGACCACCAGCCAAACATCGACAACACCAATGCCACCGCTGAAGTGAACAACGGACTACGCCGCCGTTTCACATCCCCGATCTTAGGCTGATCCTCTGTCCAATGTAGGCGCCGCGCCAGGTGGGGGGACGCAATTTATGCCTCGCGCAGAGCAGTATTCGGATCAACGCGCGTCGCCCGCCGAGCCGGCAGATAGCTCGCCAGTAGCGTGACGACAAACAACAGAACGGTTGCTGCCAGGAAGACGATCGGATCGTGGGAGCGAACGCCGTATAGCACGCTTCCCATCATGGATGCAGCGGCAGAGGCGGCCAATACTCCGGCGGGGATTCCGATGCCGGCGAGAATCACGCCTTTTCCCACGATCAGCTTCATCACGTCGGCCCGACTGGCGCCTAGCGCCACTCGCACTCCGATCTCGCGCGATCTTTGCCCGACCATGAACGCGAGCAATCCGTAAATGCCGATCGAGGCGAGCAGGAGCGCCACAAGTGCGAATCCACCCACCATCTGCGCCGCTAGGCGCCGCGATGCAAGCGACCGATCGAGCAAGTGGTTCATGGAAGCGACGTCGTACACCGGCAAGTCCGGGTCGAGGCTGCTCACTTGCCGCCGGATCTCCGGCTCCAAAGTGCTCACCGGAAGCGACGTGCGCGCCGCGATCACGAAGTCGCGAAAGATGTAGCCCTGGGAGACGTCAAAATCCTGGTACATCGGGACGTAGACGTGGGGAAAGCCGACCGCGTCGAGCCCGTCCTGCTTGACGTCTTTCACGATCCCCACAATCGTCATCCAGGGGCCCTGGCCCATGCGTATCCGGCGGCCAAGGGCATCACGATCCGGCCAATAGCGGCGCGCTGTCGATTCGTCTACAATTGCAACGCGCTGCTTTCCACCTTCGTCGGCATTCGAGAAATTGCGCCCGCGAACGAGCGGGATCTGCATCACCTCAAAGTAATCGGGATTAATCGGGATGTCCCGCGCGCGCAGCTCGGCGTCTCCGTTGGCCGGGCGATCCTCAATCGCCAGCGGGAACCGAAAACCGAAATCCGAGTTCGGAAGCTGCGAGGCAAATCCTGCCAGCGTAACGCCGGGAATCGAGTTGATTCGGCGGGACAGTTCGCGATAAAAAGCGATTTGCCTGCCAAGCGTGTGATAGGGATCTTTGGCAGGATCGCCCGGATACGGGAGATTTACGTTCGCCGTGACAAGCTGCGTCGGATTGAATCCCGGATTCTCGTCGAGTAAACTGCGCAGGGTGCCTAGCAGCAGCCCGGCGCCCACCATAAGAACTAGAGCCAAGGCGAGCTCTGAGATAACAAGCAAATCGCGAAAACGGCCGGTCTTCGCGCTCGCACCGCAGCCGCGCGAATTCTCGCGAATTCCCGGAAACAGGTTGGATCGCATTGCATGCAGCGCCGGCGCGAGGCCGAAGATCAATCCGGTGAGTACCGAGGCCAACACCGCGAACAGAAGCACTCGCCCATCGAGGTCCACTTCGGTCAGTCGCGGAGTACCCGGCGGAATGAGCTGGAGCAAGAACCGCAAACCGACGAAGGCCGCGGCGATTCCGACGATCCCCCCGATGGAGGAGAGCAGCATCGATTCGGTGAGCATCTGTGCCAGGATGCGCGGACGGCTCGCTCCGAGGGCGGATCGCAGCGCCATCTCTCGCTGTCGAACGGACGCGCGCGCCAACAGCAGATTCGCGATGTTCAACGAAACCATCAGGACGACTAGCATCACCGCGCCCAACAAGACCAGCAGCATCGGGCGTACGTCGCCAACGAGGTCGTCCTGCATAGGAACAATCTCGATCGTCCACCGCGCCTGCGGAGGATAGTCCGCCGGAAACTCGCGGCGGATCTCCGCGGCCATCGCGGTCAGGCGAGCCTGAGCCTGTGCGAACGTGATCCCTCGCTTCAAGCGGCCGATCACACCCGGAAAT
>Ga0126381_100000847_pt1 | contig 33241 bp, 42 predicted proteins | sample PanSoiMetPlot_28_FD_96465 | JGI IMG/M metagenome (GOLD analysis project Ga0126381, IMG submission 96465) | Tropical forest soil microbial communities from Panama - MetaG Plot_28 | ecosystem: Environmental > Terrestrial > Soil > Tropical forest > Bulk soil | place: Panama | collected 2016-02-17 | reverse complement strand
CCGTATACAACATCCTACAGCTTCGTCGGCCGGTATTTTGATCCCGGTTTAGCGATCCCGGAGGCTATTACACGGGAATCGCTGATTTCAGGCGAAGTCGAGCGGATCACAGGCGCTTTGACTCTCATCCTAGTCGTCGGCTCGATTCCACGTCGTCTTGGCGGAGATGCGACCGACGACGAGCTTGCTTTGGACAAGAAGAGATCGAAGCGCGTTGGCTGGGCCTTGACGCAGTCTCTCGGCGGCTGGAGTAAGAAGCAGCCGAGGATTCAAGTCACCGCCGAGATACAGCGGGAAGGCGCTCAGCTCAACTGGCAGGAGTTCGTACCGAACCATATGACGCAGTTGATGAACGAACTGCGTATGGTCGCCACATGGTCTGTTCAGAACGACGATGGCCGCTGGGGACGTACGGCCGTCGTCAATCTGGAGAACGAGATGCGCTGGCTTACGTACGCTATGCGTGATTGATGGGTGATACAGTTCACAACTGGGTTAGCCGTCGAAAGAAAAAGACAGGTCTCTGTTCTCAATGCGGGCAACGACGCTATACAGAATGGGCGAACGTCAGCGGCGAGTACCGGCGCGATCCTGACGACTACATCGAGCTTTGTAAACCTTGCCATTGTAAGTTCGATGAGTGGCCGCGCAAGGGTGGTACTTCTTGGAATGCTGGCCGCAAGGCTCCGCAACTAGGTCGAAAATGCGAACCTGGTTGCGCCTGCGGACGGCACCGTTACTGGAGCCGAGTCAAGCGCGCGATGAGGGACTAGATCCACCCTCTTGCTCCTGAGTAGGCCAGCCCTCAGGTAGCGGGATGACGGCGGTGTCTTCGCCGTCACCTGGAGGCTTCAAGTAGAACCGAGTCGGCTCCTTGCTACCATTGCCGGTCTTGAACCCGAGATAGGCTCCAAGGATCCCGAAGATGCCGGCAAACGCGCCGAGCAAAACCTGCGTCTCGTTCTCAGTGAGTGTAGCTGCGCCATGCCCGTTCTTGATCGCTCCCCAGACAATCCCGGTGATCAACACGACCATCGAGATCGCGACACCCGACGCGAGGATGATCGCAACCCAATCTCCAGCCCCCTTCTTGCTCACCTTTCCCCCTCACGAGTTGTAGCCTGCCTTGACCCCGAACCAATAGCCAATACCGATGCCTTGCTCAAAGAAGGTGTTTGCCTGTTCGTCCGCGTCCGCAGAGCCGTTGATCCAGCAGCGACCACCGATCTGCTCACCGCCGCCGAACGACCAAGTCTGCCCACCCTGGTAGTTGAACTGTCCAGGTGCCTGCGCCGCCTGCTCGACTCCGTTGATGATTAGGCCGATAGCTCCACCCTCACAGCGGCTAGAGACGAGTTGCCCGTACATCTGGTAGTGAGTCGGGTCGGGATTGCCCGGCAAGTTGACGTAGCCGAACTTGGCTCCGGTATTCTGCCAGATCCAGTTCCAGTTGTCGCGGTCGTTGTAGTTCGGCAGGTAGTTACGACCAGACGAGTACCCACCCGCACCGTCATCCCAGAGCTGCCAATCGCCAAGAAGCGTCTGTCCGCTAGCAGGCGTCGTGTTGTCGCAGTAGACTCCGTTGCTGGCGCTCGCGGTGTTCCCCAGGTTGTCGGTCACCCTGACCATATATGTATGCCAGGTCTGACCGGACAGATAGTGCGAATCATGGTTGACCGAATAGTTGCCGTTACCGCCGTTCTGATTACCACCGACCTGATTGCCGTCGATAAAGAACTGAACGGTACAGCTCGCTCCGTACTGCGTCACGTTCGCGGTAATCGTCGTTGTCCCGGACGTATGCGCGCCGTTCGCAGGACTGAGCGAGTTGACAACAGGGACGTTCGCGACCGTCACATTGACAGTCTGCGTAGTCGAGTTCCCTTGCGCGTCCGTCGCGACGACACCAATGGTGTGAGCGCCGTTGGTCGCGGCATGAGTATCGTAGGAGTACTGGTACGGCCCTACCGTCATAGCTGGCCCGATGTTCCCGCCGTCTCGCTGGAACTGCACGGTGATCCCGGTTCCGTACCCGGTCACGTTCGCCGTGAATGTCGATGTCCCCGAGATCGTAGCTCCGTTCCCAGGAGCGGTCAACGAGACGGTCGGAGTGTTCTTCACTGTGACCGCGACCGAAGAGGTCACCTGGTTGCCCTCGCGGTCTTTGACAATCACGCCGTACGTATGAGCACCATTGACGAGCGTATGGGTGTCCTGGGTCATCGAGAACGGAGCGACAGTTATTGCCGACCCGAGATTCGACCCGTCGAGCGTGAACTGCACCGAGGCGACCTGATCGTTGTCCGCAGCCGTGCAAGAGATCGTGATTGTCCCTGAGACATTCCCGGCTGCTGGACTAGTGAACTGAACGGTCGGCGCGATCCGGTCTACGCAGAGAACACCCGACGGTAGCATTACGGCACCAAGTTCCCTGCCGCGTACCAGTCGTTGGCGGCGCGCTTGAAGACGGACGCGACAGCGTACTGTCCGGCGAGTCGAAGATTGCCGTTGTACGCTCGGAGCGTTACCCCGCCGGCACCGGCGATGTTCGACTGACCCGCTGCCATCTGGGTGATAGTTACCTGCGACCCAACCGGGAAGCTCGTCGTCGCGTCGGCGGGGATCGTCACAGTACCGACGACATTCATCTCAACGATCCCATTGCTGTCGGGAAGCGTCAGAGTGTAGCTCGCGGTTCGGGTGTTCGGGCCGGTCATTACCGGAACTGCCCAAGCTCCGTTCCCCATCAGAGTCTTCGTGACATCGTTCGGGAATCCGGAGAGCTTGAGGATCTGAATGGCGGCGTTCGCAGCTATGTCTACGTCGGTGATCGTCCCGTCCTGGATGAGAGCGCCGGTGATCGACCCGGCGGCTATCGAGCCGACTGTCCGCCAGGCTGCGCCGTCATCGTACCACATGATGAGCGTATCGGTCGTCCACCAGAACCGACCGCCACCGGATTGATGCGCCGCAGCCTGGCGCGCAGCGTCGGTGCCCTGGTTGAAGAGAACGTCCACATCGACCGCCGAGGCCAGGTAGCCGAAGTGGGTGGCGATGTCTGCACGGTCGCTCCGATCCGCCGAGGGATACTGAACTCCGCGCCTAGTTGTAGTTTGCATATCCCTCCTAGTGAATGTCGGCGTACGTCTGGAAGCTAGAGTACATCGAGCCGTACGTATCGCCACGGTTGTAGATGATCAGGTACGTCGTCGGCGGTGGCGTACCGACAACCAGAGTCCAGGTGAGGCCAGCCGGTTTCGCGAACTTATTGACGTACGTCACGAGCGGCGAGGTCGGGCTAGTATCGGCCGGAGCTTCTGCGGCGAGGATCGTCACAGTGAAATGATATGGCCCGGTGTCGCGCTCCGCGATTGATGCTGTCTGAGTTCCGGTCAGGAAGAGGCGCACAGCCGCGAGAATCGACGCAGCCGTACCACGCTGCCATGATATGTGATCACGGATTTGCTGCCGCATCTGCGCCGGGGTGATGCCGGTATAGAAGTGCATCCCGAGGAGCTGACCCAACCATGGCAGCCCTACGTCGGGGATCCGGTTGATGTCGAGGATGATCGACCAACCAGGCTCTCCGTCCGGCCCGTCTTGGACGAGATCCGCTCCATCCTGGAACATCTGGCCGATGGCATCGATGTACGCGAGCAGAGGCCAGCCGAGCCGAGCTTCTGCGCCAGTAAGTGGGTACAGGTTGTCGTACAACCGCTGCGTGACATCTTCGACCGACCAGCCGTAGCTACTCATGCCGTCGCCGTTCCGTTGATAGTTCCGACGTTGGTAAGAGTTCCGTGCCCAGGCAGAACGATGTCGGCAGTTCCGAGCGCGGCGCTATGGATCGCCATCGTCATGCTGAGGACGCGATCTACTCCATCCGCCTGCCCAAGAACATTCATCATCTTGTTGTAGTATACCGTGTTCGTCTCGACCCAGGACTGAGCCGCCGCCGTCACGTCGGTGATCGTCGGATCCTTTCCCCAGTTGGCCGGATTGAGGTAGTTCTGTACACGCGCGACCGCGTTCGCTTGAACGGTAGCGGTCGTGTAGCCCACGAGACATTTGACATTGAACGTCACATCGATCTGTGTCGTCGTCGGATCGAAGACATTCACCACGAAGTTGACCTCGCGCATCGACTGAAGGTAGTTCTGCAGGTTGGCCTTGATCCCGGCCGAGATCGCCGTACCATTCTGATCTACCGCCGCGATACCTACCATTCGCTGGTTATTGAATGATTGATCAGCCGGATTGTACCCGTCGAGCGCAACCGAACGATAGACGCCAGCAACGTCGAGCGCGGCGAGGCTGTAGTCAGACGCCAGCACCGGCCGCTGCGAGAGACGCTGTAGCTTACGCGCGAGCCGGTTGTTGTAGTCGCTCGATAGCTCCGCATCCTGACCGCCGGCAGTAGCTCCGGTGAGCGCGACCTGACTGACGAATGAGAGTGTGTCGATCATCGTACAGATGTACCCGTTCGCCCCGAGACCGGACAGAGCTGAGCCCGTCTCCACCGAGCTAAGAGTGATGCCACCCGCTGCCGTCGCGGTCTGCCCGGCCGGAATGACGGTATCGAGTGTTGTCACGAACGCATGATCGACGCCGACGCTGTCGCGGATCGCGACCTGCGTTCCGGCCGGGATGAGGTAGCCGACGTTGTCCTGCATCGTCCAAGTCGATCCGACGACAGCTGAGGTAGCGTCGAGCGGCGGCAGACCGACCAGGTTCGCTCCGTACCACTTGAAGATCGTATCCGGCACGTCGTTGGCGAGAGACAGGAGATCTGACGCCTGCGACGCAACGATCTGAAGAATCCATGTATCGAGGTTGGCGTCATTCTCTACCCAGTTCGGTGCCTTGTCCTTGATGGTCGAGTACGCCTCGGCCAGAAGGTCGGCAGGATCCGAGTCAATCGGATAATCAATGTAGCCGCTCACTACCCTCCCTTCGAGACGATTGATACCCCGATGTTGATATAATCAATCAGGCTATCGACTTTGTCCGGTCTCTCCTCGACCGTAAGCAGAGCGCGAGGCTCCTGGTTGGAGATCCAGCTGTTGATGTCTTCCGCACCAATCGGCACTCGCCGCAGTACGAGATCCGGGATCCCGAATGTCGGTACCTCGGCGCGCCAGCCGATGTGAGTGACAGCTATCGCTGTGACGCAGTTCGCGATGTCGTCGATGCTGTCCTGCTCCACGACCGGCGCTCCAGCTGGCCCGAGCTGGAACGGAAGCGCGAAGTGCGGAACGTCGGCCATTACGGTGCCGGCATAATCGGCGGCGGCATCGGCGGGCCTGCCATCGCCGGAGCAACATTGGGATTAGAACCGGCTGAACCAGAGACTGGCGGACGAGACGCAGTTACCTGAACGAAGTCGTTTGTCTCGTCTCCGTTGAGCGCGGCCAAGATCGCCGCCGCTGCGTCATCGGCGGTCAGAGTCGGCTGCTCGTCCGGAGCGAGAGTGATCTGTGCAAAGACTTGCATGTTTCCTCCTATTTGATTCGTAGTGGATATACAGACAGCCACCTGTACGAGAAGGTGACATTCTGATTGGTCTGCGCAAAGTAACTCAGTTTGATGGTTATCGGCGGGTTGATCTCGATCTGCTCTGACGCCGCCGCAGATGCGTTCCCACCATTGGTTGCAGCTTCGGCTGCCATGCCGTTCGACTGACGGGTGTTGGTAGTGTCATAGATGTAGGAACCGGCATAGCCACCAGATTGCGAGTTCGCGGTATTGACGAGCGATCCCCAGTTGACGTGATAGATACCGGCTCGCGGAATCGGAATGGATGGGCCTACGGTCGCGAGATCGCCTGGAGCAGAGCTTGCAGGTCGAAGCTCAGCGGTGATCACCTGTGCATAAGCATTCCCACCACCGATACACTTCCACTTGTATGCATCGGTCGTCCAGTCCGCTTCGTAGACGAACTGCCAAGCCATTCCCGTAGCTGACCCGTACGCGATCCAAATATCACCGTCGATTGGATTCGACGGAGGCCCATTACTGACAGGGCCGGTAGTGATGACAGGATTCCGAGTCGCCGGCATCCAGGAGATCACCCATGGCTTGTTGTTGTTATCGAAGATGACGAGAAGATCGTCGCCAGCTTGCGGCAGCGAGAGATTGTCTCGCGCCTGCCAGTTGACGTTATGAAAGACGATCCCTGGGTGTATGTCCGGGATAACAATGTCTATCGACGCCGAGAAGTTGAGCGGCGCTCGCGCGACCTGAGCCTCATAGACCTGCCCAAGCGAGACCTCAGGTTCGCGAGTCTCTTGGAAGAGATCACTCATACCGGCAAGAAGCTCCTGATCGCGTAGTTTGAATACTCCGGAAAGTTCGTCTGATGAATCCCGGCCGACCCGCCAATCTCGATACATTGATTCGAACCGATGTAGAGAGCGGCATGGAAATAGTCGGGCGGATCTCCGTACAGAATGATGTCACCAGGATGAGGAGCGGTGACTGTCTTCCCGTTCGGCGAGCTAGCGAGCGTCCCAGTCCAACCCTGACCATCATAGTCGGCATTGTTCGGATCGGCGCAGCCAGCCTCCTTGTAGCAGAGAGTGACGAACGAAGAGCAGTCGATGCCCGTTCCGGTATGAGCATCGGCGCTCCACAAAGTCTTCGGATACGGCCGAGCTTCGGCGTACTTGTACGGCCACTTCTGCTGCTGAGCCAGAGCGTACTTCGCGACGGCGACGACCGATTTGCGGTCAGCGTTGTTACTGCCAGGCATTCCGCCGAACACAGCCTGATTGGTACCAGGCCCGGTAGCTGTAGCGACGTTGTTCGCGCTACCAGGTGCCCAGGTCGGAAGTGTGAATGTCTCGGTGGCAGGCTCTGGGAGCTTTGGTTGCGGCTTGATGAGCTGAATGTCGGCGTTCGGGTTGAAGACGCTACGGGTGAACGTATTGACGAGCCAGCGGCCTTCTAGCGGCCCCAGGTCGGTGAGCACGACGAGAGATCCCGGCGGCGCGAGCCAGAGACCGACCTGGCAGGGAATATCTACTGTCGCACCCTTGCGTCCGACATCGTAGTCGAATCCGATCCCCATAATGCCCTGCGTCTCTTCGTTGATTGTCGCTATCGGCTGCGTCTTGAACAGATCCTCGTCTGTAAGGAAGTAGAAGACACCACCGATGAAGAACGCGCGCCATCCAACTTCGGACGCGAGCCGCTGAATGCAAGTCCAGTTATCCTCGCGTCTCCACCAACCCTTGTTCCGCGTCGGCGGGATGCCTCTGTAGTAGTAGTACGATCCGTCATTTCCCGGCATAGTCCAGGTTTGACCCATTGCGTTCGCCGTCGCAGCGTTTCCTTCTGTTGTAGAGTCACTTCCAGGCGTTCCGCCCGTAGCCGCGTTACCCTCGCCGCCCGGTGGAATCCCAAACGCGCTGACGATCCGCTCTGCTTCCGGACGCCATTGACCGTAGAGAGTCGGATGACCGCTGCGCTGAACACCCTGGCAGAGATCGTTGAAGCTCACGTCCGGATGATCCTTGTCGTACTGGATACATTGGTTGAAGAACATTCGGCTCGCGGTCGCCGGATCGTGGCGGTCAGAGTAGCTACCCCAGCCGGTGTCAATCTGTTGGAAGAGACCGACACTGGTACCGTCGCCGCCCGCGAGGTTCTGAATGTTGCTCTCCTGCATCGCGGTCATGATACCGGCGACGAGAACCTTTCTCCGAGCGCCCATGTTCTGCCCGACGGTCAAGATGGTGTTCGCGTTCGCGATCTGCGACTTATCCATCCGTACACCCTTGGACGTTAGCTGAACCGAGATTGCGTTCTCAATCTGAGTAGCGACGTTACCGGCCATCGTTGCTATCGCCGCGAAGCCACCTTTGCCCTTCGTTGATTTGGTCTTCTTTCGCGTCCGCTGAGTGTTGTAGTCAGTAGGGATACCGCTCGACGAAGCCACAGTAGGATTCGTCCATTTCGAAGACACGTCGGTCGTCTTCGCGATGTTCTGTACTTGATGTAGGTGCGGAATCACTACCGGGATGTCGATCTCCTTGACCTCGCGAATCAGGTTGAGGACGAACTCCGCGCGCGTCGTCTTGTCCCGGCTCGCCCACTTGACCCACTTCTTAGCATTCTCGATGGAATAGGTCGTTGTGTCCGGTTTCGGGTACGAGCGCAGCAAAGCGATCTCGCGCTGCTCGAAGGTCATCTTGAGTTCGTCGTCGCTAGCATTCTTGGAGACAGAGACGAGCCGGAACCAAAGGCCATCGATCTGAATATCGAGCTTCGCGTTGATCGCCCACGATTTGATGATAGCCCGGTCGTAGTCATCGAGCGTTAGATCGACAGTGCTAGATCCGTCTATGGCGCGATTGACGGTAACGTCGATCACCCTGTCAGTCGAATCGAAGAGCATCTGACTCTTCAGGTACACGACGAGCTTCCCGAGGTCGAGATCCGCTCCCATCATCTCGCGCTGGATCTCGTTCGGGTTGAGCTTCGACAGCTCCATCTTCTGTACAGCGGTGATCGCGGTCTTCTGCGGCATTACGGGATCCTCACCGTTCCACTAACTTTGTTAGGATCACGAACCTTCGGGTTTGCTGACTGAATCTCCTTCCAGCGCGAGCCGTTACCGTACATCGCCTTGGCAATCTCTTTGAACGTCGTCGTCTTTCCCTTCGGCACGATGTACGTGTTCGGCAACGAGTTCGTTATCGTGATCTTGAGATCCTCGGACGCCTTGTACTCGTAGAGATGAACTATCGCATCCTGGCGCAGTCGGAAGTATCGACCTCTGTTTGCCTGCGACCAAAAGACTTCAGTGCCCCAATCAATGCTGGCAATGACCCAGGTCGCGCCGCCGATAGGTAGCGCGCCGTCGATCTTGACTGTCGGCGGCGGATTGAAGTCGGATCCGACCGACATGATCTGTAGACGACGAATGTCCTGCTCTACGCTCGTCTGATACCGCCAGCCGTCGAAGATGATCGGAACATCCATCTGGTAGGGATCGCGGCCACCCCACTGTGTGAGGCTCGTCCGGCGCGGTCTCTGTACGAAGTTCCATCCGCCTTCACCGCCGACGATCTGCGCAGGGTTGTCTCCGCGCATGACCTTGACGACGGATCCCGCGCTCGACCGGAACGTATAGAAATACTTGTCTGGTACCCTGGTTGGTATTATCATCCGTGCGTCGTACTCCTCGCTCTGGCCTTCTGATTAGCCTTCGCAACCGAATAGGCAACTTGCTTTCCGTCGATATGGGAATGAACATGAATCTCGGCGTTGAGCTTCGGTATCTGGAAGAGACCTTGACCGTACAGCGGACTGGTAAGAGCGCCGCCCGGAGCTATTAGCTTGGGTGGCCCGGCAGGAGACTTGTCGTAAGGGCTCAGCACGCCTGGAGCGTTCGCGAGGTTCGAGGCAACGTGGTACGCGCCCTTGGCCAGACCAACGATGAAGGTAGCGCCTGGGATCTTCTTCCACAATCCGAGCATGTCGGTCAGCTTGTCGATGATTTTCTTCACCCAGTCGTAGATCATCTTGAAGAAGTTGTACACAGGCTTGAAGTAGTTCCCCAGGATCCCGAAGACTTCGGCGAACGCTGTAACAAGCATGTTCCAGACCGTATCGAGCCATCTCGCGAACGGCTTGAGAATATCGTTCCAGAACCCCAGAACCAGCTTCCCCAGGTTATGCCAGTTATTGTAGAGGAGACGGGCCAGGACGAGCAGAACTGCGAAGATGGGAGCAATGAATGTGAGTATCGCCGCGACCAGGATCCAATGCTCCCAGATCCAATGGAACGTCGTATTGACAAGGTTGTGGAACCACTTCCACTTGAAGTAGAGGATCACGAGGATCGCGATAACCGCCACGATGGCCGCGATGATCCAAGCGATTGGGCCAAGCGAGGCTACCCATGCCGTGGTTGCAGCGCCAGCTTCCTCCTCTTCAGCTGGGATGAGCAGATCTCTGATCGTCTTGTACAACTTTCTGGCCATCTTCTCGACCGCCGTGAGAGCACGGAACTGACCATTCGCAGCTCGCGCCGATTTGCCAGTCGCGATTCCCCACAACTCCTGAATCCTCGTCCCAGCGAGCTGCGTCGCCATATACCCGGCCATGAGACCTTTGCCCTTGCCCAAGAGAATGTTGAGGATCGCCTCGGAGATAATCAACAGTCTGTTGGCAGCGACGACCGCCATAGTGACCGCTTTGTCCGCCATCCAGAGACCAATCACTACCGTCAGAATCGGGACGAGTACATAGTTCGCCTTGGAGAGTTCCTTGATGCCCCAGAGAACGAGTCTCAGAACTGGGAACACGCTGTACTGGAAGATGACTCCGAGAACGATGATTGTGGGGAGCAGGTCGTTCTTGATGACCGAGAAGAGAGCTTTGACAGCGCTGATGATCGTATTGAAGAGCGAGATGAACGGTCTCATCCATGGGAAGCTCGTTCCGATCACCCCGAAGACTTGGCCAATCGAGATCCGCCCCTTCTGTTTGACAATGATCGCGCTGATCTTATCAAACATATGGTTGATCGCCGGTAGGATCCCGGTCGTCGTCTTGTTGAAACCGCCGAGCGTTAGCGCGCCCATCGTCTGAGCGATGTTGTCCCTCAACGTCGTTAGCTCACCGTGTAGTGTCTGCGCCTGCCGGTAAGCTGCGTTCATGTACGCAGGCGTCGTCTCGATGTACTTGTTGATCGCGTCGAGTACCGCTTGAGCCGGAATCCCGAGCTTGGAGATATTGTGCAGGTTCGTTCCGGTGACTCCAAGCTCCTTCGACAGAGCGCCGAAGATCGGGATGCCGTCGCGCGCAAGCTGGTTGACGGTGAAGCCGGTCAGCCGTCCCTGGTACGCCATATGTTGCAGAGCGACCGAGACGCGGTTGAGATTCGCGGGGCTAGTGCGGCCGGTCGCGGAGAGCGCGTCGATCATTGCTTGCATCGTCTTGTTCACCGTATCGGCCGAGATCCCGAGCGGCTGCATCGCCAGGTACATCGACCGGAAGCCGATGGTCACATCCTTGAACTGGAACGAGCTATACTTGGCGATATTGAACAACTTCTCCAGCTCGCCACGTACCGCTCCTGTCCCTTGCATGACCGGCTTCAGAGCGACGCTCGCGCTCTGCATCGCGGAGTTGAAGTCGTAGCCCCACTTGACCGCGACTGCCGCTGCGCCTGTAAGAGCTAGCGTTCCCATGTAGGCGTAGCGGCGCATCGAGAACAGCGCCTGGTTCATCAGGAATCCGCGCTTCTTTGTCTCATCAGAGACGACACCCAGAGTACGGACGGAATCCTTGAGCCCGACGACTGCACCACGAGTGGCTTCCAATCCGGCAACTGCCTTTTGCGCCCCGGTTAGGACGATCCGGATATCAGCCATCGATGCTGATGCCCAACCCATTACTTCCTCATTGCCTCCGCGAGTTTACTGATGATCTTGTTTGACAAGTCATCGTTGAGAAGGAGCAGCAGCTTTTGGTACTCAGTCGCAATGGCCTGCATAAGTGCCCTCTCCTCGGGGTCATTTGTCTCCAAGAACGCTCGGACATTCTGACCGGAGAGAGCGATTTGAGCTGCTGCTTTGATCTCATCTGGAACTACGCCAGCACTTCCCCCAAGAACTCCTCATCGACTTTGAGACCGGTGTTGCTCATCCACCGGTTGAGGAGTATGCCGTACTGTCCTACCATGAACTCGTTACCGCCGAACACCCAGTATAGAGCGATACGTGAGTTGTCCTCGTCGCCGTTTGGATTCCACCCGAGGTAGTTCGCGAACATACCCCAAGTCATGACGTGCATCCCGTCGTGCAGGTCGCTACGGATCTCCTGCACTTCCTTCGTCTCTGTGTCTTCGAGGTAGAAGCCGGTGGTTGACCTGATGATCACGTCGATCAGGATGCGCATGTTACGTTCACCGCGATCCCGAGTCTCACTCATGATCCTGCGGCCGATCTTCTCGACCTCTTGTCGATCCATGAGGCGGTGCTTCACCTGAACACCGTACTCCTCATAGCCGGTGAGAGGCAGCATGATCTCATGCGTCTCTGCGATCTCCGTACGACGGGCGCGAAGTGAATCAGCGAGGGTTTGCGGCCCTTTGGTCTCTTCGTCCGTGATCTCGTGAACGAGAGGCTGGGCCTCATCTTCGATGTCGGTCATGGCTCTCCTTTAGCTCGGCGCTCCGACCGCCGTGGGTGCCGAGTCGATTGTGCAGACGAGGGTGATCATCGCCGGATCCGACGACGACTCCGAGTTGTGCTCCGGAAGGGTCACCGTCTTGAGGGTTCCGTTCCAGACGATTGCCGGCGTATGCTCCTGACCGTACTTGTCCATCGGGAACATCTGGATCTGTACGTTCGACTTTCCTACGCCGTCGAGCAACTGCTGGACGTGGAAGTGATCGCGAGCGATCCGGTAGTTGCGCGAGATCGTGACCTGCTGCGGGAGAATCCGGCCACCGAGCGAGTACGGCGGTAGCATGCCACCTGGGTAGTACAGCCTCTCCTCGGAGTCGAGATCGCCGCCGGTCTTGGTGTCCCAGATGCCCCACTGAACCATCTGGCCAGGAACATGAGGGTTCTCGACCGAGAGGTTCACCAGGAATGTGTCCTGGCGGGTTCCCTTGATTTGGGTACTCATTTGTTACCTCCTTCCTATGGAGCCGTGATCGGCTTCTTGTAGACCTCGATCTGAACCATCTCGGCGAACTCGCTCATCCGGACGTTCAGAACGGCGTGCAGCTCGTGGTTGGCGATGGTCGTCGGCGTGTTCACGGTCGAGCCGGTGTCCACGAAGAATGCATCGCCCGCGCTCTGACCGTAGAGATCGCCGTTGTTGTAGTAGCCCTGCAGCATCCCGGTGAGGACACCGTTGAACGTCGCGATGGCCGTCGAAGTGATCTTGTCGAACATGAACGACTCACCGAGAGCCTGAGCGTCGGCAGCGATGGCCATGTAGAGCCGAGCGCAGCCGAAGTTGACCCAAGTCTGCTCCGCGACCGGATCCACGAGCGACCGCCAGCCGTAGTTCCGGAACGTACCGAACATGGAGCGGACGACGTTGATCCCGCCGCCGTTCAGCTGCTGGCGAACGGTATCGCTCAGAGCCGGTTGCGAGAGCGCGGTCGTGTAGAGCGAGACGCCGTTGTCGCCGGCAGCCGCCTGATCCGGCCCCATCCCGGACGAATCGTTGCGTCCGATCAGACCGGCGATCAGAGCGGATGGAGGCACGCTGCGGGTCGATCCCGAGACAACGCCTGGAACCGTCAGCCACGGCCAGAACATCGCCGCGAACTTCTGCATCCCGGCCCGAGCGTTGATCGCACTGGTGAGCAGAGTGGCAACGGTCGCCGTGTCCGGCGCATCGAGGATCGCGACCCTCGCGTGGTTGCCGGCATGAGTGACGAGCTGCGTATGACCGACATCTGTCGTCCGGCCGGGACAACTGACCTGACCAGGCCCGAAGTCGGACGTGATCGAATCGAGCGCCGCCTGCCACTGAGCGTCGGTGATGTTCCCACGGTCGTCGTTGCCACCCGTGAGCGCGGCGGCGGCGATGACAGCAGGATCATTTGCTGACGGCCCTGCAGAGAGCCGGATGTTGGCGGAGTTCTGCGCCCAAAGAATCGCCGTTGGCGGATCGGCCAAGTCTGGGCTGGTCTCGACCTCGACACCGCCGACCACGACGAAGACGACGAAGCTCCCTCCAGCTTGACCGGCTCGCACGCCGACCGAGATGTTGTTCCCGCTCGCGCCTGGCCCGAGCGCGGACGCGACGAGACAGACAGCCGCTCCTGCGTCAAGAAGGTTCTTAGAAGCGGTGACCGCTCCTGGCCCGACCACGCGAACGACGTAGGCATGCGCGCCGCCCTCGCGGAAGTAGACATCGAGCGCGTCGTACAGAACGCTGTAGCTTGGGCGCTGGCCGAAGTTGTTGGTGTAGTCGGACATGCTTGAGATCAGAGTTGGCTTAGTCGGCCCTGCATCGACGAGACCCACTGCGAACCAGACGCCAGTATCGGTGGGCGCACCGAGTGTTGACGGACTGGGACGAAGAGTGACGTTGACGCCAGGCCGAATGAGAACGGTGCTCATGCCTCATCCTCCTGTGTAGCTGCTTCGGTCTCGGGTGGTGCGGTCGTATCGAGCAGCATCCCCGATTCGAGCAGATCCTTGTTGAGTCCCTGGGACAGATCCTCGGTGGAGAGATCGATGAACTCTCCAGGCCCGAGCGGTCTCCCGCCCTCCAGGACGATTGCGTGATCGCCGACGTAGCGGTACGTCGTCGTTGTTGCCGTCTTGGTATCCGCCTTCTTAGGTGTCGGCGGCATCACTCCTCCTCTAGTCGTTGGATTGTAGTGAAGACACTTTCGACCTCAGGCCACTGCGACCCAGGCTGCGTATCCGGATCGGCTGGCGAGGCAGGCCCGCCACGAAGGTTCCACATGTCCATAACCTGGGTGCGGGCAATGACCTGGGCTGAGCGCATCGTACGAGCTTGCTCGATGTCTGGAACCTCGCCGTACGTCTCGTCCAGGATCTCGGTTCCGTTGAACTCCCAGCTCTCATCTAGCCACCCCTTCTGACTGAGAATCGAACGAACCGCAGCTCCGTACACCTTCGCCAGACGCTCCGAGTTATCCTCCGTACTCGCGGCGGCGATGACGCCAACGCCGAGCGCCCACCAGCCGCTGACCGTACCATCTCCATCCTTGCGAGGCTGCTCGGTCATACCCGGCGAGACGACAATCACTGCCGGGATCTTGTCGTCAGGGTATGAGTCGAAGCGCCAACGCTCTGCGTAGGTGCGCGGCGGTGGAATCTCACCGCGATCCCAACCACGCTGGTATTCGATTTCCTGAATGTACGTCGGCATCCATGCCTTGAGAGTGGCCATGACGGCGCGCGTAAGAAGGCTACCGTCGAAGATTGGCCCAAATACGTCGTCTGTGATCATCTGACCTTCATCGCCCCCATCAGGTAATCCTCACAGAGCCGAGCCCAATGACGAACGTCGCTGTCCAGGAAGGTGGCGAACGGGCGGGCCGGCAGGTCACTCCTTCCGCCACCCTTGTCCTGGACATTCGCGTAGGGCAACTTGCTGGCCAAACTGACCTCAGTTCGACTGACGCGCAAGTCCATGTTCGGATCGCCGCGCAGCGTCATCGAGTCTCGGAGCGCGCTAGTAGCGATCAGGATGAGCGGTAGCTCTCCTTCATGAAGTTTCCGCTCGACTGTATACGGGTCGAGCTGCTTCCAGGATCCGCCGCCACGCCGACCCTGGGAACCGAAGTTGATGTCGATCACTTCCATCAGGTCGTCGGCGACTAGCTCCAGAGCTGGCTTCATGTTGTTCGCGGCTCGCATACCGTTGAGCAGCATCTGGTTGACCTCGTCAGCCCCGAATATCTTGACCGAGAGGAACTGAGTCATCGGCATTAGAACGGTCTCCAGTACATCCCGTCGTCGGGAGGATAGGCATACTTGGGTGAGCCGCCCGCGCCCGCGAGTGCGTCGGTCATGCTCTCGCCAGACTCGATAGCGACGACAGCTTTGGCGAGCGTAGCGACCTTCTCATCGAACAGAGCTTTCAGCTCTGGATAGACCGAGCGGTTGGTCGCAACCTCGTTCGCGTAGAACGTCAACTCGATGTACATCGCAGTTCGGATCGAAGCGATGTTCTGCGCCTCGCTGATCAGCTCCTCGGGTATGTCAGTCCCGATCAGCGGCATTACGTCGTCAATCGCCTTCTGGATCAGAACGCGGCATTCCTCGTCGGTCGGCTGGGTGACGTCGGTGAATGTCCCCAGGACGTTCCCGTTGTCATCACGAGTGCGTGAGAGAACAACGTGTCCGACATCCTGCAGAGTCGGTGTCCATTCGATGGGAATGCCATTGTACGTCGGCGCGGTCTCGACGATGTTGTTGTTTACATCGCCAAACGAGATCAAGTACCATCCGTGCTCGATGGTCGCCTTGTCCGTCGTGAACGAACGAGACATCGGGTTCGCCGGATCCGTGTCCACCGGCGTCAACTGTTGGGTATCAATGAGATTCCATGGCCCACCCTCGGATGCACTCTCTTCGATCATCACCGTCGTCCAGGGGATGTCATCGAACCGAGGCACCGGCTGATAGTCGTCAAACGAGACGACGTATGTCTGTGGCGGCGTACTCAATGCAAGATCCTCCCTCTGCCAGATCCGATGATCTTGCCCCTCACGTTCGAGGGGTTGCGGTAGTGTCCAACCGGCGAAGCGTTCACGATGTCTCCCATGGCCACCGAGAGTATAACTCCGGCCGGGATTGGAGTAAAGAGTACATAGGGCGGATAGCGGTCATAATCCTCGCGAGCGTATCCATAATCGCCGTCGCTGAGTCTCGCGAGAAGGCTCGCCGCGTCAAGACAGGTCGCCGTGTCGTACGATCCGAGGAACATAACCGCCATCTCGATAGTTGTTCCGGCGTCGGCGGCGAGGATCCGGGCAGCGGTTGAGGCGATGTCCGAAGCGCGCCCGAGATCCGTGTCGTAGATGTTCGTCTTGATCGGACTACTAGAATCCGTCCCTGTACCATAGTCGGTGCTCGTGATCAGAACGACTGGCGCGGCGACCTCGGCTATGACGCCGGCATCGCTGACGAGCAGAGCGACGGTGATTGAGGCGATCTCACTCGCTTGGCCGGCATCACCGTCCGACAGACGACCGGGAGTGATCGCGGCAGATTCAATCCCGGTCGCCGTGTCGAACGCTTCGATGAAGTCGCCACCTTGCGCGACCTCCGAACCAACGGCTGTATCCGCAGACGAGAGCAGAGCATGAAGGATCCCGGTCTCAGTGACCGGCCCGCTAAAGTCGTTGATTCCTTCCTGGACGCTCGCTACCTCGACCGCAGTAGCCGAGTCATAGGCGTAAAATGCTTGGGCTGTATATTCGACCGCCGACAAGCCCGAATCGACTACAACGGGTTTAGCGTTGAGCAGAGCTATATCGGTAGTCGAGCCGTTCGAATCCGTGACAAGCGGTCTTACACCAGGAGAAGCCGTGTCATAGCCTGTTCCGGTCTCCGCGCTCGCGACGACTACGCGGACAGTCGCCGTCTCCGATATGGATCCGCCATCCGTATCGACTTCCTGTTGTTTCCAGCCCGCCGTCTCGGTCAGGCCCGGAATCAGATCGAATGATTCCGGGATCTGATTGTAGGTTGCGACCGACGCTACTAACTGGTTGTACGTATTGAAGACGAGCGGAATGTCGTCGTAGACTTGGAGACCCGAAGGCTCCTTGACGAGACGACCGACACCGCCGGTGTACTCGGTTACTGCCGCATTCTGATCAACGTCGGTTGGCACTTACGGGCGAATGATCTCTCGGCTGGGAGTAATGATGCCGGATCCGTTCTGCGGTGTCTTCGCGATCAGATCCGCTTCGAACCCATCGGCAAACCTATGCAGCCCGTCGATCCCAAACACCGGCACCGGCTGCTCGGGTGAAGCCTCGCTGATAACAACCCCGTCATCGTCTACTTCCTGGATCACAGGGATGACGAGAAACTTGTACGGACGGTATTGACTCATGCTCCCTCCTATTGAAGTCGAAGTGGTGTGATCATCATAGAACGAGAACTTGCTTGACCATCACCATTACCTGAGTACCCAAGCATTCCTACTGTATTGCCAGCGGCAGGAACAATCTGATCTTCCTGCGTAATAGAAATCCAGCAGTTCCCTCCGGCGGACTGAGAATGCTGCTGGTAACCACTTAGTGCACCATTGACAGCGATAGCGACTCCAAACAATCCTGCCGCGCTCGGAGAAACAAATCTACAGGTTGATATCACATTGTAGACTCCAGCTCTGATAGCTGCCCATGTCGGAGTTAGTCCTACCCACCCCGAGACGCCTGGGCCGTCATTCATTCTCAGAAGGAACGGCGAGCCGCCGATGAACTCCCACTTCTGCGCCCAAGTCGATCCAGCGTTGTACCGGAAGCGCCAAATATAGTTGGGAGCGGTAAGAGAATCAACGAGCGTGAACTCCTGTCCATCGCCTGGACTTGCTGGGAAGCTTGTTCCATAAGCAAGACTTTTGATAGATCCGACGGAGAACAAACCATCCGTCATGAGAATCCCTGCGCCGCCGCGATACAGGTTCGTATCCTGCGCGCTTCCTCCACCAGCACTCCAGACCATACGCCCGTCATTCGACATGATGAAGACGTTCGTTGAGTCAGAGCCGCGCTTGAACGCGAGGTAGTACCCGTTGCTAGCTAGATTTTGGATTTGAAGCGCAGTCTGGTTCGCGACGTTATGCGCTATGTTGAGAGAAGCGGATGGCCCCAGGTTGAGATTGTTTGCAGAACGGTTGAGGTAAGTAAGACCGTCCCCACCGAAGCAGAGAGTCGCAGTATTCAGAAGGTCTGGATCGATGACAATGTTGCCGCCGTTACCAATGTTGAAGCGGCGCGTAGGAGTAACAGTAGCTCCGGCAGTCGCCGGGTTGGCGTCAGCGTAGAACGTGATCCCGGTCGTGAACCCGAACAGGATCGCCCGCGAGCCAAACGAGGAATGCGTAGCGTTCCATAGCATATTGCCAGCACCAGCAGTTGACTGAAAGTAGGCGTTATGAGTAATCCAGGCATTCGCAGCGTTATCGGTATTCCCGTAGAGACCCACCGATCCGTAGCCGGTATACGCTCCGGCTGAAATCCCTACCGGGCCAGATGTGTTTGACCCATATACTCCTGGCGCCATAAGAAGTGCGGAAACCTGAATGACCTTGACTCCCCAGCGAGAGATGCTGCAATCGCTCGCAGACCCGAAAAAGATCGTCCCGGTATCACTCCCGAAGTACTGATTGGTACCGACCCAAAAGCTATTGGTGCCTATCAGACCAGAGCTAATCCTCTGCAGGTTTACATCAGCCGCTGCATTTCCTGGCCCCCACGAAATCAGACCGTTCGTGTCGATCTGAAAGCGAAGGTTTGTATCCGCATTCAGTCTAGCGCCGAACGCTTCTCCTCCCGCTGCCCTCTGTGTCTCGAACCCAACGGCAGATACGAAGTAACCGTCACTCTTGAGGATCCCTGCCGACAAGCGGTACAGGTTCGTATCAAAACCGATCGCATTGTTGGTGCAAAAGTAAATCGTATTCGTGAGCGTGCTATTGCCCCAACCTACGAAGACGTTGCGCCATGCCACACCACCCGAGAGTGATCCGACTTTCGCGATGTTGTTTACGGTGTCATACCAGAGCGATGTATACGTCCAAGGCGACGATGCACCACCTACATCAAAGCCAACTCCGGTGAGGATGTTCGAGACGGTCTGATAGCTCCCAATATTTCCTTTTGCGTAAAAACCGCCATCAGTCTGAAGGTTCCCAGCCGATGTCCGGTACAGGTTGGTGTCGTATGGGCTGCCGAATGAGATCGCTGCTGCAGCCAGTCCTGTGCCGTAGTTGTATCCCATGCCAACCTGGCTCGCGATGTTGTAGTTCGCGACGACAGGCGCGCTTCCGTAGATGTTCGAACCAACCTGAAGAACTCCCTGCGTGTACAGAGAGTTGACGCCACTTCGAGTCAGGTTTGTGTCCCAACCTGTACTCCCACCTGGCCCCCAGTACATCCCACCAGACGCAGTCAGAATGAACCGCTGCTGCGTATCTCCGGTGACTGCAACGGTGAAGGCATAGTTGCCGGCGGCAGCCATCTGGTATGCGTTGAAGCCGCCCTGTGACAGAAACGAACCAGGAGTGAACAACTGATTGGTATACGAACGATACAAGGAAGTATCAACCGCCGCATTCCCTGGCCCCCAAGCGTGATACCCATCCCCACGGATGAAGAAACGATCAGCTGTGTCTCCGCTCACAGCTGCCTGGAACGCACTCTGCCCAGGCCCGCTCATCGCGTTCGCGTTGAATCCCTGAAGTGCCTGTATTGCACCGCCAGTTGAAAGGTAGTTCACTCCGATCCGAGCCAGATAGGTGTCGGCTGATGCCGCACCTGATCCCCAGTTGATCTTACCATCAGCACCTACGAAGAATCTCGCGTAAGCGTCACCAGCAACTTGGGCTACGAACGCACTGTAACCTACGTTGGCGAGCTGAGTAGCTTGATAGCCTCCGACCGTAAGCAGAATCCCGGTCAACGTCATGATTCCGGACGCCGATTGATAGAACACCGAGCTTCCGAAGGTGACACCGCCCGCATGAACGCTCCCAGGCGTCCAGAGAGAAACGTCTCCAATCACGGTCTGCTGCGCCGTACCAGAGGCGGCAACGTAGTACGGGCCGGTGGTGGAGACAATCCCACCCGAGACCGAGAACTGAGATCCTACGTAGAACTGGTTGTCAGTCTTGAGCTGATTAGCGCCAGATCTATACAAGTTCGTGTCGCCAGCCCAGATGATCCTCTGAGCGGCGGCCAGTGCTATGTTGCTAGATCCGTCGAGCCGGACGTACCCATTGGGGACATTCGGGAGCGGTACCTCTGTGTCGAGCTTCTGCGCCATCGCCTGCATGTCGGTGGCGACAGAGGGCGGATCCGTACCGAGGGGATACGGAATCGCGTGATTTGTAGTTGTGGCCGGCATAGGAGGCTAGGGGCAGCCGGTGGGCTGCCCCACCCTCCTCACGAGAACGTGACTTGCGCCGTGAGCGTCCATGTCCCTGACGCCTTCGTTCCGAGCGCGGCGACCTTCCGTTGGAGGTTCGTCGTACCGTTGAGGAACCCCGCACCAGATGCCGACGTAGCTCCGGCTGCGACCGTCCATTCCGACCAGGTGAAGTTCGCTTCACTTGTCACGAAGTCTGACTGGAACGAGACGGTCTGATTCGAACGTGACGGGTACGTCGCGTTCATTGCCTTGTAGAAGCGGTTGGACGCAGCCTGGAGTTCGGTCTGCGTCGCCGCCTCTGGAGTGAAGCTGTCACCGACGCCGAGGAATGCGTTGGAGTTTGTCCACGGGTTCGATCCAACCTGATTGGACAGAACGGTGGCGATCATCGTCATGTCCTGCATCCGCTGGATGCCCTCGTTGAGAAGCAGGTTGCCGTAGATTTCCAAGCACTCCTCGGGATCGCCGATGACCTCTCGGAGCGCGGAGGATGGAACAGCGCCGTCGAAGTACCCGAGACGCTTGCGAGTGAACTCGCATGCCTCCTCACTCCATTTCTCGCAGATCCAGAGTGTGGTTCCGTTACGCATTCTTGTCACCACCTGCGCCAGCATCTTCCGACTGGATGTTCTGGATGGCTTCGGCGAAGACCTCCAACTCAGGAGGCACTTCCTTGCCCTCGGCTTCGTACTGACCGACGAGCTGCTTGGCTTGCTGAGCGAGACCGTAGACCGTCGGCGCTCCGGGATCGACAGCGATGTGAGCGGGGTGAATGTCCGCGCTTGCGTCATCGCTGATCGAACCGTACTGCATGAGAGCGTCGATCATGTCTTCGGCCGAGACCGGATTGTCGTGCTCCGGCATTGCACCCACGGCCAGATCCGCCGACTCCTCGAACGCATCGGCCGGAATCATCTGCCCTGGAACGTATGTCCTCCCGTTCCCATCCAGGAACGGGAGGTTCACATACGTCAGAGCCTTGTACTCGTCCGACATGGCCTAGCCCTCGATGATCGAAGTCAGGCCTGCCTCGACGCCCTTCCGAGGCTCGCCATCGGTAGCGATGTTCTCTGCTTGCAGGATGCGATGCGCAAGATCCTTGTCGGTGCCGGCCAGATCGACCGTCTGCTGCACCGTCAGCTCCTTGCCTTCGGGGTTCGCACCCTTGATGTACTCGGCCAACTCGTACTCGCCCATCGAGTTGACGTCGCCGCCCGATCCGGACGAGAGCGGCTGATCAGGGTTTTGTCCGGCCTCGATCCGTTCGCGCTCCTCATCGGTGAAGAACGCGTGAGACGTTTCGCCCTTCATCTGGGCGATGAGACCGATCTGCTCCAACGTGACCGTCTCGCCCATGAGGGCTTCACGCGGCTCGATGACGGTCGTGCCGGTCGGATCCTCGCTCTGGACGGTGTACAGGAACCGCAGGTTGCGAATGATCCGGTCGTCACCTTGCCCGCTGTACTCCTCGGGCGTTTCGTACCCCTCCGACTCTTTGGCGGTGGGGTCGATTCCGTGTAGTTCTGTCATCTCCCCTCCTTACCCGGCGAGGTTGGTGAACTTGAGTACGGCGAAGCGGTTGTCCGCGAACATCAACGGCCGGACACTGCTCTGCGTCCAGAACCGCTCCGTCTCCTGCTCGTACCACTGCGTGGTCTGCAGCGGCTGCTCGGTGCGCATCTGCCCGACCTGACCGGACTGCACGACGTAGGCGTTGCCCGCAGGCACGCGGTTCGTCACGAAGATCGCCAGGTTGAGCGAAGCGAGCAGGTTGTTCAGATCCGGCCCGTAGATGCGGGCCAGCTGCAGGTACTCCTGCGGGTTGAGGATCCAGAGATCGTACACGATCCCCAGCTCCTCGGTCTCGGCTTGAGCCTGCGCACGGCTGAAGTCGTACCCAGGCCACAGGTTGGAGTTCGACGCCGAAGCGCCCGCCGTGACGACGGTTGCCCAGTTGACGCCGGTGACGAGGCGGTTCGGAGACGCCTGCACGGCAGCCTCCAAGACCTCGACCGCCCGCTGGTTGATCTTGCGGACGATGGTGTTCGCGAGCATGCGGACGTTTCGGGTGAAGACGGCTACGTCGTTGCGGTCGCGAGCTTCGACCGTGACGAAGAACTTGCCGCCCCATTTCTCCACTTCCGCGACTGCCGGCACCCTGCGCGAACTGGTCACGAGCGGGAACTCGTCACCGGGAGCAACGCGCTGGATGTCACGATCCGAGTACAGATCGTTGGCCAGCAGCTGATCGTAGACGACGGCACCGCCGGTGACGCCACCCGACGAAGTGAACACCCGATCTGCAAAGAACCTCTGAAGCGTGAGATCCATCAGCGTTCGGGTGATCCGCGTCGGAGCGTTCAGCGCGATGTCCATCGTGATTGTCGTACCGCTCACCGTCGGAGGGCCGAGCGGGTGAGCTACAGGGTTGGGATACGTGGACGCCTCGATGGCCTCCCTCGCCCGAGTGATGCCCGGCTGTCCCGGAACCCAGACGATGTCTTCGGCCAGTTTGACTCTGCTTTCCATGTCCCCTCCCCTCTAGCTGATGAACAGGGCGACTTCTGCGTCCGCCCCGCTGGCTGCGTCGTCGCAAGCGGTTCCGATTGCAACGCCGGTCGAGACCGGCACAATCGTTCCGTCTGCAGCGACCTGGACGAGTTGCCCAGCCGTGATCGCCGCCGAAGTGGTGATTGGCACGATCCCCTCGCGGATGATTCCCACGAGCTTTCCGATGGTCGGCTGGTCGTACTTGGCGACGCCAAAGATCATCTTGGCAGCGCCTCCGTTCGCGCCGGCACCTGAAGGGTGTGCGACGCGGTATGTACCGCCACCGCCGGTCGGCGTACCCGAAGCGAGCAGCCCAGGATTGCCTTCGGCCTTCTCACCTACCGGCTTCGCAGCTGCGATCTGAACGCAGCGCTTGCCGGTGATGGCGGCAGTCGCGTATCCGGTGATGTCGTCACCGAATCGCTTGTATGGGATGAGATCGTTGGCCACGAACTATCCCTCCTTGGCGTTGACGACGCGGCGATCCGTGCTGGCCTGGGCCCGGATCGTCTTGATCTCGGGGAACCAGTCTTCGGGCAGACCCTCGCCCTGACCATTCCCCACGTTGTCCTCACCGCCGGGGCCACCAGACCCGCGAGCGGTAAGTGGCACCAGTCCGCGCTCCAGACCGTCGATTACGGTCTTGGTGCCGTCGTAATCGGCCTCCAACGCCTTCGTCCAGTGCTCGCGACGAGCAGGCGGGATCCGACCATCCATGACAGCCGCCTCGACGGTGTCCTTGATGCGCGCGGTGATCTGGTCGCCTTCGTGCTTGACGGCCAGTTCGGCACCGCGCTTGAGCTGGTCATACGTCGTTCGGTCGAGGGTGACCGTTGCGCTGACCTCTGCCGGCTCACCCGTCGGAGCGGACTCACCAGGCTCGGGATCACCAGGTGCCGGCGGCTCGCCAGGCTCTGGCTCTCCAGGCGGATCTTCGTTCACAGGCTTCGCCAACTCGACCTTGATCTGGTCTTCTGTTGCATCGTCGGCCAGACCGAGGCGCTTGGCAAGGCTCTGGCGAAGCTCCTCATCCATTGCCTCTCCTTTCGTCTCTTCTTTGGAAGCGTAGATGACCATGGCGGGATCTGCCATCTTCATCCCGGCGAGAACGGCCGAAGCCGCTGCCACCTTGTCGGTGAACTCCTCCACGACGGGAACAGCGTCACCGAAGTGCACCTCATTGTCTTCGACTGTGACGGGAACGCGGCTGAGGTTGCCGTCGCCCTCATCCACAATGAGGGTGTAACCCTGAACAGTGTCGAATCGCTCGCCTCTGATCCATGACTTCATGTTCCCCATCCCTGGGCCTTCGTTGTAGAACTTCGACCGGATGGCGGAGACATCGACAGAAGCGGTGATTTCGACCGCCTCCGGGGTGTCCGACCCATACCAAAGTGGCAGATCCTCCAGGGTCGAGCATCCCGGCCAGGTGATCCCGAGCAGAGATACGTCCGTGATCACCATTTCGTACTTCTTGCCGGTGGCGGTCGATACGTCGAGCTGCGCGTCAACGGAGCGGCTGGGATAGGCGACCGGCAGAACCTTCGCCAACCATTCCGGTGTACCGACGTACGTTCCGAGGATTGTCTGACTGTTCTCACTCAGCTTCATGCCCTCGACACGTCCGAACGCAGGCTCGTCTTCACCCAGGAACAGCTCGTTGGCCTTCGAGGCATGCCCGAGCTTGATCCGAGGCGGGTTGATCGCGATGTCCTGGCCGCTCGCGGCCTTGACTGCATCCGCGAGTTCGGATTCGGTGAACGTATGAGGGCCACTGGCGAGCGGGTACTCGATCCCAGTGGTGCAGATCGGTACGTTGTCAACGCGCCAGAGACCGTCATCCCCCTTGTGCGGAACGCCGATCTCTGGAGCAGACGATGCCCTAATCAGCCACTTGAACTTCATTTCTTGGCCTTCTTCTTGGGCATCGCCACCTTCTTCAGCCGGGGATTGGCCTTCTTTGCTGCGGCGCTGGCATTGCGACTGCTCTTAGCGAGGATCGCCCCAGCACGATCCTTGCTGATCCCCTGCTTCGCGGCGATCTTGGCTTGCACAGCTTTGAAGCCGGGATGAGCCTTACTCTTCTTGGAGGCGGCCATTACTGTGGCCCCTTCTTCACCCGGCCGCCACCCTTCGCGAAGGGAGCAGCCTTTTTGCCGCCGAACGGCACCTTTGGCTTGCCACCCGGTGGCTTCTTCTTTGTGTTCTTGGCGGCCATCACTTTCCCTTCTTCACGCGAGTGGGCAGTTTCTTGTACGCCTTGCCCTTCGCGCTCCGCTTTTTGGCCTCGGCTTGGGTCATCTTGCCCGATGGGACGAGTACGCCCCAGAAGAACTTTTGCTGTTGCTTACTCGTCGCCTTCGGCATTACCCACCGGGCTTTCTGACCTTGCCTTCCTTACGGCCGTTCGAGCTACCGACCTTGCCCGGAGTCTTCATGCCGGGAACCTTCATGCCGGTGCTCTTGTTCGACGCGAGCTGCTTGTGAAGCATCGCGCCCTGGGCTGCGACAGCCGTCCGGACTTGTCTGTCCGTCCGACCACCGACGTTCATCCCGGAGCTAGAGCTGGAGCCGACCTGTGCGGCCGGTGCGCCCTTGAACTTCGGGTTCTTTGTGACGCCCTTTGCCTTGGAAGTTGGCTTCCCTGGCTTCGGGCCTGCGCCCTTCCTAGCCATACAACCTCCTTGTTTGTAGACGGCGACGACCATGACCGGGAGGGAGCAACCTCTTGCGGATGGCCGTCGCCGTCACTACGCCCCTACCTTTGGCTTGGCGCTCGACGGAGGCGTAGACTTTGACGGCTGCCCTGGAGGCAGAACTGGAGCTGGATTCTTTGCCTTCTCCTTTTCGATCTCCAGAACCTTGTTTGGATCCGGTACGTTCGGATCCTTTGGCGGTGGCGGCAACTCCTGTACGCCAGCTCCAGGAGGTAGCGGAGCGGGAACAGGACGGGGATGCTGAGCTGGCGGCAGATGCATCTCTTTGCGGATCTCTGCCTCCAGTTCGTCGTCCACGATGATTGCGCCTGTCGAGATCAGCTGAACGAGGTCAGCCGCGACCAGCTCTGGGTCGAAGTCGAACTTGAGAATCGGTACTTGCTCGACGTTCTCACCCCAGTTCCAGTCGATGTCATCCTCGATGACGAACTCGTTGAAGATGTCCGTAAACCACCAGGCGATAGCCTCCATCCCGGCTGCCCAGAAGTCCACGAACGTAGTGCCGAGCGCGCGCGACCCCGTTCGGGTTTGTCCCAGCTGCATGACCATCAGCATGAACTTACGGGCCATCGCCTGATCGTGGTACTCGACCGAGTTGATGACCGAAGACTGTAGACCTCGCGCGATCTCAAACTTGGCCCCGGAAGGAACAGCGCCGCCGGCAGTGTCTCCGACGCGGAACGCCTGCGCCATCCGGTTCAGCTCATCGACCTCATCATTCGTCGCGCCGGGATGAGCGACGATATACGGCACGCCGCCCGCGCGTTCGTGGTTGATCGCGTCGATGCGAATCAGCCGATCCTTGATCAGCCAGTTCTTATAGCATTCGCGGAACCACGAGCGACCAGCCCAGTTGGCACCCTCCTTGTCCCAGACGTACGCGACCAGCCGGTCAATCGGGATCTCGGGAACCGGGTTCTGCCAGGATGCTGCGTTCGGTTGTACGACGTTCTGTACAATCGAGACCAGCCCGCCGTCGTCGGCTACGCGGAACTCCTGGATGGTAATAGGCGGGCGCTCCGCGAGCTTACGAAGGTGCCACAGCCCGTCACTCGGTCGTCCGTTACGGCCGTCACCGATGTAGCCGACTTGCTCGAAGTAGTAGTGGCCGTAGATCCCGGCTTTGAACGCGAGCCGCAGATGGTTGCGGAAGCTGAACCGATTCTTCAGACGCCCGCGCTTGATATTGTCACTCTTCTGACCGAGGATCGGGATGTTGTAATCGGTCGAGAGCTTGTTGACCATCTCGGACGATGCGCCATTCGGGTCGATCAGCCAGTCCATCTTGAGAATGGCGAGCAGGGTCGCGTCGTACAACGCAGCGATCTGCGAATCCGTCCGCATCTGCTGGTACGTCCGTACCGACAGCGGCCACCTGAGTTGCGGTACGGTCTCCTCGACATCGACCCACGTGATCCACGGAGCCATCCCAGCGGGCGAGAAGTTCCCGTTGAGAACCGTCCCCAGCTCGTTGAGTGGAGGAGCAGCGCCGGTGTTCGTGGTTGTCTTCGGCCGAGCCATTACCAGGTATGGATCAGCTCGACCAGAAGCACGATGAAGATTCCGAGGACAAAAACTTCAGTTGCTGTCCAGGTTCTGTTCATCACGTCTCCTTCACTCGTACGAAGACAACGCCATACGCTGCGGTGTCGCGCGTCCTGCGCATGACTTCGCCGCCGTTCGATTGATTACTGTCGGAAGTGTTCCCCTCGATGCATTGAAACTGACTTCCAGCCAGATCCTTTTCGAAGATCCCGATGTGATCGAACTCGCCGTTGCGATCCCAGTCGAAGCAGACGAGATCGCCAGGTTGCGGCGAGCTAGTAACGGAGAGACCGTTGTACCCCATCCGCGCATCCGACACCACGTACGGCACGTAGGCGTACTTGTTCCCCTTCGCGAAGCTCTTGGTTGGGTTCGCGCCGGTCTGATCACACCAGGTGACGAACATAGCGCACCAAGGGCCAACCATGTTGTACCAGTCGGTATACTTGCACTGGTTTGAGTTGGCCGGAGATTCCTTGGTGCCGATCTCGGGAACAGCTCGCGCTAGGCGAGCCTGCGCCGCTGGGGTTGTTGGGGACGGCGCAGGCTCCTTCCCTTTGAACTCGTCCCACGCGGCATTTATGAGTTCGACGGAACGGGCATCCATCGCCATCTCGCCAGCGTGCGGCAAGCCCGCAGGGATCTTGATTGACCGCAAAGTGTTGAATGTCTTCTCACCGACGAATCCCGTCGGCGGTTCCATGTTCTGTTGCCGCTGGATGCCAGCAATGCCGGTGTCGAGGACATTGCTGGACTTTCCATGACTGAAGCCGTTCGAGAAAGCTTGGTCGAACGCTTGCCACTTCCAGCGGCCAGCCCGCGAGACCGTCCGCTTGTAAGCCTCCACGTCAGGGCCGTCAATGGACGGCTTATGACCAGGCGCTGCGTCCGGAGGATACAAGGCACGCGGGAAGCCTCTTACTGCGACCATTGGGCCGCCAGGATACGGTTTCTCCCACCAATCAGTCATGATGGCCCTCCTGTCGGCGGCGGTGGGTCATCCTTGCCGCCCTTCTTTTTGTAGATATACCAGCCCACCGTTGAGATCAGAGCGATGGCGACGCCAGCTGGAACAGCTATGTACACATCTGTCGGAACGCTGGTAGCCCACAGCATCACATCTCCATCGTGAGTAGATCGGAGGCGATACTGCCCTTGGCAATCGGCTGAACAATCAGAGGGCCAGAGTGCACCGTCGAGTAGACGCAGGCGTCAGCGCGGTCTGGAGACTTCACCCCGCGCTCACGCATGTCGTCTTTAGACTCGATCTGAATGCGGCCCGAGCTATCGACCCACCACTTGATGTTCTGCAACTGCTCTTGCAGAAGCAAGTCGTCTGGGTCGAGGTCGATGTTGCCGTTCTCCAAATTGTCGCGGAACGTCCAGTAGATTTCGGCACGACGGTTCTTGAACTTGTCTGGCCGGTACGCGCGCTCGGCTCCGTTGAACGGTGACGCCGGGTAGCCCATCTCGCGCAGACGGTCGAAGACGCCAGACCCGAGACCGATGATGTCAATCACCATGTTCGGTCGGTTCGTCCGATGGTGCTGGTCGAGGATGAGCTTGAACTTGCCGGTCGTCTTCATGGTGTCCAGCATCCCCCAGGAGTCCACATACCTGATGACGCCCCCACGATTGCGGTACACGACCGTCTTGTCTACGCCCATCCTCGACACGTCTGCACCATACCGGCCCTTCTCGATGCCGGGCAGGTCTGTGTCGATTCCCTTCTGAATCATCGACGGCGTGATCAGGTACTCATCACTTATGTCGGGGAACTCGGCAAGCACCTTGGCTTGCCAGAGGGGTGAGCCTTCGCCCCAATCACGCCGTCGATCTTCGACCCACAGAGGAGTGACCAGGTTCTCGGCCATGTCGTCCGGGATCGTCTCACCGGTGAAGTTCGGAGTGTCGAACGCGGAGATGGAGATCACGTTCCAGCCGCTGCCTGGCTTGCAGACATTCGCAAAGTAGCTGCCAGGATCGTCCGGGTTGCCGATGGCTAGCACGCGAGCGTTCTCGTTCGTCATCAGCGTCATCACCGCTGTCCACAGAGTCTCAGGTACGCCGCATGCCTCATCGATCACGATGAGGATGTAGCGAGCATGCAGTCCCTGGAATGCTTGCTCATTGTAGTCGGCGGGCTTACGGCCCATTGCGATCAGTTCTTCGTCGCTTCTCCCCTCGCCCATGTACCATTGACATTCGAGGGTAATGCGGCCCGGCAACCGTCCAATGCGCCAAGCCCGCCGAATCTCCCGCCAGAGGATCGCCTGAACCTGCGGCCAGCTCGGAGCGGTCGTGACGAGGAATGCATCGCCTAGCTTATGAACGTTGAGCCACCAGCAGCCGATCCTCGCGGCAATGAATGACTTACCGGGGCCATGACATGCTTTGACCGCTGTGTAGCGGTTCGCGGCCACTGACTGGCAGATCTGCTCCTGCGCAGACCAGATCTCTTCCTTGAGGATGTCTCGCACCCAATCAGCCGCGCTGTCCAGATACGGCGCTGGCTCGGGGAAGAGGTAACGCAGCGTCGCATCAACCGTGCCCTCTGGCAAGTGGTCGTACTCGGGCACCAGGCCCGCTTCGCGCCTAAGCTGCGTCTTCGACTTCGGCAATGACCTCACCCTCGACCAGTTCGGCGGGCTCAGGTGGCACCCCGCCCTCAAGTAAGATCAACTGCCGACGAATGATCGTCGGCCACATCTCCTTCTGCTTGCGACTCAGTTCCAACTCAGCCGCGATGTTCTCCAGCAGACGCGCAATCATCATGCCGAAGTTCTCGGCGAGCTTGACCGCGCGTTCCGCCAGTCCCAGCTGGATCGCATCGCGGCTGTAACGAACGAGCCTGTCCTGCGCATCGGCCCGCGAGCGCTGCAAGACGTTCATCTGTCGGCCGATGTAGGCGACCTCGACCCATTGCTCCATTGGCACCTTCGCGATCTCGCGGCTCAGCCATTCGACCTCGCCCGCCGTAATCCGAATGCACCACATGATCGCGTCGAGCGGGTTGATGTCCTTGGGCGCGCCCATGAACTGCTGCGCCTCAACCACGATGGAGTTCTTACGTCCGCTCGGCGATTGACCAGTATGAGTCTTACAGCGGCCGATCCCAATATGGTTGGTGCCCCATCCCGCCGGTCGCTTGCAACCCGTTTTGGTTCCTCGCGTGATCGCTCCGCAGACAGACGGCTTGCGCTCGTCACGGGCCTGGATCTTCTTCCACTTCTGGCTCTGCTTGCGAAGAGGCCGAGCCTTGGCCATCAGTATGGCCTCGTGTGGTCGGGCGGGATCGTGACCTCGATGGTCGGGCCTTCGTGCTTGATCCATCCGTGGACAGGATCCCACCAGAACTCGCGGCCCTCACCGATGTTGGTAGGATCGCGCAGCAGGACTTCCCACTCCGGCCCTCTTGCCCAGAGATCCTCCACCGGCAATGGGCGAAGGCTCGGATCGGGCCAGCGGGGAGTTGACATGCCGGGAGTCTAGCGAAGCTCGCTCCTCGCGTAAAGGGCGGCAAAGGATGGCCCCGTTCCAGGTGGGGTGTCGCGCGTACGCGCGCGTGTACGCGCGTACGTTACGCGCGCGATATATAAGAGATGGCCATCACGCTAACTCGCGTAACGCTTCGCCGCGTTGTGCATCAGCCGATACAGCTCCTCGGCCGAGATCGCGGCTGCGCAGATAGGGCAACGCCAGATCAGCATGGCGGCGTCCCATTTGGCGAAACGCCGGCAGGTGCCGCAGACTGGATGTGCCATCACGCCGGTGCGTGCCCGTCCATGAGGATGTTCGTCCTCAAGATGATATGAGCAAAGGCTGACCGTTCATGCTCGCGCCCTTTGATCCAGCAGTCCGCCTGAGTCATCAGTTCACGATCCTTGAAGAAGCGGCTGGCCGCCGCCGACTTCTGCCAGATGGTCGGGGACATGTGCTTGCGCGGCGGATCGAGTTGAGGCCGGTACTTGTCGTTCATCGCCATCCTGTACCCCTCGAATCCCCAGGCCACGCGCTCCGGGATCGTCGTCTGGCGGCCTGGCTTCTCGCCTGGGAACAGCACGAAGTCTTCCACGACGAGGTCAATCCACCCCGGCTCCATCTGGTGCGTCTTCACGCAGCGCCGCTTGAAGCTCGTCCAGAGGATGTAGAGCGCGCGGATCTGCTCGCGCTCCGTTCCATCGATGGTGCAAGACGCCGAGTGCTGCCGGTCGCGTACCGCTTCCCACGCATACCCCTGATGCCGCTCGTTGAGGATGCACCAGGCTATGCCGGTGTGGCCGCCTGGGTCAACCGCGAAGATGCCGCGCACCCTATCCCTCGATGGTGCGCTCCCGCACCAGGCTCCATACAATCTCGCTCTCGCCGTTGGGCCACTTCACCGCGACGTCAAAGGAGTCGTCGGCGTCCAACAGCATGACCTGGAACTGCTCGCCCCCGTCGCTCACGATGGTGGTCTCGACGCGCACGATGTCCGTCATCACAACTGGCGTCTCGGACGCCGATGTATCAGGCATCCTGTTGTATGTCAGAACGTCCACTGTCCTCCTTTACGTCGTTGGGTATGTTGAGAAGCTGGTTGCGCATCCTCTGTAGTTGGTTGCGCACCTGGACTAGCTCATGATGGAGGTTCGTCTGCTCCCAGTCGCTCAGCTCGTGCTCGGGCGGTCGAGCTGCTTCCACAATCAACTCGATGGTGTCAATGCATCTTGCAGATGCTTCAATCAGCTGCTCTGGGTTCACCAGGTCGGCTGCCTCCTGCTCCTCCATCACGGCCTTGGCTAGCCCACCGAGAAGCTGGCTGGTCTGCAGAAGGTTGTCCACTGCCTCTATGGTTGCTTCTGCGCACATCTTCATCAGAAGCGCGCGGGTGATCTCACCCATTGGTTTCCTTTGTTTGATTTCAGGAGCGCCCCGGCGTGCCCAACCGGGTCTGACGATTGGCACGAGGATGGAGACTCGTCACAGCACCACCCTCGTCGCCGGGGCACTCCGCCTATTCTACTAGCTGGACTCGATGAAGTCTAGTCGTGAAATCCCGCTATTTCCGGGTTCACTTCCCGACCGGCCCGCTTCCATCCGGCTTTTCAGAGTCGCTGTACTCCAAGTTGTCAACCCACTTCTTCTGCTTGTTGATCACCTTGTCCCAATCCTCAATGGTGAGCGTCTTGCACACACCAGCCTCTTTTAGCAGGTTGGTGATCTCCAGCCTGCGTGGAATCGGCACCCACCATCCCCAAATCGTCTTTCCAGCGTTCGACGTGAACGCCGTGGCATTGCCACCGTATGTCGCAGCCATGTACTGCGGCCACTCCTCGGTGTTGGAGATCCCGCACGCACCGTTGGTTCCGACGCCCCTGAGTCCCAACGTCGCTTCATAGATGCCGGCCAGGTAAGCGAGCTGCTCTGTGCTTAGGGCTGCGCTTTTACGTGGTCTTGGCATTGCTCCCTCCTTTTGTTTTGTTTGCGACCCCGTAAGGGGTCGGATTTCGAAGTCTACCTGATTCAAGTCGAAAAGTCTATTGTCTCTTCTATATCGCGTCGGCGCGCGCGAGCTGCCCAAGATCGCGGTGTCGTGTACGCGCACGTACGCGCTTATCGCGCGCGCCCGACCCGGTAGACAACTGCTCTAAGCGTACGCGCTCGAACGAGTGTCCGCGTAGAGAGTCGGTTGCCTCGCGGGCGCGATATAGTAAGAGATTTTTGGTTTAGGGTTTGTATAGGATTTGGTTTAGGGTTTGTATAGGGAGTTCATGTGTTTAGGGGTGGTTTGTGTTGGTTTTTTTTTTTTTTTTTTTTTTTTTTTTT
>Ga0126381_100000846_pt1 | contig 33248 bp, 26 predicted proteins | sample PanSoiMetPlot_28_FD_96465 | JGI IMG/M metagenome (GOLD analysis project Ga0126381, IMG submission 96465) | Tropical forest soil microbial communities from Panama - MetaG Plot_28 | ecosystem: Environmental > Terrestrial > Soil > Tropical forest > Bulk soil | place: Panama | collected 2016-02-17 | reverse complement strand
GCGGACGCGGAGCGCGAAGGCCCTGAAATTAGGAGAAGTGGTGAACCCTGTTCGACCACCCCAATGGCGCGGGCGAGCAGCGGGAGAGATTTCCGGGTGGAGGTCCGCGAGCTTTGGCTTTGGCCGCATCAACTCAACGCGTTCAGAATGGCCGGGCGCCGTCTCTGCCAACATTGATGGCGGATGCCGTATAAGTGCCGTCAGGCTGCTTGGCGCCTGTCTGGGTGCGAAAGGCCGCGCCGGCCTTGAGGTCGTCCCGGCTGCCAGGAACGTTGCGCACGATATGGGCGTCCGCCGGGACGATGATCCGCTTCTCGCCCTGCGGATACTTGAGGGCGATGCTTGGTTCGCTGCCGCCCGTGGCGGCTGTAGTAACCTGGACCGGCTGGACGAAACCGTTTGTCATGGTGCCATTGGGGGCGCCGTACCAACCCTCATAGAAGTGGCCGCCGTCCTCCTGGGGTTTGGGAAAGATATGCACTTCAACGGCCTTCTGGCTGCCATCGGGCTGCGGAACCGCCCCGGAGCCGACGTAGTCGCCGGGCTTGATGTCGGCGATCGTTGCCTTCAACACCGCGGTGATCGTCGCTTTGTCCGCGAGCTTAAGAGTGATCGTGCTGCCGTCGGCTCCCTTCCCGTAAATCGTATTGCCGTCAACCCGCTCGATGGTGCCGCGTACGAGCTGGGCTTGGGGTTGCTGCCGCTGAGCAACAGCACCCGAGCCCGCAAATGCGGCAGCGAGTGCAGCGATAATCAAAAGGCGCGTCGTCAACATGGCGATACCTCCTCGAGGAGATGGTCGAAACCTTGGTTACGCAGTCCTGTTGATGACCGGAGAGTACGACAACGACGTTGCAGGCGAAAGGGAACGCTTCCAATCACTCTTCCGGCTTGATCACGATTCCCTTCTCGCGGATTACCTTGTCCCATTTGCCGATCTCGGTCTTGAGCAGCGCTCCGAGCTCGGCCGGCGATGTGGGCGATGCCGAGATGGCGTTCTCGGCGAACTTTCGGCGCATGTCGGGATCGTTCACCGCGGTCGTGAAGGCGGCGTTGAGCTTGGCGATGACCTCGGGTGGCGTCTTGGCGGGCGCGAACAGGGCCGTCCAGTTCTCGGCCACCGCCCCCGGGTAACCCTGCTCGACCAGGGTCGGGATCTGCGGCACCAGATCGGAGCGGACTGCCGCGGTGGTGCCGACCGTTTTGACCTTGCCGGCCTTGATGTGCTCGAGCATGACCGCGACGTCGATCATGATGCCGTTGACGTGCCCGCCCAGGAGGTCCGCGAGCGCCGGGCCGGAGCCGCGAAACGGCACGTGCACGAATTTAACCTCGGCGGTCGATTCGAACAATTCGAGCGCAAGATGCGAGATCGCCCCGATGCCGGTGATGCCGATGCTCACCGTGTCGGGCTTGCGCTTGGCCAGCGCGACGAGCTCGGGCGCCGTGTTGATTCCGAGCGCGGGATCGACCGCGAGCACCGGAGCAGCGCGGCCGACCAGGCCGACCGGCGCGAAATCCTTGACCGGATCGTAGGGAAGGTCCTTGCGGAAGGCCGGATTGATTGCGACCGCCCCGACGGTGGTGAAGAACAGCGAATAGCCGTCGGGCGCCGACTTTGCCACGCTGTCGGCCGCAATGGCGCCGTTGGCGCCGCCCCGGTTCTCGACGAAGACCCGCTGCCCGAGGAGGCTGCCCACCTTGTCGGAGACGAGGCGGGCAATGAGATCGGTGTTGCCGCCGGGCGCAAAGCCGACTACCAGCCGGATCGGATGGTTCGGATAGGTCTGCGCACTTGCGCTGTCAGGCCCGAGCAGGGCGGCGGCGATGAGGCCGACAGCCATCGGCGCATTCATTCGGCAAAGGCGATCCACGTCGTCCCTCCAAGCGGTTGTTCGGCGGAGCTTACCCCGGGCGGGCGCCTTCGGCCATGGCGCCGCTTTCTTGACCCCTCCCGACCCCCCCGATAGGGTCCGCGCCCATTCCGCCCCCTTCGAAACAAAGCGCGATGCCCGAAGACCTTCGCATTGAGCCCGATTACATGGACCCGCGCCGCTCGTTCCAGGGCCTGATCCTGGCCCTGCAGCGCTACTGGGCCGATTACGGCTGCGTGATCCTGCAGCCCTATGACATGGAGGTCGGCGCCGGGACCTTTCATCCGACCACGCTGCGCGCGCTCGGGCCCAAGCCCTGGAAGGTCGCGTTCGTGCAGCCCTCGCGCCGCCCCAAGGACGGCCGCTATGGCGAGAACCCCAACCGCATGCAGCACTATTACCAGCTCCAGGTGATGCTCAAGCCTTCGCCGCCCGACCTGCAGGACCTGTACCTCAAGTCGCTGCAGGCGATCGGCATCGATCCCAAGCTCCACGACCTTCGCTTCGTCGAGGACGATTGGGAATCCCCGACGCTCGGCGCCTGGGGGCTTGGCTGGGAGTGCTGGTGCGACGGCATGGAAGTCTCGCAGTTCACCTATTTCCAGCAGTTCGCCGGCTTCGAATGCGCGCCGGTCTCGGGCGAGCTCACCTACGGGCTGGAGCGGCTTGCCATGTATGTGCAGGGGGTGGACCGCGTCTTCGACCTGAACTTCAACGGCCGCAACGGCGCCGAGCGCGTCACCTACGGGGACGTGTTCCTGCAGGCCGAGCAGGAATATTCCCGGCACAATTTCGAGTTCGCCGACACCGCCATGCTGTTCGAGCAGTTCAAGCTCGCCGAGAAGGCGTGCCGGGAATATCTCGGGGACGGCTGGCACATCGAGGGCAACGTACGCCGCCACAAAATGGCGCTGCCGGCCTATGACCAGTGCATCAAGGCGAGCCACGTATTCAATCTGCTGGATGCCCGGGGAGTCATCTCGGTGACCGAGCGGCAGAGCTACATTCTGCGCGTGCGCGATCTCGCCAAGGCGTGCGGCGAGGCGTGGCTCGCCACGGAAGCGGGAGGGGGAGCATGATGGAGCCCAAAATCGGCGGCCGCGAGCCGGTCCTGGTCGACCTCGTGGCGGGCGAAACCTATTGGTGGTGCCGCTGCGGGCGCTCGCAGAGTCAGCCGTTCTGCGACGGCTCCCACGAGGGCACCGGCATCGAACCGCTCGAATGGAAGGTCGAGCGCAACCGCCGCGCTCTTCTGTGCACCTGCAAGCGCACCACGACGGCCCCAATCTGCGACGACAGCCACCTGAAGCTGTGAGTGAGAATGCCCGATCTTCTGCTTGAGCTTTTTTCCGAGGAAATCCCGGCGCGCATGCAGGCGCGGGCGGCCGAGGATTTGAAGGCGCTCGTCACCGACCGCCTGGTGGCGGCCGGCCTTGCATATGAGGGCGCCAAGGCGTTCGCCACGCCGCGCCGACTTGCGCTTGCCGTGCAGGGAGTGCCGGTTCGTCAGCCCGATCAGCGGGAAGAGAAGAAGGGCCCGCGCGTCGGCGCGCCGGAAGGGGCCATCAAGGGATTTCTGAAGTCCGCCGGGCTTGCCTCCATCGATCAGGCCAAGGTCGAGAAGGATGCCAAGAAAGGCGATTTCTATGTGGCGGTGATCGAGCGAAAGGGGCGAGGCGCACTCGAGGTCATCGGCGAGATCGTGCCCGAGGTGGTCAAGACCTTCCCGTGGCCGAAATCGATGCGCTGGGGCGACGGGCGGCTCACCTGGGTGCGCCCGCTGCATTCCATCGTGGCGACCTTCGGGCCGGAAACGGAGGAACCCGACATCGTTCCCTTCTCGGTCGACGGGATCGCCGCCGGCAACCAGACCCGCGGCCACCGTTTCCTGGCGCCCGCGCCGTTCCAGGTGAAGCGCCTCGACGATTACATGGCCAAGCTCGAAAAAGCCAAGGTCGTGCTCGATCCGGATCGGCGCGCGCAGATGATCCTCGGGGACGCGCGCAACCTTGCCTTCGCGCAGGGCTTTGAGCTGGTCGAGGACGCCGGCCTCCTGGCCGAGGTCGCGGGCCTCGTGGAATGGCCGGTCGTGCTGATGGGCGCTTTCGACGAGACCTTCCTGGCGATCCCGCCCGAGGTGATCCGCACCACCATCCGCAACAACCAGAAATGCTTCGTGCTGCGCGATCCGCAGACCGCCAGGCTGGTCAACAAGTTCATTCTGGTCGCCAACATGGAGGCGGAGGACGGCGGCGCCGCCATCATCGCCGGCAACGAGCGCGTGATCCGGGCCAGGCTCTCGGACGCGAAGTTCTTCTACGAGACCGATCTGAAGACCAGGCTCGAAGACCGGCTGCCGAAGTTCGCGGAGATCATCTTCCACGAGAAGCTTGGCACTCAGGCGCAGCGTATTGAGCGGATCGAGCGGCTGGCGGCGGAGCTTGCCCCGATCGTGGGCGCTGACATGAAGAAGGCCCGCCGCGCCGCGCGGCTCTGCAAGGCTGATCTGTTGACCGAGATGGTCGGCGAGTTTCCGGAGCTGCAGGGCTTGATGGGGAAGTACTACGCGGAAGCCCAGGGCGAGGATGAGGCCGTCGCGCATGCCTGCGAGGATCACTATCGGCCGAGGGGTCAGGATGATCTGGTGCCCTCCGACGCGGTCGCGGTTTCGGTCGCACTTGCGGACAAGCTCGACATGCTCTGCGGCTTTTGGGCAGTCAACGAGAAGCCGACGGGATCGAAGGATCCCTATGGGCTGCGTCGTGCAGCGCTCGGCGTGATCAGGATCGTGCTGGACAACGTCATCCGGCTGCGGCTTGAACCTGTTTTTCAAGCGGCCATCACGCATGGCCAGCATGGGACCCGGCCAAGCTCAGTAACGACAGACGGCCCGCTTGTTTCGTCCGATCTTCTTGCCTTCTTCGCCGACCGCCTCAAGGTCCAGCTGCGCGAGCAGGGTGCGCGGCATGATCTCGTCGACGCGGTGTTTGCGCTCGAAGGCCAGGACGATCTCGTGCTGATCGTGCGCCGGGTCGAGGCTCTGGGCAAATTCCTCGACACCGAGGACGGCAAGAACCTGCTGGCCGGCTATAAGCGCGCCGCCAATATCATCCGCATCGAGGAGAAGAAGGACGCGCGCGATTATGTCGGCAGGCCCGATCCGCAGTTTTATCGGCTGCCGGAGGAATGGGAGCTCGCCCGGGCGATCGAGGCGGCGACGGCGGAAGCGGCCGAAGCGGTGGCGCGCGAGGATTTCGCCGCCGCCATGCGCGCCATGGCGAAGCTTCGCCCCCATGTCGATGCCTTCTTCGACAAAGTCACGGTGAACGTCGAAGACAAGCCGCTGCGGGAGAACCGGCTGCGGCTCTTGAACGAAATCCGCGCCGCCACGCGCGCGGTTGCGGATTTCTCAAAGATCGAGGGGGGCTAAGGCCTTTCCCGACAACAGGCGTCGTCCCCGCGAAAGCGGGGACCCATACGCTCAGGCCTATCGATAGGGCACGGCGTATGGGTCCCTGCTTTCGCAGGGACGACCCTTGAGAGTGTTATTCCACCCCAAACAACCCCGCCGACTTCACCACTGGCGCGGTCTTGGCCAGCTCCTCGGCCAGGAACGCGGCGAATTTTTCCGGCGGCTCGTTCTTGGCGTTGACCGCGAGCTTGGTCAGGGTCGATGCCACGTCGGGAGACTTTGTGCTCTCGTTGATCACCGTGTTGAGCCGCGTCACGATGCCCGCCGGGATGCCGGCGCGACCGACCACGCCAGTGAAGGATTCGGAGACGAAGTCGGGCAGGCCGCTCTCGATCAGGGTCGGTACCTCGGGCGCCTGCGGATCGCGCCCGGCACTGGTCATCGCGAGTGCCCGCACAGTGCCGGCGCGTACCAGCGGTAAGGCGACCTGGGGATTCTCGAAGGTGAGCTGCACCTCGCCGGCGATCACCGCCTGGATCGACTGGCCGCCGCCCTTGTAGGGAACGTGCACGATGTCGATGCCGGCGCGCAGCTTGAGCATTTCGCCGATCAGGTGCGGCGGCGTGCCGATGCCCGGGGTCGAGAAATTGAGCTTGCCGGGATTGGCCTTGGCGTAGGCGACGAGTTCTGCCACCGACCTGGCAGGGAATTTCGGATTGACGACCAGAATATCGGACGTGGTGCCGAGCCAGGCGATCGGCGCAAAGGCCTTGAGAGCGTCATAGCCGACATTCTTGTACATCAACGGGCTGATAACGAGCGTGCTGGTATTGCCGAGAAGCAGCGTGTAGCCGTCCGGCTCCGATTCGGCGACGAGCCGCGCCGCAAGCGTGCCGCCCGCGCCGGGCCGGTTCTCCACCACGACCGGTTGCCCGAGCGCCGCATACATCCGCGGGCCGATCAGGCGCGCCATGACATCGGCCGGGCCGCCCGGCGCAAAGCCGATCAGCATCCGGATGGGCCGCGTCGGATAGGTTTGAGCGCCCGCCGGGGCAACTGTGAGGCAAGCGAGCGCCAGCGCCGCAATGCCGATCCACCGTTTGGTCATGATTCATGTCTCCCGGCCGCAAACATGCCTTGCATCACGGCCGACTTTATCCGCATAGACTTGCAAATCCTAGGACGCAGGCTTGCGCGGCTGGGCCGGAACCCGCCCGCTTGCGCTTCATTGTCCGTTCCCCGACCCAAGGAGTCGCCGATGCATCTGACCGCCGCCCATTTTTCTCCGCTCGTTGCGCTGATTGCCGGCATCTTGATCCTGATCGTGCCGCGGCTTTTAAACTACATCGTCGCCATCTACCTCATCTTGGTCGGTCTCGTGGGCCTCAACTCGATCTACCATTTCGTTCACTGACGCGATGGCCGCCGTTTGAACTTGCCTTGGCGGTCTCGGTCGTGATCATTCGAACGCCGGGTGCAAGCATTTCGTGATCCCATGTCCAAATTCACTCTCCGCAAGTCCGCCCGATCCGTGAAGGCAAAGCCGCCCGCCAGCCGCGGCCGGAAGACGGCGCCGGCAACGCCAGCGCGCTCGTCGGTGCCGCGCACCGCCAAGTGGGTCTATGCCTTCGGGGGCGGCAAGGCGGAGGGGCGAGCCAACATGCGCAATCTCCTGGGCGGCAAGGGCGCGGGGCTTGCCGAGATGGCCAATCTCGGCCTGCCGGTGCCGCCAGGCTTCACCATCACGACCGAGGTCTGCACCGTCTACTACGCCAACAAGAAAACCTATCCGAAGGAGCTCGCCGGCCAGGTCGACGCCGCGCTCGCGCGGGTGGGACGTCTCGTCGGCAAGACATTCGGCGATCCGAAGAATCCGCTGCTCGTCTCGGTGCGCTCGGGCGCGCGCGCCTCGATGCCCGGCATGATGGACACGGTGCTCAACCTCGGCCTCAACGACGAGACCGTCGAGGCGCTGGCGAAAAATTCCGGTGACCGGCGCTTCGCCTATGACAGCTACCGGCGATTCATCACGATGTATTCCGACGTGGTGCTCGGCGTCGAGCATCATCTGTTCGAGGAAATTCTCGACGACCACAAGGACCGCCAGGGCTATCTGCTCGATACCGATCTCACCGCCGAGGATTGGGAGGAACTGGTGCGGCGCTACAAGGAGCGGCTCGCGGAAGAGCGCGGCGAGCCCTTCCCGCAGGACCCGCAGGCGCAATTGTGGGGCGCAATCGGCGCCGTGTTCGGTTCCTGGATGAACCAGCGCGCCATCACCTATCGCCGGCTCCACGGCATCCCCGAGCATTGGGGCACCGCGGTCAATGTCCAGGCCATGGTGTTCGGTAACATGGGTGATACGTCCGCGACCGGCGTTGCCTTCACGCGCAATCCCTCGACCGGCGAGAAGCGGCTCTACGGCGAGTTCCTGATCAATGCCCAGGGCGAGGACGTGGTGGCGGGCATCCGGACCCCGCAGGAGATATCGGAACAGGCGCGGCGCGAGGCGGGCTCCGACAAGCCCTCGATGGAAACCGCCATGCCGCAGGCGTTCAAGGAGCTGACCCGCATCTACGGCGCGCTCGAGCGCCATTACCGCGATATGCAGGACCTGGAGTTCACGGTCGAGCAGGGCAAGCTCTGGATGCTGCAGACGCGCTCCGGCAAGCGCACCGCCAAGGCGGCCCTGCGGATCGCGGTCGAGCTTGCCGGCGAAGGCCTGATCACGCGCAAGGAAGCGGTGACCCGGGTCGAACCCGCGGCGCTCGATCAGCTGCTGCATCCGACCATCGATCCCAAGGCCGAGCGTCACGTGCTGGCGACCGGGCTGCCGGCCTCGCCGGGCGCAGCGGCGGGCGAGATCGTGTTCTCGGCCGACGAGGCCGAGACGCTCAAGGCGCAGGGGCGTCGGGTCATCCTGGTGCGGGTCGAGACCTCGCCGGAGGACATTCACGGCATGCATGCCGCCGAAGGCATTCTCACCACCCGCGGCGGCATGACCTCGCATGCGGCCGTGGTCGCGCGCGGCATGGGCAAGCCCTGCGTCTCGGGCGCGGGCTCTCTGCGCATCGATTACACCGCCGCCACCATGACGGTCGCTGGGCAACAGCTCCGGCAAGGCGAGGTCATCACCATCGACGGCTCGACCGGGCAGGTGCTGCGTGGGAGCGTGCCGATGATCGAGCCCGAGCTCTCGGGCGAGTTCGCGACCCTCATGGGCTGGGCCGACGAGGTCCGCAAGCTCGGCGTGCGCGCCAATGCGGATACGCCCGCCGACGCGCGCGTTGCGCTGAAATTCGGCGCCGAGGGCATCGGGCTGTGCCGAACCGAGCACATGTTCTTCGACGAGGACCGCATCCGCGCAGTGCGCGAGATGATTCTGGCCGACGACGAGAAGTCGCGCCGCACCGCGCTTGCCAAGCTGTTGCCGATGCAGCGCGCCGATTTCATCGAGCTGTTCGAGATCATGGGTGGCCTGCCGGTGACGATCCGCCTGCTCGATCCGCCGCTGCATGAGTTCCTGCCGCACAGCCAGGCCGAGATCGCCGAGGTCGCGGCCGCCATGGGGGCCGACCCTCGCAAGCTTGCCGACCGCGCCCGCGAGCTTGCCGAGTTCAATCCGATGCTGGGTTTCCGCGGCTGCCGGCTCGCCATCGCCTATCCGGAGATCGCCGAGATGCAGGCGCGCGCGATCTTTGAGGCGGCGGTCGAGGCCGGCAAGCGCTCCGGCAAGCCGGTCGTGCCCGAGGTCATGGTGCCTCTGATCGCCAGCCGCGCCGAGCTCGACCTGGTGAAGGACCGCATCGACGCCATGGCGACGGCGGTTGCGCGCGAGACCGGCGCCAAGCTCGCCTACCAGGTCGGCACCATGATCGAGCTGCCGCGCGCAGCGCTGATGGCGCAGGACATTGCCCAGAGCGCCGAGTTCTTCTCCTTCGGAACCAACGATCTCACCCAGACCACCTTCGGCATCAGCCGCGACGATGCCGCAAGCTTCCTCGGTTCTTACATGGCGCGCCGCATTCTCGCGGCCGATCCGTTCGTGTCGATCGACCGCGAGGGCGTCGGCGAGCTCTTACGGATCGGGGTTGAGCGCGGCCGCGCCGGACGCGCCATGCTCAAGGTCGGCATCTGCGGCGAGCACGGCGGCGATCCAAGCTCGATCGCGTTCTGCCACGAGGTCGGGCTCGACTATGTCTCGTGCTCGCCGTTCCGCGTGCCGATCGCGCGCCTTGCAGCCGCGCAGGCGGCGCTCGGCAAGAGCGCCGGCCAGGCCTGAATCTCCTCCGTTCACCCGCGGAAGGGGGGGCCATTTCTTTGCAACAAAGTGCTGGGTCCCTGCTCAAATGGGCGTTTACGCCCGTCTTCGCGGGCTACAAAAGGGCGTTTACGCCCGTCTTCGCGGGCTACAAAAGGGCGTTTACGCCCGTCTTCGCGGGCTACAAAAGGGCGTTTACGCCCGTCTTCGCGGGCTCTGCGCGGGGACGAGCGGGATGGACAAACCATTTGTTTACCGCACCGCCGTCGCAACCGATGTGGACTCGGCCGATTAACGCGATCGCAAGGTTAATTCGATCAAAAGGAAATGCGTCGCATTCGCGCCACACCGGCGCCTCCCTGCGGCGGAGTATCTGTTGCGTCTGTAGCGTTGCGTGAGCACCGGGATGGGCATGTCGCGTAGGAGGCCGCGCTCCGGCTTGTCGGCAGCCTTTGGCGTTTGCGTGCTGGGGGGTGTGCTGGGGCCGACCACGATCGGGCCTCAGGATCTCGCCACCATCATTGCCCAGCGTCCCGCGATCGCCGAGCATCAGCACAGCCACAACATTTCTTCGCCGTTCGGCACCATCGAGCATGCGACCTTCACGATGCCGGAGCCGATCAGCGCCGCGATGCCGGTATCGCTGAGCTATGCGCTCGCCGCGCTCGATCCCGGCAATGCGGATATCACCAACTCGATCCGCGAGCGCATGCTTGGCGACGCGGTGATCGGCGAACTCCCGCAATCTCCGCCGCCGCTCGTCAATCGCAGCCTCAAGGGCGATCGCCTCGCTTCCGCGCGGCCTGCCGAGGCTGACGATGAGACCGCGGCAGGTGCCGGCGGACATTCAATGGCGCATCGGGAAAAGGCGCAGGCTCGCGCTCAAGCTGATCCGGAAAGCGATCCGAGGAGCGAGGAGCTGCATCGGCCGCCGTCCATGGCCGCCGGGGAGCTGGCCATCCGCGAGGCGCGGCTCTATTTCGGCGTTGCCCCGATGGGAGATGAGCCTCTCGCACTGGAACCATGGCGGCCGGGCGAAGCACCTGAGCTTGCCGATCTGCCGCCCGCCGCTCCCGACGTGAGAACCGCAGCCTTGCCGGGCGTGGCCGAGCCGCAGGACGCCGGCAAGAGCGGCGAGACCATCGCCCCCAAGGGCGAGGTCACCGGCCCCGACAAGCGTCCGATGAGTCCGGCCGAGCGCCTCAAGCTTGAGGAGAAGGACCGCGCCAAGGCGGAGAAATGCCTCGCCGAGGCGATCTATTTCGAGGCGCGCGGCGAGAGCGTGCGCGGCCAGATCGCGGTCGCCCAGGTGGTCATGAACCGGGTCTTCTCGGGCTATTATCCCAACACCGTCTGCGGCGTTGTGTATCAGAACGCCAACCGGCATCTCGCCTGCCAGTTCACCTTCGCGTGCGACGGAATCCGCGAGGTCGTCCGCGAGCCGGACGCCTATGAGCGCGCCAGAAAGATCGCCGCCGCAACGCTCGACGGCGAGCTCTGGCTCCCCGAGGTCGGCAAGGCCACCCACTATCATGCCTATTGGGTGCACCCGAGCTGGGTGCGCGAGATGACCCGCATGTCGCGCCTGGGCGTGCACACCTTCTACCGGCCCAAGCGCTGGGGAGACGGCGCCGGCGCCCCGGTGTGGGGCGATGCCGCCGCCACGGCCGAGGTGGCGAAGAAATTGTAGACGGGCTCGGTCAGCGCATTCGCCAACTCTTGTCGACGTAACGCTGCCGATCGAGCTCCGTGATCTGCAGGGCGGCGCGATAGCTGTCGTCCTCCAACTTGACGAAATAGGTCCGGACCTGGATCGGCACCTGTTCCTCGTCGGTGCCGTCGGCAAACGCCTCTCGCAGCGCTCGCCCGTCAAAGCGCCCGAGATCGACCTCCCGGTCGAGACTCATCAGCGCCAGCAAGGTTGGGGTAAGGTCTACATTGCTCGCAGGCGTTCGCACCGTCACGCCGCGCTTGAAATCGACGCCCCAGGCGAAGAATGTGTTGCGCACGGTCCACGGGCTCATGCTGCCATGGTTGCCTTCCATGCCCTTGAGCGGACCGGTCGTGGCCGCTTCGGTGTAATCCAGTCCCGGAAGTCCGGTCGGGCTCTTGGCGGAGCTCCAAGGAAAAGTAAAGACGATGTCGGGCCCGCGCTCGCTGTTGGCGAGGTGAACAAGCTCGAGCGCAAAGGTTCCCGGCGCGCGTCCTTCCACCGGAATGCCTGCGCTGCCCGGCTTGCCCGCCGTGAAGATGACCCCGACCCACGGCTGCCGCTGAAGGAAGCGAACGATGGTGCCGATCCGCTCGGGGCTGTGGTCACGCACATGCAGCGACATCGTCTGTCCGCTGCTGGCGACCACGACATCGTCGGAGTCCGCGCCCGCCTTCAGCCCGGCCCTGATCAGCTCTCCGGTGACGTTCACCCCGAAGATGCCGTGACCGAAGCCGTGGTCGGAAACCACGATGATATTCGTCCTATCGGCAAGCCCAAGCTCGCGCAGCCGATCGAGCACCAGGCCGATCTCGCGATCATCGTTGCGAATGGCGGCGCGCGCCTCGGGCGAGCCCGCTCCGACCGCGTGCTGGAGGTGATCCGGCTCGGTGAGCCAATTGACGATCACATCCGGCTTGAGATCGGTGAGCACGTAATCGCGCAGCACCCGTTCGGTCCAGCTCACCTGCTCGACGTAAGGATCGCGGGCGCCGCCTTTCTTCGGTGCGGCCGGGAAGCGACGCAGGATCGCCTCATTCGCCGCGTCCGGAAATGCAACCCGCACGCCCGGCTCCCAATAGCCGTTCACCAGCATGCCGACGCCGTTCGGCGCGCGCGGATTGACAAGGAGCGCGCTGCCGGTGGTGCCGGAGCTGACAATCGCGAGTGATTTTCCCCGTTCGGCCAGAATTTCTCCAAGTGTCCTTGCCAGGACCATCCGGCCGCCGGTGGCTGCGTCGAGACGAAGCAGGTTCCTGTGATCGTCGTTGCCAAATGCGTGGCTTGGATCAACCTGACGGACATAGAGCGTGTTGCCGAAAATGCCGTTGCGGTCCGGGTAGACGCCGCTGCCGATCGCCGTTGCGTTGGCGCGGGTCACGGTCGGAAACACCGAGTGTCCGTTTACGAAGTTGACGCCCTCTTCACGTAACCGCCAGAGATGCGGCGTTTCCTCCGCCGTGATTGAATCGGGCCGCAAGCCATCCAGCACGAACACCAGGTTCAGGACCGCTTTGCCGGCCATCGCCGGGCCAGCTGCGACCGTAAGCGCGACGGTTGCGGCAGCAAAGGCCGCGAAAGGACCCTTCATCATCAATTGGCCCCCGATCAACGCGCCCGGGAGGGACGCTTGTTGTGCTATGTATTTCGTCGGGCTGCGGCGGCAGGAGTCAAGCCGGGGCGGTCCAGTGCCCCTTACATCTCGATATCGAGCGCGACGTCGAGGTTGGGCGCCGAATGGGTGATCCACCCGGACGAGGCATAGTCGACGCCGGTTGCGGCAACCTCCGCGATGCTGCCGAGCGTGATGCCGCCGGAGGCTTCGAGCGGGAGGCGGCCGGCCACCATCGCCACCGCTTCGCGCAGCGTTGCGGGGGCCATGTTGTCGAGCAGCACTGCGTCGGCAAGGCCGACTGCAAGCACCTCAGCGAGTTGGTCCAGGGTATCGACCTCGATCTCGATCTTGACCAGATGGCCGGCAGCGCCCCGCGCGCGCTCGAGTACGGCGCGGATGCCGCCCGCGACCGCGATGTGGTTGTCCTTGATCAGCATCGCGTCATCGAGACCGAAGCGGTGGTTGAAGCCGCCGCCGCAGCGCACCGCGTATTTTTCCAGCGCCCGCAGCCCCGGGGTGGTCTTGCGGGTGCAGCAGATGCGCAGCTTCGTCCCTGCCGCGCGCCGCACGAATTCGTGGGTCGCGCTCGCCACGCCCGAGAGATGTCCGAGCAGGTTGAGGGCGGTGCGCTCGGCCGCCAGCAGCGCTCGCGCCGGTCCGGCAAGGCGCATCAGCGTGGTCTTGGCGGCGACGCTTGCGCCATCGCGCGCGGGCGCGTCGATCTCGATCTCGGGCGCAAGCTTGTGGAAGGTTGCGGCGACAAGCGGCAAGCCCGAGATGACGCCGGCCTTGCGCGCCACCACCATGGCACGCGCAAGCGTGTCCTCCGGAATGGTGGCGATCGAGGTCACGTCGCCGGCGCGGCCCAGATCCTCGGCGAGCGCGCGCGTGACCGCCGCGTCGATCTCGAGCGGTGAGAGGAACGCATCGGGGCAGAGGAGGGACCGTATGCTCATTCCACCCCCGCCGGCACCGGCTCGGCCTGCAGGATCGCCTCATCCGCGAGCGCACGGGCGTCCGCGAGCGTTACCGCGGTGCGTCGCGCCTGAGACGAATCGGGTTTTGGGAAATCCTGCCGGTAATGGGCGCCGCGGCTTTCGCACCGCCGCCAGGCCGCGGTCGCGACCAGGAGCGCGGCAATCGCAAAGTGGCGCAGCGCCGGCGTGCAGGCTTCGCGCTCGATGCGCACGATCGCCCGGATTGCGGCCGCCAAGCCTTCGCCGTCGCGCACCACGCCGACACGGCGCGACATCAGCGCTCGCAGCTCGCGCTCGTGCTGGTCGGCGAGGGCAGGGGAGGTGCCTGCCACTCGATCCGCAGCTTGATCGAATGGCAGTATGAGCGATCGCCGCGGCGCCATCAGCCCCGAAATATCCTCCGCGACGCGGGCCGCGAACACGATCCCCTCCAGCAGCGAATTGGACGCAAGGCGATTGGCTCCATGCACGCCGGTTGACGCCGCTTCGCCGGCCGCCCACAGGCCACCGAGCGAGGTGCGGCCGCGCGCATCGGTCTTGACGCCGCCCATGTGGTAATGTGCCGCCGGCGCAACCGGGATTGGCTCGCGCACCGGATCGATGCCGGCCGCGATGCAGCTTTGGTAGACGGTCGGGAAAGCCTCCGGGAACGCCGCCCCGATCGAGCCCCGCGCGTCAAGAAAGGCGCCGCGCCCGGCCGCGATCTCGGCAAAGACCCCGCGTGCCACGATGTCGCGCGCGGCAAGCTCCGCGAGCGGATGCAGCGCTGCCATGAACCGCTCGCCGCGGCGATTGATCAGGATCGCTCCCTCGCCGCGGATCGCCTCGCTCGCGAGCGGGGCCGGATCGCCGCCGGTCGCGATCGCGGTCGGATGGAACTGCACGAACTCGGCGTCTGCGATGAGCGCGCCGGCGGCGGCTGCGATTGCCAGACCCTCGCCGCGCGCCTCCGGCGGATTGGTGGTGATGGCGTAAAGATGCCCGATGCCGCCGGTTGCCAGCACCACCGCGGCGGCCGGCACGCTGATGCAACGCCGGTCGTGCCGGCGGAGCGCGCGGATCCCGTGCACCCTGCCGTCCTCGACCAGCAAAGCTTGCGCGACATGGTCCTCCAGCAGCGTGATGCTCGGGGTATCGCGGATCGCTCGCGCGAGTGCCTGCATGATGGCGAAGCCGGCGCGGTCGCCCTTGACGTGGACGATGCGGCGGGCCGAGTGCGCCGCCTCGCGTCCGATCGCAAGGCGACCCTCGAGGTCGCGATCGAACGGCACGCCATAGGCGAGGAGATCGCGGATGCGCTGCGGCGCTTCGCGCGTCATTGCGTATGCGGCCTGCGCATCGACCAGGCCGGCACCGGCCGCGATGGTATCGCGCGCATGCGCCTCCGCCGTATCGCCGTCCGCCACCGCGGCCGCAATGCCGCCCTGCGCCCAGCTGCTCGATGCGCCTTCCCCGATCGGGCGGGCGGTCAGGACCGTGACCGGGCGCGGCGCAAGCTTGAGCGCGCAGAACAGCCCGGCGATGCCGCCGCCCAGGATGACGACATGGTCCGCCTCCGCCGTCCTGGACCAAGCCATGAGATGATCCGCTCAATCAGGTGTTTCGCCGGGCCCGATCGGCCGATCGATCAGCGTCTCAGGTTCACCATGCGCTCGACCGAGCGCCGTGCCCGTTCGGCGATCGCCGGGTCGATCACCACTTCCTCTTTCAGATAGACGAGGCTGTCGAGAATCTTTGGCAGCGTGATCCGCTTCATGTGCGGGCAGAGATTGCAGGGCCGCACGAACTCGATGTCGGGCAATTCGGCCTGCACGTTATCGGCCATCGAGCACTCCGTCACCATCACGACCCGGGCCGGGCGATGCGTGCGCACCCAGTTGATCATCCCGGCGGTCGAGCCCGTGTAGTCGGCTTCCTGGAGCACGTCGGGCGGGCATTCCGGATGGGCGATGATCTGCAGCGCGGGATCGCCCTCGCGGTAGCGGCGCAGCTCCTCGGCGGTGAAGCGCTCGTGCACTTCGCAGGCGCCCTTCCAGGCGATGATCTGCACGTCGGTCTGCCCGGCCACATAATTGGCCAGATACTGGTCGGGCAGGAAGATCACGCGGTCGCTTCCGAGGCTTTCCACCACCTCGATCGCGTTCGAGGAGGTGCAGCAGATATCGACTTCGGCCTTCACCTCCGCGGAGGTGTTCACATAGGCGACGACCGGCACTCCCGGGAATTTTTCGCGCAGGAGCCGCACATCCGCGCCGGTGATCGAAGCGGCAAGCGAGCAGCCCGCCCGCGGGTCGGGGATCAGCACGGTCTTGTCCGGATTGAGGATCTTCGAGGTCTCGGCCATGAAATGCACGCCGCACTGCACGATGATGTCGGCATCGACACGGCTTGCCTCGCGCGCGAGCTGCAGGCTGTCGCCCACGAAATCGGCGACGCAGTTGTAGATTTCCGGGGTCTGGTAGTTGTGCGCCAGGATGACCGCGTTGCGCTCGAGCTTGAGCGCATTGATGGCTTTCACATAGGGGGCAAAGAAAGGCCATTCGATCGCCGGCACGACCTTCTGGATGCGGGCATAGAGCGGGGCGGTCTCGCGCGCCACCTGCTCGTTCCATTCGAGCGAGGGCATGGGCCGCACGCCAAGACGCTTGGCTGCCGCTCCCAGAGGCGCCGGCGCTGGTATGGTCCGGTGGGCAGTGGACGGTCCAAACGATTGCAGGATCGGCATTTTTCGGTTCCTGGACTTATACTCGTTTTGAGCATATCAGGGTTGTAAGAGACACCGATTTGCGGTCGCTCTGGCATCCCAAGGGAAGTTATCCTCAAAACGAGCAAATCTCATATAGCACGTCACGGGCCAACCTGCCAGTCCGCCTCTGGTCCCGGTCCTATGCACTTTTGTAGGGGGGCCTTGCAGGTGGTCGGCGGAAGCGGATGCGCCCTCCTGGCTTGCGACGGGTGCCGTCATGCGTTGCGGAGATGGGCGCCCTGATCACGATTTGTTTGGGCAGCGCAAGCCAACCCCCTATGTTGGCGGGTCGGGAGAATCTTCATGACCACCACCATCGCCGCCGCCAAGCCTGAGCCCTGGCGGACACCCGCCCTCGTCGTCCTCGCCGGCTGCCTGATCGGCATGCTGACCTTCGGCCCGCGCTCGGCGGCCGGGCAGTTCCTGACACCCTGGACTTTCGAGAACCACCTCGGCCGCGACGTGTTCTCGTTCGCGTTCGCGATCCAGAATCTTCTTTGGGGCGTGGCGCAGCCGTTTGCGGGTGCGATCGCGGACCGGTTCGGCAACGTGCGGGTTCTTTGCACCGGCGCCATTCTTTACGCTCTCGGCCTTGTCGGCATGACCTATGCGTCCAGCGCGGAGGCGCTCAATCTTTCGGCCGGCGTGCTGATCGGCTTCGGGCTCGCCGGTTGCTCATTCAATCTGGTGCTCGGCGCATTTGGCAAGCTGGTCCCCGAGCAATGGCGATCGCTCTCGCTCGGCGCCGGCACGGCGGCGGGCTCGTTCGGCCAATTTCTGTTCTCGCCCCTGGCGCGCGCCCTGATCGATGCGTTCGGCTGGCAGGAGGCGCTGCTGATCTTTGCAGGCTGTCTCCTTCTGGTGGTGCCGCTGTCGGTGGTGCTCGCGACCCCGCGCGCCAGTCAGGCTGCGGGCGCCGCCGCGCCCCAGTCGATGCGGCAGGCGCTCGCCGAGGCGTTCGGGCATCGTTCCTACGTGCTGCTCGTCCTCGGCTTCTTCACCTGCGGGTTCCAGCTGGCTTTCGTGACCGTGCACCTGCCGGCCTATCTGGTCGATCGCGGCCTCTCCGCCGAGGTCGGCGGCTGGACCGTCGGCATCATCGGGCTATTCAACATCGCGGGCTCGCTCGGCTCCGGCTGGCTCAGCAGCCGCATGCCCAAGCGCTACCTTCTCTCGATCATCTATTTTTTGCGCGCCGCCGCCGTGCTCGCCTTCATTCTGCTGCCGGCAAGCGCGGTCAGCGCGATCGCTTTCGGCGCCACCATGGGCTTCCTGTGGCTCTCGACGGTGCCGCCGACGGCCTCGCTGGTGGCGCTGATGTTCGGCGCACGCTGGGTCGGCATGCTGTATGGCTTTGCGTTCTTCAGCCACCAGGTCGGCGGCTTCCTGGGCGTCTTGCTGGGTGGAATTGCGTTCGAGCGCACCGGATCATATGACGTCATCTGGTGGCTTTCGATCCTGTTCGGCGTTCTCTCGGGCGTGATCAATCTGCCGATCGTGGAGAAGCCGGTGGAGCGGCCGGCGCTGGCGGCCGCATAGAACTTTCGAGGCGCGCGGTGGCAAGCTTCAAGGCGATCGTGATCGAGAAGGTGGAGGCCGGCCAGACCGTCGGCCTGAAGGATTTCGACGAAAACGATTTGATGGAGGGCGACGTCACGGTCGCGGTCGAATGGTCGACCGTGAACTACAAGGACGGGCTCGCGATCACCGGCAAGGCGCCGGTGGTGCGCCGCTTCCCGATGATTGCCGGCGTCGATCTTGCCGGCACTGTTACGGCCTCGACCCATCCGGCCTGGAAGAACGGCGACAAGGTGATCGTCAACGGCTGGGGCCTGGGCGAGACCCATCTCGGCGCCTATGCGGCCGAAGCCCGCCTCAAGGGCGATTGGCTGGTGCGCCTGCCGCAAGGCATGAGCACGCGCGACGCCATGGCGATCGGGACTGCGGGCTATACCGCCATGCTCGCCGTGATGGCGCTCGAGGACCACGGCCTCAAGCCCGCCGACGGTCCGCTGCTTGTTACCGGCGCGGCCGGCGGGGTCGGCTCGGTTGCGGTCGCGATCCTGGCCAAGCTTGGCTTCAAGGTCGTGGCCTCGACCGGACGGCCCGAAGAGGCGGATTATCTCAAGAGCCTGGGCGCGAGCGAGATCATCGACCGCAAGGAGCTTGCCGGCACGCCCCGGCCGCTCGCCAAGGAGCGCTGGGCGGGCGGCATCGACGTGGTCGGCTCGGCCACGCTCGCCAACATGCTCTCGATGATTCGCTACCGGGGCGCGGTAGCGGCATGTGGGCTGGCCGGCGGTATGGACCTGCCGGTGACGGTGGCGCCGTTTATTTTGCGCGGAGTGTCACTTCTTGGCATCGATTCGGTGATGCGGCCGCTTGCTGACCGAGAGGCCGCCTGGCGGCGGCTCGCGAGCGATCTCGATCGGGCGAAACTTGCTGAAATGACGAAGGAAATCGGCTTGGCCGACGTGCTCTCCTCGGGCCGCGAGATCGTCGACGGGAAAGTCCGCGGGCGAATTGTGGTCAAGATCGGGTAAAGCCGTTCAGAATTTGGCGACGATCATGGTTCATGATGGGTTGATTCCGATGGTTAGTCGGTGGTTAACAGTTGTTGTGTCGAGGGGGAGCTCATCATGTTGCGTAGCGCGGTCGTGCTGGCGGCTCTGCCGCTTGCGGCTTTGCTGGCGGGGGCGGGATCGGTTGCGGCCGAGCAGCTGAACGTCGAGGCTGCCCGGCAGTTCGTGGTCGGCAAGCTGTTCGCATTCAATTGCTTCGAAGGCACGCGCGGCGCCGGCCGCATCTACTCCGACGGCTCGGTCGCCGGCACCGTCCAGTTCGGCGGCAACGGACCGGTCCGTTACGTGGTGCTGCCGCCCAACACCGTGCGCCAGCAGGGGCAGGCGGTCTGCGCCTCGGTCGCCGGCATTCCGTTCCAGCCCTGCTTCAATGTCGACCGCACCGATCCACAAAGCTTCCGCGGCTCGGTCTCTGGCCTGGGCTTCGCCTATTGCGATTTCACCCGCCGCAACAATCGCCCGGTTGCGTTCTCCACCACCGAGGGGGCCAAGAGCCCGCTCGCGATCCACTCCGCCGCCATGGGCGCAGCCGACGAGCACGAGTGAAGCAATTTCTGAAGCTTCATCAAACAAATAATCGAGAATCCCAAGCCGCCGCGACGCGGCGCCTTTCCGTTTTTTAATTTTCTGGATGTCTTTGCGCTTTACACGCCGCGCATCATCTGTTATACGCCCCGCCCCGTGAAATGAGGAAGACCGTGACTACACGCTTGTCATATTTCGCCCACCCAGCCGCCGCGCGCCCGGTCGTCGGACGCGATTGGCGGTGTTTGGCGTGCGCGATCATGAATCAAGCGAGACTGAATGATCAAGGTCGTCTCATAGCGAAATCCGAACCAGGGTTCGGAAGACTCTAAACCGGCGGTAGGGCCAGCCCTCCGCCGAACAGGCAGGAGGGGCCGGTGGCCCGAAAGTCCAAGACCAGATCTGAGTTTGTCGCCGCGCGATGAATTTCGCGCGTCGATTTACATTTGTTGTGCGTTTTGCTGTTTGACATCGTGGACATCCAGAATTGGCCTGCGGCGCCGTCTCCGGCTGCTGACCGCATGCACCAGCGCGCCTGCGCGAAAGCGCGTTCACGCGCGTCTCTCGTGTAGAGCCGGCGCCGCGGCCATTTGCTTTTTTGCAGCCAGCATCGAACTGGGCCGGCCCTTCGGCCGGCCCGACAATAAACTCCGCGTAGTGCGGGAGCCGGGCGGGAATTTGCTGGGGGTCAATCCGGGTTGCGACTGATCATGCGAGTGTGTCCGAACTTGGCAACTCCTCGCAATCGTTCCCTCAGCCGTGCTTCCCCTGCATGCAGGAGCGCACAAACTTGTAAGCCGGCGACTCGGTATCGCCGATCCGGCGATCCAAATCGTTGTAGCCCCGCGCTTTCGCGAGCGCCACGCAACTGTCGAAGGTCCTGACGGCTGATTGCTGCTTTGCCGCAAAGGTGGGTCCGCTTGCCAGGCTGACCAAAAGAACGGCAGCGGTCATGGCCAGTGTGGATCGCATGATATCCTCCCTAAAATCCATCTTGAATCGTTCTCGATGGTGCAAAAAGCCTAATTCGCACGGCAGGCACGGATTTGACGTAGATCAAAAGCCGACGCAGGGTGACAACACCTTCCATCGCCCCGCAAATCCATTGCGGCAGTGCACTTCACCGCCGAACGGGCTTTTGCACCTGCAACAAATTAAGTCGCCTTTGAAGCATTTGCGGTGATGCACCCGCCTTGTAAGCGGGAGAACGGGGTTCAAGTCCTCGCATCGGCACCAGCCTTCGCTCGCTTCGCGAGCTACGGCTCGGCAGGCCCAGCCCGACGCAAAGCGAGCGAAGTCTGCCGCGCCGTAGCCCGCAAGGGCGAAGGCGGGCTATGTTTTGGGCGAGATCATCTCTCCTGCGAGGGACTGAGCATGACCTATGTGTATGTTCTTCAGAGCTTACTACAGTCCGAACGATATTATGTCGGCGTCACGGGCGATTTGCGGTCTCGTCTCCGCAGGCACAATGCGGGCGAAGTATCGCATACCTCGAAATATGCGCAGTGGACGGTTAAGACCTACATTGCGTTTTCGAATGAGGAGCAGGCGTTTGCGTTCGAGAAATATCTCAAATCGGCATCCGGAAGGGCTTTTGCGAAGAAACGTCTTTGATTTTCGCGCGACTTGAAGAAAGGCGCTTAGCTCAGAGGCAGAGCGTCGGTCCTACAAACCGAAGGTCGAGATTTCGAAATTCTCAGCGCCTACCAATTCCACGCACCCGTAGCTCAATGGCAGAGCGCTCGCCCGATAAGCGAACGACGCTGGTTCGATTCCAGAAGGGTGCACCAAATCGAAAGGAATGTTCGTCATGAGCAACGACCGCAAACCGGTCTGCGGACCGGTCACTCCAGCGGCGAGGAGCCAGGACTTTTAATCCTGGGCCGAAAGGCCACCGTGGGTTCGAGTCCCACCCGGTCCACCACCTACAAATAGACCACTAGCATCAACGGCAGAGCGCGGGATTCTTAATCCCTGAGGTCGGAGTTCGAATCTCCGGTGGTCTACCAATTCGCGTCCGTACCCCAATCGGCAGAGGGAGCGGTTTGAGAGACCGTTCGGTGGGTGTTCAAGTCACCCCGGACGCACCACGCGCCGTTACGCATCCGGCGAGGCGGCCCGCCTGTCGAGCGGGTGAGGCGGGATCGTCCCCCGCACGGCGCGCCAACAACAAGGGACGGCACTCCGTCCAACACCACCATCAGGGTAAAGCTCGTGCAAGAAGAGCACCTGCCTCGGACGCAGGAGGTCGAGGGGCGGAGCCTCGTACCCTGACCAGCCTTCGCTCGCGTCGCGAGCTGCGGCTCGGCAAGCCAAGCGCTGCGTTAGATGCAAAGCGAAGGCTTGCCGCGCCATATCCCGCACGGGCGAAGGCGGGCTACGGACTGTGAGAGAACTCCCGGCGTTAGCACTGGCGTGCGGCTGGGCCTTATAAACCCGGAGCGGCAGATCACCGTAGACGGCAGGGTTCGATTCCCTGGGCGCCGATCATCATTTCAATTCGATGTCTCGTAGCTCAATGGAGGAGCGCCCGGATCCGACCCGGGAGGCATGGGAGTTCGATTCTCCCCGAGACAGCCAATACGACCTACGGACGGTTTGCCGGCGGCCCGGCAGCCAGCTTCGAAAGCTGGTCGCACGTTCGCGTGCGGGGATCGACACCTCAACCGTCCGCCAGCACGGAAGGCTAACCGATCAGGCGATCGGCGCCGCTTGGAAAGCGCGCGGCACCGCTTGCGGTGTGGAAATCGTGCTCTCAGCCTTCCGCCAAAAAGGGCGTTCACGCCCGTCTTGCTGAATCATGGAGCGTTAACCGGACGAGCGTCCGGCGCCCGTTTGAAGCGGGATGGCGCCCGACAAGGGCGTGGGGATCAAGACCTCAGCGCTCCCCCAATATTACAGACGGGCACGGCCCCGTTTGCATGACTCATGCGAGCAGACGCGGGGTCCACGCAGCCTCATACGCTGCGGAGGCAGCGTTCGACTCGCCGGCCCGCAACCGAGTTCAATACGAAATTGGGAAGTGCTAATAAGGACAGGCTGGCGCCGTCGCCGCGCTGTAAACGCGGTCCCTGCGGGGCAAGAGGTTCGATTCCGTCCACTTCCCACCACTCCTTCGCGACGGCGGAATCCTCGGCGAGGGCAGACAAATACGCGGACATGGTTGATTGGTTCAATATCGGAGCGCCACTCCGATGAAGGGAGTTCGATTCTCCCTGTCCGCGCCACCAGCCTTCGCTCGCTTCGCGAGCTGCGGCTCGGCGGTCCGCGCGTGTCGCGCCGCAGCCCGAAGGGCGAAGGCGGTTTCGCCTCGTAAGCTAATCTGGTGAAAGCGCCTGCCTGAAGAGCAGGAGAGCGTGGCTCGGAACCACGGCGAGGCGCCAATCTTCGGGGAAAGTGGCGGGCCACAGGCACCCTTTGCACGGCTGCCGTCCGGAGTTCGACTCTCCGTTTCTCCACCAGCCTTAGCTCGCTTCGCGAGCTACGACTTGGCGAGCCAGGCCGTGCGCTTGATTGGCGAAGCGAGCGAAGGCTGCCGCGCCGCAGCCCGAAAGGCGAAGGCGGGCCGGGCTCAATTTCCCTTTTCCCGATCGTCCAACCGGCAGGACGCCCGGCTGTTAACCGGTCAATCCAGGTTCGAATCCTGGTCGGGGAGCCAATTCGCGGCGGTCGTCTAAGGCAGGACCCTTGCCCCTCAAGCAAGGTGATCGGGGTTCAAGTCCCCGTCGCCGCACCATTCAAAGCTTCGAACGGGTTAGCCTTCGCAATCATGCGCACGTAACCGGCGCCGGCTACGAACCGGCGAACCGTAAACGGAGTTGCAAATGGGGGTTCGAGTCCTCCCGTGCGCGCCAGTTCAGGGCATAGCTCAGCGGCAGAGTCCGCGCTTTGGAAGCGCGTGGTCGGAGGTTCGATCCCTCCTGCCCTGACCAGTTGATTACAGGCTGTAGCTCAGTTGGAAGAGCGCAAGCTCGGGAAGCTTGAGGCCGCAGGATCGTGACCTGCCAGCCTGACCATTTGACGTCGTGTAGCTCAGCTGGAAGAGCGTCGCGCTCTGAACGCGAAGGTCGGGGGTTCGAGCCCCCTCCATGACTGCCACCGAAAGGCCGTTCACGGCCGTCTTCAATCTTCCGAACGAAAGGCCGTTCACGGCCGTCTTCAATCTTCCAAACGAAAGGTCGTTCACGGCCGTCTTCAATCCTCCGAAAGGCCGCTGACGGCCGTCTTCAATCCTCCAAAGGTCGTTTTCGATTCTCACGGTGCAGTGGCGAAACGGGAACGCGGCGGTCTGCAAAACCGCCATGAGCCGGCTCGACCCCGGCCTGCACCTTCATGCTCTCGTAGCTCAATGGACAGAGTGTCCGCCTTCTAAGCGGTTCGATGCGGGTTCAAATCCTGCCGAGAGCGCCAAATCCAGGATATGGAGAGCTAAATCAGGAGGTCCTGATCGCCGCCTGCTAAGCGGTCGGCTGCGCTTGCAGTGAGAATCGTGCTCTCAGCTCTCCGCCAATCATGCGGGCCTGGCGTACTGGGGTGCGTGCTTGGCGTCCAACCAAGAGGTAGGAGTTCGATCCTCCTGGCCCGCGCCAAATGCCCCCTTCGTCTACGTTGATTAGGATCCCGCCCTTTCAAGGCGGAGGAGTCGGATTGTCGCCGGCAGGGGGCGCCACGTTCATTAGGCTCGGCAGCGGGCTCGTTCAATGGCAGGACGGCGTGTTTTGAGCGCGCCTATGTAGGTCCGATTCCTACGCCCGCTTCCAGCCTTCGCTCGGTTTGCGAGCTACGGCTCGGCAAGCCAAGCTCTACGCGTGACGCGAAGCGAACGAAGGCTGTCGCGCCGTAGCCCGTAAGGGCGAAGGCGGACATTTCCCGGTGTAGCTCATTGGCGAGAGCAGCGCCCTCATAAGGCGAAGGCAGGTTGTTCGACTCAACCCTCCGGGACCAGCCTTCGCTCGCTTCGCGAGCTACGGCTCGGCATGCCGCGCCGTAGCCCGAAGGGCGAAGGGCGGGCAAGGCCGGCAGAAGGCGGACCAGCGTCGCTGCGACCAGTCATGCTGGCGTAGTCCAACGGCAGGACGCCGCATTGTGAATGCGGTCATGATTGTTCGACTCAATCCGCCAGTACCATCTTCAATACGGGTGTAAGACAGCGGTAGTCGGCTGGCCTCCAAAACCATGCAGCGCAGGTTCAAGTCCTGCCACCCGTGCCAATTTTTCTGGATGTCCACGCAGTCGCAGACTCGGTGGCGAACCCCGGCTATGATGCGGGCACTCAAACCTAGGGAGGATCGAATGCATAGACCAATCATCGCACTGGCGGTGGTGGCGTTTGCCGGAACGCTCGCAACCGCGGCCTCGGCTCAGACATACTCGACCTCGACCTCGTCGAGCGGCCCCTCATTTTCGGCGCGCTACTTCACCACACCGCTCGAGAAAGATGCCTCCCGGGTGGTGCAGATGCAGCAGCAACTGCATCTTCCCAACCGCCCCGGCAATGCCTTCCACACCCATAATGGCGATCAGTGGGAGGTGGTGCTCGAGGGCGAGATCACCTTCACGGTCAAGGGCCAGCCGCCGAAAGTGCTCAAGGCCGGCGAGTCCGTCTACATCCCGCGCGGCACGATCCATCGCAACGAGAACAAGGGCAATGTGCCCACCCGCACCATCGAGATCCTCGTCATGGACAAGGACAAGCCCCAGAGCAATCCGGTGCCGACCGACTAAGCGGTTTAGCCTCTGCGAAGGATCACCGCGAATTGCGCGCCATGCCTTGGACCTGCGCCACAAGGTCCAAGGCGGTGCAGACTACGAGCAGCAGCGAGGTGCCGCCGAAATAGAACGGCACCCCCGCGAGTCCGATCATGACATGCGGCAGCAGGCATATCAGCGCCAGGTAGGCTGCGCCGATCGTCGTGGTGCGCGACACGGTTTGATCGAGATGCGCGGCAGTCGGCTCGCCAGGCTCGATGCCGGCGATCGTGCCGGCCAGCTTGCCGAGATTCTCCGCCGCCTCCTCCGGATCGAGCACAAATGCCGTATAGAGGAACGCGAACAGGATGATGAGCGCGGCATAGAGGACCAGATAGAGCGGGCGGCCTGAGCCAAACCAAGTGGGCTCTCCGGCGCCGATGAAAGTGCTCAGTGCGACTGGCACGCCCAGGAAGAACGAGGCGAGAAAGACAGGGATCACGCCTGCTGCATTGAGCTTCAGGTTCAGGTCCGAGCGGCCCGCGGAGATCGGCGGGGTTCCCGGACGGGCGGCGTATTCGACGGGAATCCGCCGCCGCGCCAGCTCCATCACGACGACTAAGGCGATCGCGACGATCATGGTCAAGGCGAGGGCCGCCAGCCCATTGCCCGTCACCAGTCCCATGCGGCCAAGCTCAAGCGCGCCGGCGATGGTTGCCGGCAACTCCGCCACGATCCCGACAACGATCAGGAGCGCAATCCCGTTGCCGATGCCGTGCAGGGTGATCTGGGAGTTGAGCCACACCAGGAACAGCATGCCGCCGCTCAGCGTGATCACGGTGGAGACGATGAAGGACGAGCCCGGATGGGTGACGACTCCGTTGACGCCCTCCAGCCCGCGCGCGATTCCGTAGCTCTGCAGCAGGGCCAGCACGAGAGCCAGAATTCTCGTGTGCCGTTCGATGACGGCGCGTCCGCGCTCGCCTTCGCGCGCCAGCGCCCGCAGTCTGTGCGACACCATCGTCGCCAGCTGTAGAAGGATCGCGGCCGTAACATAGGGCACGACGTTGAGCGCAAAGATCGCAAGGCGATGGATGCCGCCGCCGGCCATGACGTTGAGCGATCCCAGGATGCCGCCCGCCTGGCTGCGGAAAATCTGCTCCCAGACCACCGGGTCGACGCCGGGCATCGGGATATAGGTCCCGAGCCGGTACAAGAGCAGCGCACCGACCGTGATCGCGATGCGCCGGGGCAGCTCTTCGGTCATTGGGCTCCTCCGGTCGCGGCGAGCGGCGCAGGGCGCGGAAACAAGAGCCGCTGATAGAACCAGCCGATGCCGAGCAGCACGGCGCCGAGCCCGATGAAGGAAAGCGCCTGGTAGATGCCGGTGAGATAGGACATGTCGAGGAGGAACACCTTGACCACCGTGGCGATCACCACCGCCGCCGAAGCGAAGCGGACCGAGCGCGCGTTGAGCCGCACGCCGACCGCCAGCAGCACCACCCCGAACGCGAGCCACACGGCCGAGTAGGTATATTTCTCGGCATTGCTGGTGGGGCCTTCGGTCAGGACCGGTCCGTGATAGAGCCGCGTCACCTCGAGCGAGAGATAGACGAGCGCGAGCGTGACCGCGGTGACTGCCGCGATCGTGCTGTAGGCCTGCGGGCGCACCCCTCGCGTCACCAGTGCCAGGATGGCGGCGAGCACGGCAGGGAACGCATAGCCCAGCAGGATCAGGTTCAGGAACGGCCCGCCGACCGGCTCGCCGGTCAGCACAGGATTGCGAGCGAGGCAGATCCCGAACACGATCGCCATAAGCGCGAGCCCCGCCAGCGCCACCGCCGCGACGTCATGGACGACGCTGCGGCTGCGCAGCCGCAGCCGCTCGAGCCCGATCGCGAGCGCAAGCAGAACGCAGACATGCAGCGCGGTTTCGGCGAGGCCGGTCGTGCGGCGGTACACGTCGCCGCCGGTCATGAGGTGGCGGATTTCCCAGAACGCCAGCAGCACCGTGAACAGGATCGCGGCTGCTTCGACCACCCGCGTCGGCACGTCGTCGGCGCGGCTGCGCAGCAGGCGGCCCGCAACCCAGAACGAGGCCGCCGGAATGCCGTAGCCATAGAGGAGCCAATTGAAGATCGGCGTGGTGCCGACGTCCGTCCCCACGATGCGCGGCTCGTAGGCGACGCGGGCGAGCACCAACGCGGTCACCGCGGTCGCAAGCCAGCGCAACGCCGGCAAGGGGCGCTTTTGGGTGATCCACGCGATGCCCGGCACCATCAGCGCAAGCGCAACCGTCAGCCAGCCCTTCTCGAGCGCCATGGTGAGCGCGAGCGCGAGCGCCGCGACGGAGCCGGTGGCAAAGATCGCCCCCGAGCCCGCCAGCCCCGGCCGCGGCGGGCGCCGGTTGAGCGCCTCGGTGGCGTAGGCCGCTGCCGCCGCCAGGAGCAGTGCAAGCGCCGCGAACGGGATCGAGCGGTCGAAGCCGGCGATGCGGTAATAGAGCGCTACGAGAATCGCGAGCGGCGCGAACACCGCCGACGCGCTCCACAGCATCGCCACCAGCGGGCTCTCTGAGCGCCCCTGCGCCAGGAAGCCTGTGCCCGCGAACAGGACTGCCAAGAATCCCCCGACCGCGAGATGGGAGCCGAACTCCGCCCGGGCGGGCTCCGGCACGACGCCGGCCGCCGGTCCGCCCGGCGCGATCAGGTGCAGGATGTTGGTGTCGACCGCCCATTCGGCGAGCACCAGCGCGGTCAGGAGCGCCGACGCCGGCACCGCGCCCGTTGCCGACTCGGCACGCCATGCGATCGCGCAGCTTGCCGTGATCAGCGCCACCAGCGCTGTCATCGCCACCGGATCGTGCCAGCTTGCCAGCACCAGGATCGCCGCGGCCAAGAGGAAAGCCGCGAGCGCCCCGGAGGAGACCGGATCGATCCCGGCTGGCCCGGCCGGCGGCCCATAGAAGAGACCCGATACGATGAGAACGGCCGCCAGCGCAAAGCTTGTCACCACGTGGAACACGTGGGGTGCGAGCGCATCGACGCGGTCATCGAAGACGCCCGCGAAGGTCCACAGCAACGCAAACACGATCGCCGTGACGGCAAGCCAGCGCCACAGCCGCATCCGCGCCAGCGCGAATGCCGCCGCGGTCACGACCGCGAGGTAAAGATAGAGCGCCCAGTAATCGGGGTGGTCCGAGGCGACCAGCAGCGGCGTCACATAGGCGCCGACCAGGCCAAGCCCCGCGAGCGCGGGCCCATGCAGCAGCGCCGCCGCGAGCGTCGCAAGCGCCACCACGCCGAGCAGCACGAAGGCAAGGGCGGGGCTGAGAAAATCGTAGAGCGCATAGGCGGCATAGATGTCCGCATAGGCGACCGTGGTGCCGGCTGCGGTCAGGACGGCCGGAATGTTGGCAATCGGCAAGCCTGCGAGCCCAGTGAGCCGTTCGTTCCGCCGTGTCCATTCGCCGGCCGCAATCAGCGCGATGGCGAGCAGCGCGCCAAGCACGATCCGCACCGCCGGGCCGATGAGGCCCTGCTGAAACGAATAGCGCACCAGGAAGAAACCGCCGAGTGCGAGCGCCAGTCCGCCGATCCAGACCACCCACTGGGTGCCGAAGCGTTCCTCGAAGCTCATGGCGGGACGTGCCGGCGGGACCGGTGGGCGCGGAGGTGTCGGCGGAACGGTGGGCTTCGGCGCGTCGGGTGCTGGCGTCGCGGGCGCGGGTGTTGCCCGCGGCGGCTCGGCCGCCGGTGCGACTGGTCGGCGAATCGTATCGGGCGTGGGCATGACTTGCGGCGCCGCCCGCGGTGGCGCGGTCTGCGGCGGTGTTGCGGTACCGGAAATGCCCTCGATGCGCCGATCGATCATTGCCATCCGGCGCTCGATCGCGCGCAAGCGCTCGCGCGTGGTCAGCGCCATCACCACTGCCACGATGGCGAGCACCGGAAACAGCAGCACCAGCAGGATGAGAAGAGGAATCATGGAATCAAGGTCCATGGGGATGCAATATACATGGCTACACGGTGAATCCTGTAGCCCGGATGGAGTGAAAAGCGACATCCGGGAAAGCGTGTCCCCGCATTTCGCATTCGCTCCATAGCGCGTCGAAGACGCGCGTAAACGCGCTTCAGGCGGGCTACTGCGCTGCGGCTACGGCGTAATTCCGGTTCGCCCGCCAAGCCGCAAGCCCGCGGAGGGCCGATCCTGCGCCTCGTGGCGGAAGCGGTAGAGCGCCGCCGGCCGCCCGCCGGTTGCGGTCGACATGTCGCCGGTCGGCTCGACCAGCGCGGCGGCCTCGACCAAGCGGCGGAAATTCTGCTTGTGCAGGTGCCGGCCCGAGATCGCCTCGACGGTGCGCTGCAACTCGGTGAGCGTGAACTCGCGCGGCATCAGCTCGAACACCACCGGGCGATACTTGAGCTTGGCGCGCAGCCGCGCAATCGCTGTTGCGAGTATCCGGCGATGATCGTAACGCATCGACTCGCCCAGCACCGGCAATGACGCCCTCGCCAGCGCCGCCTCGCGGCCGTCGCGGCGCGCCTCCTCGACCAGGCCCGCCTCATAGAGCAGCTCATAACGGTCGAGCGTCTTCTCCTCGTCCCAGGCGCTGCGGCCCTCGCCGAAGCACAGCCGCAGCCGCTCGCGCCGGCCGACCGCGCGCCCGGGCTCGGGCTTGTCGGAGCGGCCGGCCCATTCCTTCAGCAAGGGCAGGATCGTGGAATCGAGAATTTTCGGCCGCTGCGCGCGCCAGTCTTCCCAGGGAAAGAACCGGTACCACGGCTCGAAATCGGCGCCAGCCGCGCGCAGCTGCAGCACATTTTCGGGCCGCCTTGTGAGCGCCAGATACCCGATCGACACCACGTGGGCGCCGATGTCGCCAGCGCGCGCATGGCGGCCGCGATCCCCGAACGTATAGAGCTGCTCCACATAGCCGACCGCAAGGCGGCTCTGCGCCTCCACCCACGCGCGCAACCCGATCTCGAAGGTGCGATGCGCCAGCGGATCGAACGGGCCGAACGGCAGCCCCGCGCGCGGCTCGCCTTTGTGGCCATCGCCCGCGACCAGGATCGCCGGCTCCTCTTCCACCGTGACGATCGCCGCCGTGAGCCCGATCTCGATCGGCGTCAGCGGGGCGTCGCTCATGGCGGCTCTTTCGCGCTCATTCGAGATCGAGCCGGAACGGATCGCCTTCGGCCGCTGTCTCGCCGCGGCCGATCGCCCCGATCGCCTCCACCATGCGGCCCGAGCGCCCGAGCGCCCGATCGCCGAGCGAGACGATGCGGATATTGGGCGTGGCGGTCGGCGAGGCGAGACGGAGTCTTTGCGCGATCGCGCGCTCGTCGCAAGACGGGCTGAGCGCGCAAGCGGTCACGAAGGCGCCCGCGGTCGAGCGGCTGATGCCCGCATAGCAATGGATGACGAGCGGCGCCGCGCGCTCCCAGCCGCGCACGAAGGCCAGGAGCCGCGCGACATGCTCGTGTCCCGGCTCGACGTAGCCTTCGAGCGGCTCCGTGATGTCGTCCATGCCGAGGATGAGGTGATTCTCCGCGCGAATCTTCTTCGGCCGCTGCACCAGGTCGGTGTCCTTGAGCAACGACACCACGTGCCGTGCGCCGGTCGCGGCGACGGTTTCATGCAAACGGGCAAGCGAGCAGACGTGGATCATGGGATGCTACGAATCATTGATAGCATCGATATAGGGCCGACGGCGCCCGCCTCAAAGCCCCGTCATTGCGAGCCGCCATCAGGGCGTTCACGCCCGTCTTCGACGGGCTATGGCGGCGAAGCAATCCAGGGAGGCTTGCGCCAGCGGCCTTCGATTGCTTCGGCCCGGAGCCTGCCACCGCGCTCAATGACGACGAACGTGCCGTCGATTACTCCACGAGCCGCGCGAACCGGGCGAGGTAGCGCGCCTGTGCGACCTCGGCCGGCCACGGGGTCAGGTAGTCGCGCTCGATCGTGGTAGTCAGATGCGGCGCACGGCCGAAGAAGCGGGCGGCTTCCGCATAGGCGAAACCTGCGAGCCGGGTCGCCTCGAGATAGGCGGCGGCGCGGTCGGCGGCCTTGATCAGCGCCAGGAGGTCGTCCGGCAATGCGGCGGGCAGGCCGAAGCGCAGATGGATGGCTGCCAAAAGCCGCTGCTCGACGATCTTGTAGGCATCGCCGATCACCGCCTTGAATGGCGAGATCATGTCGCCGATCACGTATTCGGGCGCATCGTGCAGGAGCGCCGCGAGCCGCTGCCTCCGGTCGAGCCGGGCGCGCTGGCGTGCGATGGTCTCGACCAGCAGCGAATGCTGGGCCACCGAAAAAATATTGGCGCCTTCGGTCTGGCCGTTCCAGCGCGCCACGCGCGCGAGCCCATGGGCGATGTCCGCCACCTCGATGTCGAGCGGGGAGGGGTCGAGCAGATCGAGCCTGCGCCCCGACAGCATGCGCTGCCAGGCGCGCGGCGCATGCTCCGCGCGGCGCGCCCTCATCGGCGGGCGCCAAGCTTGGCCAGGGGTGCGTGCCGGTGACAGGTCACCAGATGATCGTTGACCATGCCGGTCGCCTGCATGAAGGCGTACACGATCGTCGGTCCGCAGAACTTGAAGCCGCGTTGCGCCAGCTCCTTCGACATGGTGCGCGACAGCGTGGTCTCGGCCGGGATCTGCCTGGTGGTGCGGAACGCGTTTACTTTCGGCTTGCCGTCGAGATGATCCCAGAGCAGCCTGGAGAAGCCGCCGTCCTCCATCACCTCTAGATAGGCGCGGGCGGAGTGCACCGCGCCCTCGATCTTCAGGCGGTTGCGCACGATGCCTTGATCCTGCATCAGCCGCTCGATCTTGGCTGGCGTATAGCGGGCGATCTTCTCCGGCTTGAAGGCATCGAAGGCGCCGCGGAAATTGTCGCGCTTGCGCAAGATGGTGATCCACGAGAGGCCGGCCTGGAAGCCATCGAGCAGCAACTTCTCGAACAGCGCCCGATCGTCGTATTCCGGCACGCCCCACTCTTCGTCGTGATAGGCAACATAAAGCGGGTCCTGCTGCGCCCAGGGACAGCGGACAAGCCCGTCGGGATGGAGGATGGCCTTGGTCATTCGGCCGCCTTGGCTTCGCCCGGAAACGCAAAACGCGCCCACGCGGGCTTGACGAGCCGCAGCGTCGCCTCATCCGCCGTGAGCGGCGTGCCTTGCGCGAGCGCCTCCTCGACCCGGTCGAGCCGCAGCGCCGCCAAGCCGCGCCCGCGCGCTGCCGAGCCCATGGTGCCGATCGGCTTGCCGCCCGCCGTCACGGCGGTGCCGATCGCCGGCGCCGCTCCATCGATCGCCACCGGCACCACGCGGGTGCGGGCAAGGCCGCGATGCTCCATGCGCGACACCACCTCCTGGCCGACGAAGCAGCCTTTTGCGAAATCGACACCGTTGAGCTGATCCATGTCGGCCTCGTGCGGAAACGCATCCCCGTAGGCAAAGTCGAGTCCCCCCTGCGGCACGCCGAGCGCAATCCGGTGCGCCTCGTATTCTGCCGCATCCGTATTCGCCGACGCCTGCGCGAGCGGCACGATGCAGCGCAGCCCGAGCTCGCCCAGCCGTGGATCGGGATAGCACGAACCTGCCTCGCTGCCCCCTCCGTCCCAGATCGCTACCACCGCGAGGCTTTCGGACAAATCGTCGATCGCGATCTTGGCCCGCAGCCGGTAGAATTTCAGCCGCTCGACGAGCGTCGCCACCAGCGGGTGCGGGCAATCCAGCAGGAATCCGCCCTCCGTCTCCGCCGCCATGAAATCGACGATGATCTTGCCTTGCGGTGTGAGCAGCGCCGCAAAGCAGGCGCGCACCGGCACCTGGCTCAGGTCTGCGGTGACGAG
>Ga0126381_100000845_pt1 | contig 33250 bp, 33 predicted proteins | sample PanSoiMetPlot_28_FD_96465 | JGI IMG/M metagenome (GOLD analysis project Ga0126381, IMG submission 96465) | Tropical forest soil microbial communities from Panama - MetaG Plot_28 | ecosystem: Environmental > Terrestrial > Soil > Tropical forest > Bulk soil | place: Panama | collected 2016-02-17 | reverse complement strand
GCCGCCGCCGCCGCTGTGAAATCCGCCGCCGCCATGGAATCCGCCGCCGCCTCGCGCCGAGGCGAAATCAGGCGCGGTGACGAAGCCCAGCGCAAATGCGGCGCCGGCTGTTAGAGATATTGCGCGTCTCATGGCGTTCCTCTTTTTGTTGCCAGACTCTTGCGGACCACCAGCGGTTCGCGGGCCGGGCCTTCAGCTGCGCTGGGTGGCTGGAAGGCGATGCGGTTGGCCGCGGCTGCCTTGGCGGAGGAGAAGGTCGAAGGGTCAACCGGATCGCCGAGGCGCCAGTTGGAAAATTCCGTCTCGTAGCGCGAGTGCGCAGGCTCGTACGGATAATCGGTGCGAATCATGCGCGGCAAGTGGTCGTCGGCACCGATCCACAACTCGCCCCGCACGTCGTCCAGCGCGAGGGCGATAATGTCCGTCGTCACTCCCCCCGCGACCTTCGACTGACCAACGTAGAAGGCGGATTTCAGATCGCCGCCGTTGAGGAGATCGCATGGCTTGGAAACCAGGACGTCGGTGAACGGATACGAGATTTCGGCGAAGTTCCAGGCCGCGTCGAGCATGTCGTCGATGTTCGGGGGCGCGTCGGCGACCGCGACGACATTCTGCGAGGGCACATAGGCCATCACTTGCTTGCCGTCGTAATAGAATTCGTCAGGTATGCCGTCGCCGATTTTCATGACCCGAAGCTTGTCAGGGCGCTGCAGTGTCACATCGCTCTTTACCAGATAGTAAAGCGGCTGGCCGTTGCGTGCGGCGCGCTCATAGGTGTCGACGGCGGTAAACGACATGGTCGGCGCGGCGCTGAGCGTGTCACACGCCGCCTTCATGATGGCGACCGCCTTGGGATCGACCGCGGGCGGCGGCGCGCCCGCGCCAGCGTTTCCCTGCGCCCGCACGCCTTGGGCGGCGAGGACAAGGAGCCCGACAAAAGAAAGCAGAATGGAATTGCGCGGCATTGGCCCTCCGGTCGAAACAAGGTCCGCTGGCGCCGGCACGACGACAGCCGGCCTTGAGAAGAGCTGCTCAGTTCGTCCCCACGTGTTTCCACGATAATAGCGACCCAAAAAAGGAGTATTGGCCCTTGGTCCAACGCCTTGCCAACGCTTCGCCTGATTTGAAGCGTGTTGGTTGGCAATCGAAGCAGGGTGGTCGTGCGGTTGTGATCTGTCTTATTCAACGCGTCGGAAGCGCATTGGTGACTCCGGGGGTCGGCTCTCGAACATCGCGATGCCGACGCGCACTGTCCACATGGCGTTGCCTTTCCTGTTTTCGAAGTCGTGATCGATCTCTGCATATGGTGTCCCAGCGACGGCTGAGAAAATCGAATACCCGGCTGTAGTTGAGCTCGACTGCCGTTGCTAGCGCCTCATAGCCCGCTGGGCAGACTCGGTGCTCGGAAATGTATCCGGAGAGCCAGTTGAGCCTTTCGGCTTCGCCCGACTTCGTATTTGAAATGGGCAAATTAAATTTGGAAGTCAATGATACCGCATCATTTCCGTGCGCGGCTCTATTCCTTCGCTTTTCGGATGATCGCACTTCCCGCCATATCAGGGATCAGCACGACCTGCTCTTCGGACGCGGCGCAAAATTCGTCGACGGCCTTTATGCAGCCGCTCCAGGTCCCCCCCGAATAGTCATGAAGCAGAAAGAGCGCACCCTTGCTCATCCTCGGATAGAAGAACTCCAAACCGGCCTTCATCGGCGCATAAAGATCACAATCTAAACTCACAACGGCATAGCGTCGCTCGCGATGTCCATCACGGATGGTATCTGGAAAATAACCTTTCACGTATTCAACGCTGCCCACACATCCAACCACGTCCTCGACCAAGGCCACTGACGTGTCCCAAAAATGCGTTCTCCGGTCTGCATCGATACCGGTAAGGTCCCTTTCGTCAAATCCAGAGAAGGTATCGAACAGAATCGTCTTGCGGCCGCCAGCGGTCGCGTAATGGGCAAGCACCGCTGCTGTGTTTCCGCGCCACACTCCGAGTTCGGCGAAATCCCCCGGCACGCCTTCCTTGAGAACCTGCTCGATGTTCAACATGAAGGCGATCAAACGTGGCAAATCTCCGCCATTATCCACGTTGTGTGCGCAGAACCTTTTCACGAGCGAATTGAAAGTCCCGTCATGCCGACAGAGGTAGAGGCCCTCCGGCATGTACGTCGTATAGATGGGAAGTACCGACCAATGGGGAATTGAAAACCATAGGCGAAATGCGTTCCATACACGACGCCGAAGGCCGAATTCCAGTTCGGCGCGTGATTTTCGTCTCTGGCGCCAAACCCAACTGAAGAAAGATTCTGCTTTGTCGGCCAAGGCCGTTTCCGTTCCCTCTCACAATGCCGGTCGAGATAGTGCCTCCCATCGACCAGGAGCAAAGGACTGTGCTGAAAACTCGTCCAGAAGCTTGAGCGCGTTTTCAGCACCGAGGTCCTTTGGGACATGAGGCGCTTGAGGACTTAACCTAGCAATTTCGGCATTGATTGTGTCCGCATCGACAATACGCGCCTGCCCCTTTTCGATTAGGCTCGAGAATAACTCGCCTGCTGCTTGACTGAGAAACAGAGACGGAATGCAAAAACGTGCTGCCTCAATGGATGTCCCTGATTCGAGTGATACCACTACGTTGACAATGCTAAGCAGCGATAGTAGGGGCACCGCTGCTTCCTCAATAAAAACATTAGGAAGGCGCAGTTCGAGAAGACGGCCAAACTCTTTATCCTGTTCGGGGCTAGATGCTGGATGACGTCTAATCCACCAGCGCCACGCCGTGGGTGCTGTAATAATCTGATCCGCTAGCGTTTCCCAGTCCCTGCGATGGCCTCCAATGGGCTGTAACGCTACCAGAATTTCGCGAGCAAAATTGGCCTCAACTCCTTTCCGGCTAGGCGCGACTGACGACCCCGGCAATCGCAAATCACCACCTGCAAAGGCCTGATGCCTTGGCCTTGCCCATCGATCTATGTTCTCCGCGTCGCCCTCAGTCCAAGTCCAGAAATAGTCGGGAAGTGTTGTATAACCCCGCGCTGGCGTTTTGAGCCCATATGCCATTATGCCCACTTCCTGGGGTGCTCTTTGAATATCCACGCAGGGAATGCCCAGCCTACGGCAGGCCAGCACGAAAGCAGGACCCAATCCCGCATAATAGCTGACAACAAAGGCCAATCGCGGTTGCACTATACCGAGGATCCAACCAAAAACGATAGCGCTCGAAGACACTCTTACCGCGGCTTCGATCAAGCTCCGTCGCTTTAAACAGGTTATGTTAAAGCCTTGCTCTGAGACGAATTGCAGTACCTCTCCGTGGTTGGGCAAACTTGGAGAACGACTCACGCTCCAGGACAATAACCACCCCCAAGCATCGACCACATTTGTTGGAAATGTTGCTCGTTGCCATGGCATGCGGGAGAACCCGCCACGCTGCATTAAGAAGAAGCGTCGTCCCATCTTTTCTTCCGCCTTTGCCAGCGGCTCCGCAAAGCAGTCTCGCCAAGCCCTATCGACAAAATCAAGTGAGACGCCGTCTCCCAGAAAAACCACCTCTGACTTTTTTGGCCAACCGATCCAATGCGCCAAGTCGCGACGGCAACGCCATATATTAAGCAATGGCGTTAGAATTCGCGCGCACACCCGAATGCCGAATGGCCGCAATTTCTGCTCTTGTAATGCACCCATCGCCAATTGGTGCAACTCCAAATAAAGAGCCATTCTGGCGAGCGGCCAAATATCAACGTCTCCAAGCCGCCAATCCTCGACTGAAAACTTCTCTTCGAGAGCGACTACGAGAGCGCGATATTCGAGGTAAAACGCCATAAACAATCAGGCTTTCAGTCGGCCGCGGCCGATCGCGCGCAACTTGGTGCCAAAGCTATAAGCCAGCTGAATGAGGTTTCGGCCTTGACGATCGAAGCCGAGCTCGAGGCGGAGTTGCCCGAGGCGCTGTTGCCAATTATGAGCCCAAAGGAATCGCTCCCGCAGGGAATGACGCCCGAGAGGTTCCGCCCTTGCGAGTGTAAGGTCGCCAATGACACGCTTCAGGGCAATTGGTGTATCGGCCTCACAAGCTTGCAAGACGGGTGTGGGCACAACACCGGGGGCCAATTCTTCGCAAAAATGCAACGCCGGAAATGCAAACCGCGGACCGATCGTTTTCGCACATTCCAAAAAGGCATCCCAATCTAGGGCCCCACTATGGCTGTCGCGCTGGAGGACTTGGACTAGTTCGAAGACTCTTATGAGGGTTATATTTTGCAGCGCTTCAGATATGTGTGCCGCAAGGTAGAGGCTTAAAATCGGTTGAGGGAGCGTCCGCACGCCCTCCAAAAGGGGCCAAGATCCAGGTGTCATAGTCGGCAAGAAACGATCAAACGGAATCCGGCCGCCGGTAGCTAGGGGACGATCAAGGGAATCTGTAATATCCAAATACCAGGGATCATCGCGGTGCAGGTAACAAAGAGTATATGGCTCCTTTCGCCGCCCAGCAGGAACCCAGTCACACTGCCAAGGATCGGTGCGTTGCACGATCGGCTCATAGCCAAGGCGAGCGAGGAGTACACAGACCCGTTCCCTTTGATCGGAAGGAATGTAAATATCGATATCAGCGGCTGGCCGGGTGCCCGGATCCTCAAAATAGACATACGCCGTATGCATCCCCTTCAAAATCGTCGGATAAATGCCCTCTCCGATCAGCTTTGCGGTGATGTCACGGGCAATACTCGCCAAGGTGGCTTGACGCTTACGGTTATGTAAAAGGTGCTTAGCAAGGGTTGCACTCACTCCCGGTGTGACTTCAAGAAGTCCCTGTTCGCTCCATAGACCCAACAATGGGCCCATTCCAGAAGTATAAGACGCGAGGCCGAACGTTGCGACATTATCGTAAGTCACGTTGACCGAAGATTTGCCTGAAACAATTGACCGCGTTGCATTCGTGATAGCCGCCAGCGCACGCCGCCATTCGGCAACCTCGACATCCGGCCAAAGCCACGTTGCAAACCCATTGTCGCGTGCCCAGCGAAACCTGTCTTTGACTGCTTCGACAGACAACTCTTCATTTTCAAACACGGAGTTAGTCATGCTCCTGTCACCATTCAGAAGGGCACGTCGTCATCAAGTCATAGTGATGAGGCGTCTGGCCGGGATCGTTTCGGCGGCAGCGCCGTGCAGATAAGACGTAATTTTTGTCACTATCTCTTCGTCTGCGGCGGCACGCATATCTGGAGATCCGCCTGCGATGTGGGCAGTAAGGAAGACATTTGGCAAATTTCGCAGAGGGTGGCGAGCGTCTAGGGGTTCTTCCTCGTAGGTGTCTAAGCAGGCAAAAATATCACCTCTCTTGAGGCGATTAAATAGGGCGTGTGGTTCAATAAGCGCTCCGCGTCCAATGTTTATAAGAAGGGTACCGGTTCGTAGTCGATCCAGTTCAGCATTACCTAAGAAATGCAAGGTTGTTGGTGTGAGGCCGCGGTGCAAAGATACAACATCTGCCGCCAGTGCTTCGCCGAGCGAAACACGACGGGCAACATTCTCAATCTCGGCATGCTCTGACCAAGCGATCACCTGTGCCCCAGCGGAATTCAGGCGTCGTGCGAAAGCGCGAGCATTGGCGCCCCATCCGATGAGCCCAACCGTCGCGCCCCTAAGATCGCGCGATCCGCCGTCGTCCCCATTTACCGCAGTTATGAAAGGCTTAGTCTCGCGCCACGCCCGCAACACCAACTCTTCAAGACCAGCAGCACGCAAGGATGGGCGTAAGCCGCGGGCCACGCGTCGCACCGCGCCGACCAGCCCTGTCATATCGGGATCGGTACCCCAGCCTCCAGCTCGCATGATTTCATGGGCCTGAAAGGCACGCCGGCGGCCCAGAATGGCCAGGCCCAGGGCAAATTCTGCCACGCTGTCAGCATAGGCTTGGCTGGCATGCATGAGCGAAATACCCCGCGCCAACAGCGTTTGTGGCTCCAGGTGCGCCATTGACAGGCCTGCAAATCCCACAACATTGAGATTAGGCAGCTTTGCCAGGATCTCCGGTGGTAAGGCTCTCGCCTGGTGTCCCAGCAATGCAGCGGTGATGTCGCTTCGCGGCAAAAATCCTCGCTTGACATCCTCTAGCGAAACCAATGGGTAGTCACCCGCGACGCGCGTTAACGGGCCTAGAAGCTCATTGCCCTCAACTAAGAGAATAGAGGGCCGTACAGCCGAAGCGGCCTTAGCCGCTGGACGCGTTCTCATTGACGGCAATTTAACTGGACCGGAATAGCTCTCCTCAATGCGTTCAGCCAAAAACAGGCTTGGAGTTAAAGCGGTCAAACTATGGTCCGGCTCTTTGCCGCTCTGCACTGCCAGAAGGAACGCTTCGTGTTCGGCGAGGATGCCGTCATGATCTACGCGGAATGCCACACTTGATTTGGCGCATCCACTCTCGACGATTAATCGCGTTTCCTCGACATGAAAGGTTTTGCCAAGAGCGTGGAAGACATAATTCTCTTTACGGGTGCCAGCTGCGTTGTTGCAATGAAACGTTGCCGTCGCGCCGTTCGCCCAGCGCATCAATGCTGAAAAAATGTGCTTGCCATCTGCCTGCGCAGCTATCACCTCAGGCGGCCCGCCCATCATGAAGAGCAGGACGTCCAGGGCATGAACACCGTTGGCACTGAGCCAACTGCGCGCTCCAAACGGAGGAGATTTGCCATATTCATTCTTGTGAAATACGGCTTCAACTGAGTGCCAGCCGGCGCTACCTGCATGATGCTGTGCCGCCTTTAAAGCCGGAAAGAAACGGCGATTATGTCCACCTACGGCAATGAGACCTTGCGCGCGCGCCACATTGGCAAGGTCTCGCGCCTCTGCAAAAGACGGCGCGATGGGTTTTTCGACAAACAGGTGCTTACCTGCGTGAAGAGCCCTCAAGCCGAATTCGTAGTGCAAACTCGCGACAGCAAAAATATAAACGAGCTCAATGTCCGGCCGCGCCAACGCTGCTGTCGCTTCTCCAGTAACTTCTAAAAAGCCGTGTGTGTGACGAGCGCGGTTGGCCCGTTCCTGGTTTAGGTCACACAGTACCGCAAGCGTGAGGGCGCCCCTGTCACGTAGGCGGGCGAGGGCCGGCAGATGCATAAAGGAGGCCGCCGAGCCGGCACCGATGACAAGTGCCCGAGGGGGTGATTGGATGGAGCGTGCCGAACCCATTCACGAACTAGATAGGCTTGCCCCCTTTCGTGCAACGCGCCAACATTTACGCGGTCACGCAATGCGATGGTTTTCGACGCCGATATCCTCCCACGTTTGTACCAAGTTGGAATGACTCGGGCCTAGAGTAGCATGCCGATGCCGCCACCGAATTGCCTCTGGATCAGGCCAATGGCTTGATTGGGATCGTCTGAAAGAGTTAGTCGCCACGCGCCACGCCCTGCAAGGGCCGTTGCGGCGACAAGCGTTGCGTTACCGTAGAATTGATAACCCGGTTCGAGGTGCGCTGTAAGGCGTCGTACAGATTCCCTCACGGTCAATGGAGCAAGTGCCACAGAATCACCACGTTCCAATAGGCACAACAGAGCGCGCTGGGCTACATGCTGCCGGTTCGATATCGCCAACGATTTTTTCCAGCGTCCGGCACGAAAGCGCATCCCGGTTTCCGGCTCATTTGGCGCATCTTTTGCAAACACATGGATCGGGCCGCAGAGCGACCAGACCCGGAATTCCGGGCCCGCTTGCACGAATACTGTGTCCTCCGATAGCAAAGGCAGACCGGCGCGAGAGGCTGCAAGCGCCAGAGTACTCTTTCCTACCCCGCTTGGACCTGCAAACACGATCGCCCTGCCGTCCATGACAACAGCAGAAGCATGGATCGGTACTCGTCCAGCATGTCCAACAAGAAAGAGCACCATTGTGTTGATAAGCTCTGCCAAAACGGCTTCGTCGAAATCGCTAGGGAACGAGCAGGATCCCCTACCGTTGATGCCGTCGGCCTCGGCCCAAATATCGTTGCGACCGATGACAAGACGTTGTCCCTGCACCTCATGGGTATCCTTTCCAGTGCCCTTTGCGCGGTCTCCAGCGAGGACCACGTAAATCGATGCCGCATTGACAGATGCAGTTTTGTCCAACCATTCCGTGTAGAGCATAAGCGCAAGATCGAGCGCACGCTTATTGTCTGAGAAAAACGCTATGCGAATGCCAAACAGGAAAATATCGCCGTAAATCCTGCTCAGATCGCTTGGCATCAGTTTGTCTTTCGTTATCGTGCACGCAGACATAAGCAGGTGTGGACCGAGCCGGGCAAGCCATGATTCTTGTGACCCATTCCTTTTTTTTGAATCATGATGCCAAGCAACTCGCGCGTATGACGCCTTATTCGCCGCTTTCGACATTAATTAGCGCCGCGCGGCTGCGCATGGATTCACATCGCGTAGAGTTCTTTGACGCTACTTTCGCGGAAGATGTTGAGACCTTTCAGCAAGCAATTGATCGTATAAATCCGGATCTAGTTGCAATCATGGAAGACAATTTCAACTTCATCACCAAAATGTGCACCGCACGGCGGCGGCGCGACACCCTCTCGATGATCGATGCGGCAAAGAAGCGGGGCTGTCGTGTCGCCGTGAACGGACCGGATTCCAATGATCAACCGAAACCATATCTGGATCACGGCGCTGACGTGGTTCTTATGGGGGACGGCGAAGAGGCCCTACTGGAAGTGGCTAATGTTTGGCGTGCCAATCCCTCTGCCTCCCTGACGGATATCGACGGTTTATTTTTACCGGATTTCGGCAAAACCAAGTCGCGACCGCCGCAACGAAATCTAGATCATTTGGCGCTGCCAGCCTGGGACATGGTAGACGCTGACGCCTATCGTACTGCTTGGCGCAACAAGCACGGCCGCTTCTCCTGGAACATGGCGACGTCGCGCGGTTGCCCCTACGCATGCAACTGGTGCGCCAAGCCAAGCTTTGGCCGCGGCTATGAACAGCGCTCAGCTAAATCTGTCGCCGAGGAACTTCGCTGTCTCAAGGATCGCATTGCCCCAGACCATATTTGGTTCACCGACGATATATTCGGCCTTACTCTTGGCTGGTTGCGGGACTTCGCACATGAAGTAACACGCCTCAAGGCGCGTACACCCTTCGCGATACAGTCACGAGTCAATTTAATGCGGCCTGAAGCGGTGGCAGCGCTGGCGGAAGCGGGCGCCGAGGAAGTCTGGATGGGAGTTGAGTCCGGCTCGCAGAAGATTCTTGACGCAATGGAAAAAGTCTCAACGACCTTGGAAGCGCGAGAAGCGACACGCCGTCTTAAGTCACACGGTATCCGTGCCTGTTGGTTCATCCAGCTGGGTTATCCCGGTGAGACATGGGAGGACATACTTTTGACCCGTGATCTCATTCGAGAGGAGAAACCAGATGACATTGGCGTCTCCGTCGCCTATCCCCTCCCCGGGACGCGATTTTACGACTTGGTGCGGGCCGAATTGGGAGAGCGGCACAATTGGGAGGATACGGACGATCTAGCGATGCTGTTCCAAGGCACATTCGACACCAGCTTTTACCGGTCATTGCGTGATGCGCTGCATGATGAAGTTCGCCTTGGCCAGCCGGATGATTGTCGCTGGGCACGGCTTCTCCACGAGGCCGCACGGCATCAATCGACTAACCCGGTACTGCTGGCGACAGGATCTTGAGATGCGTGGTGGAGGGCTTCGCCCCGCGGCATTGGCCTTTAACGAGATCGCGCTCGCGTTTGATTCCCGATTCAGCCAATGGAAAAGCGTGACCGCCCAACGAAGTGCCGTGCGCCGTTCACTGGTCCAATCCTGGCCCGTCGGCGCACGGATTTTGGAAGTGGGTGGTGGTACCGGCGAAGACGCCTTGTGGTTGGCGCAGCAAGGTTTTCACGTTACTACGACTGATATTTCGCCAGCTATGGTGGCAATAGCCGACGCAAAACTGGCGCCATTTGGATTTAAGGCAGAGCTTGCTGCCGCGGAAGAGCTGGAAGAGTTTGCTGATCGCTGCTTCTCCCGGGACGAGGAAGCTTACGACGGGGCCTTTTCTAATTTCGCGGCCCTCAACTGCGTTGAAGATCTTACGCCAGTGGGCCGCGCCCTCGCACGATTGGTACGACCCGGCGGTACCGTGGTCCTGGTTCTGTTTGGCATCATCTCGCCCGGGGAGATCTTGGTGGAAAGTCTTCGCGGTCGGCCAAATCAAGCCTTACGCCGTTTCGGCCGCGGCGCGGTGCCCGCGAGGTTGGCGGGCCGGCATTTTCCTGTCACCTATCATCGCGCTGCGGATTTGCGAATTGCACTCCATCCCTGGTTCGAGCTGACTGACCGCCGGGGAATCGGCATTTTCGTTCCACCCAGCGCGGCCGAACCCTTTATTTCGCGTCATCCTCGTGTTTTGGCGTGGTTGGAACGCTTGGACCGGCTGGTAAGCCGCCCGTTAGCAGTAATGGGCGACCACATCCTGTACCGGTTCACGCGGACAGTTATGGCTCCATGACGCCCCTTTCCACCCAATTCTGCAATGGATATGCCAGTCACCGCGCGAAGGAAGGTTACGGCCTTAGCGGTGCCGCCCTGCGGGCTTTGCCCTACCATCAGACGGGACCACTGGCGCGACAATGGAAGGTGCGCGCGAAAAGCTTCGATGCCTTCGTGTGGCACGTCCTGAAGCCGGCTACTGGTCCGCTCGCGCTGCTCGATCTTGGTGCAGGCAACGGTTGGCTCTCTCATCGCGTTGCTCGCATGGGGCACCGACCAGTCGCGCTGGACGTGCGCGAAGATTACATAGATGGCCTTGGTGCGGCGCGACAATTCCTTGCCGATACACCTGGCTTATTTGAGTGTGTGACTGCTTCCTTTGAAGCAATTCCGTTTGAATCGGGGCGCTTCGATGTCACGTTGTTCAACGCGTCACTGCACTATGCGCAGGACCTGGAACGCGCCCTTTCGGAAGCGATGCGGGTCACTCGCCGGGGCGGTCTCCTGGTAATTATGGACAGTCCTTTCTACGCCCGCCATGCTGACGGTCAAGCCATGGTGGCAGAGAAGAAAGCTAATGGCGCCCCACGTTTCGGTGCTCAAGCGGAACTACTTCTGGCACCCGATTTCATCGAATATCTTACGCCAACTCGTCTCCATGACGCTGCACCAAGCCTCCGCTGGACGCGGCATCGCGTCCGCTATCCCTTTTGGTATGAAATGCGCCCCTTCCTCGCCCTGATCAAGCGAAAGCGTGTGCCCTCGCGTTTTGATCTCTGGACAGCGCGCGTGCCATGATCATTTTCGTCAACCCCCGGTCCACCCGCCCCAGCAACCGGCGTTTCCCCCTATCCGTCATGGCGATTGGCGCGGTTCTGCCTCGAGGGGAGGATTGGGAAATCGTAGACGGCAATCTGCCAAACATCGATGCCGCCACACGCATTACTGATATTGTGGACACTCGCCGCGGTACGGCCGATCCAGTGCGAGCGATCGCGTTTACGGTGATGCCGGGACCGCAGCTGGCCAATGGCGTCTATCTCACTAGAAAAGTCAAAGTACGACACCCCCATATTCCAATTATTTGGGGCGGCAATTTCGCCAGCCTCTATCCCGAGCCAGTGCTCAATGCGTCCTATATAGATTGGGTCGTACGAGGCCAGGGCGAGCACACTTTTTTAGAACTTTTGGATGTCCTCGCAGGACAACGCGATCCGGATACGGTTGCGGGCCTTTCGTACCGGCGCCCCGATGGTAGCCACCACAAGGGTCTCGAGCGGCAATGGGTGGGTCCCGATGATCTGCCGCCACCGCCTTATCATAAGATTGAGGTTCATAACTATCTACGGCCGACGTTTCTAGGCGACCGCTCTGGAGTTTATCAAGCTTCTATCGGCTGCCCTTATTCGTGCAATTTCTGTGGCGTCATTTCTGTTTTTGGACGGCGCGAGAAGATGCAATCGCCTGCGCGCACTGTGGAACACCTGGCTTTTCTTGCCCACGCTCACGGCATGGATTCGGTGCATTTCTACGACAACAATTTCTTCTTGCGGGAGGACGTGGCCCTGGAACTGGCCGAGCTTCTCATTCCTCTGGGTCTGCACTGGTGGTGCGAAGCGCGGGTGGACGCGATGCTTCGTTTTTCTGATCGAACTTGGGCGACGCTCAAGCGCTCCGGCCTAGAGATGGTTTTCTTTGGCGCCGAGTCCGGGTCGGATCAATCACTTAAGAAGATGCAGAAGGGGATCACAACAGCACAGGTGTGTGAAACGGCAGCGCGTTGCCGACAGCATGGAATTATACCAGAATTCTCCTTCGTGTTCGGCGATCCCGATGACCCAGAGCGCGAAATCGAGACCACTCTGACCTTTATCCGTAAGCTCAAAACCATCAATCCTGCGATGGAGATGGTGACACATTTTTATACGCCCATGCCTCAGCGACAGAACACTTATGGCGCTGTCGATCCACTCGCTGGCACACCCGACAATCTGGAAGAATGGACTTCCCCTGAATGGATTCGCTGGATGACTTTCGAAGACCCCAATGTCCCTTGGCTCAATCGACGTTTGAAGGCACGCGTCGAAGATTTCGAGTTGATTTTGAAATGCCGATTCCCATCCATTCACGATCGTCGCACTCGAGCCTGGGGCAAAACGCTAGGGCGCATTCTCGCAAGAAAGGCCTGGAATAGCGCCGAGTACTCTAAAACTAAGTTGTTGCGCCATGTAATGCGGCTTGCGCGCGACGAACCCTCAGACCGTCAGGCTTACGGTCATCTACGCGCTCCATCTCCTGTCGCATCTGCTTGAGGGCCCTCTCACCCCAGCACGCCTATCGGCTTTGGGCGCCCTCCTATCGCGGCGAAAACGCCGTCTGTATACTGGAAGATCAGCTTGTGACGTCTCTCATGCCGTCACCCCAAGGCCGGCGCCTACTGGATGTTGGCTGCGGTACCGGTCTTAGGCTCAAACAATGCAATGCGGCTTTGGCCTTCGGGGTCGACGCAAGTCCGGAAATGCTGGCGGCTAGCAAACTTTCTAATGTGGTCGTTGCTGATATTCGCGCCTTGCCCTTCCCGGATGACTTTTTTGATCTCGTTTGGTGCCGGCTGATGCTGAGTTATCTCCCAGATCTCAAGCCAGGTTATGCAGAACTGGCGCGTGTCTGCCGTCCCCGCGGCCAAGTGATGGTGAGCGATTTTCATGCGGACGCTACCCGGGCTGGCCATCGCCAAACGTTTCGGGATGCGCAAGGACAATTACATGAAATAACGCATTATATCTACGACGCGAGCTCTCATGCCCAAGCCGCAATATTGGGTGGTCTCACACTCGTCGCCCGTCACGACGGTTTAATCGGCCCTCAGATCCAACCCGTCTATGAACGACTTGGTCACAGTGACATGTACGTACGCGATTGCGGGCTGGCAATTGTCGCATTGTTTTTATTCGAGAAAAAATAGTCTCGGCGAAGAACAGCAAGACAGAAAGATTCTGGCTCGCCAAGCGCGGAGCACTGTTCTCGATTATACTAGCAACGAATTCTCACATTTGCGAAAAACCACCGCGCGATATCGCTCTCCATCTAGTCGCTGATTATCCCGTCCAAAGTGAAGATCGGCTGCCATTTGCTCCGGGGTTGCCTCAAGCAACACTTCGAATGCATTCGCAATGCCCGTATCGCAGAAGCGAAAACTTGTGGTGTGAAGTAAAAGTAACCCATCTGGCTTTAGGCAGCGGGAAAAATCACTGACCACCCGCTCAAAATCATCGAAATATAAAAGCGGATCAGCCTGCGGCGCGTCCGAAATGGTAAGATAGCCGTGACACAGAACTGCAAGACAGAAGATCGCGTCATATGAATGTGCAACCTCGTCCGCTGTAGTAGCTGCGACGGCAAAGCGGATCGCCGGATCTTTAATTCGAGCCCGACAACGCGTGATGTTGCCGGCATCAAAGTCTATACCTGTGATATGCGCTTTGGGAAAATACTGGCGCAAGGAGATAACCTCGTCGCCACTCGAGCAGCCAAAGGACAGCAACCGACACTCCTCGCGGCCACGCAAGGCATCAGCAGCGAATTGAAAAAGCCACGGATACCGATTTGGCAATGTGTGATGATAAGGCTGGAAGCGGCCATTTACGCGATGGCGTACGCGATAACGCACACTGAACAAGGAGTGTCGCAACCTATTACTAAGCGTCTTTGCTTTTTCTTTAAGTGGCATACGTAGTGGCCGATTTTCCACTTGCGATTTCACTGATCTTATAAAGGTAAATCAATGACACATTGATTTGCAGCGTAAATCTAGATCATAAGCGCACACGATAAACACCGTGCGCACGACAGGGCGATAAGGTACTGATTGCCCATGCTCGCGCACGTGGCAGGACCGGGCGTCACATTGGATGTTCCATTCCGGGGCCAGCGCGATTATGTCCATTCTACAGATCTATATGCTTCTCTTGAAAAGCTTGCCGAGCGCAATCGCGTAAGTAAGTCCTCCCAGGCCTATGTAAAACGCCTCACCCTTCGTAAGAAGGCGCATCGACAAGTATCGGCGTATTTTTTGCCGCATTCCGACGCATTTGGCACTTTCTCGCTGTCGATGGCTGGTCAAAAGGTTGAGGGCTGGCTGGTAGAAACTTGTGTTCCGATCACTCGTCAAGTCGCGTTCGACGAGAGCGGGATTGCGTTAAAAGCAGTTGTCGAGCCCGGCCGAGCTTTTCTAAGGGAAGCGGTAAAGGGTTTTAGCAGCTTCGAACAAGCGATTGTTCTTCTCAAAGTGCTCTGTGCGCAACATGACATCGGGCCATGGCTGTTCACAAATATTGCTTTGGATCGACCCTTGGTCGAAGATGCGTTGTTGGGCGTGAGCCGAATGCAAACCGTCCTTGACCGGCTTATTGACGCTCGATTGTTTCAAAATGGCCAAGAGTCTGGACGATTGCAGATGGTACTAGCGAGAACGAGATGAAAAACGTGAAAACCATTTCCCCCGACCAGGTTCGCGAGCTGATGTACGCCGTTCCTAGTTGGGCGCGCGTACTTCCCAATTTGGCTGACGACACGCCATTTCCTGACAGTGGGATGGATTCCCTTGCCTTGCTAGAATTGGTGAGCGAGCTGCAGCGTGTCTATGGGTTGGAGATTTCTGATGATGATGTGGAGAAAATGTCCAGCCTTGCCGGAACCGCGCTGTATCTGAGTGAGCGTATGAAATGACGCGTTTTCGCACTCGGCGGATGGAGCCGGGTGACGCGCAGGCTCTCAATGACGCCTATAACAGCCTCGGCGTGTCCCCTTTTCGCCCGCTTACGGAGATGCAACGCATCTGGCACGGCGGCCCCGGTGGGCCCGTCAAAAGTTGGATTGTCGAAGCGGATGACGGGGCGGGGTGGCGGCTGATCGGTCATCACGGCCTTTGTCCGATCCGTTTCACTTTTGACAAGCAGGATCTGCTATTCGCCAAAACCGTGAATTCGTTTGTGTTGCCGGAATTTCGTCATCGCTTCGTCTATTTACGTTTTGAACAGCGGTGCCTTGCCGAGGTTGAGCAAGAATTTGACGCTACCTATACCCTCGCCGGCTTGGCCGTGCCGTGGCGCGGAGCGTTGGGCTACGACACCAGCACGCCGGAACTAGATTTCGAACAAGGTTTGCGCTCACCCCAGCTTTTGTCGCGCATTTTGCTACGAGCCGCTCGTCATAGCCGCCTCATTGTTTCCTTGCGACCCTGGGCACTGCTCCCGCGCTATCGATCACTGGAGGCAACGGTTGAGTTAAATGATCCCGGATGCAATTCGGGGTTTTTTGTCGATTTTTGGGATCAGGCTCGCGTTACCGCTGGCCTGGCGCCACGCCGCGACATTGCCGACCTTGCCTGGCGGTTTTGGGATCGACCGGGCCATCATGCGACTCTAATCCAGAAATGGCCTTGTGGGACGCGTGGCTATGGCATCGTTCGCACTAGCGATCATCTTCATTTCACGCTCGAGGATATTTTTCTTACTACGCCACAGCCCGCATTCTTGAGGGCGTTGCTGAAGGGGATACTTTCCTGGTGCGCCGATTGCGGCGGATTGATGTTAAGCTTCATGACGACTGCGGAAAGCCAACCACCGCAAATGTTGGCGGTCTATCGTCAGCAACTGGGAAGCAGTTTCAGTATCCGCCATCGCTCCCAACACCTATCGCGCCGCCTCACAGCGCGCGGACTGGAACGTATTGGCTCACAATGGCCGCCCATGAACGTGACCGCCGTGGCGGCCATCGCCTGACCTCAATAGGGGCGATCACCGACAATACTAACGCGCTCCATATGGCGACGTGCAGGCCAGTAATCGGACACGGCGTAATGCTGGGTGGCGCGATTGTCCCAGAATGCAATCGCATTCTTGCGCCAGCGAAAGCGGCATTGGTACTCAGGAGTCGCCGCGCGTGTGAAGAGTTCGTTGAGTAGCGCGCTCGATTCTTCCGACTTCATGCCCACAATTCTCCTGGTAAAAACCGGATTTACATAAAGGATCTTGCGCCCAGTGTCTGGGTGCGTCCGGACGACCGGGTGCTCGAAGGGCGGATATTTGCGCGCAATCTCCTCTCTTTCCGCCTGGCTCAGACCCTGTTTACGCATCATGACTTTGAGATAGCCCATTTCATGCACAGCCCGGAGACCTTCAATTCCGGCCTTGAGCGCGGGAGGTAATCCATCATAGGCCGCACCCATATCGGCAAAGAGGGTGTCGCCGCCCACTTCTGGAACTTCGACGGCCCGAAGAATGGATCCCCAAGAAGGTTCAGGACGCCATGTTACATCGCTGTGCCACATATTTTGATTTCCACGGCAGCTGCGGTCATGAATGAGCACAGAGACTTCGGGAAAGTCTTGCACATGCGGTACCACAGGATGGGTTTCCAATTCGCCAAATTGGCGTCCCAGAGCGACCTGCTCGGCCGCCGTGATGTCGTTGTCGTAAAAAAACAGCACTTTCCATTGAAGCAACGCTTGTCGGAGTTGGATGCAAAGGGCTGCATCGATGGCGCGCAGCTTCGCACCCTCAATGACCGCGCCGATGCTCGGGGTGAGCGGCGCGACAGAGAATAGCGCCGCGTCGTCAGACTGCGCCATTGTAGACATCTCCAGCGGTATCGTGCCCAATGATAATAGTCCGGTTACACAGATCCAGATTTTCGCCACGATGAGCGATGACCACAATCGTAGGCCTCGGATTAAGTGTTGCCAGCCTTCCCAGCAACAGACGTTCCGCTCTACTGTCCAGAGCGTTCGTTGCCTCATCCAACAAAAGCAACCGCGGCTTGCGGAGCAAAGCGCGCGCCAGCGCGATACGCTGGCGCTCGCCGCCCGATACCAGTGCGCCGCGTTCGCCCACCGGGGTATCCAGGCCCTTATGCAGGCCGCGAACCAGATCCTCCGCACCGGCCAACGCCAGAACTTGCCACATTGCTTCCTCATCTGCGCTCGGATTGGCCCAGGCCAAATTGCGTCGGATGCTTTCGTGAAACAGAAAAGGATCTTGGGAGACATAACTTAGCTTTTGCCGCCAAGCCGTGAGCGTGCCGTTGTCGAGATTTCTTCCTCCAGCCAGAATCTCTCCTTGATCAGGGGGATAAAGCCCCGCGAGCAAATCGGCGAAAGTGGTTTTGCCGGCGCCAGATAGGCCCGTCACGCCAAGACATTCGCCCGGCATCAGCGTCAGTGAAAAATCGTCCAGACCCTTGCCGTCGGATCCATTGCCAGTGTGGCGATGGCACACATGGCGGAAGGTCACCGGTCCATCCGGATAATCGGAATGAGCCAGATTCTTTTTGTCGGCAGCCTGATCTAATTCCCCTTCCAAAACGCGTAAGCTGTCATAGACAGGCAGCGCATTTGCGAATTGCTGTACACCTTGTTGGATCTGCTCGACTGGGCCTACCATACGGGTGCCAACCAGCGAGAGGGCCACCAAAGTCGCTGGCGGCACTCCAAACCACCGGTAACCCGCGAACAGCAGGGCAGAACCCACCAGCGCCGCTATCACCGCCAACCCCGCGCGAGTCGCAACCTGTTGGCGCATAAATTGGTTCTGGCGTTCCGCGAGATTGCCAAGGGTCTCAGCCGTTTCCCGCACAAAGCTGGACTCTAGGCCCTGGCTCATGGCCAGCTTTAGGCCACCCAAAAACTGCGCCGTTCGATCGAGTAACGCGAGATTGGCCTCCAAGGCAAATCCTCCAAAGCCGCGCACCCGTGTTGAAAATCCATGCAGTGCGATAAGGCCCAAGAATAGCATCAACAGCACAGCTGCAGCCAAAGCAGGCGCCATCAGCAACATGAGAAGACACTGTGCTATCAACAATGCCGCCGCCGCTCCACCGCGCAACATAAACTCCACGCCAATGGCAAGGCGCTGAATGTCGCTTCCCATCAGCTGGGTGACGCGAGCATGCCGGAGCCGTGCGATATAATCCCAGCGCGTCGCCGCCAGGCGTTCTGCCAAACGCAGCCGTAAGGCGCCGGTGAATCGTACCTGGAGCGCGATGATCGAAACGTCCCTCAGGCCCATCACTGCGGCGCGAACACTCATCAAGACTGAGAAAAGCAAAAGCAAAAGCAGAAGCCTGGTGGACGGCACCTCTGGCAATGCTTCGAAGAACCGCCTCATCACATTTCCCGGCGCTCCCATCGGCGCACCGGTTCCGAACACCACGCCTAGAAGCGGTATCAGGAGCGAAAAACTCAGCCCCTCGAGCAGTGCTGCGCCCAAAGCGGAGAAAAGAGCGCCAACTCCTTGGGCGCCCGCCACACCGGCAAAATCCTGAAGGAGCACCCAGCCCCCAGTTAGTGCCGAATCTACCGCCGCGGGACTAGCCATTTTCATGGCGAAACTCGCTTCTCCCACCTGGATTATGCGCTCGCGTGTTGCCGTGAATCATGAGCTTAAAAATCTTAAGCTCATTGAACATTCCAGTCCGCCCTGCGGCCGACATTTACGCCATTTCCATAGCGAAACACCGGGGCGAGGTTTACGCCGTTACGAAAGAATTTACGCCGGCACGGAATATTTTGCTTCGGATCAACATCTATAGATTTGGGATTGCGCCTGTCGGCGACCGTCCCTTTATCGATGGGTGGGCTATGCCGCGCATTCTTACGCCAGCCGGTGCCGCTGAGTTTCGCAACCGCCTTTGCGAGGTGGGAGCGCAGCTTTTCGCAGAAAAGGGCGTTGACGGTTTTCATATGCGTGAATTGGCCCACCGTATGGGGGTCAGCTCAATGACGCCCTATCGTTATTTCAAGGACAAGGGCGCGATTATGTCAGAAGTCCGCGCTCGGTCATTCAAGCGCTTCGCCGACTGGCTGGAAACGCATCTCTCAACTCCAGATGTAGACGAAACCACGCTAGGGCGCGCCTATCTGCGGTATGCAATACAGGAGCAAGACCAGTATCGATTAATGTTCGGCTTTGTTCAGCCGGCTGACTCTATCCTGCCAACTCAAGTGGCACAGGAACAGCGCGTTCGTAACCTGCTGGCAGCACATCTGCGTGTTTTGGCAAGCCGGAAACTAATTGGCGGCGATCCAGAAACTCTCGGCGACATCCTGTGGTCAGTGCTTCACGGCGCCGTAACCCTGCATTTGGCTAACAAATTGTCCAAGCAAGAGTTCGATCGCACCGCAATCGGGGCCCTACATTTGTTCATGAACGCTACCCCCGAAGCGGAAGAAGTTCCCGCGGACCCACGTACTACCCATCGACAAACAGGATACCGGCGCCAGGCAAAATCTCGACCTCGACATTCCCGAGATTTAAGTCCAGAGAATTTGCAAATTCGAAGCGCTGGCTTGAGTACAGCTGAACCGCCGTAGAGAGGTGTTTTCGCATTCATTCGGAGGATCGATGCGCCTACCGCAACTGTTTCGCATCATGTTTATCGTTGGCTTCCGATTGGTGTTGCTTGGCATGATGTCGTTCTTGACGGTCGGCAACGCTGAAGCGCTTCCTGCCTTTGCAGTACAAACTGGACAAGCTTGCAACGCCTGCCATGTCGGGGCTTTCGGGCCGCAACTGACACCGCTTGGCCGGGAATTCAAACTCCAAGGTTATACAATGCGCAGCGGAACAGATTTCACGTTGCCGGTTTCCGCCATGGCCATCGTGTCATATCTTCAAACGGCGAAAGACGTGGCATTTCCACCTGCTCCTAATTTCGGCGCAAATGACAATGTGGCTCTGGACAAAGCGAGCCTGTTTCTCGCGGGTGGCTATGGTGACCACGTCGGAGCTCTGTCGGAGTTTACCTATTTCGGCGTGGGAGATGCTTACGGTTGGGACGTTCAGGATTTGCGCGCGGTCGATAGCGAGACCATTGGCGGGCAGGACGTTGTTTTTGGCCTTTCAGTGAACAACAGTCCGGGAGTGGAGGACCCTTGGAACACACTTCCCGCATGGGGTTTCCCGTATACCCGGACAGCGTTGGCGCCCAGTCCAGGAACCATTACCGTCCTGCAAGGTGTGCTGGCGGACACTGTAATAGGCGTGAACGCCTACGCCTGGTGGAATTCCGCGATTTACACCGAGGTTGGACTTTATACCCAACCGAGTCAGGGTTTTCTCAAGGCCGTGGGCGCTGCTCCGTTTGAACCGGATACGCTCGTTGGTTCGGCTCCCTATGTGCGCGCGGCCTATCAACAAAACTATGACGCGCAGAATTTCGAGGTCGGCGTATTCGCTTTCTTTCCCAGGCTTCAGGGAAGCGACGTCAGCACGGGGAGGACTAACGATTATCGCGATCTTGGAGTCGACGCGAGCTACCAGTTTATCGGTGACGGCGCGAATATCTATCAAGTCAACGCGATCTACACGAACGAGCAGCAATCGCTGAATGCGTCTTCATTTTTGAATGAGTCTAACCCGAGCAACACGCTTAATGATTTTCGTGCCGATGTATCTTATTACTGGCGGAATATGATAGGCGGTACGGTTCAAGCCTTCGATACCTGGGGCTCTGCCGACCCACTTCTCTATGCGGGCAATTCTACGTTCAAGCCCGATAGCACGGGTTTTGTCTTCCAAGTTGATGGGACGCCATTCGGCGTCAATCCGACAAGCTTGGGGAAACGATTCAATGTCCGCATTGGTATGCAATATAAGCTCTACACAAAATTCAATGGCGCGACATCGAATTTTAACGGATTTGGACGTAACGCATCCGATAACAACTCACTCCGCTTGTTTTTATGGTTCGCGATGTGATCGTGGCACGGACATACAGGGCGGCGAACGGCACAAAGGAATTACGTTCAATGTCAAGTGATAGCAAACTCGGATGAAGCGGACCGAGAAAGTGCTGGATACCCCGCCTAACCTCTCGCGTCGGGTTCTTTTTCAGTGCGTGCTGAATATGGCAGGCGGTATCGTATTTCTGCATTGGACAGCTTCGCCTGCAGCGGCAAAGATGACTCAAAAGGCGGCTGGCTATCAGACCTCCCCCAAGGGTGATCAAAGCTGCTCAAACTGTAGCCTGTTCGTCGCTCCAGCATCCTGTTCGCTGGTTGATGGAACAATTAATCCCCAAGGCTGGTGCAGGTACCATCAAAATAAAAACTAGATCATTTGGGGAAGGGGCCGCGATTTAAATGATCCGGCATGGACCGCACAAATCGTCTCAATGAGGTCTTTCCTTACGAGATTATTGAGAAGGTATCCGGAAGCACCAGCTTTGAGTGCGGCCGCCGCCTGTGCGTCACCTGCATAGGTCGTCAATACGATAATGCGGGCATTCGGAAATTCACTCCGGATGACTGAAATGGCCTGAATTCACGCCCTCCCCCTATTTCGACAAAAAATTCACAATTAGCGCGTTTGTCGCTGTAGGATTCTCTTCCATGATCCAATGACCGGAATTGGGTACGATGCCGATCGTGACATTGGTGGCCACAACACGGATGACATCAGCCTCCCGGGCGCCGGAGGATTTCTCCGCACCTACGGCCAGCACGGGCATGGCGAGTTTTCCGCCCTTGGCCAGCAGTGCCTTATTGTCTGCGGCGTCCTGGTTAAAGGCGCCGAATTGCTCAAAGGCGTCGTGGATGGCATGGGGCCGGGCATAGAGCGCAGCGTAATGCTCGCGCGTAGCTTCGTCGATTTTCTTCGGATCTGCCGACAATTCGTTATAGAAGCGATCGAGATAGATTCGCTCGCGGCCGGCAACTAGTCTTTCCTCGTCGGGGCCGCGAAAATTGAAATGCCACAAGAGCGGGCTTTGCTTGATCTCGTCCCAATTGCCGATGCCGGGCAGAGGCGCGTCGATGACCACCCATTTGGTTATACGGGCCGGATATTGGGCCGCTAGCGCATAGCCCACCATATTGCCGATATCGTGCGTCACCAGATCGGCTTTTTCGATCTTCAAGGCGTCCATTACGCCCGCGATGTCCATTGCCTGGTTCTTCTTGGTGTAGCCCGTATCTGGATGAGCTGAGAGCCCCATGCCGCGCAGGTCGGGCACTACCACCCTATGATTTTTCACCAGCAGGGCCGCAGCAGGCGCCCACATATCGCCGGTGTCCCCAAAGCCATGCAACATGACAACCGCCGGCCCCTGGCCGCCGACCCGCACGTGCAGAACAGTGCCGTTGGTCCTGATTTCTTCGGTCTGAAAGGTTGATGGAAAGGCTTCGATAGCGAAAACGGGCGTTGTGGTCAGGACCGTGACCAACAGGGCCAAAGCATATCGCAACATAAAATACCCTCGACTGAGCTGGAAATATGAGACGGTCGGAGCGGCTGGATTCAAATTCACGCCCCAGTCCCCGGGGCTACATTATCAGGCGAGTTTAGATGCCAACAAAACAACAAAACTGAATATAAGAAAGACGCAACCAACCCCGGAGATGAAGGCCATTTTCGGGTCAGGGTACAAAAGAACGTTGAATTCGCCCTTTTCAACTTCCAGCAAAACTTGGTCTACATTTCGGCCGACAATCTCTGTCTTCCCGATCACCTTCATGGATTTTTCGCGCTTACGTCGCGCCATGAAGTCGTCAAAAAATGGAATGGCGACAAGAAGCCCTCCCAACATGCCGAGGAGTGCGGACACGATTTCGAGCGAATCTCGAAGTGTCATTGCGGTTTCGATGAATGTGTGACGGTCATAGTTGCGATGTCGCGGCTTAGCCGACGCTCTTTTTAGTTCGAACGGAATGGCCGGCGTCCGATTTTTCAGGCACGTGGTACGAGCGAGCAATAAAAGTCATGAAAGTACGGTCCTTTCGTAACTCCTTAGTCATGTCTTCCAATTTCCGGCTGGAAACGAGGCGAGCGAATTCATCCTCGCCAAACGCTGAAAGCAGGTGACGCATTAAGAGCATCCGAATTTGTGTTTCTAACTTGCCCTTAGGTTGAACGTGAAATTTCTTTCGAACGTAGTCACGAAGAATGGCATCGTGCTTCGAAACTGACTTGGCGACGCGGTCAACGACGACGTTTGCAAGCTCATGATTGGCATCCTGGCGTGCAGACCTCTTTCGTTCGAAAGTAAGCCGAAAGCCACATACTTCGGCTACGCGTGCCAGAACGTCAAAGGTCGGACCGCGGCCACCAGAACTTGTCTCGATAGCGCTAATGTCTGACTGATTAATTTGCGCCTTCTCACCCAGAGTGGCCTGCGAGAGGCCAGCCAATTGTCGCATCGCTCGAATCAGAGCTCCAGCGCGAGCGCCGGCAGGCTCCTCGATAGCCTCATTGGCCCAAGTTACGAGCTTTTCTGAGAGCGCGCGCTCAAATTGTTCGGCGGACGTACTTGAGGCTGACAGCGCGATCAAGTCTTCCGGTGCAATTTCGGTATCCCGTTTGAGGTCAGCAGCCTTATGCTCGCCGTGCAGCAACACAGGCGCACCAATGTTGGCCGACACCTCGTGTTCAGACGACGCCGCACTTGCTTTCTTATCCGTCGGTTTTGTTGACATATCACACGCTCTTCTCACATGCCCTTCACCGCCAGGCGACGGACAATTTCCGTCCAGACTTCATCGTAAAACTCGTAATCTCGGCGACCGTGTCGCGCACCGCTGTAAATAGCAAAGACCACCGGGCCGTCCGGAGTAATGAGCGCGAGAAAGGCCATGAACGCTTCTGGCTTCGGTTTGCCTGTTTCGGCGAGGAAAACTGAATAGGTCTTGCCAGAAATCTCGGACGTGTATGGCCGAAATTCATTGGCGCTTTTTTGATTGGAAGCGAAGTCGTTCGCGATCTCAAGAAGATGGTCCAATAGGCCGCGGACAATTTTGTACTGCTCAGGTCCCTCGGCGTTTGCTCGCCGAAGCAACCACGCATATTCCTCGCTCGCATCGAAACTGTTTTTCTCGACCAGGTCGCCATTGGCATCAACCGCCTTGTGGCCAAGGAATTCCACATGCCCAGGCATATAGGCTAATTCCTATATAGGTTTATACCTATAAAAAGTCTAGACCTGATAGCGCCGACCCGCGTCGTGTTACCCCAAACTTTTCCCCGGTGATATGCGGTTAAACTAAATGTCAACTAAGTTATTGAAGGTATTGGTCGGAGCGGCGGGATTTGAACCCACGACCCCCAGTCCCCCAGACTGGTGCGCTAACCAGGCTGCGCCACGCTCCGTTCACCAAAAAACTAAGGTCTGAAAACCTCGGGGGCGCGGAATATGTCAGCGGGGAGCGCCCCTGGCAACCCGGCTTTAGACGGCCTTACGCCGCGCCCGGTGGAGCTTTTTCTTCAAGCCTTCCAACTCTCCAAGCAGCACCTTGAGCCTCACACGCTCCTGGCCAGCAAGGCCAACGCGGGCCTGGCTCGCCGCCAGGGTTCTTTCGGGCGCATCGAAGAACGGCAAACTCATGGGCGACGGCAGGGCCCGAAGGTGCGTCCCCCGTGTTTTTGCTTCCGGCTTCTTTTCCGCGCGTTTTTCCGCGGCCCGGGTAAAGGGCGCAGGTTCCTTTCCGCGCCCGATCTGCGCGACATGGCGCGAGCCCCTCTCCTTCAGGATCTTTTGCACGCCCCGGATGGTGAGGCCGTCCACATACAACAGCGCCCGGATGCCGCGCAGGAGATCCACATCGTCCGGTCGATAATAACGCCGGCCACCGGCTCGTTTTACAGGCTTGATCTGGGCGAAACGGCTTTCCCAGAAACGCAGCACATGCTGCGGCACTTCAAGGTCGGCCGCGACTTCGCTGATGGTGCGGAACGCATCTGGCGATTTCGGCTGGGGAATGCCGAGCGCGGACATCAGAGCGTGATCTCCTTGGGCAGACGCGGCTCGCGCTGCGTTCTGGTGTGCTCGAACCGCAAAGAGTGGCGCGGAGTCCGTAAGCTCCTGCTACGGACTTCGCCCTTCTCCTGCGCAGACTGCGAAATCTCTCCGGCGCAGGTGTTTCTACCGGGAAAGATCATGCTCTCAATCTTCAACCTCTAAAGATGGCGTTTGTCCGTTTATGACTGCCTTGAGAACGTGGCTGGGACGGAAAACCAGCACCCGGCGTGGTGCGATCGGCACCTCATCGCCGGTCTTTGGATTGCGGCCCATGCGCTGCGATTTCTGGCGCACGGCAAAAGTTCCAAAGGATGACAATTTCACAGTCTCGCCTTTGGACAACGCGGTGCAGACCTCTTCCAGCATGTCCTCGACCATTTGCGCCGAGTCGGTGCGGGATAGACCGACGGCCTGGAATACGGCCTCGGTCAGGTCGGCGCGGGTCAATGTATCTGACGCCATGACAAGCACTCTTTAGCCCCGCTAAACCCTAGGCGGAAGCAGATTTACCGTCAAGATCAAGAGGATAGAGGAGCCCCTGGCCTACCAACTTTAGCGTGAGGGATTTTGGGTGAGTCGTCTTGGCGGCAGCAGTCCAGAAGAAGGCGAAACGCCTCGTCTAAGCGACGAACCGTTGTGCGGTGTCGTTTACCAAGAAAAACGAGGGCAACGAGGTGATTGCTGGCGAGCAGCCAGAAATCACCATCTGATGAGCGCCGCTCCCCAGGTGAAGCCGCCGCCCATAGCCTCCATCAGCACCAGGTCCCCCCGCTTGATTCGGCCATCGTCGACCGCCGTCACCAGCGCCAGGGGCACGGAGGCAGCGGACGTATTACCATGCAGGGCCACGGTCGAGATCACCTTTTCGGGGGGGATGCCAAGCTTGCGAGAAGTGCCGTCCAAAATACGCTGGTTGGCCTGATGCGGAACGAACCAATCGATGTCGGCCACCTCGAAGCCTGCGGCGTGGGCCGAGGCCGTAATGGCCGATGAGATATTGGTGACCGCGTGGCGAAAGACTTCTTTGCCCTGCATTCGCAGGTGACCGGTTGTGCGGGTAGAGGACGGTCCGCCATCGACATAGAGCATGTCGTGAAGGCGTCCGTCGGAGAACAACTTTGTGTTGAGCACGCCCTGGTCGGAATTCTCGCCCTTGCCTTCGTAACCTTGCAGTACGACAGCGCCGGCGCCGTCGCCGAATAACACGCAAGTGCCGCGGTCGGTCCAGTCCAAAAGGCGGGTCATGCATTCCGCGCCGATCAGAAGCACCGTGTTGGCCTGGCCGCCGCGGATAAAATTATCCGCCACTGAAAGTCCGTAAATAAAGCCGGAACAAACCGCCTGGACGTCGAACGCGGCACCCGTCGCCATGCCTAACCGCGCCTGCACGCGGGTGGCGGTGGCTGGAAAGGTCTCGTCGGGCGTGGTGGTACAGCACACGATGGTATCGATTTCGCCAGCGTCGATCCCGGCATCGTTCAAGGCCGCACGCGACGCCGCCACCGCCAGATCGGAAGTCTTCTCGCCTTCGCCGACAATGCGGCGCTCGCGGATGCCCGTGCGCTCGCGGATCCAGGCGTCGGAGGTGTCCACGATCTTGGCAAGATCGTCGTTGGTGACGATCTTTGCCGGCAAATAGGCGCCACAGCCGATAACGCGAGATCGGATCATGCGCTGACCGTGCCGACGCGCGCGCGATCGGCGGTGATCCGAGTATTAATATCAGCCTTAGCCATCGTGATAGCCATATCGAGCGCGGAAGCAAAACCGATGGCGTCGGTGCCGCCATGGCTTTTCACCACGACACCGCACAAGCCCAAGAAAATGCCTCCATTGGCGGCACGCGGGTCGAGCCGCCGGCGCAGAGTATTGAGAGCGCCCGACGCAATGAAGGCGCCGATCTGGCCCAAGAGAGAGCGTTTCAGCGAGCGGCGCAGAAACTGGCCGACCAGCTTGGCGGTGCCTTCGGCGGTCTTGAGCGCGATATTGCCAGTAAAGCCGTCGGTCACCACCACATCTACCGTGCCTTCAGCGATGTCGTTGCCTTCGATGAAGCCGTGAAACGCCATCGGCAATCCATCCATGGTGGCAGCGCGTAGCATTTCGGCGGCGCCTTTCACCGCTTCATTGCCCTTCTGTTCCTCGGTACCGACATTCAGAAGCCCTACGCTGGGCCGGTCCAAGCCCAGAATCGCGTGCGCGAAGGCTTCTCCCATCACAGCGAAATCCACCAGCTGCTCGGCGGTGGCCGAGACATTCGCTCCGCAATCGAGCACCACGGTCTGACCTCGCAAGGTCGGCCAGATCGAGGCAATGGCGGGCCGCGAAATGCCGTCAATCACGCCCAGCTGAAACATGCTCATAGCCATCAAGGCGCCAGTATTCCCTGCCGAAACCGCAACCTCGGCGTCTCTGCTTTTCACCGCTTCCAGAGCGCGCCACATGCTGGTTTCGCGGCCACGGCGCAGCACATGGCTGGGCTTGTCCTCCATCGCCACCCGGTCAGGCGCGTGGCGCACAGCGACACGGCCCTTCAGTTTGGAATGCCGCGCCAAGAGCCCGTTCAGTACCGCCTCGTCGCCCGCCACGATGAATTTCACGCCGGGGTGACGCTGCACGACGCGAATGAGAGCGGTAATGACGACGCCAGGGCCGGCATCGCCGCCCATCGCATCCACCGAAACGGTCAATTCGCGGGCCACCGCCACCCTTCTTTTTTTGAGAATATGAGGAGGCGAGGCCCTTAGCTCTTCGCCTTCACGACTTCCCGGTCGGAATAATGACCGCAAGAACCACAGACATGGTGCGGTCTTTTAGGCTCGCCGCATTTGGGGCATTCAGCATGAGCGGCGGCGGTGAGCGCGTGATGGGACCGGCGCATATTGCGGCGCGACGGCGAGGTTTTTCGTTTGGGCACCGCCATGGCGGGAATCTCCTTCAACGGCCCGGCGACAGACTGTCGGGGCCAGCAAGGGGGCGTGGGTAGCGGAAAGATGGCCGCGATTCAAGCAACAAGCCTGCGCTGACCAGGCGTTAACGACCGGATTTCAATCCTTTAAGCACGGCAAAGGGACTTTCCGCCGCTCCTCCCCCCTCGAAGGACTGAAACTCCACCCCCGGGGCCCGGGGATAGGGATCTATCGCCAGGACGAACTCCTCGACCAGGGGAGCAGCCAAATCGTAGTGAAGGCTGTCGATTTCCTCAGGGCTATCGTCTTCCAACGGGACCTCGATAGTGGTCTCGTCCGCACGGCGCAAGGACGGTGCAAAGTGCAATTCACGGTCAAAGCGCAATTGAATATGGGCGGGAACTTCCGCCAACGTCACGACGCAGGCCTGGACAATGCCGGCATCAAGCGTGAAGTCGAGCCGGAAGCGATTGGGCGAGAGCTTTTTCAAATCAACTAGGGCCGCAAACGAGTCCACGCGCAGCACGCCGGCGAAATGGGCCAGCGCAATCCGTTCGGCCCCGCCAGCCGTGAATCGTACCTGGTCGCCGGCGTGGCCCAGGCGGTTGAGATTGTAGGGAAGAGAAAGAGGCAGATCTCCGGTCATTTGAGATCTCCCACATCTGGCAAAGGCCCGAAATCCAATCGGCCGGCGGCAATGTCGCCTATTGCCAGATGAGCGCGAGCGCTGGCCACGTAGCGCGCCAGCACAAGCCCGCGCGCACCAGTTGGCTGGCCTCTCCAAATATTCTTCGCCAACGCCTGGGCCAGTGCGGCTTCATCTTGGGCGCCGCTATAGGCGTGCAGGCGCCCAAAGAAAGCATTGGCGAATGCCTTCATACGGCGCCCCATACCGATGTCTCCGGTTCCCTGCTCACGCAAGGCTTCATCGAAGCCGATAAAAAGAAGGTCGGTGAAGGCTTGGGCTGCTTCGTTCATTTTGGCGTGTTTAAGCCGCTCCAGCACTAGCCAGCCATGCAGCGCCACCAAGTCGAAACGGCCATCCACCGTGTCGGGAACGCGCAGGGCGCGGAAGAAGAAGGGATCGCGGGCACGGGCTGCCAACTGGCCCTCCAACCGGATGGCGAATTCCTTGCGCGCCGCCGATTTCCGCAGCAAATTCAACATGAACTTCGCCTCACCCGGCTTGACGGCCCTTGCAACAATGGAACGGCAAGGATAGCACAAGCCGGCAGGCAGGATGCCAAGGCCACAAAGTCGCAAAGACCATGAAACTCCTGACCGGACTTTTTCTCGCCGCGGGCGGCGTCTTGATCGCCTGTGCTCCCGTGATCGACCAGCGTGGCTATCTTGCCGATCCGCAGATCGAGGGCAACATCAAGGCGGGAACCGATACCAAGACCACGGTTCAGGACCGGCTGGGCAATGCTTCCACCACCGCCACCTTTGGCGGCGACGCTTGGTATTACATCTCCTCAACTGAAAAGCAGGTGGCCTTCTTCAATCCCACCGTGCTCAACCGCGAGATTTTGGCAGTATATTTCGACAAGAGCGGCAAGGTCACCGAGTTGCGGCATTTCGGTCTTAAGGACGGCCATGTGATCGCTTTTGAAAGCCGCGAAACCCCGGCGCGGGGCCGCGAACTCACCTTTCTGCAGCAGCTCCTGAATGCTCAGCCCGGCGCGAGCGGCCCCAACCAGATGCCGGAAACCAATCCCGGTGGTGGCGGCGGGCCTCCTACCGGCGGCGGCGGTCTCCCGTAGTTTTGGTACTCCCATCTGCCTTCCCTGGGATAAATCCTCGGAAGACATCCCCGCCAGTCGCTTTGCGATGCGAGAGAAGTGAGCCTGTGTTTGCTGAAAGAGAAAAAGCGCGGACTTAAGGGTCCGCGCTTTTTTTATGTCGACGCTTGGTCGTGCCCCTCCTCCCCCGAGTGCGGAGCACTGGCGGGGGAGGTGGCCGGAGCAGCGCCCGTGATGCTTTGGCCGGAAGGGGGGATCAAAAGCGCGCGAGCGTCGCGAGCAAAAGCAACGCCACGATATTCGTGATCTTGATCATCGGATTGACGGCGGGGCCCGCAGTGTCCTTGTAGGGATCACCTACCGTGTCGCCAGTCACGGCAGCCTTGTGGGCGTCCGAGCCCTTGCCGCCATAATTGCCGTCCTCGATGAACTTCTTGGCGTTGTCCCAGGCGCCGCCGCCCGACGTCATCGAGACTGCCACGAACAGACCGGTCACGATCACACCCATCAGCATCGCACCCAGGGCGTCGAAGGCCTGGGTCTTGCCGGCGATCCAATAGACCACCGCGAACAGCACGATGGGCGAAAACACCGGAAGCATCGAGGGCACGACCATCTCGCGGATTGCCGCGCGGGTGAGCAAGTCCACGGCGCGGGCATAATTGGGCTTTTGCGTGCCCTTCATGATGCCAGGCATTTCGCGGAACTGCGTGCGCACTTCCTCCACCACGGCGCCTGCCGCACGGCCGACCGCGGTCATGGCGATGCCACCGAACAGATAGGGCAACATACCGCCGAAGAAGAGGCCGACAACAACCCAGGGATCCGCCAGGCTGAATTGCGGAAGGGTAAGGCCATTGAAGAACCCGGTGCCCTGACCCGTGAAATATTTGAGGTCCTGGGTATAGGCCGCGAACAGCACCAGAGCGCCTAGACCCGCCGAACCAATGGCATAGCCCTTGGTCACCGCTTTGGTGGTGTTGCCTACCGCGTCCAGCGCGTCGGTGGTCTTGCGGACATCACCTTCAAGGCCCGACATTTCCGCGATACCGCCCGCATTGTCGGTCACCGGACCGAAGGCGTCCAGAGCCACGACCATGCCCGCCAGCGACAGCATCGTCGAAACCGCGATGGCGATTCCGAACAGGCCGGCCAGCAGATATGTGATGATGATGCCGGCGCAGATCACCAGAGCCGGCAGCGCGGTCGCTTCCATCGAGACCGCCAGGCCCTGAATCACATTGGTGCCATGTCCCGTCACCGAGGATTGCGCGATGGCGCGCACGGGACGGAAATTGGTGCCGGTATAATATTCGGTGATCCAGATGAGCGCTCCGGTCACCGCCAGACCCACGAGGCCACACCAGAACAAGGTCATGCCGGTGAAACTTAGTGAGCCAATGGTCAGCACCGTGTCCATGCCGACCAGCCAGTTGGTGAGCGGCCAAAGCCCGATCAGGGAAAGGATTACCGTGGCGACTACACCCTTGTAGAGCGCGCCCATGATGTTGCGGGACGACCCCAGACGCACGAAAAAGGTCCCGATGATCGAGGTGACGATGCTCATGCCAGCAATCGCCAACGGATAGACCATCAGCGTGAACTTCAGCGCCCCAGTGAAATAGATCGAGGCCAGCACCATGGTGGCGACAGTGGTGACCGCGAAGGTTTCGAACAGGTCGGCCGCCATGCCGGCACAATCACCGACATTGTCGCCCACATTGTCGGCGATGGTGGCGGGATTGCGCGGATCATCCTCGGGGATGCCCGCTTCAACTTTGCCCACCATGTCGCCACCCACGTCGGCACCCTTGGTGAAGATGCCGCCGCCGAGACGGGCGAAGATCGAGATCAACGATGCGCCAAAGCCGAGGCCCACGAGCGAATCGACAATGATGCGGCTTTGCGCCGGATCGTTCAGGCTGAGGCCAAAGCCCGTCGTGAGCAGCGTGAAATAGCCGGCCACTGCGAGAAGCCCCAGGCCCACCACCAGCATGCCGGTGACGGCGCCGGAGCGGAACGCCACCGACAGGCCTTGTGCCAATCCTTTGCGAGCAGCTTCCGCCGTGCGCACATTAGCGCGCACGGACACATACATGCCGGTATAGCCGGCGGCGCCTGATAGGGCGGCGCCAATCAGATAGCCCACGCCCACCTGCCAGCCCAGGAAATAAGTGGCGAGCAGAAAGATCACGACGCCCACCATGGCGATGGTCGAATATTGGCGGTTGAGATAGGCGCTCGCGCCTTCCTGCACCGCAGCTGCGATTTCCTGCATGCGGGCATTGCCGGCGCTCAAGCTCAGCACGGACCGGATGGTCCAAATGCCGTAGAGCAGCGCCAGCACGCCGCAGCAAAGGATAATAAGGAGTACGGAATTCATATGGTTGTCCCTCGTTTGAGATGTATCGATCGGCGTTGCACCGATCCCAATGGCCGGCCCGCCAGGGGACCGCTTCAAGGGCGGCCGGAATTTGCCAAAAGCCTTTTGGTCAAGCAACTGCGCTGTTGCGGCAAATTCTACCACCCCTGTCCGTCCGCCACGCGGGCCGCACAGAGGCGAAATCCCGGAAACGCTTCGATTTCCTAGGGCGTCTTGGCACCTTTATCGAATGGAAATGCGGTATTAGGCGGAGGCGTCGTCGAGGGGGTTTCGGCGCTACTGGGGTGACGTGGTGCGGTCTGAAGCTGGACGATAGCGATGGACGCCACCTTGCCCGGGCCCATCACCCGACGGGCATCGGAAAGGAGCCGCGCTTCCAGCGCCGAATTATCCACGACCGCTGGATCGGACGTGTTGGCGACACTTGTCCCATTCCCGGCGCGCCTGCCTTGGCCGAGTCACCGGCGGCCCGGGCCGGAACCGCAAGCAGAACCCCTAAGGCGAAGATCGTCGCTTTCCTCATGGGAACAAGCTGGCAAAACGGAGTTAGCACGTTCTTAACGGCCTGCTTGCGTACCCGCACCGCCGCTTTCCGGCTGCTCCAGCGACAGGAAGTCCAAGGCGTCGCCGATGGGAGTAAACAGATTGAGACCCGCGGGGCCGTCATTCTGAATGCCAAGGTCTGTGAGACCGATCACCGAGCCGGTCTCATCCAGAAGCGGGCCACCACTTGAGCCATGCGAGACCACCGTATCGCTTTGGATGTAACGCAGGCCGTCGACCACACGGTCCGCGGAGATGACGCCGCTGCTGACGGTACCCTCAAAATCCTTACCGCGCGGAGACCCGATGGCGTAGACGCGCTGGCCCGGCGTGACAGGACCGCGCTTGAGGGCTAGCGGCGCGCGGTCCCTGGGATTGGTCTTGATCAGGGCG
>Ga0126381_100000844_pt1 | contig 33265 bp, 32 predicted proteins | sample PanSoiMetPlot_28_FD_96465 | JGI IMG/M metagenome (GOLD analysis project Ga0126381, IMG submission 96465) | Tropical forest soil microbial communities from Panama - MetaG Plot_28 | ecosystem: Environmental > Terrestrial > Soil > Tropical forest > Bulk soil | place: Panama | collected 2016-02-17 | reverse complement strand
GTTGTCTGCGATGCCGCGGGCGAGCTTGTTGAGCGAGTTGAAGCTGCACGGGGCGAACAGCACCACCCCACGCGGCGGCCGCGGGCGGATGGCCAGATCGAAGTACGACTCGACGACCTGCACACTCTCGGTGTCCGCAAGCTCGCGGGGCGCAATGACGCGCGAAGCGTTCGGGGTCGGGATCGCGATGACGATTGCGAAGCCGAGCCCGAAGAGCCCACGCAGAAGCTCGGGACAGCGCGCCGCCGTCGTCGTGCCGCTGAGCAGCAAGTAAGCTACATCAAAAACTTCGCGATCAGCGGTGTCAGTTGGGCTCATCGTACTACATCCCCTGGCTCAGATCCGCGCCCACTCGCGACGCGTAAACGACAGCGGCTATTGATGGCGGATCCTCAGCGGGGCGGTTGGTTCACTTTGACGACGCGCCAGCCGTGACCCATGCCAGGGCCGTCGATCCGGTCGATGCGGGTGATCGAGCAATTCTCGATCGTGAAGGCGAGGGCGGCTTCGGGGTGAAGGTCCAGCGCCAGCGCCAGCGCGGCGCGGATCGTGCCGCCATGCGCTACGGCGATAATGTCCCTGCCGGAATAGGTCTCGACCAGCCGATGGATGGCGCGCGATACCCGCTCGATGACCGCCAGGAAACTCTCGCCGCGTGGCGGGGTCTCATGGGCCGGCGCGTGCCAGAACCGGTGGAAATCGCCGGCCCGGGTTTCCTCCAGTTCCTGATAGCTGAGGCCCTGCCAGTCGCCGAAATCCTGTTCGGCGAGTTCGGCCAGCGAGATTGCCCCGGGACCCGGGATCGGCCGCGGTCCGGGGAGCCCCGCGCGAATTATGGCCGCCGCCGTCTCGTGGGTGCGCCGCAAATGGCTCGTCACCCACATCGCGCCTCGCGGCAGCTTCTCCGCAAGGCCGCTGAACGATGCGGTTTCGGAACAGTCGCACGAGAGATCGGTTTGGCCGTAAATCAGCCCGCCATGCGCCACCGGGGCGTGTCGCACCCACCAGATGCTCGTCGTAACGTGAGTCATCGCGCCGAGGCCGCGAGCAGCATCACGATCTCTCCGAGTTGTTGAAGCGCCCCGAGGACGTCGCCCGTGTAACCGCCGATCTGACGGCGCGCAACCCCGGCCGCTGCGAAAACCGTCACGCCCAACAGACAGAGCGCGATGAGCCCGCGCATGGGTCCGAGAGCGGCCAAGGCAATCGCGGCGCCGATCACCGCGGCCGCGATAACCCCGGGCGCACCGGGTGTTCCCGCCGCCGCGCCAACACCTTCGGAGCGTGCCGGCGGCAATCCCCACAGCGCGCCGGGCAGCGCCGCACGCGAAGCGGCATGGGCGGCGATCAGGGCGCCACCGGCATAAAGGACGTCGCCGATTGCGGCAATCGAACCGGCGCGTAGCAGCACACTGACCACGATCGCTAGCACTCCGAAAGTCCCGTGCCGGCTGTCGCGCATTATGGCTAGCTTTGTTGCGCGGTCGCGTCCGCCGACAAATCCGTCGGCGGTGTCGGCGAGCCCGTCTTCGTGCAAGGCTCCGGTCAGGGCGAGCCCCGCCGACACTGCAAGAAGCGCCGCCGGCCAACTGCCCAGCCCGATCAGCTGGGCCAACAACAAAGCCGAGGCAGCCACCAGGCCGACGCCGGCCCCGACTAGCGGAAAGGCCCAGGCCGAATCGGCAAGGCGCCAGGCGCCGCGCCTCTCGGCAGCAACCGGAAGCCTGGTGAAGAACGCCGCGGCCATCAGGAAGCCGGCGAAGAAACCAGGAGGATCGTCGGGAGCGCTCATTGCGCCGAGGATAACCCGAGCCGAATTTAAGGACGAAGCGGCGCGTTTCATGAGGGGATATCTGCATGGCCGATCCGGTCGCCAGCCTGGACGAGATTCGCGGATTGCTCTCTCAGCTACCGGGACCCGATCTGGATGCCGGCACCGCGGCGGCGGCGCGGCAGGCGCAACTGACCAAGCCGGCTGGCTCGCTCGGCCGGCTGGAAGAACTGGCGATCTGGCTGGCGACATGGCAGGCAAGGCATCCGCCGCGGCTCGAACACCCGAGAACTCTCGTGTTCGCCGCCAATCACGGGGTTGCCGTGCGCGGTGTTTCCGCCTATCCCGCCGCGGTCACGGCTCAGATGGTAAAAAATTTCATCGTCGGCGGTGCTGCCGTGAACCAGTTGTGCCGCGTCTTCGATGCCGGGCTCAAAGTCTACGAGATGAACCTCGACAGCCCGACCGGCGACATCGTCGTCGAGCCGGCGATGAGTGAGGAAGAATGCGCCAAGGCGATGGCCTACGGCATGATGGCGGTCGAACCCGGCATCGACGCATTGGCGCTCGGCGAGATGGGGATCGGCAACACCACCGTGGCGGCGGCGCTGTGCGCCGGGCTCTTCGGTGGCGCTGCCGAAGATTGGACCGGGCCCGGAACCGGGGTCAGCGGGCGCGCGCTCGAAGCAAAGAGAACCGCCGTCGCGGACGCCGTCGCGCGCCATCGCCCGGCGGCAAACGATCCGTTCGACGTTTTGCAGCGCCTGGGCGGGCTCGAATTCGCCGCGATCGCCGGGGCGGTGATGGCGGCGCGGCTCGGCCGCGTGCCGGTCGTTCTCGACGGCTTCGCGTCGACTGCCGCGGCCGCGGTGCTGTTCGCCGCCGACCGGTACGCACTCGACCATTGCATCCTCGGGCACCTCTCGGCCGAACCCGGCCACCGGCGTCTCGTCGAACAAATCGGGCAACGGCCGCTATTCGACTTCGGCATGCGGCTCGGCGAAGCGTCGGGGGCGACCCTCGCTTTCGGCATCCTGAAGGCGGCCGTCGCCTGCCACACCGGGATGGCGACATTCGCCGAAGCGGGCGTCAGCGGGCCCGGCTAGCCGCTGTTGCCGTGCCCCGATCCTCGTTCGCGTCCGAAATCGAAACGCAAGCTGAGCCAGCCCATGAGGCACAATGGTTGCGCGGGAACGCACTAACGCGTAAGTCGTTTCCTCAAGCAGTTCCATTGCTGATTAGGAGGTTCCGGTGACCAACAAAAAGCGCCGCGGGCTGGCCAGCATGTTTCTTGCGACCTTGATGTTGGCAGGGGTCGGATCGCTGCTGGCGGCCTGCAATACTGTCGCCGGCGCCGGCCAGGATGTTTCGGCGATCGGACACACAGTCACCAGCGGGGCTGAGCAGACAAAGCGGGCGACCGGCGTACCGTAAGCGAGCGGCCGGGTCTCGCCTTCAGTGGGCGAGGATCTGGCTCAGGAACAATTTCGTGCGGTCGCTCTTGGGGTTGGCGAAGAACTCCTTTGGCGGCCCGCGCTCGACGATCTCGCCACGGTCCATGAAGACCATCGTGTCGGCGACCGTGCGCGCAAAGCCCATCTCATGGGTGACGCACACCATTGTCATCCCCTCTTGGGCGAGCTCGATCATCACGTCGAGCACCTCCTTGATCATCTCCGGATCGAGCGCCGAAGTCGGCTCGTCGAACAGCATGATCTCCGGCTTCATGCATAGCGAGCGGGCGATCGCAACGCGCTGCTGCTGGCCGCCGGACAGCTGACCCGGATATTTGTCCGCCTGTTCTGGGATGCGCACCCGTTCGAGATAGAGGCGGGCCGTCTCTTCGGCTTCCCTTTTCGGCATTTTGCGCACCCAGATCGGCGCCAGCGTCAGGTTCTCCAGCACCGTCAGATGCGGGAACAGATTGAATTGCTGAAACACCATGCCGACCTCGCGGCGGACCGCCTCGATGTTCTTCAGATCCGAGGTCAGCTCGACGCCGGCGACGACAATCTGGCCGCGCTGATGTTCTTCGAGCCGGTTGATGCAGCGGATCATCGTCGACTTGCCAGAGCCCGACGGCCCGCAGACGACGACGCGCTCGCCCCTGGCGACATCGAGGTTGATGTTCCTGAGGACGTGGAAGTCGCCGTACCATTTGTCGACGCCGCGCAACTCGATAATCGGCGCCCCTTCCGAACCCGTCAACTCTGCCGCCCTTTATTGAACTCGCGCTCGAGCATCTGACTGTAGCGCGACATGAAAAAGCAAAAGGTCCAATAGATCGCTGCCGTGAAGACATAGGCCTCGATATAGAAGCCCTGCCAATTCGCATCGGTCAGCGCCGCGTTAGCGGCACCGAGCAAGTCGAACAAGCCGATGATGATGACGAGCGACGTGTTCTTGAAGCCGCCGATGAAGCTGTTGACTAGGGGTGGGATGACCATCGCCAATGCCTGCGGCAGAACGATCAGCCGCGTCCGCTGCCAATAGCCGATCCCGAGCGAGTCGGCGGCCTCATATTGACCTCGAGGGATAGCCTGCAGCCCGCCGCGGACGATCTCCGCGAGATAAGCGGCGGCGAACAGAATGAAGGCGACCTGGGCGCGCAGCAATTTGTCTATCGTCACGCCGGTCGGCAAGAACAGCGGCAGCATCACCGAGGCCATGAACAGGACGGTGATCAACGGCACGCCGCGGACGAGCTCGATATAGCCGACGCAGATCGCCCGCACCGCCGGCAACCGTGATCGCCGCCCGAGCGCCAGCAAGATTGCCAGCGGGAAGGCGAACACTATCCCGATCGTCGCGAGGATCAGAGTCAGCGGCAGCCCATTCCACAAGGAGGCCTCGACATAGGCCATGCCGAGAACACCGCCCCACATCAACACTCCGACCGCCGCAAGCCCCGCGAGCCAGAGGACCGCCAGACGGCGACCCCATAGCCGCCGATCGCAGCTGGCCAGGATCATCGCGATGAAGATCACAACGGTAAACAGCGGCCGCCAATGCTCGGCGTAAGGGTAGCGGCCAAAAAGGATAAAGCGGCCCTTCTCCTCAATGAAGGCCCAGCAGGCGCCGCCGCCCCGGCAAGCGCGGCCGGTCTCGCCATGCCAGACCGCATCGACCACCGCCCAGCGGACTACCGGCGGGATGATCACTGCCAGCAGGTAGAGTGCGCCGATGGTCAGAATCGTGTTGGGAATGCTATTGAACAGGTTTGCGCGCAGCCAGGCGAGTGGGCCTGCGGTGACCGGCCGCGGCCGTTCGACCGGAATCGGTAGCTCTTGGGTGACGTCGATGTCGGCCATGATCTAGCGCTCGACCAGCGCGACGGCGCGGTTGTAGAGGTTCATGAACAGCGAGATCAGCAGGCTGATCGCAAGGTAAACGGCCATGATCATGGCAATGCCTTCGACCGCTTGACCGGTCTGGTTCATCGTCGTGTTGGCGACCGAGACGAGATCGGGGTAGCCGATCGCGACGGCGAGCGAGCTGTTCTTGGTCAGGCTCAGATATTCGCTTGTCATCGGCGGTACGATGACACGCAGCGCCTGCGGCAGCACGATCAGCCGCATGCGCTGACCGGGTCTCAGACCGAGCGCCGACGCCGCCTCGCTCTGTCCCCAGCTGACCGCGAGAATGCCGGCGCGCACGATCTCGGCAATAAAGCTGCCGGTATAGACGGTCAGCCCGATCAGCAGTGCGGCGAATTCCGGAGAAACCGCGCCGCCGCCGACAAAGTTGAACCCTTTGAGCTCGGGCCAATTGAGTTCGAGCGGCATGCCGGCGGCGAGAAACACCAATAGCGGCAAGCCGACAATCAGCGCCAACCCAACCCAGCCGCTCGGAAATTGTGCCCCGGTCAGAGCCTGCCGACGCTTCGCCCAGCGGCTGACTCCGATCGCGCCGATGACGCCGAAGGCAAGCGCCAGCAGCATCCAGCGATGCGCCGGATCCGCAATCGGAACCGGAAAGACGAACCCCCGATTGCTGACGAGTACACCCGGCAGCAGCTCCCAGGCCTGGCGTGGCGCCGGCGCGCTGATCCGCAACATCGCCCACCAGAAAAACAGCTGCAGCAGCAGCGGGATGTTGCGGAAGGTCTCGACGTAGATCTGAGCGAGTTTGCGAATGAGCCAGTTGCTCGACAGCCGCGCGATCCCCATTACCGTGCCAAGAACGGTCGCCAGCACGATGCCGAGAGCCGAGACGTAGAGTGTATTCAGCAGCCCGACGAGGAAGGCCCGCGCGTAGGTGTCGGCGGGGGAGTAGGCGATCAGCGACTCGCCGATGCCAAAGGCGGCTTCCCGATCGAGAAACCCAAAACCGCTCGCGATGTTCTGGCGCCGCAGGTTGACGAGCGTGTTGTGAACGAGAAAGGCCACGAGCGCGACGACGATGCCGACAAAAAGGATTTGCCAGACGACGCTGCGAATCCGGGGATCATTCCAGCGCAGGACCCGGCCCGGACGCGGCGCGAGGGTCGCCGTCTCGATCGCCATTATTCGTTCTCTACCTTCCGGGTGGCTGCCCTTTCAGCTCAGCGGATCGGCATCGCATACATCAGGCCGCCGTGCGTCCACAAATCGTTGAGGCCGCGCTCGAATTTGAGCTCGGTATCCTTGCCGAGAGTGCGGTCGAAGATCTCGCCATAATTGCCGACGAGCTTGATCTCGTTATAGGCCCATTTCTCGTCGAGCCCGAGCGCCTTACCCATGCCGGGCGTGACCCCCAGCATGCGCTTGATGTTGGGTTCCTCACTCTTCAGCATGTCGTCCACATTCTTCTGCGTGACGCCCTTTTCTTCCGCCTCGATCAGCGCATAGACGACCCAGCGGACAATGTCGTTCCATTCGTCATCGCCGTGCCGCACGACCGGAGCAAGCGGCTCCTTTGATATGCGGTCGGGCAGCACGGTGTAGTCGTCGGGGTTGCTCGCGCGGCCTAGGCGTTGCGCCGCCAGCCCCGAGGCGTCGCCGGTGATCACATCGCAGCGGCCGGAGAAGAAGGCGGCATAAAGCTCGTCGACCTTCTCGATGACGACCGGTTTGAAATCCATCTTGTTGCCACGGAAGTAATCGGCGAGGTTGAGCTCGGTGGTCGTCCCCGGTGCAACGCAGATCGTCGCTCCGTTCAGTTCCTTGGCACCTTTGACGCCGAGCTTCTTCGGCACCATGAAGCCCTGGCCGTCATAGAACACGACCGGCGCGAAATTGAGGCCGAGCGCGGTGTCGCGCTGCAACGTGTCGGTCGTGTTGTTTGACAGTACGTCGACCTCGCCCGATTGCAACGCGGTAAAACGCTGCTGCGCAGTCAGCGGTACATACTTGACCTTGTCGGCGTTGCCGAAGATCGCCGCCGACAGCGCCCTACAGACATCAACGTCGAAACCGGCCCAACGCCCCTGGCTGTCGGGCGCGGCGAAACCGGCGATGCCGGTCGGCACGCCGCAACTGATTTGGCCCGCCTGTTTGACCTTGTCCAACGTCGGTCCCGCCTGCGCTGCGGTCCCGACTCCAAGCGCGATGCAGACCGCCGCTAGCGCGCCCACCCGTCGTCTGATCGTCATTTCCAACTCCCTGCTCGCCAGTCGCGAGATACGAACCCCGGTTCGCGACGACGCTAGCATAATCGCGGCGGCGCCAGCAACGCGGGCCAGCAAATCACGCCCTGATCCGTGGCCGAGCGATCGCAAACCGGCACGACCGGGTTGATGGTCGGCTATGCCGCGCGTCGCATGTTCTCTACGACCGCCGCGACGGTAGAGGGCGCCGCCGTGCCGCCTCTGACGCGATTGGCAGCTTAATTCATCACGAGCGCTGCATCGGCGCTTGCTCGACCAGGCGCCATAAATACCAGCTCGCCACAGTGCGATAGGGCTTCCACCGGACGCCATAGGTTTCGACATCCTTGCGCGCCGGCAATTCCCCCCGGTCATAGGCAAGCGCGAACCCTTTACGGATCCCGTAATCGTCGGCGGGCAGCACATCCGGGCGGCCGAGACGGAAAATCAGCAACATCTCGACCGTCCAGCGCCCGATGCCGCGAACATGGGTCAGGCTTTCGATGATCGCCTGATCCTCCATCCGCCGGATTTCGGCGAGCGTCGGGATCTCGCCGCCGACGGTTTTGCCAGCGAGGTCGCGCAACGAAAGGAGCTTCGAGCGGGACAGGCCCACGCTGCGCAGTTCATCCTCGGATGCGGCGAGGACCTGCTCGGCTGTCGGGTTTGCGCCCGGGAAAAGCGCCCGGAACCGCGCGAAAATCGCCGCGGCGGCCTTGCCGTTCAGCTGCTGATAAACGATCGCCTGCGCCAGCGCGGCGAAGATGCTCGGTGCCTCGATCAGCTGCAGACGAAACGGGCCGACCACGTCGATGACGCGGGCCAGCGAAGCGTCGGCAGCGCGGAGGTGCTCAACCGCTAAGGCAGGCTCGAAGCCGAGCCCCTCATTCATTCGCCGGCTTCGATCGCCAGCATGCGGCGCTTCGTCGCCGTGCCGCCATGGGCCGAAAAGCCTCCGATCTTCCCGCCGGCGGCCAACACGCGATGACACGGCACGACGATCGGGAACGGATTGCGGCCGAGTGCCTGGCCCACCGCGCGTGCCGCGCCGGCGGCACCGAGCCGCGCTGCGACCTCCCCATAGGCGAGCGTCTTTCCCGGCGGGATCGTGCGCGCGACCTCGTAGACACGGCGATGAAACGGCGCCACCTCCTCCATATCGAGCGCGATCGCCGAGAGGTCGTTTCGCTCCCCGTGCAGAAGCGCGGCAATGCAGTCGACAGCGCGCTGTACCTCGGCAGGCGGCGCCGTTTCCGCGGCGGCCGGGAAGCGCCGGAGCATGCGTTCACGCGTGTCGGCCTCGCTCGCTTCGGGGAGCTGCACGCCTGCCAGCCCCCGGTCGGTCCACGCCACACCGCACCAGCCGATCGCCGTATCGAAGAGAGTAAAGCCGTATGCCGTCATGGGAGTAATCGTAGCACCCGTTCCCGCCTGCCACACCCTTTTCGAAGGGTACTCAATCGCGTGCCCGTCGCGAAGCACCCGCCGCGGATGATTCACCCCTTGGTCGCGGCGCGGAAGAGCTGCTCGAATTCGGCAAGTTCGGTCGGGGAGGCGTCGGTCACCGCCCAAAAGCCGAGATCGCCCTCGTCCCAATGCCGCAGATTGTAGCCGCGTCGGGCCAGGGTTTCGGCGCGGTCGGCCCGCGCTGCGGGAAGCATGAAGAGGTTGATCACGTGCTGGCGGCGTTTGTAGACGAGCGCGGGGACCGCCTGGCCGGCGATCAGGTCGAGACGCCCGCCGACCAATGGAAAGCCTTCAGCGGTGAGATCGACGGTCGGCGGCGACAAATCCGTCCGGCCGGCAAACCACGGCTTGACCGTGTGCTGATCCGAGGACGCGACATCGGTCAGGTGGTTGCCGAGCAGCGAGCGCAGATGGCTGTCGACGAGCTCGGCGGTAATTGTGTCTGTCTGCCGTTCGCCCAACAGGAAAAACGTGCCGCCCGATCCCAAGGCAACGGCGAGCAGCATCGAGGCGGCATAGGCGAGCCAACCTGGCGCGCGCGGCACCGCCGGCGCGTTCGCCGCCGCGTCGCGGCGGAGCGCAAAGCGGATCTGCGATCGCAGTGTCTCAGGAGCCCGATAGACCGGAGCGGAGCGCCGAACGCCGTCGCGGAGCCGCTCGAGCGCCGCTGTCTCGATGCCGCAATCGGGACAGCTTTGTAGATGGTCGCGCAGCGGCGCACGGTCCGCCTCGGCGAGTTCGCCATCGAGATAGGCCTCGAGCCGGGGGCGGACCTCATCGCATCGCATCACCCACACATCCCTTTCCGTCCCAGGCCCGGCGCAACGCTGCGCGCGCGCGGTGCAGCCGCGACATCACGGTTCCGATCGGCACCCCCGTTATTTCGGCAATCTGGCGGTAGTCGAGCTCGTGCAATTCGCGGAGCACGATCGTCTCACGCAGCGGCGGTGGGAGCTGTTCGATCAGCAGATCGAGGCGCCGCAGATCGGAGCGGTTTTGCAGCAGCGCGTCGGCGTCGACGGTGCCCACCGGCAGCTCGTGGACCGAACCCTCCCGGTCGCCGTCGAGTTCGAGCGGCACCAGCTCCGCTGGCCGGTTGCGCTCCAGCCAATCATAGGAGGTCCGCCGGACGATCTTTAAGAGCCAGCTCTTGGCGTCGCCCTCACGATAACTGTCGAAATACCGAAACGCCCGCAGACAAGCCTCCTGCACAACATCGGCGGCGTCGGCATCGTTGCGCGTCAGCCAGCGTGCCAACGCGTAACCGGCGTCGAGATGGGGCAGCACCACCGCCTCGAACCGGCCTTGCCGACGCCGCTCCGCGATCCACGCCATGCGCGCTCTTCTACCCCGCATCGACCAGGACCGCAGCAACGGCGAAATTATTCCACGCCGATATCGGCTCCGCGCGCGGTTGCAATCCCCGTACGCCGGAGCCACACTCGCGAACCGCAGGAGAGGAATGTGCCGATGGAAATGACGGGCGAGTTTCGCATCCCCGCTCCCCGCCAGCGCGTCTGGGAGGGGCTCAACGATCCGGAGATCCTGAAGAGCAGCATTCCCGGCTGCCAGACGATCGAAAAATTGTCCGACACCGAGTTCACCGCCAAGGTGCTCGCCCAGGTCGGGCCGGTTAAAGCCAATTTTGCCGGCAAGGTGACGCTGTCCGATCTCGACCCGCCGCAGAGCTACACGATCGCCGGCGAAGGCAGCGGCGGCGTCGCCGGTTTTGCGAAGGGCAGCGCCAAGGTGGACCTCGACGAAGACGCCGGCGCGACGGTGCTGCGCTATGCCGTCCAGGCGCATGTCGGCGGCAAGCTGGCGCAGATCGGCTCGCGCCTGATCGACTCGGTCGCCCGCAAAATGGCCGAAAATTTCTTCACGCGGTTCGTGGCGGCGGTTGCACCCGAGCAGCCGGCGCCCGCAGCCGCCCCAGAGAGCGAAGCTGTGGCCGGCGATCGCGCGGCCGCCGAACCGCCTGGTCCCAGCGTCGCCCTGGTGGCGTCGGTCGAGGCTCAGCCCGATGCAGCCGCGCCGCCCGCGAAGAAGGATATCAGGCTCCGGCCGGCGTTGTGGGTGACCGGGCTCGCCGCGATCATCGGCGCAGTGCTGTATTTCTTCACGGGCCGCCGCGTAACCCGATAAGCGCCCTCGCCGCGAAGCCTTGAGCCGGAGCCAGAGCGGGCATAAAACGTCGCCGGACTTTCCGCCTCCTTCGGTGGCCGGGTGATCGATTCAGGTGATGCATTCCAGGGAGATCTCGATGCAGAAGACGGTCAGCCTCACGGTGAACGGCAAGCCGGTTTCGGCGACGGTCGAAGGCCGAACTCTCTTGGTGCAACTGCTGCGCGAGCAGCTTGGGCTCACCGGCACGCATGTCGGCTGCGACACCAGCCAGTGCGGCGCCTGCGTTGTCCATGTCGACGGTGAGGCCGTCAAATCTTGCACTCTGCTGGCCCTGCAGGCCGAAGGCCGCTCGGTGCTGACGATCGAGGCGGTCGCGACCGGTGACACCCTGCATCCGATGCAGGAGGCGTTCCGCAACAATCATGCCTTGCAGTGCGGATTCTGTACGCCGGGCATGATCATGAGCGCGCTCGATCTGGTGAAAAACAACCCCAATCCGACCGAGCGCGAGGTCCGCGAGTACCTCGAAGGCAATCTCTGCCGCTGCACCGGTTACCACAATATCGTGCTGGCGATCATCGAGGGGGCGGCGGTCATGCGCGGCGAGAAGCCGGCGGTAGCGGCGGAGTAAAGAGCGATGGGCGTCATCGGAACGCCGGTCCGGCGGCTCGAGGATTACCGCTTCATTACCGGACAGGGCACCTATACGGACGACATCAATCGTCCGGGACAGCTTTACGCCTATATCCTGCGCAGCCCGTACGCGAACGCCCGCATAACTGGCATCGACACCTCTGCGGCCGCGTCGGCGCCGGGCGTCGTCGCCGTCTATACCGGCAAGGATATGGCCGCGGAGGGTATCGGCGGACTGCCCTGCGGGTGGCAGATCCATTCCAAAGACGGCTCGCCGATGGTCGAGCCGCCCCATCCGCCGCTTGTCGTCGACCGGGTCCGCCATGTCGGCGACCAGGTCGCCATCGTCATCGCCGAGAGCCTCGCGCAAGCCCGCGACGCTGCCGAGCTGGTCCAGGTCGACTACGTCGAGGAGCCGGCGGCGATCGACCCCGTCGCGGCGCTTCAGTCGAGCGCGCCGCAGGTGCACACCGAAGCGCCCGGCAATCTTTGCTATGACTGGCATTTGGGCGACCTCGCGGCAGTCGATGCTGCGGCGGCCAAGGCGGCTCGGGTTGTCAAGCTCGACCTCGCCAACAATCGCCTCGTCCCCAATGCGATGGAGCCGCGCGCCGCGATCGGCGAATTCAACCGCGCGACCGGCGAATACACGCTCTACACGACAAGCCAGAACCCGCATGTGATCCGCTTGTTGATGGGCGCCTTCGTATTGCACATTCCCGAAGCGAAGCTGCGCGTCGTCGCGCCCGATGTCGGCGGCGGCTTCGGGTCGAAGATCTACCACTATGCCGAGGAGGCGATCCTCACCTGGGCCGCCGGCAAGCTGAGGCGGCCGGTCAAATGGACCGCGGAGCGCTCCGAGAGCTTCATGTCGGACGCCCACGGCCGCGACCACGTCACACATGTCGAGCTGGCTCTCGATTCCGACGCCAAGTTCCTCGCGCTGAAGGTCTCGACGACAGCCAATATGGGCGCGTACCTGTCGACCTTCGCGACCTGCATCCCGACCTACCTCTACGGCACTTTGCTCGCCGGCACCTACACAACCCCGGCGATCTACGTCGAAACCAAAGCGGTGTTCACCCACACGGTCCCGGTCGACGCCTATCGCGGCGCCGGCCGCCCGGAGGCGACGTTTCTGCTCGAGCGCATCGTCGACCTGGCAGCCGACGAACTCGGCATGGATCCGGCCGAGCTGCGCCGCCGCAATTTCATCGCGAAGGACGCGTACCCGTATCAGACGCCCGTCGCATTGCAATATGACAGCGGCGACTATTTTGCGACCCTGGATCTCGCGCTGAAGGCGGCCGATGTTCAGGGCTTCGAGGCTCGGCGGCACGAGGCGGCGGGCCGCGGCAAATTGCGCGGCCTCGGCATCGCCACCTATATCGAAGCGTGCGGGATCGCCCCCTCGGCGGTCGTCGGCTCATTGGGTGCCCGGGCGGGGCTCTTCGAATGCGCCGCCGTCCGCGTCCACCCGACCGGCAGCGTGACGGTGCTGACCGGGTCGCACAGCCATGGGCAGGGGCACGAGACGACCTTTGCGCAGCTGGTGGCCGACGGGCTCGGCATCCCAATCGACAGCGTCGAGATCGTTCACGGCGACAGCGCCAAGATCCCCTACGGCATGGGTACCTACGGCTCGCGTTCGGCCGCCGTCGGCGGCAGCGCGATCGTCAAGGCGATGGACAAGATCGTTGCCAAGGGCCGCAAGATCGCCGCCCATCTGCTCGAAGCCGCCGAGGCGGATGTCGAGTTCAGGGACGGCAAGTTCACCGTCGCCGGGACCGACCGCTCGAAGACTTTGGCAGAAGTGGCACTGACCGCCTATGTGCCGCACAACTTCCCGCATGAAGAATTGGAGCCGGGGCTCGACGAGACCGCGTTCTACGACCCGAAGAACTTCACTTTTCCGTCGGGAGCCCATATCGCCGAGGTCGAGATCGACCCCGAGACCGGGCAGGTCGGGGTCGTTAATTTTGCCGCCAGCGACGATTTCGGGCGCATCCTCAATCCGATGATCGTCGAAGGCCAGGTGCATGGCGGCCTCGCCCAGGGCATCGGCCAGGCCTTGCTTGAGGGGTGCGTTTACGACAAGGAGACTGGCCAGCTGCTGACCGGCTCCTACAACGATTACGCAATGCCGCGCGCCGACGATTTGCCGTCATTCAAGCTGTCGACCAACGTGACCCTGTGCACGCACAACCCGCTGGGGGTGAAGGGCTGCGGCGAGGCCGGCGCGATCGGCGCGCCGGCGGCGATCACCAATGCCCTTGTCGATGCGTTGAAGCCGCTCGGCATCCGGCATCTCGACATGCCGGCGACGCCCGAAAGGCTGTGGCGCCTCATCCAACAGCACCGCTCGCCGCTCGCCGCGGAATAGGGAGAGCCCGATGTACGAATTCAACTACCACAAGCCGACGAGCCTCGACGAGGTCGCGAACCTGCTGGGCGCGAACGAAGAGGCCAAGCTCGTCGCTGGCGGCATGACCCTGATCCCGACCCTGAAACTGCGGCTCGCCAGGCCGTCCGATGTGGTCGACCTCGCCGCGATCCCCTCCTTGCGCGGGATCACCGATGCCGGCGACGCCATCGTGATCGGGGCGATGACACGGCACGCCGAGGTAAACCGTTCGCCTGTCGTCAAGCAGGGCATTCCGGGTCTCGCCGCGATGGCGGGGATGATCGGGGACCCCGCGGTGCGCAACCGCGGCACGCTCGGCGGGTCGATCAGCAACAATGACCCTGCCGCCGATTATCCGGCGGCGGTCGTCGGGCTCAACGCCACCGTACACACCACCAAGCGCGAGATCGCCGCGGACAATTTCTTCACCGGCATGTTCGAGACTGCACTCGAGCCGGCCGAGATCGTCACTTCCGTCCGCTTCCCGAAACCGCAGGCCTCCTGCTACCAGAAGTTCCGTAATCCCGCGTCGCGCTATGCGATCGTCGGCGTATTCGTCGCCCGTACCGCCGGCGGAGTGCGGGTCGCGGTGACCGGCGCTGGGCCCAGCGTGTTCCGCATCCCCGAAATGGAGGCGGCGCTCGCCGGCTCCTTCACCCCCGAAGCGATCAAGGACATTACGATCCCCGATACCGGCCTCAACTCAGATATCCACGCCAGCGCCGAGTACCGCGCCCATCTCGTCGGCGTCATGGCCCGCCGTGCCGTCGCGGGGTGCGGATAAGCCGCGAAATGGCGCGGCGTGCCGTTTTCAGCGGCCGCTTCGTGCGCGTGAACGGAGCTTTCCTTCGGGAGCGAGCAAATCGCGACGGTGACCCGAGACGTATCTTTTACAGGGCAATGCTTGGAACTGACACCTACGAAGCCTACGAGGCTGATGTAGGCAAGTAAGAGGTCCTGGTTGAGACCTTCCATCCGCCGCGGCTAGTCAACGGTCACACCGAGATGTGGTACGCCCGCCACAGCGGTTGGATGGAGGACGCCGCGTCGCGCAAGAACCGTAAGGCGGAAAAGCGAAAGCGCATTCCGCCGCCTTCCACATCTCCCCTTTTCAGCCCGTCGGTGACAGCCATCCGCCAACTCGCCATCGCCGGGATGGTTGAAACGCGGTTGATGGCGGAATGCGCTGCGCTTTTCCGCCCTACGCGCTTTACGCTGTCCGCCAACGCCACCCCGTGCACGCAGCATCCGACGCCGCCACGTCAGTTCCCCAGCAGCTGTACTCGACCGGCAAGATCCGGTCGGTTAGTCACAGCAGCGGCGAACCGCCGATCGTCGGTGATGACGTGTGTGTCGTAGTGCACGGCGAGGGCGAGATAGAGGCAGTCGTACACCGGATGAGAGATTTCCGTCCCGAGCCTTAATGCACGGGCGACATGCGGCTCGATCGAGAGCGTTGCAACCGGCGCCTTGGCCAGTTCGTCCATTCGCGCGATCGCCTCGGCGGCAGTTGTTTCACCAAGCCTTACATGCCGCCATAACGCGTTTGCGGCTTCCGCGAGCCAGATCGCCGGCGCGATCAGCTGCTCACCACGAAGCGCAAGCGCCGCCTCGGTTCCGGGTTCTTCGAAAACCCATTTGAGAGCAACTGAAGCGTCGATGACGACGCTCACCGCTCGTCGCGGTCCTGGCGGATAAGCTCCGTAGAATTGGTCAGTTTACGACCGCGCGTTTCGGCACGAAGGGTTGCGGCGCGCTCCCAAAAACCGGCGCGCCCCGGACGTAAGGCCTCGTCCAGGATGATGCGGTGCTCGGCTTCGGCGCTGCGGCCATGCTCGGCCGCACGGCGCTTCAGGGCTTCGACCACGTCCTGTGGGACGTCCCGAACGAGAAGTTGGGGCATAACAGCCTCCTGTGAATAACGCTATCATATGATAGCAATCCCGAGGTGTCCAATCCACCGTCGGGGTGGTATGGCTGCGGTGGAGGGATTAGATATCGCACATCTGAAGGGCGCCTGCCTCGGTTCATGGGTGAGCGTCTTCCCCTCCCTCTCCCGATCGGAGAGGGATTTTGTTGCGGCCAGGATCGGTTTGGATGCGCGATAACGGCTCCCCCACCACTCTTCCTGCCTCGGTCGACGACACCCTGGCGCTGCTCGGTAGCGCTGACTATGTCGCCGACCGCAGTCTCGCGACCGCGGTGCACTTGGCGTTGCATCTGAACCGGCCGTTGTTTCTCGAAGGCGAAGCCGGAGTGGGCAAAACTGAGATCGCCAAGGTGCTGGCGAGCGCGTTGAAGCGCCGGCTCATTCGGCTGCAATGCTACGAGGGCCTCGACGTCGCCTCCGCCGTCTATGAATGGGATTATGCACGGCAGATGATCGAGATCCGTCTCGCCGAGGCGGCCGAGGAGGAGCGCGCCGAGATCGAGAGCACGATCTTCTCCGACCGGTTTTTGATCAAGCGGCCGCTGTTGCAGGCGCTGGAGCCGGACATCGCCGGCTCGCCGGTATTGCTGATCGACGAGCTCGACCGCACCGACGAGCCGTTCGAGGCCTATCTCCTCGAGCTCCTCTCCGACTTCCAGGTGACGATCCCCGAGATCGGAACGATCCATGCAGAGCAGCCGCCGATCGTGATCATCACGTCGAACCGGACGCGCGAGATCCATGACGCGCTGAAACGCCGCTGCTTTTATTACTGGGTCGATTATCCGACCGCGGCGCGCGAGCTCGAGATCCTGAAACGCAAGGCGCCCGGTGCCGGCGAGCACCTGTCGCGTGAGGTCGTCGGTTTTGTGCAGAAATTGCGCACGATGGACCTGTTCAAGCTTCCCGGCATCGCCGAGACGATCGACTGGACCGAGGCGCTGATGCAGCTCGATGTGCTCGAACTGACGCCGCATGCGATCAACGACACGTTGGGCGTGCTGCTCAAATATCAGGACGACATCGCCCGGCTGCACGGCAGCGAAGCCGCGCGCATCCTCGAGCAAGTGAAGACCGAGGCGGCGACTGCGGAGGCGTGATCTCTTGCCACACGAGCTTGATCTCCCCCTCTCCGCCCCCAAGAGTGGAGAGGGTCGGGGTGAGGTGGGGGATCCCATTGGAGACCACGACGGCAGGGCCCACCTCACCCTCCCCATCGCGTCCCGCGACGGGTCCCCTCCTTCTCCCCCCGCAAGCGGGCGGAGAGGGCAAGTTCCTGAGCAAGGTCGGCTGCTTGCGAATCTGATGCATTTTGCGCGGACATTGCGCTCGGCAGGACTGCCGGTCGGGCCGGGCAAGGTCATCGACGCGGTGGCGGCGGTGAGGACGGTCGGCGTCATCGATCGCCGCGATTTTTACTGGACGCTGCACGCCGTGTTCGTCAATCGGCCGGACCAGCGGCTGATCTTCGACCAGGCGTTTCATGTCTTCTGGCGTAACCCCGATCTCTTGAAAAAGATGATGGGACTGGTGTTGCCGGAGATGCGGGTCGAGGGTGCCGAGGATCAGGGAACCGCGATGGCTCGGCGACTCGCGGAAGCTCTGCATCCGGATATCGGCAAGGAAGGCGAAGCCGAGGAAACCGAAACCGAGATCGACGCCGCGATGAGCTTCTCCGACCGCGAGCAGTTGCGCGGCATGGATTTCGAGAAGATGTCGCTCGACGAGCTGGCACGCGCCAAGGCTGCGATCGCCAAGCTGCGCCTTCCGGTTCGGGATGTCCGGACTCGACGCTTCGCGCCCGACCGGCACGGAGCTCGGGCCGATTTGCGCGCAACGCTGCGCGCGGCACTGCGCTCCGGCGGGCTCATCGAGCTGAAACGGCGCAGCCCCCGCCGCCGGCCGCCGCCGCTCGTCGTGCTGTGCGACATTTCCGGGTCGATGAGCCGCTACAGCCGCATATTTCTGCATTTCATGCACTCGGTCACAAACGACCGCGACCGCGTCTATACGTTTGTCTTCGGCACGCGGCTGACTAACATCACCCGCTATCTGCGCCATCGCGATGTCGATCTGGCTCTCGAGCGCGTCGCCGAGGCGGTGATGGATTGGTCGGGCGGGACCCGTATCGGCTATGCGCTCGCCGAATTCAACCGGTTGTGGTCGCGGCGCTTGCTTGGGCAGGGAGCGATCGTGCTACTGATTACCGACGGTCTCGACCGCGATGCCGGCGCCGGTCTCGCCCACGAGATGGACCGGCTGCACCGCTCGTGTCGCCGGTTGGTCTGGCTGAACCCGCTGTTGCGCTATGAGGGTTTCGAGCCAAAATCTCTCGGGATGAAGGCGATGATGCCGTATGTCGACGAGTTCCGCCCGGTGCACAATCTCGAAAGCCTCGAAACCCTGATCGAGGTGTTGAGCGCGCCGATGACGCGACGCGGGACGGCGGCAATGCCATGGCGCACAAACCAGGAGAGGGCAGCATGAGCGATACAGCCGAGATCCTCGATCAGACGCGGCGCTGGCGCGAAGCCGGAGCAGGGGTCGCGCTGGCGACCGTGGTCAGCACCTGGGGCTCCTCGCCGCGGCCAGTGGGCGCCAAGCTGGCGGTCAATGACTCAGGCGCGATGGTCGGTTCGGTATCGGGCGGCTGCGTCGAGGGGGCTGTCGTGACCGAGGGGCTGGAAGTGATCCGCGACGGCAAGCCCCGCCTGCTGGATTTCGGCATCACCAACGATCAGGCGTGGGAAGTCGGGCTCGCCTGCGGCGGCAAGATTCAGATTTTTGTCGAGCGCGTCGAATGAAGCGGCCCGTTCTCGATGCGATTGTCGCGGCCGGGCGCGACAGCCGTTCGGTCGCACTGGCGACCGATCTCGCCAGCGGCCGGCAATTGCTGGTCGACGAAAATTCCGCGAAAGGCGAGATCGAGCTTGACGCCGCGACGCTTGCCACGATCCGCAGGACCCTGAGAAGCGACCGCAACACGACGCTGGACGCCGCCGGCGCCCGGATCTTTGTCGAGGTGTTCAGCCCGCCGCATCGTTGCTTTGTGGTCGGCGCCGTGCACATCGCCCAGCCACTGGTGCATATGCTGAAGCTCGCGGATTACGGTGTCACCGTCATCGATCCGCGCGGATCCTTTGCGACTGAAGCGCGGTTTCCGGGCGTGGAGCTGACCCGGGAATGGCCGGACGAGGCGCTGGAACGGCTGAAGCCCGACCATCGCTCGGCGGTCGTGACCCTGACCCACGACCCGAAGCTCGACGACCCGGCGCTTGCCGTGGCGCTGCGTTCGGATTGCTTCTACATCGGCGCGCTCGGCTCGCGGCGGACGCATGCGGCGCGCTGCAGCAGGCTGACCGAACTGGGGTTTGGAGAAGCCGATCTCGCGCGCATTCACGGACCGATCGGATTGGCGATCGGCGCGGTCTCCCCGGCCGAGGTCGCGATCTCGGTCGTCGCGCAAATGACCCAGATCCTGCGGCGGGGTGAGCGCGCGGAGGCGGCATGAGGTTCGGCGAGGTTCCCGTCGCCGAGGCAGAGGGGGCGATCCTCGCGCACAGCCTCAGGCTCGGGACGACCGCGCTCAAGAAGGGCCGCGAGCTATCGCGAGCCGATGTCGAGGCGATCGCCGCCACCGGCTTGTCTCGCATAACAGTCGCCCGGCTCGATCCCGGCGAAATCGGTGAGGACGAGGCGGCGAAACGGGTCGCATTGGCGGCTGTCGGACCAGGCATCACGGCGGCTGCGGCATTTACCGGCAGAGTCAATCTGCATGCAGAGGCGCGCGGCCTCTTTGTCTTCGAACCCGGGCGCATCGACCGGCTCAATCTGGTCGACGAGGCGATCACGCTGGGCGCGCTGCCCCCCTTTTCGGTCGTCGAGCCGCGGCAGATGGTTGCCACTGTAAAGATCATCCCATTCGCCGCCTCGGAGGACGCTGTCAAACAATGTGTCCAGGCGGCCATTTCCGAGGGTCCACTCCTCCGCGTCGCGCCGTTCCGGCCGCTCTCTGTCGGCTTGGTTCAGACACGGCTTCCCGGGCTCAAGGAGAGCATCCTCGATAAAACCCGCGGAGTGACCGAGAGCCGGCTGAGGGCGCTCGGCTGCACCTTGACCTTGGAGGAGCGCTGCGCGCATTTGGCGAGCGACTTGGCGCCGCTGATCCGCGACGCGATGGGCCACGGCATCGACATTCTGTTGATTCACGGGGCGTCTGCCATTATCGACCGGCGCGACGTGATCCCGGCGGCGATCGTCGCGGCGGGCGGTCGAATCGAGCATTTCGGGATGCCGGTTGATCCCGGCAATCTGCTGCTCCTCGGGCATGTCGGAGATCGGGTGGTTCTCGGGCTGCCGGGTTGTGCCCGCTCACCCAAGGTCAATGGCTTCGACTGGGTGCTGGAGAGACTGGTCGCCGGGCTGCCCGTCGGCTCCGCCGAAATCATGCGCATGGGGAGCGGGGGCCTGCTCGCCGAGATCCCGTCACGGCCGCTCCCTCGCGCCGAGGCCAAGCCTGCCGAGGAAGAAACCAGAGCAATCTCGGCCGCGCCCCGCATCGGCGCTCTCCTGCTCGCGGCGGGGCAGTCGCGGCGCATGGGCGGTCCGAACAAGCTGCTCGCCGAAGTCGACGGCACGCCGATGGCGGCATATGTGGCCCGGAGGCTCCTCGCGTCGCGTGCGCGGCCGATCATCGCGGTGCTCGGCAATCAGGCCGAGGAGGTCGATGCGGCGCTCGGCAAGTTGCCGGTCGAACGCGTACGCAACCCCGAATTCGCCGAGGGGCTTTCAACCTCGCTGAAGCGCGGGATTGCGGCGCTGCCGCCCCATCTCGACGGGGCGCTGATCTGCCTTGGCGACATGCCACTGATTTCCGGCCGCCACATCGATCGGCTGATCGCGGCCTTCAATCCGCTCGAGGGCCGTGCGATCGTCGTCCCGACCCGGCGCGGCAAGCGCGGCAACCCGGTCCTCTGGTCGAAGCGGTTTTTTCCTGAGATGGCCGGGCTCGCCGGCGATGCCGGCGCCAAGCACCTGATCGGGGAGCATTCCGAGCTGGTCGCGGAAGTCGAGATGGATGATGACGCCATCCTTGTCGACATCGACACACCGGAGGCGCTTGCCACATTGCGCCAAAGACACAAACCGGCGAGAGAGGCCGCCAGCTGAGGGAGGACGGAAAAAATGCAGGGCGAGCGTGAACCGGTTCCGTTCCGGCCCTATGCGCCGGGCACGCAACCCGCTTATGACGTCCCCGCCTACGGCAGCACGCACAAGCGGCACCCGCAGGAAACTCTGGTGCGGCTGCCGCATACGACTACCGAGACCAGCGGACCGCGCTTCAACCCGGCGCATTTTCCGCCGATCCCGGATTTGTCAGTCATCGAGGGAAAATCGGCCCTCGGCGAGCGCATCATCGTGCACGGCCGCATCACCGACGAAGACGGCCGCCCCGTGCCGAACACGATCGTCGAAATCTGGCAGGCCAACGCGTCCGGCCGCTATCAGCACCCGGGTGATCAGCACGACGCGCCGATCGACCCGAATTTCCGCGGCGAGGGCCGGGTCTACACGGACGATGCGGGCTGGTATCGCTTCACCTCGATAAAGCCCGGTGCGTATCCCTGGCGCAATCACCACAATGCGTGGCGGCCGAACCATATCCATTTTTCATTCTTCGGCCCGGGCTTCGCCACGCGGCTGATAACGCAAATGTACTTTCCGGGTGACCCGCTGCTCGCGCTCGATCCGATCTTCTTGTCGGTCCCGGACGACGCGGCGCGCGAGCGGCTCGTCTGCGCCCTCGACATGACGGTGACTGAGCCGGAATGGGCGCTGGGCTACCGCTTCGACGTGGTGCTGCGCGGCCGCGATGCGACGCCGATGGAGGCGTAATCGTGCCGAGCGCCACGAGCAGCCAGACGATCGGGCCCTTCTGGCACCTGATCGAGCACCCGGAATGGGCCGATTTGACCCGGTTCGGGGCCACCGGGGCGCGGGTTACGCTCACCGGCACCGTCGTCGACGGCGACGGCAATCCGGTGACGGACGCCGCCGTCGAGCTGTGGCAGTCCGATCCCCCCTGTGACGAAAGTTTTCCGGGCTTCGGGCGGTGCCGCACGGATGAGCGCGGCGAGTTCCGGTTCACGACGGTAAAGCCGGGTCCGGTACCGGGGCGTGGCAATGCCCAGCAAGCTCCTCATTTCGCGATCACCCTTCATGCCCGCGGTCTGCTGAAGCACCTAGTGACGCGTGCCTACTTCGACGGCGAGCCGCTTAACGAGACGGACCCGTTGCTGTCTTCGATCGAGGATGCTCGGCGCCGCGGAACCCTGGTCGCGCGACCCGTGACCGACGATCACTGGCGATTTGACATCCGGCTGCAGCGCGGCGCCCGAGGCGAAAGCGAGACTGTGTTCCTCAATATTTGAGTAGCGCCCTCCGGCGCTGGCCTAATGCCGGAAATGGCGGATGCCGGTGAACACCATCGCGATCCCGGCGGCGTCGGCCGCAGCGATGACCTCTTTGTCGCGCACCGAACCGCCCGGCTGGATTACGGCAGTGACCCCAGCCTCGATCGCCGCTTCGAGCCCGTCGGCAAACGGGAAGAAGGCATCCGAGGCGAGCACCGAGCCGACCGTCGGCGATTGCGCTAGCCCCGCTGATTTGCCCGCCTCGGCCGCTTTTGCCGCGGCGATCCTGACGCTGTCGACGCGGCTCATCTGACCCGCGCCGATGCCGACCGTCGCCCCGCCGCGGGCGAAGACGATTGCATTGGATTTGACGTGCTTGGCGACAATGTCAGCGAACAGCAGGTCGTCTGTCTCCATCTGATTGGGCGCCCGACGGGTCATGGCCCGCAGCCCTCCCGTTCGGACCGAGGCGCTATCGCGTTCTTGCACTAGAATCCCGCCCGCCACTGTACGAAAACTGCGGCCAGCCGCTGCAGGTCCGGGTAACCCCCCAGTCGTCAGCAGCCGCAACCCCGTTCGGCGAGCAAGAATTGCTGCTGCCTCATCCTCCACCGCCGGAGCGATCACAATCTCAACGAATAGCCGGCCGATCGCCTCCGCGGCAACCGGGTCGAGGGGGCGGTTGAGCGCCACCACCCCGCCAAAGGCGCTCACCGGATCGCAAGCGAGCGCCTTGTCCCAGGCTTCCCGCAGGCTCCCGCCGATCGCCGCGCCGCATGGGTTGGCGTGTTTCACGATCGCAACGGCAGGCGGCTTGAATTCGGCGACCAGCTCGAAGGCGGCATCCGCGTCGCCATAATTGTTGTAAGACAGCTCCTTGCCCTGGAGTTGCCGCGCGGTTGCGATGCCGGGCCGGACGTCGCTCGTGCGGTAAAATGCGGCCGATTGGTGCGGGTTCTCGCCGTAACGCAGCCTTCCCGCCAGATGCCCGGTCAGGACCAAGGTTTCCGGAAATGACACCGGCTCATCCCGTTCCATCCATCCGGCTATCGCAGAATCATAGGCCGCAGTCAGGGCGAACGCCTTGCGCGCGAGTTCACGGCGCAGTTCCGCGTCGGCTGTTTCGTCCCCCGCCGCCATTTCCGTAAGGACTCGATCGTAATCTGCCGGGTCGGTGACGACGGTCACGGCGTCGTGATTCTTGGCGGCAGCACGGATCAGCGCCACCCCCCCGATATCGATGTTCTCGATGCAATCCGCAGGACTTGCGCCCAAGGCGACAGTCTCGGCAAAAGGGTAGAGGTTGCAGACGAGAAGGTCGATCGGGGCGATTCCCCGTTCCATCAGCGCGGTGAGATGATCCGTCCGGTCCCGCCGCGCCAACAAGCCGGCATGGATCGCCGGGTGCAGGGTCTTGACTCGGCCATCGAGCAATTCCGGAACCCCCGTGACGGCCGCGACCTCGATGATCGAAAGCCCGGCGGCCGCAAGCGCCTGCCCGGTGCCGCCGGTTGAAATTAGCGTGATGCCGCGCGCCGCCAGCGCCGCGGCGAAGGGGATGATCCCGGTCCGGTTGGCGACCGAAATAAGCGCGCGGCGGATCGGAAGAGAACCTGCAGTCATTACAGCGGATATAGGGCTCCCTCCAAAGCTGCGGCAACCCTCAAGAGCTGTGGGCCAATGCCACTAGCAGGATTGCGGTGATTGCGGCGGATGCCGCGAGGGAGATGGCAGCCCACCCGTTCTCCGCCGCCCAGCCGCAGCCGATCAGCAAAAGGTCTGCCGCGATCACCCGCCTGACCACCGCTGCGTGGCCGAGACCGCCCCGCAGGGCCTGTTGATAGAAATGCTCGCGATGCGCTTTCCAGACCCGCTCGCCCCGGAGCAGGCGGCGCGCGAGGGTGATTGTCGCGTCGGCCAGGAAGTAGAGCGGCAGGATCAGCGCGATCTTCCAATATCCGCGAACCGCGAGATCGAGAAGCAGAAAGCCGAGGACATAACCGAGCGGCACACTGCCGACATCGCCGAGAAAGATGCGCGCCGGCGACCAGTTCCACACCAGAAAACCGACCGCCGCCCCAGTCACAGCCGCAGCGAGCTCCCGCAGCGCCGGATCGCTACCGGTCCCGAAAGTCGCGAACAACAACAAACCAGTGCCGATGGCCGCCGCCTCGCTGCCAGCCAAGCCGTCGATCCCGTCCATGAAGTTGAAAAGATTGATCCACCACAGCCAGATGAGACCGATCGCGGTGAGCCAGAAAGGACCCGGTTTCTCGGGCAGGATAGCGAGGCCGATTGCTACGGCGGCCGCCTGCGCCAGCAGTCGTGCCAGCGGCGAAAGGCTGCGCAGATCGTCGATCCATGAGACGGCCGCCAGCAAAATGGCGCCGAGCGCAATTCCGAAGACCCCCGCCGCCACCGGCCCGATCCCGGCGAGCACGATCCACGCCAGCAATAACGAACCGATCACCGCAACCCCACCGCCGCGCGGCGTCGGCACCCGATGCGACGATCGTTCGTTCGGGAGGTCGAGGATTTCCCGGCGCGCGAGGATCGGAATGAGGGCCCTGGTCAGCAGGCAGGCAAGCAAGCCGGTCGCTGTCGCAACCGCCGCCGCCCATACTGCCTCACGCATCGTCGAGCGGCTTACTCCCGGGTGAGGCCTCCTGTGTGGCCGGATTCCCGACGACCTCATCCCGCGGAAATTGATCCTCCCGTGCCTGGTCGGCGATGGACTTGCGCGGCTCGCGACGAATCGCCCAGCGCACAGTGATGCCTCCGGGGGGCACGGTCCCGCTCAGCACCACCTGCTGCGTTCTCTTGGCCTCTCCGGAGCCGAGATAAATGCTTTCGCCGAGACTCATCTCACCACCGGCAGCGCGCAGCCGCCACACATTGCCGCTGGGCAGACGCAGCAAGGCGGCACTGCCGTCCCGGACGAGCCCGGCTTGAACCGATGGGTGGAGATGGAAGCGAACCGCAAAGGCCGCCCCGGGAAGACCGGTCAACTGATCCTCACCTCGTAGATCCTCGCCGTCCGCGGAGAGAAACAGCTGGCGCGCATAGATCAGGCCGAAACGCTCGCGATACCCGTCATGCGTCCCCGAGATCCACTGTTGGCCCTCGTGTTCGGCACGCTCGCGAGCAACCAAAGTCGGAGTACGACCGAGCGTGCCGTCCGCACGAATCTCGACCGAGTTGGTGTCGGCGACGACCATGACCGAATGCGCTGCGCTCGCCCGCGCGACCCGCCACCAATTCGGCTTCGGGCCGCGATAAGCGCCGCAATTGACTATGATCCGCTCACGCTCGTGGCTGAACTCGAAGGACAAAGGGCCGGCATGGGCGTGATTGTCGAAATTGCGCGACGGCGGTTTTCCGCTGTCGATCAGAACAAGGCTCTTGAAGGCCTGCAGCCGGTCGAAACCGGTATCCGGCGCATGCGACGGCGCACGCCCTTTGGTCTCGGAACGGGTCAGAATGAGGTCGATCAGCACCCCATCTTCCTCGAGCGAATCATTGAACAGCGCCAGGCGGCGGTCGCCGTGGCGGAAGAAACGCAGCATCGGCGCCATCCGCTCGATGGCTTCTTTGAGCGCCGCCGGCACTTCGATTTGCGCCGATCGCAACACGGCGCGCGTGTCGATCAGATCCCGTAGCACTTGCAATTGGAGTGACGGGCTGCGCGACACATGCCCGCCGTCGGGCAGGATCTGGAGTGAAAGTTCGCGCTCCAGGCTGTTCAGCACCCTTGCCAAGCGCGGCTCGGGGGCGCCGAGCACCGCCATGCCTGTAACGAGGCCCTTGAACGCCCTCAACCGGCGGGCCCCGACAGCCTCCCACGCCGCGGTTCGCGCCAGGTGCCGTAGCTGGGCGACGAGGCTGGTCAGCATCGCTCGGCGCAGCGGATCTTCTTGGTCGCGCCTGACAATCTCGTCGAAATGCGCGATCCAGGCGAAAACCCGCGTCGCGAGAACGTCGGACCGCCATGGAATCCCCTTCCAGCCGGTATTCTCGCTGATCCAGCTTTGCACCAGTTGGCGCAGCGTTTCGCGCGCGACTCCCCCCGCCGCAGCAACATCGGCGACCCACCCGAACCCGTGCCATGCCGCAAGCCATTCGAGGCCCGCGGACGAAGGAGCCCAACGTGGCGTCGGGCTTCGGACGAGTTCTCCGGCCAGTTCGATCTCGCCGGCGGCAATCGCGGCGCCGCGCTTGGCGTCGCCCGGCCAACGCTGGGCGATTCTGAGCCTGAGATCACCGGGAACCCGCCCGACCAGCGTATGACGATAAAACGGCCCCGCGGCGAGTGCCTGGAGCGCATCCCGGCGCAGCCGCGTCAATAGTCCCGGCGAATCGGACACGGAGCGGCGGGTGCCAATTGGCGATCTGCCCTTGCTGCTTCCGCTAGCGGCGGCGGTCATTTATGCGGCCGCTCGCTGCCGCGCCGGGAGCGGCCAAGCCGGAGGCCGGTCGCCAAATACTTGCCGCAGAGGAAACCGCATGCGGTTTCGTAACAAGGAATACCAGCCGCCGCAAGCCGCCGAGGGCCCGCCGCCTGAAGACACTCACACTTTCGGTTAGAGGTTCTTTACTTCAGGCCGCGAGCTTCACGAGCCTTGCGCAGTAGAAGCCGTCGATCCCGTCATATTGGCCAAAATGGCACGGCAAAGTCCGCAGATCCCCTGCTGGGGTAATCCATTCCGGTTCTGCGCCCACCTCCTCGGGCTCGATCTCGCGTCGCTCGACCGGCGCCCCGGCATAGAGTAGCGATTCGACGCGCTCCGCTCCTTCTTCCGGCTCCAGCGAGCAGGTGCAATATATCAGGGTTCCACCGGGCTGAAGCATTTCGATCGCCGCCCGCAACAAATTCTCCTGAACCGCCGAAAGTCGCGCCACGTCCTCGGGTAACTTCAGGTGCGGCACGTCGGGATGACGGCGGATCGCGCCGGTCGTGCTGCAGGGCGCGTCTAGAAGCACCGCCGCAGCTGGATGCGATGGACGCCAGCTAAGTGCATCGGCCCCGACAGCTTCGACCGGGAGGTCGAGCCGTTCGAGGTTGGCGACGAGACGCTCGAGGCGGCGGGTCGAGCGGTCGACAGCCGTCACTCGGGCCCCGGCGGTCGCGAGCTGTGCCGTCTTCCCGCCCGGAGCGGCGCACAGGTCGATCACCTCGCGTCCGGCGATATCGCCAAAGAGGCGCGCCGGCAACGCCGCGGCCGCATCCTGAACCCACCAGGCCCCCTCGCTGTAACCAGGCAAGTTTGCGAGAGCGCCACCTGCGGCCCGGCGCAAGGTTCCGGTCGGCAGCAAGACACCGTCAAGCGTAGCGCGCCATGTCTCCGCATCCTCGCGCAACGTCAGGTCGAGAGGAGCTTCCCTCAAATGTGCCGTCGCGATCGCCCGAGCCGTCGCTTCGCCATAGGTCCTGCTCCATGACCGCCACAGCCAGTCCGGAGTGTTGAGACGCGGCGCATCTTGTTCTTCGACGCGCTCTGGGCCTTCGACACTCAACCGCCGCAACACCGCGTTGACCAGCCCCTTATGCGACATGAAACCGCGGCTTTGCGCTATGTCGACGCTCGTCGCCACAGCGGCATGCGGCGGCGTGCGCAAGAATAGCAGCTGCGCCACACCGAGTCGTAAGATGTCGTGTACCAGCGCGGCGCGGGCCGCCAATGGCATATTGAGACAATCGGCTATCAATGCATCGATCTGGCCGAGACGACGCAACACGGTCGCAACCAGCAGACGCGCGAATGCGCGGTCGCGGCCAGATAGTTGGTGCATCTCCGCACTGTCCTCGATCGCATCGTCGAGCGGCCGCTTGCGGCGCAGGACCGCACCAATCAGGTCGAGCGCGACATGGCGTGCAGTGGGCGCTTCGGACATCAAAGTTCGGATAAAGCCATTTACCGGGTGAGACCCGACCGGAGCATGTTGCCCCCGCCAACGCCTCGTTTCAATCTTTGTTCCCGCGCTCGGAATCAAACCTTCTGTGTGATTTCTATGCGCACGCCGCGCCTTGTGCCCCATCTTTCGGGGCACGGGGTGAAGTGTTATTCAGCAGCACCGTTGCATCGCTTTCGGTCGTTCGTACTAACTCCGTGGGTTGCATCTCGGATCGGGGAGGAAAATGACTTGCGTCCTCGGCCTGCCGTTATCGGAAGCTTGCGGGATCACAATTACCGGCCCCGACTTGTCGCGGCCGTTGGAGCCAAGTCAGCGGGAGCAGATCCGCGCGGCGTTTCGCGACCATCATGTTCTCGTATTCCCGGACCAGGTGTTGAGTCGGGAGCAGCAATTCGCGTTTATTGCCAATTTCGGTGAGATCGCGCGTCACGGCGCGCGGAATGCGCAGACGAAGCGCTACGCCACCGCTCACGTCATTTCGAATCTGGACAATGCGGGCAATCCCGTAGACCGGTCCTCCTCGCCGGTCAGCAATTACCGCTGGCACACCGACAAGTCCTACATTCCCGTACCGCCGATGCTGACCGCGCTTTACGCGGTCGAATTGCCGCCGCGCGGCGGCGACACGGAATTTGCCAACACCGCTGCGGGCTATGCCGCCCTTCCCGAGGCGATGAAACGGCGCATCGAGGGATTGCGGGTGGTCTTCTACTGGGGAGCGGGCGCCGACAAATCAGACTCCAGCCGGCTATCGCCAGCGGATTTGCGCGAGCATCCGGCGGTCGACCATCCGCTCGTGCGCACGCATCCCGAGACCGGGAGGAAGGCACTCTATCTCGGGAATCATGCCTCGCACATACTCGGAATGCCTGAGGCGGAGGGAAGGGCGCTCCTCGGCGAACTGCTCGAACACACGACGCAGCCACAATTTGTCTATACCCACCGCTGGCGCATCGGCGATCTGGTGATGTGGGACAATCGCTGTCTTCTGCACCGCGCCGTGGCCAACTACGAAATCGGCCGATACCGGCGCGTCTTGCACCGCAGTGTTGTCCACGGCACGGTCCCGTTCTGATCCTCTCTGACCGCCGCTAGCCAGCGCACCGATGAGCAGCCGAGTGGCCCTGAGCCTCCTGGTCGCGGTCGCGGCGATTGCTCCGGCGGCGCTGCACATGCCGGTGCCGTCGCTGCCGCTGCTCGCCGCGGTATTCGGCGCCCCCGCCGGCACGGTCCAGCTGGTGCTGACGCTTTTCCTTGCCGGTATTGCGGTCGGGCAGCTCGTATACGGCCCGCTGTCCGACCGCTTCGGGCGCCGCCCCGTGCTGATCACCGGGCTCGCCCTGTTTCTCGTCGGAACCGTCATATGCGCGCTCGCCTTGTCGTTGCCGATGCTGATCGTCGGCCGAGTGGTCCAGGCCTTCGGCGGATGCGCTGGAATGGTGCTGGGCCGGGCGATCGTGCGCGACCTTTTCGACCGCGAGCGTTCGGCGAACGCCATCGCCACGATCGCGATGGCGATGAGTCTGGCGCCGTCGATTTCACCGGCGATCGGCGCATATCTTGCCGAGTGGGTCGGCTGGCGCGCCGATTTCGTGCTTCTCGCCGCCCTCGGCGCGGCCGTGCTGATCCTGACAGCGGCGCGTCTCGAAGAAACCCACCGCTACACCGGGCCGACCAATCTGGCAGAGATGGCACGATCTTTCGTGCTGCTGCTGCGCTCCCCGGCTTTTCTCGGTTTTGCGCTGACGACCGCCTTTACGAGCGCATCGTGGTTCACGTTTCTGGCGAGCGCGCCCTACCTCCTGTCGGAAATGCTGCGCGAGCCGCCGAGCACCTACGGCCTGATGATCTTGATGCCGATGGCAGCCTATATCCTGGGCAGTGCCGGCGTCTCTCGCTTGTCCGCGGCCATCGGCAGCGCGCGCCTGATGATTTTTGGTCTCGCGCTGTCTCTCGCTTCCGGGGCGATGCTCGCGATCTGGTGTCTCGTGAGACTGTCGCCCTGGGCGCTGTTCGTGCCCATGGCTGTAAGTTCTGTCGGCAATGGTCTGAGCCAACCCCCGGCGATCGCCGGCGGTCTCAGCGTTTATCCGCGCATCGCCGGCGCCGCCTCGGGGCTGCTCGGGTTCTTGCAGATGGTGATCGCGGCGCTCGGCACACTGCTGATCGGTCGGCTGTCGCAGGATAGAGTGCTCTCTATGGTCGCGGTGGTGGTCGCAGCGCTGGCGATCGCCTTGCTTTGCGGTATCCTCGCCTTGCACGGCCCCGAAACAGAGCCACGCCCAGTTCGGTCGCCGCGGCTGAGCTCGGAAATCGCCCGGCGGCCGTGATCCGCTTTTTGTGTCGCCTTACCCCCCGCGAAGATGGAGGATGATCCAGATCGGCGGAGTTTACGGCATGGGAGGGAAACCATGAGCACTGTCGACGAAACCCATGATCCTCGGCGCACGAGCTGGGTCGCCTCGGCTCAGGGTCACGGCGAGTTTCCGATCCAGAATCTCCCGTTTGGAGTGTTCAGCCCGGCAGGCGGTGCGCCTCGCGGCGGCGTTGCGATCGGGGATCAAATCCTCGACCTGCGTGCCGCACTAGAGCTGGGTCTGCTTTCCAGCGAAGCAGCAGTCGCGGCCGAAGCTGCGTCCGGATCGAGCCTCAATCCGTTGATGGCGCTGGGTAAGAACCCGCGCCTTGCGCTGCGCAGGCGTCTCTCGGCGCTGCTCTCAGCGGACAATGCCGAACGCGCGAGAGTAGAGCCGCTCGCCGCGCGGTTGCTGCACAACGCGGCCGGTTGCACTCTGCACCTGCCGGCAGCGATCGGCAGCTTCACCGACTTCTTCGCCGGCATCCATCACGCCAGAAACGGCGGCATGCGGCGCGATCCGAACAATCCGCTCAACCCCAATTACAAATACGTGCCCGTCGCCTATCACAGCCGCGCGTCGTCGTTACGGCCGTCGGGCGTGCCGATCCGCCGGCCGAGCGGTCAGCGCAAAGCCATAAACGAGGATGCGCCGACATTCGGACCGGCACAGAAGCTCGATTACGAGCTCGAACTGGCCGTGTGGATCGGGCCGGGCAACGAGCTCGGCGAGCCGATCCCGATCGCCGAGGCCGGGGACCATGTGTTCGGTCTCGGTCTCGTCAACGACTGGTCCGCGCGCGATGTGCAGGGTTGGGAATCGCAGCCGCTCGGGCCGTTTCTCGGCAAAAACTTCGGCACGACCGTGTCCCCTTGGGTGATCACGACCGAAGCGCTCGCACCGTTCCGCGTCGCACAGCCGGCGCGGCCGGCCGGTGATCCTCGGCCGCTGCCTTATCTGTGGAACGAGACCGACCAGCAGACCGGAGCCTTCGACATCGCGCTGGAAGCCTTGCTGGTGACCCAAGGCCTGCGGGACAAGGGGCTGCCGCCGCATCGGATGTCGGCCAGCAATACGACGGACCTTTATTGGACAGTCGCTCAATTAGTCGCACATCATACTTGCGGCGGCTGCAATCTCGTTGCCGGCGATCTGTTCGGTACCGGCACGATCTCCGGGCCGACACTAGAGGGCTATGGCAGCCTGATGGAGCTGAGCGCCGACGGCCAACGGCAGATAACGCTCGCCTCCGGAGAAACCAGAAGGTTTCTCGAGGATTGCGACGAGGTGATCTTCCGAGCCCATTGCCGCAAGAGCAGCTTTGTCCCGATCGGCTTTGGCGAGTGCCGCGCCAGCGTAGTCTAGCGCGCGGCCGCTTCGGCTTTCTCGGCTACGATCCCTTGCCGACCTACCTGGTCGCCCCGGCGCCAGCACGATCTCACATCGATCCGTGAAGGGTGCCTGACCGGGCCCCGAGGGTCCTTTGCGGAAGGAAGTCGTTCTCGATAGACCATCGGGCGCGCTTTCGAGCCGGCCGCCGGATCAGTTCAGTGCAGACGGGGTCAATCGCATTTCAGGAAAATTTTTTCAGGAAATTTTTTTGAAACACATGTCGTCCAAGACGATTAATTAGTTAGCAATGGGAAAAATCGGATAGAGAAAGGGCTCAGTCCAATGGGCTAGAGAAAGAGGGACTTCTTTGCTCAAGTTTGTGCTGAAGGTGCTCTGGAATAAATCGCCGTCTTCGCCTGTTGTCCGCAGGACGGCCGGCTGACGGCCGGCGAGTTACTGGAAGTATCCGAGCCGAGGGCGGCCGTCGCAGACAAGTTTGAGGCGGGAACGGCCGTTTCATTGAAGCTTGGCTTTCGGTCTGGATATCCTTCGCACGAATTTTGCCGAGCAGTGTGAGCCAGTTCACACTTCCCGATTACCAGCGTCCAGATGATCGTCGGAATTGCGGGTTCGGGCCGCAGAGGGGAGACGGGTTAAATGGCATTCGTGCTTGCGTGTAGAGGATTGCAAGGCCAGGGAGCGAGCTCCCCTGGGATCGGAACAAATCGGTTTCCGCCCGCGATAGCTCCGCCATTGAGTGCAACGGTCTTAGCTCGGGAATGGCCACGCGGCGCAATAGAAAACGGGCGAGCGAGGAGCCGCTTGCTGTTCCGCAAACAGCCTCGGCAACAGTTTATCAGGTGCCTGCGCGACCGATCCGGCCAGTCGTGGGTGTCGCGAGACCCTCGGTTCCCTTCGCTTTGCGACCCCCAATCGCAAGTCCAACGTTTTGGAATTACCGGTAAAGGACTTGTTAACCGATTCTGGTAATTCTGATTAACCAAGGCCCAGCCGGTCTGAGATACCGGCTCTGAACCCTGGAGGTTCCAATGCGCGTGCTTTTGGTCGAAGATGACGAACAAACGGCAACCAGCATCAGAATGATGCTGCTAAACGAAAATTTTATTTGTGATACGACCGATCTTGGCGAGGACGGCCTTGAGATAGGCAAGATCTACGATTACGATATAATTCTCCTCGATTTAATGCTACCGGATATTGACGGGTACGAAGTACTCCGAAGACTGCGCGCGGCGCGGGTTCGCACGCCGATCCTCATCCTCTCGGGTCTTGCCGAGCTCGATCACAAAATCAAGGGGCTGGGTTTCGGCGCCGACGATTTCCTGACCAAG
>Ga0126381_100000843_pt1 | contig 33280 bp, 37 predicted proteins | sample PanSoiMetPlot_28_FD_96465 | JGI IMG/M metagenome (GOLD analysis project Ga0126381, IMG submission 96465) | Tropical forest soil microbial communities from Panama - MetaG Plot_28 | ecosystem: Environmental > Terrestrial > Soil > Tropical forest > Bulk soil | place: Panama | collected 2016-02-17 | reverse complement strand
GCTGGACTATGTTATCTTTGCAGTTCTGCTCTTCTACATGCTGACGATCGGCGGCCTTTTCCGGCTTCGCCGAACGCGGCCGGACCTGGAACGTCCTTACCGCGCCGTAGGCTACCCGGTGTTACCGGCCCTCTACATCCTGACAGCAGGAGTCATCGAAGCGCTGTTGCTTGTGAACAAACCCGCGTTTACCGTGCGCGGGCTGATACTGGTTCTGCTGGGGGTTCCCGTATACTTCCTCTGGCGAAGGAAGGAAGGTAGTCGACCGTGAGTCTGTTCGCCATCAAGCCGCTGTCCCGCATCCTTCGCGAGAGCGAAGGCGGGGCGCATCACCTCAAGCGCACGCTCGGCCCGCTGAACCTGATCCTGCTCGGCATCGGCGCCGTGATCGGAGCCGGCCTCTTCGCCATCACGCCCACCGCCGCGAACATGAATGCGGGCCCCGGCGTGATCTTCTCCTTCATCATCGGCGGCTTCGGATGCGCCTTCGCGGGCATGTGCTACAGCGAGTTCGCCACCATGATCCCGGTCGCGGGCAGCGCCTATACATACGCTTACTCCACGATGGGCGAACTGCTCGCCTGGATCATCGGTTGGGACCTCGTGCTGGAGTACGCCGTTGGCGCCGCGACATTGGGCGTGAGTTGGTCGAATTATCTGGCGCGCCTGCTCGGCCATTTCGGCCTGGCGCTCCCGAAGGCCCTCACTGCCGGGCCTCTGGAAGGCGGCATCGTCAACCTTCCCGCCATTTTCATCATCTGTTTCACTTCAGCGGTGCTGATCATCGGCATATCCGAATCGGCGCGGTTCAACGCGATCATCGTCGCCATCAAAGTCACCATCGTTCTGCTCGTCATCGTGCTCGGGTGGGGGCACATTGATCCCGCTAACCATTCGCCGCTCATCCCGCCGAACACCACGGGCGACTTCGGCCACTACGGCTTCAGCGGCGTAATGCGCGCGGCCGGCATCGTGTTCTTCGCCTACATTGGCTTCGACGCCGTTTCCACCGCCGCGCAGGAAGCCCGCCGGCCCCAACGCGACATGCCCATCGGCATCATCGGGTCGCTCGGCATCTGCACCCTGCTCTACGTTCTCTTCGCCTGGGTGCTTACCGGCATCAAGAACTACAAGGACATGACCCCGACCGCCATCTACGACGCCCTGAACGGCATCGGCTACGAGTGGCTTTCGACCGCCGTTCTGTTCGGCATTCTCGCGGGCTACACCTCGGTAATCCTGGTCATGCTGCTGGGGCAAAGCCGCGTGTTCTATTCGATGTCGCGCGACGGCCTGCTTCCCAAGGTATTCAGCGACGTTCATCCGAAATTCCAGACGCCCTGGCGTTCGAATCTCCTGCTGATGGCCTTCGTCAGCCTGTTCTCCGGATTCGTTCCGCTTTCCAGCCTCGGGAACATGACCAGCATCGGCACGCTGCTTGCTTTCGTGATCGTCTGCATCGGCGTGATCGTGATGCGCAAAACCAACCCGGATGCGCCTCGCCCGTATCGGACGCCTCTCGTTCCCCTGGTCCCGATCATAGGAGTTCTGGTCTGCCTGGCGATGATGGCGTCGCTCGATATCGATACCTGGATCCGGCTCGTCGTCTGGCTGGCCATCGGGCTCGCGATCTACTTCGGCTGGAGCCGCCATCACAGCCGCCTCGTGACCGATCCCGAAGCCGCCTACGCCCCCAAGTAACCGTGCCCGACATTATTGTTTCCACCGACCTCCCGGGCTACCGCCGAGTCGCCCGCGGCAAGGTACGCGATGTTTACGCGATTGACGACAACCTGCTGATCGTCGCCACCGATCGCATCTCGGCGTTCGACTGCGTCCTGCCGCAGGGCATTCCCCACAAGGGCCGCGTCCTCACGCAGATGTCTCTCTTCTGGTTCGACCTCCTGAAGGATGTTGTTCCGAATCACCTGATAACAGCCGCCGTCGATGCGTACCCGGCGCCGCTTCGCGCCTTTCGCGATCAACTCGAAGGACGCTCCATGCTCGTGAAGCGGTGCCGCATGGAGCCGGTCGAATGCGTCGCGCGTGGTTACGTCTCAGGGTCCGGCTGGAAAGATTACCGGAAAACCGGAGCTATCTGCGGCATTCCTCTCCCGGATGGTCTTCGCGAAAGCGACCGTCTGCCGGAGCCCATCTTCACGCCCGCCTCGAAAGCCGAATCGGGCCACGATGAAAACATATCGTTCGAAGCTGTGGTTTCCGCCGTCGGCCGCGAAACGGCGGAATTGCTGCGATCACTCACGCTAAAAATCTATGAAGTAGCTTCCCATCATGCCGAGTCTCGTGGCATCATACTTGCCGACACCAAATTCGAATTCGGTTGGCATGAAGGCGCGCTGCTGCTGGGCGATGAAGTGCTGACGCCTGACTCGTCCCGTTACTGGCCGCGCGATGAATACGCGCCCGGCGGCGCTCAGAAGTCTTTCGACAAACAGTTTGTGCGCGACTATCTCGAAACGCTTGACTGGAACAAACAACCGCCCGCCCCGCCCCTGCCCGATGACGTGATCGCGAAGACGTCGGAAAAGTATCGTGAGGCCTATTGGCGCATCACCGGGCGTCAACTTGAAATTTAATGAACTGGCTCGACATTGTTTTGATCCTATTGCTTGCTTTTTCGACGCTGCACAGTCTGCGCAGAGGCTTTTCGCGGGAGATCGTTGGTCTGGCCGCGTCGATCGCCGCCCTGGTTCTCGCAATGTGGTTCTACGGTCTTGCCGGTTCGTACTTGAAGCCTTATGTTGGTTCCGAGCAGACCGCCAAACTGATGGGATTCGCGCTTGTTCTCCTAGCGGTCCTGATGGCGGGAGCCATCCTCGGGTGGATCATCAGTCGCTTCATACGTACCGTCGGGCTTTCGTTTTTTGACCGGCTGCTCGGCGCCGGCTTCGGGTTGTTGAAAGGCGTTTTCGTTGTGATGGCGATATTAACCGCGGTGATGGCGTTCGGCCCGCGCAGGGAAGGTAATAAGCCGCCCGAACCTGTGTTGCATTCGAGAATCGCGCCGTACATAGTGGAAGCGTCCCGCGCTTCTGTCGCCCTCGCGCCCATGGAACTCAAAGAGGCCTTTCAGGAGCGGTACTCGGAATTGAAATTGGATTTGAGGGAATACGCGCGCACCCGCGCGAACAAGGATTCGTCCAACAAATGAAAGAAGGCTTTGACGCTCTGATCGACCATCTCATCCAGGCCGGATTTTTCCTGGAACAGGCGGTCGAGATCCTGGAGCGAGGCATGATCGAGCGGGCCTTGGGCCGCACGAACGGAAACCAGTCCGAGGCGAGCAAACTGCTCGGAATCCATCGCAATACTCTGCTGAGGAAAATGGTCGAATATGAAATCGACGGCAGGAGGCCGCGCCGTAAACCGGCTGTGCGCGCGCTGGGTAAGCGCGCCGTAAGCCGCGCTGGACGCGGGCGAAACGCGTCGTAACTCGTGGCTCTGGTCATCTTTGATCTGGATGGGACGCTCATCGATTCGCGCCTTGATCTCGCGCACGCAGTCAATGCGACGCGCGCGGAAATGGGCCGCGGTCCGCTGGCTCACGAATTAGTCTTCTCGTATGTCGGCAACGGCGCGCCCGTCCTGATCCGCCGCGCCATGGGGCCTGAAGCTTCCGATGAGGAAGTAAAAGCCGCCCTCGAGTTCTTTCTCGACTACTACCGCGAGCACGCCGTCGATCGCACGGAACTCTATCCGGGAGTTCGCGAATCGATCGAACGCCTGCGCCGCGTCGGCGTCCCCATGGCCGTCCTCACCAACAAGCCCGTGCGCATCAGCAGGGCGATCCTCGATCACTTCGGCCTGCTGGACACGATGCTCGCCGTGTATGGCGGCAACAGCTTCGAACACAAAAAGCCGCATCCCATCGGCGTCGAAACGCTGCGCGCTGAGGCTTGCGCCGCCCTCGAAGAAACCTGGATGGTGGGCGACAGCTATGTCGATGTTCAGACCGCCCGCAATGCCGGCGTGTCTTCCTGTGGCGTTACCTACGGCTTTCAGCCTGAAACCTTTCGCGAGTTTCCCCCCGACATAACGGTCGACCGCCTCGAGGACTTCGCGGAGCGTTTCGTTTGACCTGCGTCTTCTGCGATATCGTTTCCGGCGCGGTTCCCGCCGAGATCGTGTGGCGTGGCGCGGGCGCATTGGCATTTCTCGATAACCGCCCGTTGTTTCCCGGCCACGTTCTGTTTATTCCGGAAGCTCACGTCCTCACCCTGGCCGACCTTTCGCCTGATATCGTCGGCCCGTACTTTCAGACAGTTCAGAAACTCCAGCGCGCCGTCGAATCCGCGATGGAGGCCGAGGGTTCATTTGTCGCGATCAACAATCGCGTGAGCCAGAGCGTTCCCCACCTCCATACCCACATCGTGCCGCGCCGTAAAGGCGACGGACTGAAGGGCTTCTTCTGGCCGCGCCGTCACTACGATTCTGACGCTCATATGCGCGAAGTCGCGGATCGCATTCGACAAAAACTGATGAAAACCTAGCGCCTTCCGCAACCGCTTACAGATGGCTGTTCATTATATTCTGGTGGGACGATGAGTCTGGAAGAGGTGGCGCGGCGCGCGCGTGTTTCCACTGCTACTGTCTCGCGCGTGCTGAACGGCGTCGATATCGTCAAAAGTTCCACCCGCGCCCGCGTGATGCGGGCTGTAACCGAACTCAGGTATCATCCGAATCTTCATGCGCGCAGCCTCGCGGGCGGACGCAGCCAGACAATCGGCGTTATCGTTTCCAATCTGGACAATCCGTTTTTTCTCGATGTCTACCGCGCCGTCGAATCGGATTGCCACGAGCAGGGCTATGAAGTCCTTGTGGCCAACACCGCCTACAGGCCCGAGCAGCTCGGCGCCAGCGTGCATCTGATGCTCGGCCGCCGCGTCGCGGGGCTGGCCGCAATCGTCTCCGAAATCGACGACGAAATCGTCAGCGAGCTGACGGAAAGCAACATCCCCATTGTTTTTTATGACGTGGGCACGGCGGGCGGCAACATCACAAGAATCCGCGTCAACTATAGAAAAGGCGTCGAGCGCGTCGTCGAATACCTCGTCGCCCTGGGCCATCGTGACTTCGGCTTCATCGGACACCACTCCGTGCTCGGCCCAATCGATGAGCGGCGCCGCGCTCTCACCGACACCATCGGAATAGCGTGCCCTGACGCCCGGGTGCGGTCGGCCACCGACAGCGACAGCCTCGATGGCGGCCGCCAGGCGGTGATGAGCCTGCTCGCAACCGGCAGCCTTCCTACCGCGATCATCTGCGTAAATGACCTCATGGCCGTCGGAGCCCTCCGCGAGCTGCGCGAGCGCGGCATCCGCGTTCCCGAAGACGTCTCGGTCACCGGCTTCGATAACATCAAGCTTTCGGAATTCTGTTGCCCCGCCTTAACGACCGTCCACATCCCGCGCGACCGCATCGGTCACACCCTCTTCACCAGTCTCGCGCCCGATCCGGACTCGCGCCTCACGCTCGGCAAGGAATTCATTATTAATCCGGAATTTGTCGTGCGTGATTCCACCGGCCCCGCGCGGGGGAAGTAGCCGATTCGACAGCAAACCGATCGGCGCAGCCTCTTGATATGGCGCCAGCAGACTCAAATCGTTTCCATCCACAGGCTTCCGCCCCGATGACCAACGCAAAGCGGGGCCGCGGCCGCCAGGACCTCCCGACGGCACTTAAAAAACCAGTCAGATAAGTATAAAACCCTAAAGCGACTGTTACCGTGCAAAAACGCTCGAAGCAGGAACGCCTCGTTCCACGAGCGATTCTCTTCTTTCACCCACGCTTCGGGGTATTCAAATGGATAAAAGATATCGTGAATATGAACTAAAACGTGTTGACGCAGGGACGGTAGTATTCGGAAAGTATAGTCGACGACATCGCTTCCCGTCTTAGCGACATGCGAAGAGTCGATAAAGAGAATATCACCGGCCTCAAGTCCCTCAAAGACCGTCAACGGCACACTTTGTACCTGGGTCTTTAAGAAACGTCTCCTGAGGCCGGGATCGCCCCCAATCAGGCCTAGGGCGAACTCCGGATTTGGTTCAATGAACGTCATGTCGATGTCGCCATCGAAGAGCCGGTCACTGATGTCCATTGCGGCGCACGATGAAAAGCCGGCGCCCACTTCGATAAACCGCTTCGGGTGGCGAGCACGCATGAAGGCAAGCAGCGCGAGCGCATCGGCGAGCGGAAAGTTCGGATTGGCATAGTAATATCGCGAACCCGGCATTGGTTTCTCCGGAAACGGACTTCGGACGTACTCCGCGCAGACCAGGTGAAACCAATGATCTAAGGTAGACTCGTCTATCCCGAATTGCGACAGCGTCTGCTCTGGACAACGCTCGGCGGCGAAAGCGCGGCGCACAGCTTCGTCATCGGGGTCAACAATGGGCGAGTAGAAATGGCCAGAGGGCACCCACAGATTCGAGCGTGGATCTTCACGCGGACCGTCAGCGTTTTCCATGATTTCGATTTGCGACTCTGCAAACAGACACAACCTGGGCTGAACAACCTTTCGCCGCGCATTCGGGCGTGGAGCGTGTGTTGAGTTTAGCGCCACAACCGCCCAAACTGCTCTGTTATTTTTTCTCTTGACCTCGCTAAGTAAGGTTAGGTGGGCAGGGCCCGAATTGAGAGTCCGTGTCGCCGGAGACGGCGTGCAGCCGTACCGGTGCTGCGAGTGTTGTAACATGTCCGGTCAGAAACGGAATTCCAGTCCTCATGAAAAAAATCATGTTCGCCGGCGCGGTTGGCGCGGCGCTACTGTCCCTCGTTCTCTTCGCGCAGCAACAGCAGCGGCCGCAGAGGCCTTGTCCTCCGGAAGGATTCCAGGGAGGATTCAACCCCGGCTGTCCGCAAAGACAATACGCCAATCCTTCTGACGTTTCCGCCATGATGGCGGCGCTTCCGGACAAAGCCCCGGCCACGCCACAGAGTCTGCGGCGCGTGCTTGTCCTGGCGCGAGCCGCCGGCTGGGTGCATACCTCGATTCCGCTCGCGGCTAAGATGGTCGAGTATCTGGGAGACAGGACCGGCGCGTGGATGACGACCGTAACTTATGACGCCGCGGCGATTACACCGGAGAACCTCAGGCAGTATGATGCGATCTTCCTCGACAGCACGACCGGCGAGTTTCTCGACGATCCCAACAACAAGGACGCGACCCAGACCCGCAGGCAGGCGCTGCTCGATTTCGTCAAAGGCGGAAAAGGTTTGGCGGGCATTCACGCCGCGACGGACTCGTATCATCGAGGCGCGCATCCGACTTCGGGCGATGCCGTCGCCACGGCGCCCCCTACAGGAACCTGGCCTGAGTTCAACGAGATCATCGGCGGGTCGTTCAAGTTCCATTGGACCTACCCGACCTTGATTCCGGTGAAGATCGACGATCCGAACAGCCCTCTGACGTCCATGTTCCCGGCGCGCGGTTATGAGATCGTCGACGAAACCTACACCTTCGCGCAGGACTCATTCAGCCGCAAGCGCGTCCACGTGCTGACCAGCATCAATTACCCGAAAATGAGCGCGGACGACAAAGCGAAGGAGCCCGCGGTTTCCAAGCGTACGGACGGGGATTACGCCTTGAGCTATATCCAGCGCGTGGGCAACGGCCGGATGTTCTACGAAGCTCACGGGCACGATGAGAAGGTGTATTTCTCACGGCCGTTCGTGGCCCACATGCTGGCGGGAATTCAGTATGCGCTCGGAGACCTGAAAGCCGACGACAGCCCCAGCGAGAAGTAAACGACGCAACCCAATGTAGGGCGGGCTATTCAGCCCGACGCCGGGTTTTCAACCCGGCGTCTTAAAACGGAACGTCGTCGTCCGTGATTCCCTGCCCGCCGAAATCCTCATGTTGCGCCGCAGGCTGAGACGCCCTCGCTCCGCGTGGCATCGAAACGGGCTGCTGGGAATACTCATCCCCACCGCGCGAACCGCCTCCGCCCGCCTGGCCGCTCAGAAGAATCACATCCTCGGCGATGACCTCGGTGGAATAGACCTTCTTCCCGTCTTTATCCTCATAACTCCGGGTCTGCAGCCGCCCTTCCACATAGACCTGCTTCCCCTTTGTGAGGTAATTGGCCAGGTTCTCCTGCCGCCATAACACGACGTTCGTCCAGTCCGTCTCTTCCTTCCACTCGCCCGACTGCTGGTCCTTCCAGCGGCGGTTTGTGGCGACAGAGAACCGCGTAACAGCGGCTCCGCCCGCGGTGAATTTTGTTTCCGCGTCACGTCCCAGATGACCCACCAGAATGACTTTGTTGACGCTGCGCGATGCCATATGTCACCCAGAACTTTAACACAGCAGCCAAACCTCAAGCCCAGGCCGGAACGGCTCACTCGGGCAGGGTCGAGGTCTTCGCCTGTCGCTCGAAGTAGCGCACGCCGTCTCTCGGAATGAAGAATGTCCGGATCGTTCCGTCGCCGTCGTAAGCCACAAACCACCCGCGCCGTTTGTCGAATTTCGCTCCGCTGCGGTCCACGCGCCGCGACTCCAGCACGGCCTTTCCGGGACGCGAATCTCTCAATTGCTGCGCGTAATGCAGATACTGTTCCTTGCTGATCCCGCCGAAGTCGGCTCGATAGCGCGCATAATGTTCCTCGAGCAGGTGCTGGGTACGAAATCCCGGGCCGCCGGCGAAAGCCACGGCCGTAAAAGCGAACACTGCGATCCATCGGAACATGGCTCTACTGTTTCGCAACGATTCTGTCTTTAATCCGCTTGTACTCGGCGAGCGGAATCGCGCCCTTGCTCCGCAACTGGGTCTTGTTCCTATAAGGGCGATGCTTGACGATCGCCAGCGAGTACGCCTCCCCGACTCCGGGAAGAGTCCTCAATTCCGCAAGGGTCGCGTGGTTGATGTCGATAAGCCCTGTCGACGCTGTGTCGGCTTCCGCGGCGCCGGAAATCTGGCCGCCGCCCAGGGAAATTCCAGCGAACATCGTGATCGCAAGGATTGCGATTGTGATGCTCCGGACAAATTTCATACTGCGTATCATAGCCGCGCCGCGGCGGCGGAGGCATTAATTTTTTACAAAGCTTTTTTGCAAAATTAAGATAGCGTGGCTACTGACGAAGCGCGTAACTCTCTGCGATAATAACTACATATGTATTCGAAGCCTTGGCTGGCCGGAGCGCTCGTGTGCTCCGCGCTGTTCAGCGGAGCATCCATCCTGAACGCCGCCGATTCCAACGCTCCTCAGCCTCGCATCGTCGAGGAGATCGTTGCAAAGGTAAACGGCAAGATTATTACTCGCGGCGAACTCGAGAAACAGCATGAGCGCATTCAGGCCGAACTCGAAAAGCAGGGGCTCACGGGCGACGCCCTCAAGCAGGCAACCGACAAAGCCGCTGCTGACGCGCTGAAGGAGCAAATCGATCAGCTTCTGCTGGTGCAGAAAGCCGGCGAACTGAACATCAATGTTGACTCTGACGTCAACAAAGAGATCGCGAAGATTCAGAAGCAGAGCGGCATCGCCGATCCCGAGAAGTTCCACGATTGGGTGCGCGAGAATTCGGGCGAGAGCTTCGAGGATCTGAAGGACACGTTCAAGAACAACCTGCTGACCCAACGCGTGATCGGCGAGGAGGTTTACCGCACGGTCGTCATTCCGAAATCCGAGCAGCAGAAATACTATGACCAGCACAAGGCTGACTTTGTTCGCCAGGAGTCGGTAGCGCTCAGCGAAATTCAGATCCTTCCGGCCGACGACAGTCCTGCGAAAGTCGCTGCGGCGGAGAAGAAGGCGAAGGACATTGTGGACCGTCTGCGCAAGGGTGAAAAGTTCGTGGACCTCGCGCATCAGTATTCTGATAACCCCGATACCGCGAAGGCGGACGGGTTCCTCTGCACCTGCAAACGCGGCGAACTAGCCAAGCCGATCGAAGATGCCGTCTTTAACCAATCCAAGGGCTATATCACCGATCCGATCCACGTCGGCAAGGCTTTTGAGATCCTCAAAGTCGACGAGCACGTGAATTCCGGTCAGGCGAGCTTCGATGAGGTTCAGAATCAGATCAACAACATCCTCGCTGAGCCGCAGGTGCAGCCGAAACTGCGCGCTTATCTGACCACTCTTCGGCAGAACGCTTTCCTACAGATCAAGGACGGTTATGTCGATAGCGGAGCCGCGCCGGGCAAAGACACCTCGTGGAAGGATCCCGCCACGCTGAAGCCGCAGACGACCACGAAAGAGGCCGTCGCCAATCAGCGGCACATGAAGAAGTTCATGAAGGTGATCCCGTACGGCCGCACCGGCGTGAAGGATACTCAGTCCGCCGCGCCGCCCGAAACCGCGCCGATTCCGGCGACGCCGGTCAAGAACGCGGACGGCTCGACTCCGCAATGAAGTCGCCTTTCGTTAAGGAACTGAAGCCCAACGAAGTCGCGACCGCCGTTCTTCTCGTTCACTCCAAGGAGATCCGGCAGAAACGGACCGGCGAGCCGTACCTCTCTCTTTTGCTAGGCGACCGCAGCGGCGAGCTCGACGCAAAGATGTGGGATAACGTCGCGGAGGTCATGGACTCCTTCGACCGCGACGATTTCATCAAGGTCCGCGGTCTGCTGCAGATCTACAACAACAGGCCGCAGTTCACAGTCCACAAGCTCCGCTACGTGGACGATCATGAAGTCGAGTTGGGGGACTTCTTCCCTGCGTCTTCACGCGATCCCGAAGCGATGTTCGCGGAACTGCGCGCCATCGTTGCGTCGCTGACAAATCCTCATATCCGCACTCTTCTCAATTCATTCCTGGACGATCCCGAGATCGCGTCGCGCTTTCGCATAGCGCCAGCGGCGAAGACGGTTCATCATGCGTACCGCGGGGGGCTTCTGGAACACGTGCTCTCGCTCTGCGGCCTGGCGCGTCTCGCCGCGTCGCATTACGCCTCGGTCGATCTGAACCTGCTCATCGCGGGCGCAGTGCTGCACGACGTCGGGAAGGTTTACGAACTGACCTACGACCGCGGGTTCGGATACTCGGCCGAGGGGCAGTTGCTGGGCCATATCGCCATCGGCGCGCGCATGTTCTACGAGAAGCTGCGCGCCTTCCCCGATTTCCCGATGCAACTGCGGAATATGCTCGAGCATATAATCCTGAGCCATCACGGCCATCTCGAATTCGGATCTCCGAAGGTCCCCATATTCCCCGAGGCGCTTCTCTTTCACCACCTCGACGACATGGATTCCAAGATGGAGTGCATGCGCGCTTTGATCGAGAAAGAGCCGCTCGCGCCGGGCTACTTCACGGGCTACAGTTCGTCCCTCGAACGCATTGCGCTGCGCAAGGACCGCTATCTTTCCGGAGGCGCCGAGTGCGCTCCGGAGGGACCCGTCGAACCGACCGTCGCCGCTGACGAAGCCGAAGCCGGTGATGAAGCCGCCGCCGCGCCGTTCGCCCCTGTTTCCTCGCCACTTTCGGGCCGCGTCCAACCCTCCGCGCCGCCTAACCCCAACCCCGCGCCCGCCGCCGTTCGTTCCGTATTCGGGGCAAGACTTCTGCAGGCGCTCAACGACGAAAGGAAATAGCCATGGGACGAGAACGTGAGCTTCCTCCGCCGCTGGAAATGGTCTGTCTGAACGCTCTCTGGGAAATCGGAGAGGGTAACGTGGAAGATGTGCGACGCGTGGTCGCGCAAAACCGCCCGCTTGCTTACACCACGGTCCTGACGCTGTTGGACCGCCTCACCCGCCGCAGCGCCGTTGCCCGGCGCAAGGAAGGAAGAGGATTCCGGTATCAGCCAACCGTCGAGCGCGACAAACTCCGACGGATGGCGCTGCGCCAGTTCCTCGATTACCACTTCGAGGGATCGGTCGCCCAACTGAAGGTTTTTCTTGAAGCCCCGGTGGACGAGAATATTGCCTCGGCGGCAGTCGCGGCCGGGGGCGAGACAGCTCCGGTGACAGCGCCGGTTATTACAGAAATCATCGAGTGAGAATCGTCGTACGCGCAACGAACTGGATTGGCGACGCGATCATGTCGCTGCCGGCGTTGCGCGCTCTGCGCGTCCGTTATCCGGACGCGCACATTGCGCTGCTCGCGAAACCGTGGGTCGCCGCTTTATACGAAGGCGAACGCGCCGTCGACCGGATCATCCGGCTCGACGGCGCGTCCGGACCGCGTGACTGGCGGGCGAAGGCGAAGCTCGCGCGATCGCTGCGCTCAGAGCGCTTCGATCTTGCGGTGCTCTTTCCCAACTCGTTCGAGAGCGCCGCTCTGGTGTTTCTCGCGGGCGTCAAACGCCGCGTCGGTTATGCGCGCGACGGGCGCGGTGTCCTGCTCACCGACGCCGTTCCCGTGCCGCGCGAGGGTGAGACTCCGCGCCACGAACGCTTCTATTATCTGGAACTGCTGCGGCGCGCGGGATTGATCGGTTCGATACCTGAGTGCGGCGAGATTTTGCTGGATAACGCGCAAAGCGCGCGCACGCGCGGCGAAGAATTGTTCGCCAGTCGCGGACTGCGCGGCGGCGTCATCGGCGTGAGCCCCGGCGCGGCGTTCGGCGGCGCGAAGCGCTGGCCTCAGGATCGATTCGCCGAAGCGGCCGGAGAACTCGCCATGCGCGGAGGAGCAAGCATTGCCGTATTCGGTTCGGCCGCCGAACGCCCGCTGTGCGACCGTGTCGCTGCTTTGTGCGGCGGCAAGAGTTTCGCAGGCGAAACAACCCTCCGCGAGTTCATCGATATGACAGCGGCGTGCCGGCTCTTCCTTGCCAACGACTCGGGCGCAATGCACATCGCGGCGGCGCTGGGCGTCCCGTCCGTTACGGTTTTCGGGCCTACGGACGAAACAGCTACCGGCCCTTGCGGCCACCGCGCCAGGACTCTTCGCGAGCCCGTCGAATGCGCGCCGTGCAAGAAGCGCGAATGCCCCATCGACCATCGCTGCATGACCCGCGTGGACGCTTCCCGAGTGGTCGCTGCGGCCGAGGAGTTGATCGCCATCCGATGCTAGACTCGGGATTGCCCGCTCATGAAATGAAGAGCATTTTGATAGTCCGCCTGGGCGCAATGGGCGATATTCTTCACTCGCTGCCCGGCGTGGCTTCACTAAAACTCACCTATCCTTCCGCGCGCTTGACCTGGGTCGTCGAGCCTCAGTGGGTCCCCCTGATTGAAGGCAATGGCATTGTCGATCGCATCGTCGTATTCCGGCGCAATCAGCCTGGCGCCTGGTCGCGCGCTGTGCGGGAATTGCGCAAAGAGCGTTACGACCTCGCGGTGGATTTTCAGGGATTGTTCAAGTCCGCGTTCATCGCACATCTCGCCCGACCGGAGCGCCTGGCCGGATTCGATTCCGGCGTGGTGCGTGAACGTCCGGCGGGAATCTTCTACTCGGCGCGGGTGCCAAGCGCTGCAAAGCACGTCGTAGATCAGGCACTCGATCTCGCTGCCGGCGCGGGCGCCACCAGTATCGTGCGCGCGTGTCCATTACCCGCGGGCGCACCCGAAGGACGCCTCCCGAAAGAGCCATTCGCATTGGCCAGCCCGCTTGCCGGATGGACCTCGAAGCAGTGGCCGCTGGAACACTACAAGGAACTCGCGTCGCTGCTGCGCAAGCGGCTCGGGATGCCTCTCGTGTTGAACGGCGCCACTGGCGCTGTGCCCGAAGTAGAGGGTGCCTGGCGGCACGAAAGCGGCATCCCGGGATTGATCGACGCCACGCGCCGCGCTGCGCTCGTCGTCGGAGTGGACAGCGGCCCGCTACACCTCGCCGCCGCCCTGAATAAATCCGGCGCCGCGATCTTCGGCCCGACCGACCCGCACCGCAACGGACCCTATGGAGGCGATTTCCAGATCTTCCGCGAGCCCGGCGTTCGAACGACCCACCGGCGCGGAGCTTTCATCGATCCGTCCATGCGCGCGATCACGCCCGAAAGGGTTTTCGCAGCTCTCGAAGCGCGGGTCGGCTGTCACGCATGAACGCCGCCACGCGGCGACACTGGTTTCCCAAGCCTTACGCCGACATCGTCGCCAAACTTCGCGTCCCCGCCGGATTTCTGATGGTCGCGGCGTTCGCGATTTTCTCTCACCCCACGCCGAAGTCGATGGCGGCCGGGATCCCCATATCGCTCGCCGGACTGGCGCTGCGCGCATGGGCCGCCGGGCATCTCGCGAAAAATCAGCGCCTCGCCGTTTCGGGCCCCTACGCCTTCACGCGCAATCCTCTTTATTTAGGAACTCTGATCACGGCCCTGGGGCTGGCCGTCGCTGGGCATAGCATCGGGCTGGCGATCTTGTTTGGCGTCCTGTTCGCCTGCGTTTACCTCCCCGCGATCGAACTCGAAGAGCAGCACCTCAGCGCGATCCTTCCCGGCTATGCAGAATTCGCGGCGCGCGTTCCGCTGCTGGTTCCGCGCTGGCCGTCTGACTTCGGACCGGACCGTTTTTCGGCGGCGCTGTATCGGAAAAACCGCGAGTACGAAGCGTTGCTCGGCTGGCTGGTCGGCGTCGCCTGGCTCGCCCTGAAACCGCTCATTTGAGCTTTGACAAAACGAACTCGATGTCCTCCGATGTCTGATAGAAGTGCGGCGCAAAACGAACCCACCCTTGCCGCGGAGCCGCGATAATTCCCGAATCCTTCAGCTTCCGGACCAACATCACCGCGTCGACGCCGTCTTTCCGGATGGACACAATTCCCGATCCGTTTTGATCGTCACGCGGGCAATACAAAACGAACCCCAGACGCTCCGCCCCTTCGGCTAGCTGCGTGGCCAGGGTCTGAACTCTACAATTGACCTCGTCGATTCCCACCTCAAGCAGGAAATCCAGAGAAGCTCGTAACCCATAGCATCCAATGGTGTTCAGCGTTCCCGATTCATAGCGCCCGGCATCCGAACGGTACGTCATTTCGCGGGAAGCATAATCCGCGTAATGCACGAAATTGGTCCATCCAATCTGGATGGGTTCGATTTGTTCCAGCCGCTCGCGTCTTACATAAAGGACACCGCAGCCTTCAGGCCCGAGCATCCATTTATGTCCGTCGGCCGAAAGCGCATCGATTTTCGCGGCCTCCACATCGATCGGAAAGGCGCCCATTCCCTGGATCGCATCGACGAAAAAGAAGCAGTCGTTGCGGCGGCAGATCTCGCCGATGGCGTTCAGGTTGACTCGATACCCGCTCAGATAATTCACATAGCTGATCGCGAGCGCTTTCGCTCCACGCGTCGCCTCGTCGATCCGTTCGAGGTCGTCGTGGATCGAGAGCCAACGGACATCCACGCCCGCGGATTCCAGCTTTTTCCAGGGAAACAGATTCGCCGGGAACTCCTCGTGGAACGCCACGATCCGGTCGCCAGGTTCGTTTTGTAATCCGGTCGCGACAACCGAGATCCCCTCGGATGTATTTTTGACGAGGGCGATTTCCCTGGGGCTTGCGTTGATCAGGCGTGCGGCTGAGGCGCGCAACCCTTCGTAAGTCGCCATCCAGTCCGAGTAATGCAGACTCCCGTAGTCGAGGGCATCCTGTGCGAACCGCTGCATCGCCTCCGCCGACCGCCGGCACAACGGCGCCACAGCGGCGTGATTGAGATAGACCAGGTTTTTCGTGACAGGAAATTCGTCGCGCCAGTTCATTTGACGCCCTGCGACAGGCGATTCATCGGCCGGATAAGGAACACAAGGATCACCGCCACTACAAAACAAAATCCCGCCACGACCCCAAAGAGTTGGGGAAGCGGGAACGTTTCGTAAACCGAGGCAAGCCGTCCGCCGATAAAATTTCCGACGCCATCCGCCAGGAACCAGATGCCCATCATGGTCCCGGCGGCCCGCGCTGGCGCAAGCCTGGTCATGGCGCTCAGGCCCACCGGGCTGAGACATAACTCGCCGAACGTATGAAAAAGATACGTCAGCACCAGCCACCACGGACTGGCCAAGGTCGAGTTCGCTACCGGGATCAGGACTGCGAATCCGAGGCCCGCGAAAAGTAGTCCCCAGGAAAATTTCGCGGTGCTCGACGGCTGGTGATCGCCCATTCTGACCCAGAGCCATCCAAACACCGGGGCAAACAGGATGATGAATATCGAATTGATCGATTGGAAGTAGCTCGCGCGGAAAAGGCGCCAGAGTCTCGAGTCCCAGGCGTGCAGGTTCGTGTTGCGCTCCGCGAAGAGATTGAGCGTCGAGCCTCCCTGCTCGAAGGCCGACCAGAACAACGCGGCGGCGAAAAACAGGACGAGAATCGCGACGATCCGGCGGCGCTCGCCCGACGAAAATCCCTTCGACAGGAACAGCCCACCGAACACAGCGACCACAACGCAGAACAAAAACACGCCGAACACATTGGAGATAGCCTCGGCCGAGATCGCGATCCAGCCATTCAGAGCCGCAACCCCTCCAAGTACCGCGATAGCCGCGGTTACGAGAACGCAGTTGCGAACGAGCCGCCTGTCTTTGTCAGTACCCGAGCAGCCAAGCCCCGCCGCGCCGAGGTACTTGGAACCGAGGACATATTGAACAATGCCCAGCACCATCCCGACTCCAGCGGCGGCGAACCCGTAGTGCCAATTGATGTTTTCGCCCAGATAGCCGCAGACCAGCGGAGCAATGAAAGCGCCCAGGTTGATCCCCATATAAAAGATGGAAAACCCACCATCGCGCCGCATGTCGTCGGGCTGGTAGAGCCCGCCGACGATAGTGCTGACGTTCGGCTTAAGCAAGCCCGTTCCGATCACGATCGCCAAGAGCCCCAGATAGAAGGTCTCCAGCCGGGGAATGGCCATCGAGAAGTGGCCGAGGGCAATGACGATTCCCCCGTACAGAACCGCGCGCCGTTGACCCGTGACTTTATCCGCGATCCAGCCGCCGGGGAGGCTGGCAAGGAACACCGCCGAGGTGTAGAGCCCGTAAATCGACCCGGCCTTTGAGGTAGGGAAGCCCAGGCCGCCGTTCGCCACCGAGGCCGTCATAAAGAGGATGAGCAGCGCCCGCATCCCGTAGTAGCTGAAGCGCTCCCACATCTCGGTGAAGAAAAGAGTGGAGAGTCCGCGTGGATGGCCGAAGAAAGACCGGTCCCAACGGGCGTTGGCGGCGTCGGCGCCCGGAGGGGTGGTGGTTAACATTGTTAGGCTTATTCTAAGTGGTCACGGATCTGATCCAGATCAAGCGGCTCGGCGAGCAAAAAGTCGCCGAAAATGAGCGCTTCCGCAAGCACATGAAGCGGCACGACTTTCCGGAGCGCCGATTCCGGCGCGTAGCCGAGGAAATTGAGGAAGCGATCGAGTGCCGGGCCTGCGCCAACTGCTGCAAGGTCGCGGAGACAGACATCACCGAACGCGACATAGAGCGCCTTGCAAAATACCTACGGATCTCCCCGAAACAGTTCGTTTTGCAATACACTACCGCATCCGCTCAGGAAGATAACGAGGTCATTCTTCGCCGCAACGACCACGGCTGTATTTTTCTGGACGGAAACGATTGCACGATTTACGAGTCCCGCCCGGACACCTGTCGTAACTTCCCCCATCTGGTGCGTGGCGCGGGTTCCCTGGAAAGCCGGATGTGGCAGATGATCGACCGTGCTACCTATTGTCCGATCGTTTACAACACGCTGGAGGAGTACAAGGAAATTGTCGGTTTCGAGCGCGATCGAAAAAAATAGATAGAAGCCGGCCAGACCGAATCAGTATTGCGTATGAGTATAAAACTCGGATTTGCAGTTCCTTTGGCGGCGCTCTCGATGATAGCGGGAGCGGCTTTGTCGAGCGCACAGGACGGAGCAGCCCTTTTCAAGTCGAAGTGCGCCGCGTGCCATGGACCGGCCGGCGAGGGTAAAGGTAAAGCGCCCGCTCTCAAGGGAACATCTCTGGATACGGCAAAGATCGTCGATCACCTGATGAAGGGTGAGGCCACGAGCAAGCCCCCGCACAACAAAGCAATCAAGGGTCTTACAGAGCCGCAGGCGAAGGCAATCGCCGACCACGTCAAAACGCTCTGAACCGGTTCAGGGCAGAGTTGTAGTCTGACCGGGACGGATCTCGATAGATTCGGATTGTTCTGCCTTCGCGTTGAGAAACTCGCGGTCCGAGTGCAGGAGCTTCTCATCGCCGCTGAGGCGGAGTACTCTGTAAGCACCCGGCGCGAGCGTGATCGAAAACGCGCCGGCCAAGGAAATTGCGCCCGGCATCAGAACGATATCTTCCTGTTTCGCATCGCCGGCAAGAGTCCCGCGCTGGCGTGTCAGCACCCAGTTGAAATTGGTCGATTCGGGCGTGACAGCGTAGTCCTTCGGCAAACCCATAACCGCGATTTGGGGATCCGACGTCGCGGTTTTCAAGATCTCAAATTTTCCGCCAGACACGTTCGATAGCACGGTTTCGACTATCCAGGGGTTTCGGCCGCCCGCGCGCCTCATTCCGATTTTCACGCTTTGCGGGACTGGCGAATCATCATCCGTCCGGACCGTTCCGGAAATCTGAACGCCTGGCTCGGGTTCAATAAATAACCCGGACACGTCATGCTCTAACACGCTGACTTCCGTATCGGAGGCCAATCCTGACGCCGTTACCGCGATCAGGTGATAATCGCCTTCCGGCACGCCATCGATCTGAAACGGTCCCCGCTTGATTACATTCAGGCGAGCGACAATCCGGATCTCTCCGGCGACGTAACGAATCAGTTGTAGCGAAGAGGGCACAGTCACTGTACCGGAGATGGATCTCAGGTCCCGATGGGCGAACCTGATGTTCAACGCTGTATCGGTCGCGAGCACGGAGATCGGCGCCGCCATCTCGATGCGGCCCGCGCCGGGGTAGTAACTCCAGCCACGGCAGTGATCGGATCCCGTACTCTCCGGGACGATCTCCAGCACGTACTCGCCCGGCACGAGATTCCGGATCTCGAATTTGCCCGCGCGAGTGTCCGCTGTCGACAGGCCGTATGGGACGTACCAGAACCGCCCCAGAGCGGAAACACGGCGCAGGGCGAAGACCTGGCATCCTGTTTCATCAATTGAGCCGGAGATCTTAAGCAAGGGTCGCAGCGTGAAGTCCCGGGATTGACTCTGGCCCGCGGCAAGAGCCCCGAGTTCCTCGGCGGCCGCCGCCGCAAAATACCCGTTCCGCCTCGCGTCGATTCGGATGCCTTCCGCCGGCGCAACGGATAGCGTGTAGCGTCCTTCGATATCGGTTCTGGCGGTCGCGTTTGCCGCTGTCACCTGAGCGCCCTGCAGCGGCATGCGCGTTGACGAATCGGTTACGACCCCGCTGATTGTGGCGTTCTGAGCAAGGCACGAGAACGTGAGGAAAAGCGGCGCCACGTAACGCGCGAGCATAAGCTTATTTTATGCAAACTCTTTCACGTCAGTGGGTTGCATGCTAAACTGATCACTTATCATGCGCACAGTTGACCTGGTCCTCCGCAAACGCGGAGGCGACGAACTTGGTGTGGAAGAAATTCAGTACCTCGTAAACGGGTACACGTCGGGCGAGATTCCGGATTACCAGATGTCCGCATTCCTCATGGCGACGTACTTCAGCGGCATGACGGATCGCGAACTGAGCGCTCTGACGGAATGCATGATCAGTTCCGGAACTACGGTGGATCTCTCCGACATTCCGGGCGTCAAGGTCGACAAGCATTCGACGGGCGGAGTGGGCGATAAAACCAGCCTGATCTGCGCTCCCATCGCTGCGGCAGCCGGCGTTATCGTGCCCATGATCTCCGGACGCGGGCTTGGCCACACGGGCGGCACGCTCGACAAGCTCGAATCGATTCCCGGCTTCCGAACCGACCTCACCGTGGAGGAATTCCACAATCAGCTCAAAACGCTCGGCCTCTGTTTCATCGGCCAGAGCGACGAGGTTGCGCCCGCTGATAAGAGGCTCTATGCGCTGCGAGATGTGACCGGCACGGTGGAATCGATTCCGCTCATCGCGTCGTCGATCATGTCGAAGAAGATGGCCGAAGGCATCGACGCATTGGTGCTCGATGTGAAGGTCGGTAACGGCGCGTTCATGAAGAAGCAGGTGGATGCGCGGCGGCTCGCGCAGGCGATGGCCGGCATCGGGCGGAGACTCGACAAGAAAGTGCAGGCGCTGATCACGGATATGAATCAGCCGCTTGGTTACGCAATCGGCAACGCGCTGGAAGTGATGGAAGTGTCGCAGACGCTGCAAAAGGCGGGCCCGGCGGACCTCACGCGTCTGAGCCTCGAGCTCGCGGCGCGCATGATCTTCCTCGGGAAGGTGACGCCAACGCTCGAAGAAGCCCGAAAACTCGCCGAAGACAAGCTGATGGACGGCTCGGCCTACAAGAAGTTCAAACAGGTCGTGCAGGCGCAGGGCGGGAATCCGAAGGCTCTGGATTCGTTCGAGCTTCTGCCGAACGCCACCGGCATGCGCGAAATCCTTTCTCCACGCGCGGGGTTCGTGAGCGCGATCATGGCCGAAGACATCGGGCGCGCATCGCAGATGATCGGCGCCGGACGCGGCGCGAAGGAAGATACGATCGACCCGGCGGTCGGCGTGATTCTCGAAGTCAAAGTCGGCGAGAAAGTGGACGCGGGCTCAGTGCTTTGCCGTCTCTACTACACCGGCGAAGAGAATCTGGAAGAAGCGGCCGAAACGGTTGAAGACGCGTTCCGCATCTCGGGCGCGCGACCGGACGAGCGAGAGCTGATCTTAGAGGTAGTCGGTTAGCGCGGATGGAGCGATTCACCGGGCTGCTGGGAATCGCCGCCATTCTTGCTGTCGCCTGGCTGCTCTCGAAGCATAAGCGCGCCATCAAACTTCGCATCCTGCTCTGGGGTATGGGGCTGCAGTTCGGCTTCGCGCTCCTGGTTCTGAAAACCAGTTTCGGAAAAGTCTTTCAAGCCGCGAGCGTTGCGGTGGCCGCGATGCTCGCCTATTCGCAGGCGGGCAGCAAGTTCGTTTTCGGCGATCTGCTCGGTTCAGCTGACAACTCGACAAAACTGCGGGACGCTGCCGATTCGACGCATACCCTGGGATCGACGATCTTCGCGTTTCAGGTTCTGCCGATCATCATTTTCATCGCGTCCTTCTTCGCGATTCTCTACTACCTCGGCATCATGCAGTGGATCGTGAAGGCATTCGCGATCGTGATGCAGAAGGTTATGGGCGCGAGCGGGGCGGAGTCGCTGAATGTGGCGGCCAGCATCTTTATGGGGCAAACGGAAGCACCGCTGACGATTCGTCCGTTTCTTCCGGGGCTCACGGAATCCGAGCTGTTCACGATCATGGTGAGCGGCATGGCTCACGTGTCCGGCGCTGTGATGGCTGCTTACGTGTTGTTCGCGCACGTGGAGATCCGGCATTTGTTGACCGCCGTCATCATGACAGCGCCCGCAACGATCATGTTGGCGAAGATCTTCGAGCCTGAGATCGGAACTCCCGTGACCGCGGGTCGCGTGGACGTGAAGATCGAGAAAACAGCTGTCAACATCATTGACGCCGCGGCGCAGGGCGCTGGAGACGGGCTTCATCTCTGCCTGAATATCGCGGCGATGCTGATTGCGTTTCTTTCTCTGATCGCGCTGTTAAACGGGATCTTCGGCTGGGCGCACGGGTTCGCCGGTTGGATTCCTTCGTCCATGCAGCAGTTATTCGGAATCGTATTCGCGCCGGTGGCCTGGCTGCTGGGCGCGTCGTGGAACGACTGCGCTTCCCTCGGGCAGTTACTCGGCGAGAGACTCGTCACGAATGAGTTCATCGCGTTCATCGATCTGGGCGCGATTCGCGAACACCTTACGCCGAAGTCGTTCACGATCGCGACCTATGCGCTCTGCGGATTCGCCAACTTCAGCTCGATTGCGATTCAGGTGGGCGGAATCGGCGCGCTTGCGCCGACGCGCAAGTCCGATCTGGCACGGCTGGGCATGCGGGCTGTGGCCGCGGGCACAATGGCCAATTTCATGTCAGCCTGCATAGCCGGTATTCTGGTCTGAAGTGACCGCTGATCAGTTCATCGAATCCCGGATCACGGTCGAGCCCAGAATCGCAATCATCCTGGGAAGCGGACTGGGCGCGTTTGCGGATTCGATCGAAGGCGCCGCAACTCTCCTTTACCACGAGATTCCCGGCTGGCCGCGATCGACAGCGATCGGCCATGCGGGCAAGCTGGTGACCGGGCTGGTTGAAGGCGTACCCGTGGCAGCGTTAGCGGGGCGCGCGCACCTTTATGAGGGATACACCGCTGCACAGGTGGCCTTCGGGGTCAGGACGCTTTCGATTCTCGGCGTAGAGACGCTGATTGTGACGAATGCCGCCGGCGGAATCAATCCTGCCTTCGGACCCGGACAACTGGCGCTGATTTCGGATCACATTAATCTTCTGGGCCAGAATCCACTGACCGGACCGAACAACGAAGCGTTCGGACCGCGCTTTCCCGATATGAGCGAGGCGTATTCGAAAAAGCTGCGTGAGTTGGCGCATGAGGCGGGCAAAGAAATGAATCTGGAACTTCCCGAAGGCGTGTACGCGGCCGTTCCCGGGCCGAGCTATGAAACGCCCGCGGAGATTCGCTATCTGCGCGCCATCGGGGCCGACCTCGTAGGGATGTCGACCGTCCCCGAAACGATCGCTGCGAATCATATGGGCATGCGCGTTCTCGGCATCTCGTGCGTGACGAATTATGCAGCCGGGGTCACGGATCAGAAGCTCGATCATAAAGAAGTGCTGGAAGCCGGCGAGAAGATGAAAGGCGCGCTGATCGAGCTGTTGAAGCGTGTTGTTTCGAAAATTCCCGCGGGCGGCGGACTCGCGATATAGAAAGCAAAAAGATGGCCCGAATACTGGATGGCAATCGCATTCGCGATCAGATTAAATCGGAATGCGTCCCTCGCGTCGAGACATTCGTCAAGCGCACAGGACGCGCGCCGGGACTAGCGGTGGTTCTGGTGGGCGATAACCCGGCGAGTCAGGTGTACGTGCGCGGTAAAACCAAGACGGCGGGTGAACTCGGTATCTATAACGAGACGATCACGCCGGCGTCGGACATCTCGGGCGATGAACTGCGAAGCCTCATCCGAAGTCTGAATCATCGGGAAGAGATCGACGGCATTCTCGTTCAGCTGCCGCTTCCGAAACATCTCGATGAGCAGCAGATCCTGCTCGAGGTCTCGCCGGAAAAAGATGCGGACGGCTTTCATCCCTGCAACGCGGGACTGCTCGCGACCGGGCGACCCGGACTCCGCCCCTGCACTCCCGCGGGCGTGATCGAGATGCTCGATCGATATGAAATTCCCATCGCGAAGGCGAGCGCAGTGGTGGTGGGGCGCAGCAATATCGTCGGAAAGCCCATGGCGATGCTGCTGCTGCAGCGCAACGCGACGGTGACCGTGTGCCATTCTCAGACGCGAGATCTGGCCGGCGTCTGCCGCGGCGCGGATATTCTCGTGGCCGCCATCGGCCGCGCTGCGATGATCACCGCGGATTACATCAAGCCCGGCGCCGTGGTGATCGATGTGGGCATGAATTCGGTCACGCAGCGCAGCGAGGCAGAACGCATCTTCGACGCGTCACGACTGGAGTCTTTCGAAAGGCGCGGCAGCCTCCTGGTGGGAGATGTGCATCCCGGCGACATGGCGGGAACCGCATCGGCCTATACGCCCGTACCCGGAGGCGTGGGCCCGCTGACGATCGCTCTGCTGATGCGCAATACGATCGAAGCCGCCGAGCGCCGCGCCGGACTGTGACAAGTTCATGCTAATTGCCGGGCTCACCGGCGGTCTGGCGTGCGGCAAGTCTTTCGTCGCGCAGGCGTTCGCGGATCTCGGGTGTCATATTGTCGAAGCGGATCAACTCGGCCATGAGGTCCTTCTGCCCGATGGCGAAGCATACGGCCCCGCGGTTGCGTTGTTCGGCAAGGAAATTCTCAATCAAGATGGAACGATCAATCGGCAGCGGCTGGGGCTGATTGTGTTTAACAGCCCCGGGAAACTAGCGGAACTGAATGCTATCGTCCATCCCGCCGTTCAGAAGCGCGCGCGAAGGATGTTCGACGAAATCGCTCAGCGTGACCCTGACGGAATCGTTATCTATGTGGCCGCCATTCTGGTGGAGACGGGTGGCTGGCGCGACTACGACAAGCTGATCGTGGCGGACTGCTCGCGCGAAACGCAGATACGGCGCGCGGTGGAACGCTTCGGCGCAACGCCTCAGGATGTAGAGGCCCGCTTGTCGCGGCAGTTGCCAGCGGAAAGGAAGCGTGAGGTCGCCGATTTCGTCATTGATACTAATGGCGCGAAAGAAGACACTTTACGTCAAACTAAAATGGTATTGGAACAGTTGAGGAGTTCGCGTTAGATGAGACCCCGCACGCTCGTGCTTACTTTGGTGTTCGCCGGAGCTTTCTGGTTCGCGACGTCGCATGGCCAATGGAACCTGCAACAGATCGTGAAGCCTCTGTCGCGCCACGAGAAGCTCTGGTCGGAACCAGTGACCGCGCACGGCAGCGGCTTCGAAGCCGACGAACAGAACAATATCGATGTTTACCGGAAGTATCGCAGCGCAACGGTGAACGTGAAGAGCACCGTTCTCGAGCGCGATTTCTTCCGCACGTATCCCGCGACCGGCCTCGGTTCCGGTTTCATCATCAACGAATCGGGCGAGATCGTCACGAATTTTCATGTGATCAGCGGATCGCGCGATATCAGCGTCACGCTTTCCGGCGGCACCGACCACAAAGAGTACAAAGCTTCTGTCCTGGGTTTCCGGCGCCGAGACGATCTGGCGCTGCTGAAGATTAACGCGGGGCGCAAGCTGCCTTATGTCCACCTGGGCGATTCCGATGCGATGGAAGTCGGCCAGAAGGTGCTTGCGATCGGGAATCCTTTCGGATTCGAAGGAACCCTGACGACCGGCATTGTCAGTTCGTTGGGGCGTAAGGTTCCGAGTGAGAACGGCGCAATGATGGAGGGCCTGATTCAGACGGATGCCGCCATCAATCCGGGGAATAGCGGAGGACCGCTGCTGGATTCGCGCGGCGATGTGATCGGAATTAACACGATGATTCTCGGCTCTCAGGTAGGTAACGGCGAGTCGGGCAGCATCGGAATCGGCTTCGCGATGCCGATCAATCGCGCAAAATCGATGCTGGAAGAGTACCGGTCGACGGGCCAGATTTCGCGGCCGGTGCTCGGCGTCACCGAAACCTATCCGGTATCCGGCGATCTTGCCGACGCGCTGGAACTTCCCGCATCCGGCGGGCTGCTGATTCAGAACGTGGACGATGGCTCGCCCGCGGCGCGCGCGGGAATTAAAGGTCCCACGAGAGCAGTCCGCGTGGGGATCTTCGGTCAGGTGCGGATCGGGATCGGGGGCGATCTCATCACCGCCATTGACGGCAAAGATGTGGAAACCAGCGATGCGCTGGCGCGCGTGGTCGAACAAAAGAAGCCTGGCGACAAGATCGAGCTTACGCTGTATCGCGACCGGCGAACCCGTAAGATTACCGTGGTTCTGGGTTCGGCTCCGGAGGTTCTGTAGCGCTTTTTCCAGCCCGACCCGAACTGGTTATTCTTCGTCCTGGCGCAATTTTGCGAGAACAGCCAGATCCTCGAGTGTGGTCACATCGCCCTTGACGTCTCCACCCGCGGCGAGTTCGCGGAGCAGACGCCGCATGATCTTGCCGCTCCGGGTCTTGGGAAGAGAATCAGTAAAGCGAATCTCATCCGGCTTTGCCAGGGAGCCGATCTCCTTCCCGACCCAGGCGCGCAGTTCCTCTTTAAGAGCGGCGTTGGGCTCATTGCCCACCTGAAGCGTAACGAACGCGGCGATCCCCTGCCCCTTGATTTCGTCGGGTTTGCCGACCACCGCGGCTTCCGCGACGCGAGGATGAGCCACAAGCGCTGACTCCACCTCCATGGTGCTCAGGCGATGACCAGAGACGTTGATGACGTCATCCACGCGGCCCATCACCCAGAAGTAGCCGTCTTCGTCCTGACGGGCCCCGTCTCCGGTGAAGTAAGACCCGGGAATTTGCGACCAATACTGCTGTTTGAACCGCTCGTCGTCGCCGTAAATCGTGCGCAGCATGGAAGGCCACGGCCTTCGGATTACCAGATAACCACCGGAACCGGGCGCAACAGGTTCGCCCTCGCGAGTCACGACTTCGATTTTGATGCCAGGCAGCGGCCGCGTGCATGATCCGGGCTTCGCGGGGGTTGCGCCGGGAATCGGGCTCACCATAATCGCGCCTGTTTCGGTCTGCCACCAGGTATCGACAATCGGGCAGCGGTCGTGTCCAATGATGCTGCGATACCACATCCACGCGTCGGGATTGATCGGCTCGCCGACGCTGCCGAGCAAGCGCAGCGATTTCAGAGCGTGCCGGGCGGGCCAGCTTTCGCCCATGCGCATGAAGGCCCGGATGGCAGTGGGCGCGGTGTAAAAGATTGTGACCTTGTGACGATCGATGATGTCCCAGAAACGATCGGGCTGCGGATGCATCGGTCCGCCTTCGTACATCAGCACGGTTGCCCCATTCTGGAGAGGCCCATAGACGACGTAACTGTGCCCGGTGACCCAGCCGATATCCGCACTGCACCAATAGATGTCTTCGTCCTTCAGGTCAAACACCCATTTCGAGGTAATGTACGTCGAAACGGCGTACCCGCCGGTGGTGTGAAGGATACCCTTCGGCTTCCCGGTCGTCCCGGAGGTGTAGAGAAGGTAGAGCGGATGCTCGGAGTCGAGAGACTCGGCGGGGCACTCGTCCGATGCGGCGGCCATCAATTCGTGCCACCAGTGGTCGCGTCCGGCGCGCATCTTCTGTTCCGTGCCGGTGCGCTGGTAGACAAGGACGGATTTCACGGAAGGGCACTGCTCGAGCGCCTCGTCCACCGCGTGCTTCAACTTGATTTCAGCGCCTCGGCGATAGCTGCCGTCCTGCGTGATGACGCACACGGCTTGCGAATCGTTTATGCGGTCGACGAGCGCCTGCGAGGAGAAGCCGCCGAAGACGACCGTGTGCGGAGCGCCGATTCGGGCGCACGCAAGAAGAGCGATCGCGAGTTCCGGCGCCATGCCCATGTAGATCGCGACGCGGTCTCCCTTTGCTACGCCGCATGATTTCAGGACGTTGGCGAATTTGCAGACCTCGGAGTGGAGCTGCTGATAGGTCAGCGTGCGGATCTCGCCGGGCTCACTTTCCCAAATGATCGCGGCTTTGTTCCTGCGCCACGAGCTCAGGTGACGGTCGAGACAGTTGTAGGCGAGATTCAGCTTGCCGCCGACGAACCATTTCGCCCAGGGAGCGTTCCACTCCAGAACTTTTTTCCATGGCTCGAACCACTCCAGCTCGTGGGCGATCCTGCCCCAAAACGCTTCGGGCTCTGCGTCCGCTTGCTTATAGAGCCGCTCGTACTCCTCGATGGACTTGATGTGAGCGCGGGAACTGAACTCCGCCGGAGGATCAAAGAGACGTTCCTCTTTGAGCGATGACTCGATGTCAGTTGAAGGATTCTGAGCGGACATGGATCATATGCATGATACAAGCCGCCCGAATGAGAGCCCGTCAATCGGAATCGTCGGCGAGAATCTCGACAGAGTTCCCGGCGGGGTCGCTCACGTAGCAGGAGCGAGTCCCGTCGCGGTGAGTCTTCAGAGGCCCGAACTTCTCCGCTTCGGGACTGACGAATCCCACATGCGGCGGGTGCTGACTCGGGATTACCAGGGCCAGGCTGGTATTGGCGAAGCCGAGTAGTGCCCAGGTGTCATCGCGATACTTCACTTCGCAACTGAAGTTTCTGGTGTACCAGTCCACGGCGGCGGTGATGTCCGTCACAGGGATCGCGACGTGATCGAGGCTGTCAAGCTGCGCCATAGCTCCATTATTCTACGGTCGCGTCGCAGACATGCGCGCGCCGCCGAAGATGAGTTCGTTCACCTAGGCGGCCTGAGAGTTTATGCGCCGTTTCTGCTAGCTGTTAAGTCCGGCCAATCGTTTTTGCAGGTATCCGATCTCAACGGGATTGGTGGCGAGATCCAGCGCTTTTTCGTAGGCGGCGGCCGCCTCGTCGGTTCGGCGAAGACGGCGCAGGAGATCTGCGCGCGCCGCGTGAAACAGGTGAAAGCTGGCGAGGCCCTCGATGCAATCCATTGCGGCAAGGCCCGTTTGGCAGCCTTCGGACATGGCGATGGCCACAGCGCGGTTCAGTTCGACTACCGCCGAAGGGACCACGTCGAGAAGGGCTGTGTAGAGAACCGTGATTGCGTGCCAGTCGGTATCCGATGCGCGGGCAGCCCGCGCGTGGTGGAACGCAATTCTGGCTTCCAGACCGTAACGCCCGCTGGCAGAGCTTTGCGCCAGCATTCGCGCGGCTTCCGCAATTTCCCCGGCATTCCAGAGTGAACGGTCCTGCTCTTCGAGCGTGATCAGTTCTCCAGTCGCGCTGGTGCGCGCGGCCCGCCGCGAGTCCTGCAGGAGCATGAGGGCGAGTAAATCCCTGTTCTCCGCATTGCCCGGTAAAAGGTCGGCGAGCACGCGGCCCAGCCGAATCGCCTCGGCGCAGAGTTCCGTGCGGATCAGCGCGGCGCCAGAGGTCGCCGAGTATCCTTCGTTAAAGATCAGGTAAATGACTGCCCGAACTGCATCGAGCCGTTCAGAAAGAATCGAGAGCGGCGGAACTTCATAAGGAATCCCCGCGTCGCGGATCTTCCTCTTTGCGCGCGTCAGGCGTTGGGCAATCGCGGGCTCAGGCATGAGGAAGGAGCGCGCTATCTCGGCGGTGGTCAGGCCACCCAGCGTGCGCAGGGTGAGCGCCACCTGAACCTCCCGGGCGAGCGCCGGATGGCAGCAGGTGAAAATCAGACGGAGCTGATCGTCGGGAAGCTCTTCGGCCGGGAATTCCGGAACCGGCGCCTCGAAACTGCCGCGAGGAGGCAGGTTCTTCTCGCGGCGGAGCCTGCGCTTGCGGGTTTCATCGATGATTTTGCGTCGGGCTGTGGTGGTAATCCACGCGCCGGGATTGTCCGGAATCCCGGAAGTTGGCCACGCCGCCAGGGCAGCCGCAAAAGCGTCCTGCATCGCCTCTTCGGCGAGATCGAATGAGCCGGAGAACCGGATCAGGGAAGCCATGATCCGGCCCGACTCGCGATGAAACACTTCTTCGACGCCGCCGCGGATGTCCGGCACGCGTTAAGAAAATACCATGATGGGACGAACTTCGATGGTTCCGTAGGCGGCGCCCGGAATCTTCGCCGCATAGTGAAGCGCTTCATCCAGGTTCTTGCAGTCGAGCAAATAGTAGCCGCCCAGTTGCTCCTTCGTTTCGGCGAAGGGACCGTCGGTGGTCAGCGTTTTTCCGTCACGCACGCGAACGCTGGTAGCGGTCGTGGTGGGCTGAAGCGCGTTTCCTCCGAGGTAAACATTCTTCTCCTTCACCTCGTTTGTGTAGTTGTAGTAGGCGCCCATTACGGTTTGCGTCTGTTCCGGCGTCGCTTTGGCGTCCAGCACTTCATCCGTGTAGATCATCAAGAGATAGTGCATTGTGAAGCTCCTTTCACCGGTACGACGAACGAAGAAACCGAAGATCGACAATGACGGAAAGAATTTTGATCTTGATTTCCTACGACGCATGTCAAGCGTTTCCGGTATAATGACTGTAACTAAGCGCACACTGGTGATCGAATGGACGCCTCTTTCGACTATTCGAACTGGACCGACGCCGAACTGGCTCGGGCCGAATTGACCGCCGAGCAGTTCCTCGCTCAGAACAACCGGCAGATCGCGGTGGTTTTCCAGCGTCAGCGAGCGGTGCTCGACCGGCTGGTCGAGCTGCTCCGGAACCCGAACCTCACGCTCGAAGAACGCCTCGACTGCTTCGCGCGAATCGCCGAAACGGCCGAGGGCCTGAGGGAGTGCGCGAACGGGTTCTTCGAGTTGGGCGCGCAACCGCTGGTCGCCCGCGTCATCGGAAGCCGAGCCACCTAAGTAGCTATACGACTGTCTGAGCGCGCATCAGAGCCCCGAAGATCGCTTCATCGAGTGGCGCTGAAGTGGGCAGGCCAGCGTACTTGCCGTTGTTCCGCATCGCCAGCGTCTTCAGGGAATTCGAAAACAGATCGAACGCCTCTGTGTACCGTCGGCGGGTGTCGGCATCAACGTGAATGTGAAGGCGGGATGACGTCTCCGCGTCGATGAAGTCGTATTCGCCGGAGTTTGTTGGCGACCGATCTTCGTCTGTCCAGAGTTGGATCAGCATCAGTTCGTTGCCATAATCCGCGAGATACTGAAGGGCCTTTTCACAGTCGCCTTCATCCAGAAAGTCCGAAATGACGATCACGAGTCCCCGCTGGGGGTACTCATTCAGGAACTCCTTCACGACCTTCAGAAAATTCGTCGAGCCGGCCGGTTTCAGATCCTCGAGAAAATTCGATAGCGGACTGAACCGGTGACGGCCTCCGCCGCAGATCTTCCCTTCGTGCAATACGTCGGCGAAAGGAAGGACCTCGATGGTGTCCAGGCGGACCAGCCCCACATAGCAGAGCGCCGCAGCAAGGCGCAAAGCATAGTCGAACTTCTCGCGGCCGCCTGCCGCCATGGAAACGGAGGTGTCCAGCAAAAGGCGCACAGGGACCCGGGGCTCGATCTGAAACATCTTGAGGAACATCTTGTCGAGCCGCATGTAAGCGCGCCAGTTAACGGCGCGGAGGTCGTCGCCCTGATGAAAGTGCCGGTGGTCGAGAAATTCCTGGCCGCCGCCGGTGAAATGAGATCGGTTATGCCCTCCGACCAGCCCGGCGAAGGAGCGCTGCCATCGGACCGACAGGCGTTCGAGGCGTTCGAGAAAGCGCCGGTCGAGAAGAGGTTCTTTCGCCAAAGCAGCCCCGGACTACGCCGCGGAAGCGCGCACTTCGGTATCGGAAAGAATCGCAGCGAGGATTGAGTCCGCCGTCTTCCCGTCGGCGTGCGCATCGAAATTCAGGATGATGCGATGGCGCAGAACAGACGTGGCGATTTCCCGAATGTCGTCCACGCTGAGGTGATACCGGCCCCGCATCATGGCAAGGGCTCGTCCGCATTCCACGAGGGCCTGCGCTCCGCGCGGCGAACTGCCGTAGCGGACATAGCGCTTCGCGTCCTCGTGAGCCTCCTTCTGATCCGGCTGCGTCGCCATGACCAACTGAACGGCGTAATCCTGTACATGCGGGGCGACCATCACCTGGCGGCAGGCTGCCCGAAGTTCCAGAACCTCGTCGCGCCCGAGCACGGAATGGACATGAATCTCTTCACGCGCGATGGTGCGCTCCACAATCCGCGCAAGCTCCGTCCGTGAAGGATACGTCACGACGATCTTCATCAGAAAGCGATCGAGCTGGGCTTCGGGAAGCGGGTATGTACCTTCCATCTCGATCGGGTTCTGCGTCGCCATCACGAGAAACGGCGATTCGAGCTCATGCGTGATCGTGCCGCTCGTTACCGTGCGTTCCTGCATGGCCTCAAGCAGCGCCGACTGCGTCTTTGGCGTCGCGCGGTTGATTTCATCTGCAAGCACAAGATGGGCGAAGATCGGACCGGGCTGGAAGCGCAGGGATTTATGACCGCGGTCGTCCGTCTCCATGATCATGCTCCCGACAATATCGGCGGGCATGAGGTCCGGCGTGAACTGAATTCGGGAATAGCGCAGGCTCAGGGCGCGGGAAAGCGTGCGAAGCAGCGTGGTCTTGCCGAGTCCCGGGACGCCTTCGAGAAGGACGTGCCCGGCGGAGAGCAGACAAATCAAAACGCCATCCACGACGCTTTGCTGCCCGACAATGACCTTGCCGATTTCGGCTCGGACCGAGTTCAGTTTCGCGACCGAGGGGTTCAGGGCCGCTTCCGTTACCATAGCTTGATTCTAGTGGATGGACCTTTATAAAAGTGCGTTCACAACAAGTACGATGCCGAACCCAACGATTCCGGAAACGATCTTCATCGCCGTCCAGGATTTCAGGGTCTGGGGCACTGTCAGCCCGAAGTATTGATTGACGATCCAGAAGCCTGCGTCGTTTACATGGGAGAGCGCGGTGCCGCCGCAACAGAGCGCGAGGTACATCATATCCGGCCGGTAATTCGGCAATGCCTTGACAATCGGGGCCATGATACCCGCCGCCGTGATGATCGACACGGTGGCTGAGCCCTGCGCGACGCGCAGAGCGGCCGCCATGAGGAACGCCACGACGAGCGGCGAAATATGCGTATCCGCCAGCATCTTGCCCGCCATAGCGCCTGCGCCCGTATCCACGATCACCTGCTTCAATGCGCCGCCCGCGCCCATAATCAGCAGGAGCGAGCCAATCGGCGCAAGAGATTTGTTAGCGAGCGCCGTGATTCGGTCACGGTTGAGTCCGCGCGCTGCGCCGAGAAAAATCATCGCCGCCAGCAGCGTCACGAGCAGCGCGGAAAAGGGGTGGCCCAGGAGCGCCAGAACCTGATTCTTCGGTGCGAGTGTGGCTCCGAGGATCAGCAGTACCGGCAAAATCAGCAGCATCGTGACCACGGCGACTGACGGCGGATTTGATCTCTGCTCCGGCGCCGGGGCCAGCGCAGCGGCTGGCAGTGGCACGTCGATGCGCTTCGCGATCCACTGGCCGTAAACCATGCCGCTGATCAGAGTCATCGGAATCGAGAGCAACACGCCATAGAGAATGCAGTCGCCGAGATTGGCGCCGAGGAGCTGCGCGGCGGCGGCAGGCGCGGGATGCGGCGGCACAAGGGAATGGAGCACGGTGAGCGGCGCCGTCATCGCGAGGCCGTACGCCAGAAGCGGCTTCTTTCCTTCTCTGGTGAGGCTATAGACGAGCGGAACGAGAATGATGAATCCCACTTCGAAGAAGATGGGAAGCCCGACCAGGAATCCGGCGACGACCATCGCCCACGCCGAATACTTCGATCCGAAACGCGCGATGAGCCAATTCGCAAGGGCCACCCCGCCGCCCGAATGTTCCAGATACGCGCCGATCATCGCGCCCAATCCGAGAACGACGGAAATGAAGCCCAGGGCGTCTCCGAAGCCCGCCTGAATCGACTTCAAAACGGCCGCCGGAGTCATTCCCGCCGCGATTCCCATCGCGAACGCGGAGAGGAGCATCGCGAGAAACGCATGCATCCGCACCGCAAGGATCAGAACCAGCAGCAGAACGACCGCGCCCAGCGCGAGCAGCAGGAGGGTCAATGCGGATCGAAACCTTTCATGGAAACAGGCAGGCTATCATGAGGTTGTTCGTAGCTCGGGGACGCATGGACACCGTTGAGGAAGCGCTCGCCAAGCGAAGGATTCCGAAGTGGCTTTTGCCCGTAGTGGGCTACGGTTT
>Ga0126381_100000842_pt1 | contig 33319 bp, 48 predicted proteins | sample PanSoiMetPlot_28_FD_96465 | JGI IMG/M metagenome (GOLD analysis project Ga0126381, IMG submission 96465) | Tropical forest soil microbial communities from Panama - MetaG Plot_28 | ecosystem: Environmental > Terrestrial > Soil > Tropical forest > Bulk soil | place: Panama | collected 2016-02-17 | reverse complement strand
TCATAGCCCAATGGCGCCGGTTTGAGGCTGAGGATGCGGCATGATGACCGTTGCGGGACTCATGCGCACAGGGCTAAATGCAGAACGGGCCGGCGGTAACCGACCCGTAACTGCAACTGAACCAAGCGTCGCTGCCTGGGCAAAGGTGTGTAGGAGACCTGCAAGCCTCCTTTCGCACAAAGCCCCGGCGGACGCAAGCCGGAGGTTTGTGTCTATGACCTATCATCGCAATCAGCCCCGTGGGCTGGCCCACCGCACCAAGCTGCGGGCGCTAGTGCTGCCGCGGCTCCGGCCGGGAGCCATGGTGCCGTCCGGTCCTGAGCTGAGCCGCCTGCTCGGCATCCACCAGAGCGAGGCATACCGGCATATGCGTCGGGTGCTGGCGGAGGCCGGCATCGTCACTGAGACACGAGGCGCCGGCCGCGGCAGGCGGGTGTTCGTGGTGTCTATCCCCAGCATGGAGGTGGCGGCATGAGCGTGCCGGCGACGGGCTGGGCGATTGCTGAGGGACGCCGGCGCAAGCTGCCGCTGAGCGACCGAATGGTGCTGGTGGTGCTGTGCGACATGGCCAACGGCTGTGGCGAGACGTGGCCTAGCCAAGCGGTGATCGGCGAGGCGGCCGGGCTAAAGGAGCGCCAGGTCCGCATTTCGTTGCAACGCCTAGAGGCAGTTGGGCTCATTCGTAGCGAGCCACTCAGCAAGTCCAGGTTGTATCAAATATGCCGCCCAAGCAACGGAGCGGATCGCGATACACCGGCATATAGTGCCGGCAATGATATTCCAACACCAGCACCTACTACCGATGAAATACCGGCACCTACTGCCGGTGTGCGCCGCACAACACCGGCACCTAGTGCCGCGACACCGGCACCTACTGCCAAAACACCGGCACCACGTGCCGCCAAACCTTTAGTAGAACCAAGTAAGAACCTTTCCGCTACTAGCGTAGCGGACGAGCGCGGCGTTGCCGCTGGCTCGTCAGACGGCCCTCGAGATGAATTGTTTAGCGATGGGGTAAGGATTGTCCAGCGGCTCACCGGCGTCATGGATACCAGCGCCAGGGCCTTCCTAGGCAAACTACTCAAGGTTGCAAGGGACGACTGTGCCCTGGTACTGGCCAAGCTGCGGGAGTGCGACCAATGCCGCCCACTCGATCCGGGAGGTTGGCTGATGGCAGCCGTCCGACCGTTTCGCAACGCCGGACTAGCGGTCATTGCCGACGAGGGCATGTCCATCGCCGCGGAAGGCCACCAAGCACTCGAACGCCTGTTGCTGGCAGCGGAGGCCAAAGGCCATGCATGACCCACAAGCCATCGTCCGCGATTGGCTCAAAGCCCTCGCAACGCTTACCCAGGCCAATATGGCCAAGGACGAATTGGTGGGAAAGCTTGGCGCCTATGTGCCGATGCTCCTGCAACGCTTCGGGTCAACCGCCGCCTTCTGTCCAGACTCCCTCGAGCACGTCGCAAGCCAGTGCAAATTCTTCCCTACCTACGCCGAATTGTGCGACGCACTCGTGCCGTGGTGGCGCGAACATCGCCCAATGCCGCCACTCATTGCGGCAAAAGAGGCGACTCCACCGTCAGAACCACCCTCACCACGCCATCCCAACGAACTGCAGCATGTCGCCAGCGTGGTCGCCCGCGTCATTGGCGAACTGAAGCAGGAAGAAACCGAGAAAGCCGCCTACTACGCCAAGGCAAACAACGCGTTGCCAGCTACGCGACGGGAGATGACGCGCGCCGAGCTGACCGAGGCCTACAAACGCGCCGGCGTCAAAGGCCCAGATCTACCGAAGCCAACGTTCCGCGTCGTTCCGGCACACAACGATGCTTGACGCAACAATCCGTGAGTGCGTAGATACGCCGGAAAGGCTGCGGCAACAGCCTCCACTTCGTTGCCAAGCGCCTAGCGGTAGCCGTCCGCCCTGGTGCGTCGTCGCCTCCAAGCCACAGGCCGAGCGCCTCGCCCACGCCAACCTGCACCGCCGCGGCTTCGAAGCCTACCTGCCGCTCGTCACCGTCCGCTGGCGCGACCGCACCTGGCATACCGGCCCGCTGTTCCCAGGCTACCTGTTCGTCCGCCTCGATCTCAGCCGGCCCTGGAACCCCGTCAGATACGCCCCAGGCGTGTTCCAGCTGCTCATGACGGGTGATCGGCCGAGCATATGCCCAGAAGGCGCTGTGAGCGCGCTACAGGCCGCCGAGGTCGAGAGGGCTATACCCCCAGCCCAGGAGCCGCCGTGGCGCCCAGGCGACGCTGTGAGCCTCCGCAAAGGGCCAATGGAAGGACACCACGCCATGGTGCTCAGCGTCGGGACCGATATGGCCCTCGTCTCGCTGATGATGCTCGGTCAGCTGCGCGAGGTCGCAGTGGATGTGGATTGTCTCAGGGCACGGGAAGCGTGACGGTCCATGGCAGCCAGGATCAATCCACGTCAGGACGAAAGGTGCCGTGCCGCTATCCAGACCACACAGCTCTGCAAGCGGCTGAATCTATTCGCTTTAGGGTTGAATGACCCACAGACTACTCGCCCGGTTGAAATGTCAGATACCCAGGTGCGAGCCGCTCTCGGTCTGTTGCGCAAGACATTGCCCGATCTTGCTGTGACAGAGCTGCGCGGCGATCCCGATCGCCCCGTTGCCATCGCATTCGAATGGGCGCCAGCACAGCCTGTAACTACAAACGTAGCACCCACCATAGATGCAGATGAAACCACTCTGGAAATCGAGTGGGACACGCCCGCGGAGTAGATACAAATGGGGTGTACAGGTTCCTCGAGTTGCTCGCGCTGCTCACCGTCACATGGCTCGCATTAGCGCTCTGTAGCTACGGTGCATATACAGCCATCATGCATATGACATGAGCGACGATACGCAGACGCATACTGTCATTGAGCGCGAAGGTGATACGCTGGTTATCCAGGTGAAATGCGTCAGCGCCGAGAAAGCCGAGCGCGCTATGGAGCTGTTCAAGGATGCCTTGGCTGAGAGCGGCACGAACGGCATCCGCCTGCGGTTTCCCAACGTAACCATGCGCGCATGAACCCGCTAACGATCATCCTCGTCGTGGTGCTGGTCGTGCTGCTGCTTGGCGGCGCGTGGGGCCATCGTCAGCCGTGGTATGGCCCGGGATATATGTATGGCGGCAGCCTGGTGTTCCTGCTGCTGCTGATCGTGCTGATCCTGTTGCTGCTCGGATATCTGTGACGCCTGCTGATGACTACCACGAACTACAGCGTCTCGCTGCCGCTGCACTCACCGCATCCCATGATGGTGACTGGACGACGGCCTACCGTCTGCTCTGTGCGCACTACGAAGTGGTTTCCGCCAAGTGTAACGATCCTGCCTATCATGCGGCGTATCTCGCTGCTGTCAGGAGCCACAGTGCCCGGTCTGTTGGATAAGGCGGTTAAGCGCATCGCCGCACGCGGTGTGCCAACCAAGAGCGCGTGGCCCATCGCGGTCAAGTCACTGCAGAAGGCCGGTGACTTGAAGCCCGGCTCTGTCAAAGCGACGCAGCAAGGCGTGGCGCGCAACCAGATGACCCGCGCGCAGCGTAAGGCTAACCCGCCTAAATAGCTGCACGACACGTCCCGTGCCGACAAGTAACACTACACAGACATCAGGAGAATATGCATGGCCACAGTGGGCATAACCATTGACGGCGTTCTGTGGGACAAAGCCACGCGCACAGGGCGTGCGGTGCGTCTCGAGGGCCAAGGCTATCTGTCTGACCTAGGCGTAGGCGGTGGTCCGATGCCGCCAGGTGAAGGTGGTGGCGAGCCACCGTTGGGCATCTGGGGACCGAACGATCCCAGACCGACGCCGCCGTTCCATCCGGGTGGCCAGCCGCCTGGCATTTGGGGCCCGACTGACCCAAGGCCGACGCCGCCGATCTATCTGCCGCCGGTCAACCCTGGCGAGCCGCCGCTGGTGATCTGGGGACCGAACGATCCGCGGCCGCAGCCGCCCATTCACCTACCGCCTGCGCCGCCTGATGTGACGCCACCGCCGCCGGATATGGCGGTCAAGCCACCGCCGGAAGCGGGTGGCTGGGCCTATGTTGCGCCGTGGGGCTGGGGTTACTTCCCTGGCGAGACGGAAACCGGACCGAAGTGAGCGCACTCGAGGACCTGCTGAGCGACACCGCTGACCACTTCGAGCGTGAGCTGGCGACGGATCAGGCAGCGCAGGCTGAGCTTGATGCGGCGGTGCAGGCGGGTCAGCAACCGCATGTGGTGCGCATGCTGCATGGCATGGTGCGTGTGTCGCTGTTTCTGGCCGTTGGCAGGCCGGAAACTCTGCCGTCGGGATGATGGCACATGGCGGCGCCGGCTCGTTTCCTCCCTGGCGCCGCCATCCTTGTCGGCAGCATCGCGTTGGTGGAGCTGCATTCGCCAGACGGACGTCAGGTCATTTACGTCAACCCCGAGGAAGTCTCGTCCATTCGTGAGCCGCAGGTTCGCAGCCATCTTGCGCCAGGCGCTCGCTGCATACTGTTCGTGACCAACGGCAACTTCATCGCGGTGCGAGAGGACTGCATTGCGGTGCGCAAAAAGCTCATAGCCACGCATGAGTGACTACACGCTGCTCGGCGTCATCGTGGCCATCGCCATCATCGTCGTTTCATCGGCAACCTAGGAGAATATGCCATGAGAGCTGTAGCCATTGCCGCAGCGCTGAGTGCGCTGGCGCTGCCTGCTTATGCGCTGCCGTCCATCGGTCCCGGCGACACGATGAACATCGTCGGCAATGCCACGTTCGACGGCGTCAACGTCACCTTCAGTGCCAACGCCAGTCTGGTCAACGGCACGGGGGCGTATACCGCGCTTGGCACGTGCGTGAACTGCGTTGCTGTGAACACGCCACTGGAATACAGCCCGTTTACCAACCTGGCCAACCTGTTCGTTGCGACGAACAACGGCCTTGTGGCCACGGTTAGTCTTACCAGCCAAGTGGACCCGCCGTCCGTGGTGGGGAATGATCTTAGCCTGAACGACGACGCGCTGCTGACGCTGACCGGCTTTGCGCCGACGCTGGGCAGGCTGGAGTTGTCCGTGAACCAGGCGACTGGTGTGGCGTCAGGAAGCTTCTCGTCCACCGTGCAGGGCAGTGTGCCGGAGCCGGGTGGGCTGGCCATTCTGGGCACTGGGCTGATCGGCCTGACATTGCTGCGGCGTCGCGATGGGTAGTGGCGTCGCCTGGACTGAGGACGCTGAGGCGCTGCTGCGCAAGCTACACGCAGAGGGTCTGACGCAGCGGCAGATCGCTGAGCGGCTGGGCCGCACGCACGACAGCGTGGCGCGCAAGATGCGGGGGCTACGGTTGGTGCAGCGGATCGGTCGTCCGCGTGGCGAGGACGGACACTTTGCGCGGCAGAAGCCTGAGAAGGTGCAGCGGGTGGGGCTGGTCACCTTGCCGCCGCTGGCGAGCCTGCAGGATGTGGATTAAGTCCGCTTGCTCGGGTTATCGGACGGAATGATGGATGACGACCTGCCGCCGCGTGGTTCTGAGACGTATCTGGGAGATGGCCTGTATGCGTCGTTTGACGGCTGGCAGGTGCTGTTGCGGGCGCCTCGTGAGGGTGGTGACCACTGGGTCGGGCTCCAGCCCGACGTATATCGCTCGCTGATACGCTGGGTCCGCAGCTATGCGCTGCTGAAGAAGCACATGGGCGAACCGGCCACCTCCAACTACGCTGCGGGCCGCGTAGCCGGGCTCAGAGAAGCCGCGCACTGGCTGGAGGACGCCGCGGACCGCCTTTACGGCGAGCAGCATACCGAGCAGTGGCTGAAAGGCGCGGGGCAATATTTCCGGCAGCTCGCCGACGAAGCCGAGGCGTCCGCCAATGCAACTAATGCGGTTCCTCCAACGGACAAGCTGATGGAAGCGAGGGGGTAGTAGGTCCGACGAACCTCTCGGGGAAGCCCGGCTCTCAATCGTGGTGAACGCCGACCGATAGCGGGCAGGCGTGGCAGGCCGGAGAGACGGTCAACGTCCGCAAAGGGACATTAGTGGACGTAACGCCTCTCGATAGAAGCTGCTGTTTTCATTGACGCAGTCGATGACCGGCGAGGCCGCTCAGGAACCCACAGAGTAGCGAAGCGAACCGCCGCAGTTCGCTTCAGAACGCGCCACGTGCACCTGACATATCAATGGCATAGGTAAGAGTAGATGACTGTGTGGATGGACCACTCTGATCTGCCCAGCCAGGACCTCAACATTAGCCGATTGCGGCATCTCTGCGAGATCGACCTCTCTGTGCGTGTTATTAATGCCATTGAGGCGATGGCGTGCGTGACGCTCAACGATGTTGCTGCGCTCTCCGAGATGAGGTGGCTGCGGCAGCCTAACTTTGGCCGCAAGTCTCTCAAGGAACTGCGCGGCGTGCTAGCGCGATTTGGCCTCCGGTTCGCCTGAATGCCCGAAGGCCCCCGACAGACCGTAACCGTGCCCCCGAGGACATGGCCCTCGGTCCTCGTCGTAGAACCGCAGGCCGGCAGTTAAGGCATCACGTCGTTTCATGGTGGGGAAAAGGCAAACTGTTACGCTTCCGTTTACTCCACGTGAGTGGCAGATTCCATTGATTAACGATCCAGCGCCTCGGATTGTTGCTGTTGTCCACCGTAGGGCAGGGAAGTCAACGGCTCTGATGTGGCGTGGGCTGCGTCGAGGGTTGCTGGATAAGCGTCCGAATGCGCGCGTGGTTCACCTGCTGCCATACGGCGTCCAGTGGCATCGGACTGGCCTTTGGGACCAGGTCGTGCAGGCCGCAGAGGCTATTCCAGGCGCTGTCGTCCAACGGTCCAACATGGCGGTAAAGCTGCCGAGTGGTGCCACCTTTCAGTGCGGCGGTTGTGATAACCCAGATGTCTGGCGTGGCGGGGGAGCGATCGAGGTTGCGATCGATGAGTTTGATGATACGACGCCATCCCTTGTGCCGCTCGTAATTGAACCGATGCTGGCAGATACCAGTGGAACGCTTATCAGATCCGGGACGCCCAAAGGGCGCGGGTTACTCCAGGCCGCCTATGACAGAGCCCGCACGTCTCCAGGCTATTCCTCATACCTTCTCGATTACACCAAGACCGGCGTGCTGTCCGAGCAGGCGATAGAGCGGTTGCGCGGTGAGCTTGATGAAGAGGAGTTCCAACAGGAGCTATGCTGTAGCTTCGAGGCTCCTAACTCCGGATCGTATTATGGCAAGCTCATGATGCAAGCCGAAGAGGAAGGACGGATAACCAACGTTCCTCACGAACCTACTTTAAAAGTTTGGACCGCCTGGGATCTGGGCATCGATGATTCGACGGCCATCTGGTTCCTGCAGGTCACCCGCGGCGGTCAGTGGCGGCTGATCGACTACATCGAGGGCTCCGGCGAGGCGCTCGATTACTACGTTCACCTGATGCATCAGCGCCCCTACGCCTACGAAAAGCACCTGCTGCCGCATGACGCGCAGGTGCGCGAATTGGGCTCCGGCCGCAGCCGCACCGAGACACTGCACGGCCTCGGCGTGAAACCAACGCGAATTGTCCGTCAACACAGCCCGGCCGACGGCATCAACGCGGTGCGGCTCGTTTTGCCGAAATGCTGGTTCGACGCGGAGAGGTGCGGGGCAGGCATCCGCGCGCTGCGCAACTACCGCCGCGAGTGGCACGAGCAGGCGCAGACCTGGCGCAACACGCCGGTGCATGATTTCGCCAGCCACGGTGCGGACAGTATGCGCTATCTGGCGCTAGGCGTGCGTGAGACGGAGCAATCGCCGCTGGCCGAGCCGCAGTGGCTCAGCCAATACGAGACCACCGAGCGCTCCACCAGCACCGCATGGATGGGCGTATGACCCCGAGTCACCACGAAGGCCGGGACGCCGCCAAGCGGGTGCAGGACGCTACCATGGCCGGCGATCTGCCGGACGCCGCCGATAGCCTCTGCATGCTGACCTATCACATGAGCCTTGAACTGCGGCGCATCGCAGAGCGTGAGCGCATGGCCGTGGCACTGAAGATCGCCCGCACCCTCCTGAGCAACACACGCGAGAGCCTCGACTGATGCCCCGTCCGCAACGCGGTGATGCCGAGATACTGCGCGAGGCCAAACGCCGCTTCGAACGCTGCCAGGAGTGGGAGGCAACCGCGCGCCACCGCGCCGAGATGGACGTCAAATTCGCCAACGCCGACGTCTACAACGGCTGGCAATGGGATGAGGACATCAAAGGACAACGCCGCGGCCGCCCGTGCCTGACGCATAACAAGGTCAGACAGCACAATCTGCAGATCATCAACGACGCGCGGCAGAACAAGACGCAGGTGAAGGTGACGCCGACTGGTGACCGGGCAACCTACGAAGCAGCGCAGGTGTTCAGCGGCATCATCCGTCGCATCGAGTATCAGAGCAAAGCGGTGGATGCCTACAGCACGGCGATCTACCACCAGGTCGAGCGCGGCATCGGCTATGTCAGCGTCGTCACCGAATATGTCGATGACCAGAGCTTCGACCTGGAAATCTACATCAAACGGGTATCCAATCCGGATACCATCTATCTCGACCCGGACGCTGCCGAATACGACAAGGCCGACATGCACTTTGCCTTCGTGTTCGAGGACGTGCCGCGCGATGAGTGGGAGGCGGAGCACGGCGAGCACGAGGCACCGGCCCCCGCGCCGTTCGACTACACGGGCGATAGCTGGGTGGCCAAGGACCATGTGCGCGTGGCGCAATACTGGCGCCGCACCATCGATACCGACCGCATCCACCTGCTGCATGACGGCCGCGTGCTGAAGGACAGCGACATCGATGACGCGCAGCGGGAGGTCTACGAGCCGCTGATTGCCCAGACGCGCGATGTGTCCAAGCCGAGTGTCAGCTGGTATCGCATCGAGGGCGACAAGATCACCGAGCGCGGCATCTGGCCGGGCAAATACATTCCGATCGTGCCGTTCATCGGCGAGGAGAGTGTGATCGACGGCATCATGGACCGCAAAGGACACACGCGGTCACAGATTGATGCACAGAGGATGTATAACTACTGGGCCAGCAGTGCGGTTGAGCAGGTGGCGTTGCAGAGCAAAGTGCCGTGGATCGCCGATGCGAAGTCGATCAGCAGCCACATGGACTACTGGAAGACGGCCAACATCACCAACCACGCGTTCCTGCCCTACAACAGCGTGGACGATGACGGCAATCAGCTGCCGCCGCCGCAGCGGGCCGAGCCGCCCAACATGGCGCAGGCCTACATCGAAGGCATGACGCTGGCGCGGCAGGACCTGCTCGATGTCACCGGCCAGTATCAGGCCGAGCTGGGCATGCCGAGCAATGAGCGCAGTGGCGTAGCGATCCAGCAACGGCAAAGACAAGGGGATAATGCAACATACCATTATATTGATAACCAGGCGAAAGGTATTAGGCAAGTTGGCCGTATATTGTTGGATTTAATACCGAAGGTCTACGACACGACTAGAACCATGAAGATCATGCACGAGGACGGGACGGACAAGGATATTGTCATGGCCCCCGACGCGCCGTGGTCGCATATGCAGGTGGCGCAGGGGCAGAACGGGCAATGGCAGCAGCTGACGCAGGGGCAGGCCGATCAGCAGCAGGACGACGATAACCAGCCTGATCCGCGGGTCATCTTCAACCCGAACGTGGGTAGATACGACGTCGAGGCGGACGTTGGCCCGTCATTCGGCACGCAGCGCCAGGAGACTGCCAACGCGCTGGTGCAGATCATGGCGCAGACCGGCGCCTGGCAGGTGTTCGGCGACGTCTGGGCGGCCAATTCGGATTTCCCCGGCGCCGATGAACTGGCTGATCGGCTGAAGCGGGGCCTGCCGCAGCAATACAAGCCAGGGCCCGATCCGCAGATGCAGGCCGTCATGCAGCAGGCGCAGCAATTTGCCCAGAAAGCGCAGCAAGGGGCACAGCAGGCCGATGCCGAGATCGCCACGCCCAAGGCGCAGGTCGTGCATCAGCAGACATTGCTGCAGGACAAGAGCAATGACCTGGTCATTGACGAATATAAGGCCGAGACGGATCGCCTGAAGGCGATCGGCGGCATCGATCCGAATGCTATGCAGGTCATCATCCGGCAGATGGTCAGAGATATGCTGCAGACCGAGTTGCCCGGACTGCTGGCCCACCACGGCGATATGGAAATGGCGCTGCAGGGCAACATCCAGGCAGCCGCACCGCCGCCGGAGCCACAGGGCAATGGAACAGGAAACGGACCAGCGGCTGGCTGACGCAAGCCTCGTCGGCCTTTGGTTTGATGAGGTGAGCACTTGGCCGGAATACATCCGCGATGAAATCGACGCGCTAGAGGCGCAATACGGCGTGCGGTTTACGTCTATCGCCGATCCGGTGCGGGAGGAAGCCGAGGCGCACAATAGGTGGTTGCGCGACAAAGAGTTCTACCGTTGGCACAGGTTCGACGGCACGCCCCGCAAATTAGGGAAGAATGGCAAGCCGCGCTGGCGGCGGCCTTCTAAGCGACACAATGGACTCTGATCAGCGGCTGGCTGACGCGCTCGCCGAGATCGAGCGTCTGCGCGCCCGCATCCTCGAGTTGGAAGCCGCCGCCGCCATGACGCGCGGCACTGTGGGCACGCTTGAGGCCCCGCCTGATGACTTCAGCGTTACCGACACGCCACCCTCAACCCCGAGGTGATCAATGCCTGATAAGCCACCGCTGCCGCCCGGCATCCTGCCAAACATCTTTGATACCGACCCGCCGCCACTGCATCCGGCAACCGAGGTTGGCGACGGCTATGTGCGCGTCGATGAGACGAAGCTGAAGGTTGCCGAGGCGGTCACCGAACACCGCGCTCAGCATCACCCGCGCCAGGAGGCCCCACAGCGGCACTGATGAGCGAGACAGAAGAACAACAGGGGCAAGAGACCGAGGCCCCTGGTGAGGCCCCAGAGGCGCCGGAAACATCCGCTCCGGAGCAACCGGAGCCGAAGCCGCCGGAAGAGGAGAGCCGGTTCAACCGCCGCATCGGCGCGCTGCGGGCACAACTCGGCACCGCGGCCCGTGAGCGTGACCAAATGGCCGCCCGGCTGGCTGCCCTTGAAGCGCAGGTGCGCAATGGAGGGCAGCCGGCGCCTCCGCCCGATCCGCAGCTCGAGGCCGCCATCAACCAGGAGGCCGACCGGCGGGCCGAGGAGCGGCGTCTGCAGGATCGCATCAACTCATTCCATCAGGCCGGGCGCGATGCTTATCCGGACTGGACGCAGCGCTGCAACGAGCTGCAAGGCATGGGGGCCGATGCACAGATTGCCGCGCTGCTGGTGGAGATGCCGGAGGGCCACAAGATCGCGGCGCGCTGCACGAGGACCCGGATGCGCTGATGCACATCGCTTCGTTGCGCGGCGAGCGGGCACGGGCGATCGCGCTCGGCCAGTATGCCGCCAAACTGGAGGCACAGCCGGCACGCAACATCAGCAAGGTTCCCGCGCCACCGAAGCCGGTCAGCGGGCGGGCGCAGACACGCTACGACCCGCATCTCGAGACCGATCCGAACAAGCTGGTCGATTACTACATGAAGCAGGCGCAGGAGCGGCGGCGCAATGCTTGACGGCCTGTCAGGCCGCAGCACGCCGAACGGGAGTAATGACATGGCCGAGACACGCATCAACTTCGACGCACCGAAGCCCAGCACCGCCAAGACGGTGGCCGAGGTCGACCAGGTGCGGCCACTGCCGACGCCCGAGAAGCTCAACGTGGACGCGCTGAAGCGCGCGCAAGGAAAGGGATAGCATCATGGCAGGCAAGGCACCGCCCCACTGCGATACCGGCACGACAACCGGCAGCGACAGGGCCATGCAGTCGCACGAGAGGGCGTTTCGCTCGCGCCTCGGCGCGCTGGATACCTACAAGGCACCCAGCGGGGATACCGGCTCGTCTAAGAGCATGCCGACGGGCAGAGCGACGGACGCGCTGGTGCTGGGCAAGAACGGCAAGCGCTGATGCCACTGAAACGCGGGACGTCGCCCAAGGTGGTGTCCTCTAACATTCGGAGAGAGGTCGAGGCTGGCCGTCCGCAAAAGCAGGCGGTGGCTATAGCCCTCTCGAAGAAGCGCGAGAGCCAGCGCAAGAAATAGGCTCCGTCGATCGCAGGACGACGTAAACCAACTGCGCGCTGGATCGCGGAACAGCTGAAACAACCGCGCGTGGTCCTCGCCGGAGACCCTCTAAACGCCCGGCAATCAGTCTTTTCGTAATCACGTGCCTACTGGCTTCTCATCAGCACCCGGCGGCGCAGCAGATGCGTCGTCGGGACTGATGAAAAGCCAAAGCTGAGATGAGAACAACCAGTGGTCACGTCCTGTAATAAGGACAACCACAGGTGGCGACCGCGACCAACACACTCCTCAACATCAATTTTTGATCGGGTTGATGTAAAACCGGGTGAATTCGGTGAACCTCCAGAACGGACAATACCGAGCCAAGCTCCCCGCAACGGGAGAAGGTGTAACGACTATGGCGCAAGCCAGTAGGGCCAAGCGGCCCGAAGCGCCCGGCTCCGTGCAAACGGATGATGAGATAGTCTGCTCTGCATAGGAATATGCAGCAGCTTGCAGCCGCAAGCGGGCCGCGCCTAGCGAGCGCGACCGAACACATGGATGATCACCGCTAAGGCGCTGGCCATATTGCATCAGCGCCTTAACTTCGTCGGCAGCATCAACAGACAATATGACGACAGCTTCGCCGTCTCCGGCGCCAAGATCGGATCAACGATCCGCATCCGCCTCCCGGTGCAGTTCACCGTGGCCAGCACACCAACGCTTGCCATCCAGAACACGGTGGAAACCAACACCACGCTGACGATCGCCAATCAGAAGCACGTCGACTTCAGCTTCAGCTCCCAGGAACTGACGCTGAACATCGATGACTTCAGTGCCAGATACCTGGAGCCTGCGTGCGCCGTGCTTGCCGCCAACGTCGAGGCCGACGCGCTCACCATGGTCAACAGCGTCTGGAACCTCGTTGGCACCGCGGGTGTCGCACAGACCTTCCGCAACGTGCTGCTGGCCCGCAAAGCACTACTCGACAACCTCACGCCGCAGACGCAGCAGTGGCAGCTGCGAATTAACACCCAGGATAATGTCGACATGGTCGACAGCCTCAAGGGGTTGTTCCAGCAGTCAACGCAGATCGCACGGCAGTATGTGGATGGCGTAATGGGCCTCGCTGCTGGCTTCGAGTGGGCCGAGAACACGTTCCTCACGACCTACACGCGCGGCGCCGAGGCAAACTATCAGGTAGGCGCTGGCGGGCAGACAGGCAGCACACTCGCTGTCACCACCGGCACCGGCGCGGGCAACGCGGGCGATGTGTTTACGATTGCCGGCTGCACCGCCGTGCATCCCGAGACCAAGGTCAACACCGGCCGGCTGCAGCAGTTCGTGCTGACCGCCAACTACGCGGGCGGCGCGGGCAATATGCAGATCGCACCCGCGATTACCGCAACGGGCGCCTACCAGAACGTCAACGCCTCGCCGACCTCGGGCAACGCACTGACCTTCTCCGGCACTGCCAGCACCGCAACGGGTAGCAGCATCGCCTATCACCCGGATGCATTCACCTTCGCGACGGCGGACTTGGTGATGCCGGGCGGGGTCGACATGGCAGCGAGGGCACAGAAGGACGGGCTCAGCATTCGCGTCGTGCGGCAATATGACATCAACAACGATGTGCTGCCCTGCCGTCTGGACATTTTGTATGGATACCAGGCCATACGTCCGCAGTTGGCCTGTCGCCTGATGGCGAACTGAGGAGGGTGCCATGGCGCAGTATCCGACCACGACCTACCCGTCAGGCCGCACCATCCAATACAACCTTGGCACAGGGATGCATGACCTCACGGGCATTCTGAACGGCAACGGATGGACCGCGGCCTCGATCACCGCGCACGCCGGTGGCACGCGGGCCGCCGCGACGCCGATCACGACGCAACAAACCCTCATCGCGGTCTGCGCTACGACCGCCGATAGCTGCATGTTGCCTCCGGCCATGGGCGGCCAGACGCTGCTGGTCACCAACGGTGGCGCGGCATCGTCACAGCTGTTCGCCAATGCCGCCGGCAGCGACACTATCAACGGGGTGGCGGCGGGCACCGGCATCGCGCTGGCGGCGGGCAAGTCGATGATGCTGTTCTCGCCGCTCCAGGGCGCCTGGTTCGGCGTGCTGTCAGCCTGATGGGCCTCAGTGTTGCAACCCCCAGCGGCGTACTCACCGGCGTCGCTGGGTTCTCCTGGGACGGCGCGGCCTGGCAACCAGCTGGCCGTGCCGCGTCCAGCGTCGGCATAGCCGGTGGCGTGCTCGACGGCGTGGCGCTGTGCAACTTCGATGGCACGGCGTGGCAACCGGCGGGCCGCACCATGCCCGACGTGGCAACGCCTACAGGCGTGCTCGACGGCGTGGCTGTCTATACATGGTCCGGTAGTGCGTGGACGCCGGCCAGCGGCAGGACAGGCGCGGGCACACCGTCCGGCACGTTGCGCGGTGTGGCAGCGTTCAGTTGGGACGGCACGAACTGGCAACCGGCGGGGCAGGCGCGTGCGTCGGTGCCGACGCCCTACGGCGTGCTGGACGGCGTCGCGGTCTACAACTGGACCGGCAGCGCGTGGGGGCCGAGTGCCGGCTTGGCGTCGCTGGATATGTCGTTCCTGGGCGGCCCGCTCGATCCGCGGGTGACGTTTACCCGGGCCAGCACAGGCACCTATTTCGATGTGAACGGCACGTTGCAGACGGCAGCGAGCGATGTGCCGCGCTTTGACTATGATCCGATCACGCACGCGCCGTTGGGGCTACTGATCGAGGAAGCGCGGACCAACATCCTGCTGAATAGCGCCACGCTAGGAACCCAGAGCGTCGCCGTCACGGCGCAGGCATATACGCTGTCGTTCTATGGCACCGGCACGATTACGAAATCGGGCACGGCGTCCGGCGCTCTGGTTGGGAGCGGCGCGTTCCCGGCGCGTGTGTCCCAGACATTCACGCCAACCGCCGGCACCCTGACACTCACCGTGTCCGGCTCTGTGCTGAATGCTCAACTGGAGGCGGGTGCATTCCCCACGTCCTACATCGCCACGGTGGCAGCGTCGGTCACACGCAGCGCTGATGTGGCAACGGCAGCCACCAGCGCCTGGTATAGCCAGAGCGCTGGCTCGTTCGTTGGTGACTTCTCGATGGCACAGGTTCCTGCGAGTGGAACGCAAGCTGGCGTATTCAGGGCTGATGATGGTTCCAATAATAATCTGGCCGAGGTCATGTTCGGACCAGGAGCCAACGCCGCGTCTGGATTTGGACAAGCCAACAACGTCAATCAGTTGAACGTCGGCACAGCCAACAGCGTAACGCTCGGCGCGATCAGCAAAGTCGCCATAACCTACGGTCCGGCTTGGGGTCTGATGCTGAATGGTGGCGCTCTTACTAACGCTGCCAGCGGCACAACGGCACCAACTGGTATCAATCGTGTGGTCCTAGGGGGCGCCAATCCGACGCTCGGTGCATGGATGCTGAACGGCTACATGCGCCGGTTCCGCTACTGGCCGCGCGTGCTGAGCAACGCCGAAATGCAGCAGGTGACCACATGATCAGCACCACCGGTGACCTGATCGACTTCTCGCTGCGCGTGTCAGGCATCGTCGGTGTCGGGCAGACGCCGCAGGACGACGACAACAACACCGCGCTCGACTGGCTGCGCATGATCGTGGCGGAATGGCAGAAGAAACGCTGGCTCGTCTATGTGCAGCAGGAGGTCAGCGTGCCGGCCAGCACCGGTGCGCAATTCTACACGATCGGCCTGGGCTGTGACTTCGATGTGTCGCGACCTGATCATATAGCCGCGGCCTACATCCGCATCATCCCCGGCGTGCCACCCAACCTCGTGGATATACCGGTGGAGATACTGCAGAGCCGGGAAGATTACGCGGCGATCAGCGTCAAGACGTTGGAGACCATCCCAAGCGTCGTATTCTACGACAGCGGCTGGCCCACAGGGCGTGTCTACTGGTGGCCAGTGCCGCCGGCCAATATGTATGGCCTCTACCTCACCGTGAAGATGCCGCTGCCTACCTATGTGGCGCTGACCGATCCTCTGGGTGTTCCGCCGGAATACTACCCGGCCATGATCTGGTCGCTCGCGGTGCGGTTGCAGCTCTCCTACGGCCTGCCGGCCAATCCCGGTCATGTCGCGGCGATGAAGGAAGCGATGGAGACGCTGCGGATGGCCAACACGCAGATCCCGCAGCTCGCCATGCCGGCGCCGCTCGGGCGCATGTGGGGCGATCTCAGCCTGATCGGCCGCGGCCTCGGTCGGGCCTTCACCCTCAGCGAAGGGGCCGTCCTCGGATGAGTGTAACGCTGCGCGGCACGGTCACCCTGCCGGACGGCACGGAGATGCCGGTCTATCCCTGGAAGGCCGGCGACGTGCTCTATGCCGAGGCGTTGAACGAGGCCATTGCGGCCAACCAGGGTGCTCCCGGCGCCCAGGGGCCCGCTGGGCCGGCTGGCCCGTCGGGGACGCAGCAATGGTCCGCCGGCATGGTGACCACGCTCAGCGCCCGCCTGACGCTCTCCGGCGGTATGCTGGACACCGTGCTGCAATGGAACGCCGGCACCGTGAACAGCATCGGCTCCGGGCTGATGCTATCAGGCGGCGTGCTCACTTCTACCAGCGGTGCCGGCGGCAATTATCTACCGCTCACCGGCGGCACGCTGAGCACCGGCGCGGGCTCCAACACGCTGGCACTGACGCCGGGTGCGGCCAGCACCAATCCAGCGGTCATCCGCTCAGCCAACAACCTCGTCGTCGCACCACCATCAGTCTCGGGCAACGCGCTGAACCTTGGCGGCACGGGCACCGATCCGCTCGGCGTGCCGATGCAGATCACGCTCGGCACCGGCGGCAACGCCAACGACGGCGCGACCGGCAACCTGGTCAACGTGGCCAACCGGCTGCAGGCGAACTTCTATCGGACGCCGGGCAACAGCTACGCCGCCGCCGTCCCCAACATCGTCAACATCAACTCCAGCTACACCGGCAAGCCGACCGGCAGCGGGCCGTTCCAGCAGGCGCTCTTTAACCTGCCGAACAACGCGACCGACGCCACCGGGATAAGCATGGGGTTCTGGCAAGTCGCGGTGCAGCAGAACTTCGGCGGCACGCTAGGCAGCCAGCAGGGGTTGCGCGTCAACATGACGCAGACCTCGGCCACCGCCGACACGTCGGGCTCGTTTTTCGTCAACCCGCTCTGGTCATATCTCGATCTGGAATACCAGCCGGGTGCCGGATCGTTCGGCAACGCGGTGGCCGTATCAGGCCAGGTCAACCTTGGCGCCGGCGCCAGGAACTGGGCGTATGTCGCGGCGAGCGAGCTGGCGATCTCGCGCTATAACGGCGCCAACGGCGTCGGCGGCATGAACATAGCCGGGCTGCTCTACTACAACGAGGACAGCAGCCACGCGACCGGCGCCGAGAGCTACGTCACGATGGCGCAGTCATCCTCGCACGCGGGCGCCCCAAACGGGGTCGGTATGCGAACCGCGCTGCTGCTTGGCCGGCCAGACTGTATGTGGCCGCTCGATCGTGCGGTTGCGTGGGTTGTCAGCACCGCGCCGCAGACGAATAACAACCCCAACGGCACCGCGCGCCTGCCGCAGGCCGCCGTCGGCGGCATCGACTTCTGGAACGTCAACTTCAGCACCGCCGCCATGCGCTCGACCGGCGTGGTGATCGGCAACGCGCAGGTCACGGTGGGCGCGGGTCGGCTCAGCGAGGGCGCGAACGGGCTGGTTATCGACAGCCTGGGCTACAGCGGGGCGGTCAGCGGCGTCGCCGCCGGCGGCGCGCAGTATCAGGTCAACGATCAACTCTATGACGGCTACGGCGGCATCATCCAGGTGACCGCCGTCGGTGGTGGCGGCAACGTCACAGCGGCGAACTACATCGCCGGGCGCGAGCCTTATGTGTTCGGAGCCACGCCCACCAACCCGATCAGCACCACGGGCGGCAGCGGCAACGGCGCGGCCACGGTGAACGTCACCTGGACGCAGCGCTCCACGCTGGCGCTGAACCCGTCCGGTGGTCCGGTCATTCTGGCCGCCGACCCAACCAGCGCCCTACAGGCGGCCACGAAGCAATACGTGGATAACCATACGATTGGCTACGCGCAGTTGCCGACCGAAGTGCAGCAAGTGCCATTGTCCTTCCCCTTCGTGGGTAAGCCGGCGGCGAGCCAGCAGGTCAACGTGCCAATGCCGTGGAGTGTGACGCTGCCGGCCAACCTCGCGGGCAGCGTGGTCTACGACACGACGAAGGCGACGGCCTCGGCGACATTCACGGTAAACAAGGTCAGCGGCGGCTCGACTACCGCACTCGGCACGGTGGTGATCACCACGGCCAGCAACACCAGTTGCACGCTAAGCGGGAGCGGCGGGACGCTTGGTGTGGGCGACACGTTGCAGATAGTAGCGCCAGGCAGCCAGGATGCGACGCTGAGCGATTTAGGGATTACCCTGTTAGCGGCACGCGTCTGATGTCGAGCGTCTGGGACCCAGCAACCGTTGCCGCCGTCACCCTCTCCGGCGGCAATCTCATCGCAACCAACACCGGCACGACATCCACCAACCAGGGCGCGCATGTCGTCTTCACGGACGGCCAGACGAGCGGCAAGTTCTACTTCGAGGTCACACTGACGACATTCACTGGCGGCGCTGGTGTTGGCATCGGCATCGGTAATACATCTTCGACCTACGCGCTGCTAAGCGGTAGTTATTCCGGTGGTAATATGTGCCTGGTGGTGGGGCATACTGGCTCTGGCGTCATCACTAATACCTCCGGCAATTCGGGCCGCAGTCTGGGGGTAATTACAAGCGGTGGTGTTATTGGTGTCGCGGTTGACGTGACCAACCGCAAAATATGGTTCCGAACAGGTGCGGCTGGTCCGTGGGAAGGTGCTGCCGTTAATGGCGATCCCACCAATAGCGTAAGCGGCGGCGGTCAGGGCACTCCGTCTGGCACGATCATACCGTTTGTTACCTTCGGCAGCGGTCTTGCCGGTCAAGCCGGCGTTGCAGGCAACGTATTTACAGCGAACTTCGGCGGCGCAGCATTCAACGGCGCTGTGCCGACAGGCTACATCGCCGGCTTTCCTACTGCGGGCGGGAGCGGCGGCGCTGCGCAGGCGCGTGTGATGGTGATGGCCTGATGCCGCGTCAGCAACTCACCGGCGGTGCGTATCAGGCCCGCAGCGTCATCGCCTCGGCGCAGCGCTGCATGAACCTGTTCCCCGAGGCGGTCCCTACTGCCAACCAATATACCGGCTCGGGTGGCGCGGGCGAGGCCGCCTCGCATGTGCTCTACCCGACGCCCGGCCTGCGCCTTGTCGGTCAACTACCCAAAGGACCGGTGCGTGCCATCAAACAAGTCACCACCGGCGGCATCTACGCGGTCGGTGGCGATACCGTCTATCGCCTTGATCCCACCACCTGGGCGGCGACCGCCCTCGGCACCATCACACCCCGCATCACCACCCCCGTCTCCATGCAGGATAACGGGCTTGATCTCGTCATCGTTGACGGCAGCAGCGGCGCGGCTGGCGGCTGGAAGGTCACGCTGGCCACCGACGCCTTTGCCCTCCTCTACAATCCGACCGACGATCCGGACGGCATGTTTGCTGGCGCCGACAAGGTCGACTTTGTCGATACCTACCTCGTGTTTAATAAACCTAGCACGCCGCAATTCTACTGGTCCGGCTCGCTGGCCACGACCTTTGACAGCCTGGATTTCGCCGACAAAGAGACGTTCAGCGATATGCTGGTCACGCTCGCGGTGGCCAGGGGTGAAATCTGGCTGCTGGGTGACCGCACGACGGAGATTTGGCAGGACACGGGTTACACGTTCGATACCAGCCTCAGCAGCGCGCAGACCAACATCCAGTCCACGTTTCAGAAGGTGCAATCGACGTTCGTCGATCACGGCTGCGTCGCGAAATACAGCGCCGCCGTCTATGATAATTCTGTGTTCTGGCTCAGCCGCGACCGCCAGGGCCAGGGCGTCGTCCTGCAAGGCAGCGGTTACAAATATGCCCGCATCTCCACCTTCGCCATCGAAGACGCCATCGCACGGTATCCGACGATCAGCGATGCCGTCGGCTTCTGCTTCCTGATGGCCGGTCACGCCTTCTATGCGTTGACCTTCCCGACTGCTGACCATACCTGGGTCTACGATATCACTGCGCAGTTCTGGCACGAATGGGTGTCGCTCGATGCGTTTGGCGCGGAACACCGTCACCGTGCCAACTGTGCCTATCCGGTGAACGACGACGTCATCGTCGGCGACTGGCAGAACGGCAATCTCTACGCGCTCGACCGCAACGTCTATGACGAGCTCGGCATTCCCATAAAGCGCCAGCGCGCCTATCCGCACATCCTGAACGAGGGTGATCGCGTCTATTACCGGCAGTTCATAGCCGACATCGAGACCGGCACCGCCGGACCGCCGACACAGGTCCGCGACCTCACCCGCTGGACCTTCGGCGCCGCCAACGGCACGCGGCTGCAGGACTACCTCAACCCGATGGACAGCGGGCTCACCGCCGTGCCGACCTACGGCAACCGCGAGCTGGTCTGCTGGGATCTGTCTGCTGATTGCTGCGATGTCTGCGAGGGTGGCGCCAACGGCCAGCTGGTCGGCTATGACGGGCTCGGTCTCTATCAGCCCACCATCACGCTACCGAATGCCGATTACAGCATTGCCTTCCGGGTCACGCCGCCCGTCTATGACCACGTCGTGACCCGCGGTGATCTGTGGATCGTCGGGCGCGCCGCGGCCGATCTGTCCGCCGGCTATCGCGTGCGGTTCTTCGCCGAGGGCGATCAGTATGTCGCGCGCCTGGCGGTGCTGAACACCGGCACGTATCGCCAGGTGGCACTCGGCACCATCCCGCGCGGCAATTACTTCCTGACGCTCAGCATGTTTGGCGCCGCGATCAGTCTCACCGTGCAGCGTAGTTGGGACGGGTTGTTTCTCGGGCCGGACGGCACATGGGCGCGCGATGGCAAGGCGGTTGCTCTCACCGACACGACCTACACCGCCCCCGGCATCGTGCTGGTCGGCGGCGACTGGTCGGGCGGCGAGCAGATGGTCATTGGCCTCGAGGACGGCTCCGGCGTCTGGGGCATGGAGAACGGCCTGACGGCGGGCTGGGAGCAGAGCAGCGGCGGCTCGACCTGGGGGCCGACAAAAGTGGGGCTCGAGGACGACGTCTTCGAGTGGCGCACCGAGGACGGCACGGGTGCCTGGAAATGGTTCGATACACCCAAGCCGGAATTGCTCGGCATGGACGATGTGTTTGTGAGCACGATCGCCAATCCGAACCAGCTGTATCTCGATTGGTCGGACGACCGCGGCCACACATTCGGCAATCCGGTGGGCAATTCGTTTGGCGGCAAGGGCGAGTATCTGACTAACATTCAATTTCAAAGACTTGGGTACGCAAGAGATCGCGTATTTAGAGTGTCCTGGACCTCGCCAACCCCTACCGCATTACAAGGTGCGTGGATTGAGTTCGACGCATCTGCTAAAACCTAAGCGGAGCGGCGCGGTGTTTGCGCACCACGCCGCTCCTGACCACAGCGAACGTTGGGAGCATTCGCAATGGCTGACCGAAAGCATGTCTCTCGTGAGGAGGCTAGGCAAGCCGGTGCCACTCGGTATTTCACCGGAGAGCCCTGTAAACGAGGACACATATCGGAGCGATATGTCAGCACCGGGCAGTGTGCCGAATGCCAGCAACTGCACAAAGTTGCGGATCGTCCCAAGCACCGTGAAACTGCCAGGGCCTACTCAAAGTCATACTATTGGGCCAACAGAGAAGAGCGCCGCGCATATGGACAAGCCTATGACGCAGCTAACCCAGAGAAAAAGAAGGCTTGGTTCAAGGCTTGGTATGACCGCAACCGAGAGGCTAGGGCGATACAGAAGGCCGCTGAACGGAAGGCCGATCCTGAGAAGTTTAAAGCCAGCTACAAAAGCTGGGCCGACGCAAATCCTGAGCATGTTCTGGCCAACAGCAGGCGGCGGGTCGCGCGGCAAAAAGGCGCAGAAGGCCATCACAGCGGTGCTGAGATTAGAGCCTTGCTCAAGCAGCAAAAGACGAGATGCGCATACTGCGGTGCGTCTCTTAAAATCGGCTACCACGTGGATCACATAGTTCCACTCAGCCGCGGCGGATCGAACTGGATCACAAACATCCAGCTTACGTGTGCCGATTGCAATCATCGGAAATGGGCAAAAGACCCTCTCGTGTGGGCTAGGCAACTAGGAAAACTCCTCTGAGCGTCACAACCACCACCACCCGTCCTTTCCGCGCCGCGGTGCCATCGTCGCCGCTGGTCGATCCGCAGAGCGGCGAGGTCAACCCGGAATGGCGCCGGTTCTTCATACTGCTGTTCGACCGCACGGGGGCCGCACTCGGGCCGCCGCTGGATCTGGCAACCGAGAGCGCGCTGCGGCAGGCCGCCGACGCCTCGCAGGCGCAGGATCTCGCCGACGAGACAACAGCACGGGTGCGCGCCGATGCCAGCCAGTCCGCGCAGCTCGCCGCGGAGACGACCGCGCGGACGAATGCGGACACCAACCTGCAGAACGCGCTGAACACTGAGACCACGGCCCGGCAGGCCGGCGACACGGCCACACACTGGGCATCGCTTGATCTCTCCGGGCTGCCGACCACCAACCCCGGCGGCGGCCAGCCCTGGCTCTCCTCCGGCAATATCCACGTAGGTCCCTGATGAGCGAAACCGTTCTCAAGATCAGCCAGGCGTCTGATCCCGGCGCGCTGCAGACCACCGACCGCTTCCCGCTGGCGCGCCAGGGCAGCACCACCGCCTATTCGGCGCCCTTCAGCAGCCTCACGGCGGCCCACGACGGGCGGTATCTACAACTGACCGGAGGGAACCTCTCGGGCCCTGTGACGCTGCCGGCCGACCCCACCAGCAGCATGCAGGCCGCCACCAAGAGCTACGTAGACAGCCACAGCGGTGGCGTTGATCTCGCCTCACCGCCGCCGATCGGCAACACCACGCCGAACAACATGGACGCGATGCGGATCATCCTGCACGGCGCCTCTGCGGGACAGTCCCTCTCAGCGGCGATCGGCATCGGCAACTGGTCGGGCGGCAATGTCACGCTGACCGACACCGGCAGCGGCGGGGCTTTCACCGGCTCGATCGCCGGCAACACACTGACCGTCTCAGCGATCTCGGCCGGCACCAACCTGGGGCCGTCCATTTACATCACTGGTTCCGGCGTCACCCTGGCGATGATCACCGCGCAGACCTCCGGCACCACGGGCGGCGTCGGTGTCTACACCATCAACGGGTCAGCCCAGACGGTCAGCTCGCGGGCCATGACCGGCTATACCTATGCCACGGCTTGGAACGGCTCGTGCCAGCTTGGCCGGGCCGGTTCGCAGGGGTTCGGACTGTTCTCCTGGAATACGTTGACGACCACCGGCACCGTGGTGAACGAGCTGGACGCGGCCAACAACAGCAGCGCCGACAGCACCACACCGTTTCCGCCGGGGCAGAGTTTTGGCACGTCCTACAACCTCGCCATCGGTCTGCAACTGGTGGCCAACGGCACCCACCGCTCCACCGTCGGCGCGCAGGTGATCGGCACCAGCAGCGCGGTGAACTTCCAGCGCGGCTTCTACACGTGGCCGGGGTCCTGTTCCGATTACGGCGTGATGGTCGATGCGACATCCGCCGACACCATGACGGCCGGCGGGTATTTCCGGGCATCGACCAACCACATCCCGCTGGCGTGTCAGGTGCGCGGCACGGCGAACCCCACCAACGTGATGTTCGTCTGTGATGACGACAGCGGCGCCGCCGTGGCAGAAATCTTTCAGTCCGGCTCGTTCGCCGGCGGCTATGTCTACCCGCTCGCTGACAACGCCAAGACGTGCGGTCTGTCGACCAACCGGTGGAACACGATCTATGCCACGAGCGGCACGGTCAACACCTCCGACCCGGCGCTGAAGACGGACATCCGCGCACTTGATTTCAACGCCACGGACTTTGTCCGGGCCGTGCGCCCGATCGCTTTCCGCTGGAAGGAGGAGCGTAAAGACCCAGTGCCGGCCGAGCGCATCGAGATGGTGCATGCCGCCGAGAAGCGGGTGACCGACGGCCATGTGCAATACGAGTATCTGTTCAACGAGGACGGCTCGCCGCGCATGGTCGAGGAGACGCGCTACACCACCGAGTATGTCTCGGTGCCGGGGACGCAGTTCCACCTTGGCTTCGATGCCACTGAGATCAAAGCACGCTTCGATGCATTGCACCTCGACTGCGCGGCCTATGTTGACGACGGCGGTATCCGCAGCCTGCGGCCGACCGAATTGATCCCCATCCTGTGGCGGGCAGTGCAGGAACTGTCGACTGAGGTGAAGGAACTGCGCGAGCGGAGGGCCGGCTGATGCCCGACGTCAAGATCAGCGCCGCACCTGATGCCGGCTTCCTGCTGACGACCGACCGTTTTCCGCTGGCCAGGGCCGGCAGCAATGCGGCCTACAGCACATCGGTGGCCGGGCTGTTCAGCGTCATCAACGGCACCTATTCGGGCACCTGGGCTGTCGCGGCCAACACGCCGGATATCAGCGGCGGCGGGCGGACGGACGCCGAGAATTACATCGCGGTCACCGCCAACCCAGCCACCCCGGAGACGGCACCGGCCGGCATTCCCGGCATCGGCGGGCAGACCATCCACAATGGCGATCGCATCCTGTGGAGCGCCTCGCTGCATATCTGGCAGACGGCCACCGGGCTCGGTCTCGACACGCCGTCGGCCGATGCCCGGTATGTCAATACATCCGGCGATACGATGGCCGGTCCGCTTGTGCTGGCGGCCGATCCAACGGCGGCGCTCGGAGCGGTGACGAAGCAGTATGTGGACAACACCGCGTTGCAGCTCAGCAACTATGTGCGGGTCGATGGCACCTCGACCATGACTGGCGGGCTGCACACCACCACCATCAACGCCACCGGCGCTATTGCCACGGACACCTCGATCTATGTGACCGGTGATGCGGCCGTGACCGGCAATGTCGTGGCGCAGGGCAATATGGACTGCACCGACTTCGCCACCACCGGCTGGGCGACAATCGGCGACACGCTGACCGTCACGGGCGCCGCGACGTTCAAGAGCACGGTATCGGCGCCAGGCGCGGTGTTCAGCGACAAGGCACAGTCGGCCAATGGCTTCTACTGTACCGGCGGCCCGGCCATCTATGACGCCGGGTCGATTGCCAATCTGGCGTTTCAGGCGGGGTATGCGTTCCAGCTGGATCAGAGCGCCGGTCAGATGACCTATGTCAATGCCACCGGCGTCGGCCTGTCGATCGACTTCTACCGCAATTTCGAGGTCTACAACACGGCCTATAAGCCAGGCGGTGGCATGTGGACCGATAGCTCCGATGCGCGGGTCAAGGACATAACGGGCGATTTCTCGATCGGGCTCGACGCCGTGCAGCAGTTGCGCCCGCGGCGGTTCCGCTTCCGTCCGGATTTCGATGGACGCGACAGCGGCACCGAGTATGTGGGGTTCACTGCGCAGGAGGTCGAGCGGCTGGTGCCGGAGGCGGTGTCACGGGGCAAAGGCAAGCTGGGCGACCGTACGCTGGACGATCTGCGCCGCGTCGACCCGACGCCGGTATTTTATGCCGTGATAAATGCCATCAAGGAACTGGCAGACCGCGTGCAGGCGCTGGAGGCGTATCACGCTAAGCGCGAAGCCTGAGCCATGGCGACCGACCCTGGACGAGATGCTCCCTATGCTGCCGATGCATTGGGAGGAGCTGGCGCTCGACAAGGACAAGGTGCCGCTATCGCCGCAGTGGGACATCTACGACAAGATGGACGCGCTGGGGCAGCTGCAGATCGTCGTGCTGCGGGATGACGGCAAACTTGTTGGCTACTACTGGGGCTTCATCTCGCCGGGTCTGCATTACAACACCTGTCTCTCGGCAACCTGCGACATCTTCTATGTGCATCCGGAATACCGCTGCAGCAATGCCGGGACGGTGCTGTTCCGTGCGGTAGAGGCGGATCTTCGACGTCGCGGCGTGCATCGCTGGGCGGTGGGCTCGAAGCTGCACAAGGACTGCGGGGCGCTGCTGCGCCGGCTGAGTTTCGAGGCGGTGGAGACCTATTACTGGAAGTGGCTGGGAGACTGATGTGGTTGCAACATTAGGCACGGCCGGCACGGCGGCTGCCATCAGCGGCACGGGCAGCGCGGTAAGCGGTCTTACATCGTTGCTTGGCGGCAGCGCGGCATCGTCGGGTGCGGCGAAAGCGGCCGACACCGCCGGTAAGGAATACTACTACACGGCGCAGCAAGAGAACCCGTATATCAATGCGGGCTACACCACGGTCGATCCACAGTCGGCGCTGGCGCAGAGCGTGGCCTCGCAGCAGGGTGTATCACCCTATCTCTCAGCGGCCACCGCCAACATGCCGGCCTCGGTGCTGACGCAGTCGCAGTTGGAACAGACGCCGGGTTATCAGTGGTCGTTGGGCCAAGGCTTGAGGGCAACGCAGAGTGCGGCAGCGGCGCGAGGGCTGGGCGTATCAGGGGCGAGCCTCAAGGGGGCGGCGACCTACGCCACGGGGTTGGCCGACAGCACCTACGCGAACCGCTACAACGAAGCGCAGCAGACGTTCACGGATTGGCTGAACCAGAACACCTCGTATCGAGACAACCTCACGGCTGCCGGCAACATGCTGAACCAGGTGAGCACGCTGGGACAGAACGCGGCCTCGGCGACGGGTACCACGGGTGCGACGGACGCCAGCACAGCGGCAACGGCCTACACCAACGCCGGCAACGCGACGGGATCGAGCATCACCGGGGTGGGCAACGCCATCAACCAGGGCCTGCAGAACTATCTGAGCTACAGCAACTACCAGAAGAACACGAGCCCGCAGACGAGCCCAACGCAGCAGGCATCCAGTTACGGCACGAATAATCCCAACTTCACCGAGAGTGGCGCCCTGAAAAGCTAAGGTCATCCCATGCCTGATTACAGCTATCTGTCGCAGCCATATGTGGCCGGGGCCGTGGACGACTATGGTAGGCCGATCCCGACCGTGAATGTCTATGCTACGCGCCTGCCACAGCCGGTGATGAACCAAGCCAATCCGGCTACCACCTACGTGTCGCCGAATACTCCACAGCCGCCGAAGCCGGGAAATCCGGTGATCGGACAGACAGGCACTCAGTCAGGGGCGCCGGTCCATGCGACCTACAACTACCCTCCAGCGCCTGACACCGTGACTAAACAGGCGCGCAGCTACCGCGCCAGGCACGGCCTTGCGACGCAGGATGACACCGACGCCTTGAACGCCGAGTCGCTCGCGGCCGCACAAGCTGGGCGCACCTATTTCGACCCGACGCTAGCGGCGCAATACGGGGCACCATTAGCAGCCGGCGTCTATGGTCCGCGCACCGATGTGGTGAATGCGCTGACCGTTCCTCAGCAGATACAGGCCCAGCAGGCACAGAATGCCCTGCTCCAACAGGGGATCTACTGATGAGCGATGCGATAAAACACGGTATGCGCGGACGCACACAGGAGCACATGATCCGCCGTCGCGATGCCACGGGCGGTGAAATGGAGATGCTCTCCAGGTTGGCGAACGACCCCAACCCAGATCCGAAGGAAGTCCGGGACTACATCCAGAAACTGTTGACGAAGGAACACATCGAGGGCGATCAGGCATCTCAGCTCCTGGCGTCGATGCCACGAGATGCGGAAGGTCTGCGCAACTGGGCACGCATGATGTTTGCCGCCGTGATGCACCAGGGCATCCACGCGGAGGCGGCCTTCCCGAAGCAACTCTATCCGTCGCCGCAGCAGCCGGATGAGGACGCCAATGCCTGATTACAGTTATCTGTCGCAGCCGACAGTCGTTGACCCGCTGAAGGCGATCAACGACGCCAACACGGCATCAACTAACTACTACAACTTCCGGCAGAAGCAGTTTGATCTCCAGCAGGCGCAGTTGCAACCGGCGTATCAGTCTATGCGTCAGCTTATGGCGACCAACCCAAATCCTAGTTGGGATGACGTGAAAAACTCGCTGTCGCAGTCGGCTCTCATCGGTGCGAATGTCGACGGGCTCGTGGCGCAAGCGACCGATGCAATGAGCCGTGGTGGCAAGCCGGCCGACTTCATGCGCGCGACCGCGCTCGGCGGCATGTCGGCGGAGCGGCAGGGCGAACTGGTCGGTCCGCAGCGGATGCAGGTCAACACGGGCTCTAACCTCGTTTATGGCACCACGCCAGGCACTTGGACATCAGGCGCCGGGCAGTTCAACCCGGCTGGCTCTATTCAGTTGGGCCTCACGCCAGGAGAGGGCGCGGAACTCGTTACTGTTACAGACAACGAGGGCCGCTTCGGCCCCAAAGGCAGGCAATATCAGATACCGAAGAGTGTCCTGTTCGGCAGTGGGGGTGGCGGAGGTGCAGCCAGCGGCGGTGCGCCATCATCTGGAAACGTCGGGGGTGGTCAGCCTGCCGGTCCACCGCCTGGATCACCCGCCCAACCTGGCCAGCAGCTATCGCAGAAGGACGCCGATCTGGCGACATTCGCGCAGCGCGAGAGCGGCAACCAGAACATCTTCTCCCGTGTTGGCAACGCGCCTGTCGAACAGCGCGGCTCTGGTTACTATCAGATCATCCCCTCGACATGGGCCGAGGGGCAGGCACTGGCCAACATCCCGCCGAACCAACGCACGCAGCTCGCCATCCAAGCATCACCGCAGCAGCAATACGCGGTGGCCTCGGCACTCTACGACAGATACGGCGGCAGACCCTGGGCACAGAGCGCGCCAAGCGGCGCTACAGGCGGGGGTGGTGGCGGGGGTAGTCAGACGCCCTCGGTTTTCATTGGCGCCACCTCAGCGCAGCCTGTGGCCGGCGGGGCGACCGTGTCGCCAACGGGGGGCGGCGGCTCTTCCGTTCAGCCAGCAGGCTTCCAAGCCTTCGACGCGACCGGCCGGCCCGTAGGAGCAGGCGGCGGCGGGGGTGGCTACCAGCTCCCGGGGGTGCAGCGAACCCCTGGCGGCGCACCGATTCTCACGACGCCAAACGTCGTTCCGCCGGTGCCTTGGATGCAGCCGCTCTGGGAGCAGTCTGCCAAGGAATACTCGGCCGATGTGTCGCGTGAAGCTGGGCTCGCTTCGCGGATACAGCCGTGGCAGAGCGCACTCTCGATCATCAACGCACATCCCGACCTCAAGACCGGCCCCACCTCAGCGCAATGGAACAACTGGGGGACTGTGCTCTCGCAATGGGGCGTTCAACTGCCCTCGATGCCCAACGACTCCGTTGCCGCTTATCAGGAGCTTTCCAAGGCTCTGCATCAGGGCCTGACTAACTCAGGTGCATTTTCTGGCACCGACATGGCACGCCTCGAGGCCGAGGCTTCTAGCCCGAATATGCAACAGCAGGTCGAGGCTATCCGTGAACTGTCGGCCAGACAGATCGGGTATGAACGCTTCCAGATGGCGCGGCTCAAGTATTTCCGTTCGCAGTATCCCGGACAGGATGCAGATCAATACGCGAATCAGTATAGGACCAAGACCAGCCAGTGGGCGTCGAACCTGGACCCGGTGGCCTTCGGTGCCGATCACTTAACGGATCAGGAGATAGCCACCTATCTGAAGGGGCTGAACTCCGCTGATCAGAAGAAATTCTGGGATAGCATAACTGAAGCCAAGAAGCTCTATCCGGACTTTGCGAAGGCGGGCAAATAGCATGGCTGATGATAGCGATCCCTGGGCTGACCGTCAGAAGAATATCACCAAACTGATGGCGCAACCGGCGGCGCCAGCATCGTCTACGACGGCGCCCGCAAGCTCCGGTGATGGCTCTGGTCAACAGACGACAACGACCGCTCCGGGGGCTGACACGATGTGGGACCCAGGTGGCCTGAGGGCCTCATTGGGTGGCGCGGCGAGGGCCGTCACCGGCGGCATATACAGCGTCGGCTCTGACATCGCCCGCAACGTTGGGCTGACACCAGATCCAACGGCAACCGCGCAGGCGCAGGCTGCGATGCAGGGGCATCCATACGCCTCAACTGCCGGCAAGCTGATCGGTGGCACGGCCGTGGCTATCCCGCTTGCCCTGGGCGGGGACGTCGCCGCTGGGGCTGCTGGCGTCGGCACTGGCTTAGGTGGTTCCATCCTGACGGGTGCTGCTACCGGCGCCGCGCAGAACGCTTTGGCGGGCAACCCAGACGAACCCTGGTATCAGCGTGCTGGCGTCGGCGCTGCGCTCGGGGGCGCGCTGGGCGGCGTTGCCAACAAGGTTGGCAATTGGTTCGGTGCTGGCCGCTCGATCGAGCCAGAGGTGGCAGATGCAGCGAAAACGGCACAGCGTGAGGGCGTGACCGACATCGCTGCGTCAAACCTGCCGGGCGGCAATGTCAAGGCGATGGGGGCGCCCCCCACCTATGCCCAGTCAGGCCAGATTGACAGCGCAGTTGGCAAAATCCTTGGCAAGGACGTCTCGGACTGGAAGGCGCCTAACCTGTCGGCAGCGAAAACCGATCTCGGGCAAGCCGTGACCAAGGCCGCTCAGAGCGGGCAGATCAATGCGGCGCCGGGAGGTGCCTTTGATCAAGCGCTGACCCAGGTCCAGCGGTTGGCTCAGAGCAATGGCGCTGGCAGTCAGATCGACCCGCTAATCAACCAGATCCGCAGCCGGATAAAGAACGGCGTGATCAGCGGCCAGGACTTTGACAACCTCGTCGGTGCCGGATCGGCGCTGCATGATCTCGTCGGCAGCGATCAGCCATTCGTTAAGCAGGCGGCCCAGCTGCTCGACAAGGTGATGGATACCGGCTTTCAGGCATCATCGCCGGCTGGGGCTTTCGACAACTGGGTGGACGCACGCACGCGATATCGGCTGCTTATGGGTGTGGAAAAGGCCGTGTTGCCGAATGGGCACATCAACCCGACGACGCTGTTCAGCAGCGTGCTGAATAGATTCACCGACCTGAAAGGGGTGCCAGTTTCCAGCAACTCAGTGGTGGGTCGCCTGGGGGACTTTGCCAGCAGCATCCGCACGCTGTTTGGCGGCGGGTCTGCGCCCGCACAGCCTTCATCGAGCTTCTGGAGGGATGTAGGTCTGGTGGGCGCGGCTGGTGGTGCGCCAGGAGTTATTCAAGGGATTACATCGGGTGAGATCCTCAACCCGGCAAATTATCTGTCGCCGGCTGCCTTAATTTTAGGGGGCACCGCCGCCGCGGCAAGAGCTGGTCAATGGGCGGGGCAGGCTTATCAGCAGTCGCGCCCCTTCGTGAATGCGTTGATCAACGCGGGAGGCGCGCCGATTGCCAATCCGCTGCGGTATGCACCCGCCATCGGCACCCAGGCATTTCCACAGCGGCAGCGTTAGAGTTGAGCGAGAAGAAACAAAGAGAACAGGATGCCGACGAAGACCAGCGGGGCAGCTACGATACAGCTTGGGATCAGAATGCGATCAGGCGTCCGGTCGATGACGCGCGCGAATTTACCGCATACCCCGCAAAGACCGATCAGGAGTGTTAGCAGAAGACGCGCACTCCCGTGGATGATTAACCCCCAGATCGCAAACACGACGATGCCTGCGATGATACCCTCTAGCATACTCATCCGCCCGTTGGGGCGCTCCCTATAGCCAGTGAAAACCGTGGGCCATGACGGCCAGTAATGCGGCCATGCCACTGATCCACACCGTCATCATCCAACGGAAGTCGCCGCGCTGAGCGTCGCGGACCTCGCGAATATCCGCACGGATCTCGGCCAGCATCGTCTCGGTATTGCGGGCGATCTCCTCCAGCACAGCGACCCGGCTCGGCATGTCATCGGCCATGGTTCAGCCCTCAGTGCAGGAATATCACGGGCGGCGGTGGTGGATGAAACGGCGGCGGGGGCGGCACGAATACCGGCTGAGGGGGCGGCGGTGGGTTCGCTCGAGCACCGGCCGCGACAGCCGCAGCGAGGAGCCCGACGCTGAGGATCAGCAGCACGCCCTTGGCGACCTTTTCGTTCTGTTCGTTCTTCTCGCGGATGACGGCGGCCTCCGCCATCGGCACGGCGTGGCAGGCATTCTGGTCACCGGCCTGGCACTGAACGACAAGAGCGTCCAGGACGGGTTGTGAGGGCGCGGCGCAGGCGGTCATTGTCATGGTTGCCGCCACGATGGCGGCGGTTATGGTTCGGGTAGCCATAGGTCGAGGTATCCTCTCGATGTGTGGTCAGAGGCGGCGGGCCTGACGGGGCCTTAGCCGCCTCGCTTATGTGCGGCGGTCGTCTATCCAGCGCCGTGCCGCGGGGGCGCTATCCTAGGTGTGGCGGCCAGAGGTGCAGAGCACCAAACAAGGCCGAGATGCCAATGACGACGGCAGCGATGCCGCGTCGCGTAAGCCGTTCGGTCAGCCGCGCTTCCATCGCCTGCAGGTCGGCCTTCGTGGCCACACTTGTATGAATTGCCTCGAAGATGACGGAGGCCAGTCGCTGCGCTTTGTCGCGCGGGATACCGGCATCCTCGATGGCGTTCGACAGGGCGAGTCGGTCACTCATCGGTTCCAGTCCTTTGGTAAAGGCCGCTCCATCGCCGGCGCGGCTAAGTAGCGCAGCCAGTCGGCTACACGGGGCGGGATCTCTTGCGATCCGTCCGCCCAGCTATTCACCGTCTTTCTCGCGATGCCCAGCCTGCGCTGGAGCGCCTCCTGGCTCCAACCCAGCGCCGCCAGGCACAGCCGCATCTCGGTGGCCGTCACACTCGTCCTCCGAAAGATCGAACTCAGGCATGGTCTCGAATAGTTCGTCGATGCCGTAAGCTTGGCATTCCGCATCGCAGCAGGGGCAATAACCGCTGCGAACCACGAGGGCTTCCTCGACCCACTCGCTGCCTGTCTCGGTGCAAGCGTCGCACAGGAAGTGCAGTCGGAACACACGCTGCTCCCGTAGGATGACAGCTGGGACGTGTAGCAGAAGGGGGGATTTTCTAGCGCTCATCTCCGGCTCTCCGGTAGATATGCCCCCGGCCAATCCGGTGGGCTGGGTGTGTATTTAGGCTATTCTGCTGATGGACGCAAAGCTATTTCGTGCATAGGGTATATTTATTCTGTGCATCACCCAGCCATGCCATTGGCCTCACCGACGATCTCGGGGGCTTCCTCCTCGCCGTTGGCTGGCGGCTCAGCCAAGTAGCGTTCTTCGGCTGCCCGGATCGCGTCCAGGATGCGGGCCT